>Ga0209172_10000404_pt1 | contig 120567 bp, 107 predicted proteins | sample LarsenN4metaG_FD_184113 | JGI IMG/M metagenome (GOLD analysis project Ga0209172, IMG submission 184113) | Hot spring sediment bacterial and archeal communities from British Columbia, Canada, to study Microbial Dark Matter (Phase II) - Larsen... ... | reverse complement strand
TCCGGGGCTTGGAGGTCCAGCTCCTCAAGAAAGCTCTCGCGAAGCGCATAGAAGCTCTGCAGGATCGCGTCGCGGACGAGCCGGCGATACTCGGGCGTGATGTTCTGGTTCTTGCGCGGGTCGAGCGTTTGCAAGGCCCGGCGCATGTCGTGCAAAGGCGCGTAAGGATAGAGGCCGACCAGCTCCTCGGTCTCGCCTGCGTTCGCATAGACGATGCGCATGTTATCGAGCGTCTCGCTGATGCGGCAGAAGGCGGCGATGTAGTCGTCCGCGGTCGGGAACGACTTCTCGCAGAACGAGTAGAGCGCCGACTTGGTGCGCACGATGCCGCGCCACTCTTCCTCCAGGCTCTCGACGAACTTGGACCGCTTCTGAAAGACGTTGGCGAGGTAGGCGGCGATCACGGTGATGAACACCAGCGCCATGTCCCGAATGTATTCGTAGACGCTTTGGGCCAGCTCGAAATAGGCAGGCGGAAATCCGGGAATGTGCCGCGCAAGCCGCGTAATGAGCGCCACGGCGAGGAGCACGAAGAGCAGAAAATAGGCGCGGTGCAGCGTGCGGTTGAGGCTCGATCGGGTCATCGGGCGGCGAACTGACGCGGTGCCAAGACTGGTCCGTTCACTCTCTCTAGCGCGCCGGGTGGGCGGATTCATGCACGATCAGCGCGTAGCCTGTTTTCAGCACCGCTATGATGCAGGGCGGCGTCAGTACCTCGACCTCGAGATGGGGATCGGCCGACTGCGGATCGTGGTAGCCGGCGGGCGACCACGATGAGATCCGTCCGCCCCAGACGAGCCACGGCGCCGAGGGACCGCGCACGATGGCGCCGTCAGGCAAGTCGCCGAGCCGCGCGCGGAAGGTGCGTTTGGCGCCGTCGGGGGTCAGGCGCTCGGCGTGCAGGATGCGATCCATCTCAGCCGCGCTCGGGCCCCGGGGTGTGCCGCGCGCCTCCGCCCAGGCTCGCGCGAACCGCAGCGCATCCCGGCGCCGACATTCGAAGCATGGCCGATGCCCCGCTGCCAGCGCCGTCGCCTCGTCGAGGAAGAAGAGCTCGGTGTAGCCGGATGGCCCCATGACCGCGCGCCGCCGGCCGCGGAAACCGAGCCGGCAGGCGATCCACTGCTTCGATGTCCAGCGGCGGGCTCCGAGCGTCCTGGCCGCATCGTGCAGCCGGCCGCCGCGATTGCCCATCAGCAGGCCGCGCGCCGGATGGCTGATGATCTCGCCTTCCGGTGTGACGCGGTTCTGAAGAGGCATCTCACGCCGCCGATGGTTGGCTCGAGGCCGGGAATCTTGATGTCACAAATTGTGATATCAAGACTGGCTGTGGACGGACGGATGGCAAAGGAGGCCGTAGCCCAGGCTAAGCTGCCGCTACCACGGCCAGACCCGGCCAGTGTTCGAATTGTTGAGGTCCGGGGCCAGCGCATCGTCTTGGATTTCGAGCTCGCCGCGCTGTTCGGTGTGGAAACGCGCAAGTTCAATCAGGCGATCAAACGCAATGCGCGCAGGTTCCCTCCCGCCTGGGCCTTTCAACTGACCGATGAGGACGTGGAAATCTTGAAATCACAATCTGTGATTTCAAGTGACGGCTGGGGAGGCCGAAGAAAGGCTCCGTGGGCCTTCACGGAGCATGGGGTCGTGATGGCGGCGAGCGTGCTGAAATCTGAAACCGCCGATGCCATTATGCATCTGGTCGTCGAAGTGTTCGTGCGCTCCCGCAAGAGCGACCTTGAACAGACAGCACTGGTGCCGAAGGAGCCCGAAGCGCTCCCGGTTCCGGCAGGCGGCCCGTTCAGTCGGCGCATCCAGTCGATGATCTCCAAGCTTATGGATGCGATCGTCGACCAGGAGGATCAGCGCTCGGTACGCGCTGAAGCGATGCAGGTCTTCCAGAAGTCGATCAGCCATATCAAATCCAGGTTGGACAAGGCCGGATTTGAGAATGAGGAGATTGTTGCGCGTGCAGCGAAGCTCCTCGCGGACGCCGAAGCGAGCAAGGCCACCGCCGCAAAGACGCGAGCGGAGGCCGACGAGATCGCCCTCAGAACGCTCGCCAACAAACTCCGTCTCGTGCTGGAAGCCGAGCAGGCTATGGCGCGCGGTGAAATGCTCGGATTTCTCAAAGTCCTTGATCAGCTTGGGAAGGCGTAGGCCAGCGATCTAGCACGCTCACCGCCAGCCGCCGTGACGCGGTTCTGATGCGGCATCTCACGCAGATTGCCGGCGATTGAGCCGGGCAAGGCGCTGGAGCGCCTCCACTGCCAGATGCTTGGTGAGCTCACCCGCCGCCAGCTCGCGCCCGAGCGAGGCGGCCTGGCCGGCCCACAGCGGGCTGAAGTCGCCAGAGCCCTGCGCCTCGGCCTTGGCGCGCAGTGGCGCCAGCGCGTCGGCCGCGCGGGGGAATGCCGGGGCATCGGGCGACATCGGCCCGACCTCGCGCGCGATGCGGTTCAAGATGATGCGGGCGGGCCTGCCGGTGACGACGTTGGTGAGCGTCGTTGAGTCGTCGCTTGCGGTGCCCAGGGCCTGTCTGTGCGGCGGCGAGACCTTGGCCTCGGGGCAGAACAGGTAGGCCGTGCCGATCTGGGCGGCGGCCGCGCCGAGCGCGAAGGCGGCGGCAATCCCTCTGGCATCGCCGATCCCGCCTGCGGCGATGACGGGCACCGAGACCGCATCGACGACCTGCGGCACGAGTGCAAACGTACCGGCTTGGGTCGCGATGTCCTCGGAAAGGAACATGCCGCGGTGTCCGCCGGCCTCGTAGCCCTGGGCGATGATCGCGTCGCAGCCGCGCGCCTCGAGCCAGCGCGCCTCCTTGGCCGTCGTTGCCGAGGAGATGACAAGCGCGCCGGCGGCCTTTACCCGGTCGAGCAGTCTCGGCTCAGGAAGGCCGAAATGGAAGCTCACGACCCTGGGCTTGAACTCCTCGACCAGCGCGCACATCGCCTCGTCAAACGGGGTCCGGTTCGGCCCGCCGCTGGTGTGGGCCGGATCGAGCCCAAGCTCCCGGTAATACGGCGCAAGACGCGCCTTCCACTTCGCTTCGCGCACAGCGTCGGGCTCAGGCGGCGCGTGGCAGAAGAAGCCAACCGCAAAGGGACGCGCGGTCTGCTGGCGGATCAGCTGCATCTCGCGCCGCGCCTGCTCGGGACTGAGCATGGCGCAGGGAAGCGAGCCGAGGCCGCCCGCCTCCGAAACGGCGATGGCAAGCTCGGCGGTGCCGGGCCCGGCCATGGGGGCCAGCACGATCGGGTGCTCAACGCCAACGAGGTCAATGATTCTGCGGTCGGGCCACATGCTGACCTCCTTCGCGATTTGCCCTGCGTCCCATCCTACGGGCAGCGGCGGCGCGCAGAGAAATGCAATCGAAGGATGGCGGTCATCTCGCAGCGGGATGGCTGTCGGGTTATGCGGGGACCGTGTCCTCCACAGCAGCGGTGCTGTCGAGCGGCTGGGTGCCCTCCTCCAAAATGGCCAAATAATCTGCGTACGCGTACACGCGCCCCCGTCGCTGTACGGCCATTGGCGATGAGATATAGGGCATCTTCTGCATGGCCTCGTGGAGGCGCAGGACCGAAGATGCTCTCTGAGCCTCCGAGCGGATGCGCTCACGGTCTCGTCGGAGGAGATCGCTGATTCTGGTTGCCGTATCGAAAGCTTGGTTTGCAGTTTCCCTTACGCCGTCGAGGAAAAACTCAAGCCACGCCTCCCATGATCCATACTCGCGCACCTCCTGCAGCAGGCGGTAATAGTCTGCACGATGGGTCTTGAAGTACAGGCTGAGGTAGAGGAGCGGCTGTTTCAGCACACCCTGAGCGCAAAGATAAAGCGTTATGAGCAATCGCCCGAGTCTGCCGTTGCCGTCCAGAAAAGGGTGAATGGTTTCAAACTGCACGTGCAGGAGGCCGGCTTTCAACAGCGGAGGAAGGCTGGCAGGCTGATACCGTCGAGCCGGCCTACAGCTTGGTCAGCCGCGCTGAGCTTCGAGAGCAGGCCCGCAACCTCGATGGGTGGATTTGGGGGTAAGGGCGGCGGCACATAGGCACGGACCCGCTCATCTCCATGAGCCGTTTCAACGTAGCGGCCAACGCGGGAGCTGTACTTCTGGTCCATGCGGACGCACCCTCGCTAGTTACACGACTGTAACTAGCGCATGCCGTTAGTAAGAGAAACATGATTTTCCGTTACTAACGATCCGTGCCCTGGCCGAGAGAGTAACGGAATATGAGCTTTCTGTTACTAAGACGACTGCGCAGGTCCGCTAGGATTACCAAGCGGCCGGCGCTGGTCTAATCGCGCCTATTCCGCATCGCTAGCGTCCGCAAGCGCAGCGCGTTCAGGCGGATGAAGCCTTCGGCGTCCTTCTGGTCGTAGGCGCCCTTGTCGTCCTCGAAGGTGACGAGCGAGGTCGAGTAGAGCGACTTGTCGCTCTCGCGCCCCGTGACCATCACGTTGCCCTTGTAGAGCTTCAAGCGCACCTCGCCTTCGACGTGCTCCTGGCTCTTGTCGATTGCCGCCTGCAGCATCTCGCGCTCGGGCGAAAACCAGAAGCCGTTGTAAATGAGCTCTGCGTAGCGCGGCATCAGCTCGTCTTTGAGGTGCGCCGCGCCGCGGTCGAGCGTGATCGATTCCATCGCACGGTGGGCCGCCAGCAGGATGGTGCCGCCGGGCGTCTCGTAGACGCCGCGCGACTTCATGCCGACGAAGCGGTTCTCGACCAAGTCGACGCGGCCGATGCCGTTAGCGCGGCCGAGCTCGTTGAGCCTGGCGAGGAGGCGCGCCGGCGACAGCTTCTCGCCGTTGACGCTCACGGCGTCACCCTTGGCGAAACCGACGGTGATCTCGGTCACCCTGTCGGGGGCTTCCATCGGCGAGATGGTGCGCTGGTAGACGATCGCAGGCGCCTCCTTCGCCGGGTCCTCAAGCACTTTGCCTTCCGAGGAAGAGTGCAGCAGGTTGGCATCGACCGAGAACGGCGCCTCGCCCTGCTTGTCCTTGGTGATCGGAATCTGGTGCTGGCGGGCGAAGTCGAGCAGCTCCTCGCGTCCCTTGAAACTCCACTCGCGCCATGGCGCGATCACTTTGATGGAGGGCTCGAGCGCGTAGTAGGAAAGTTCGAAGCGGACCTGATCGTTGCCCTTGCCGGTGGCGCCGTGGGCCACCGCATCGGCGCCCGTCGCCCGTGCGATCTCGATCTGCTTCTTGGCGATCAGCGGCCGGGCGATCGAGGTGCCAAGCAGATAGACGCCTTCATAGAGCGCGTTGGCGCGGAACATCGGAAACACATAGTCGCGGACGAATTCCTCGCGCAGGTCCTCGATGAAGATGTGCTCAGGCCTGATGCCGAGCATCTCCGCCTTCTTGCGTGCAGGCGCGATCTCCTCGCCCTGACCGAGGTCGGCGGTGAAGGTGACGACCTCGCAGCCGTAGGCTTCCTGCAGCCACTTGAGGATGATCGAGGTGTCGAGCCCGCCCGAATAGGCAAGCACCACCTTGGCGACCTTGCTCTTGGCTCGCTGCTTGCTGGGCATAGGAGGGGCCTCGGCTTCGCGCATGGCAAACGCGGGCGCACTATAGGGAAGATGGCGGGCACGGCAAGCTGGCGCCGCTCACCGCCGGGTGGGGCCCCAGGCTCACACGGGCGCCATCAAATGGCCGCCGCGGCTTGCCCGATGGGGCGCCGCTATTGACGGGCCATCACCGGGTATCCATGCTGGTCCGCATATCATGCAGTTGACGGCACAGTTCCGGAACGATGCAGGCGTGCGCCCGGGTGGGTGCATGGGGGGTGCGTTGTTGGTCGTCGCTGTGTTGGCGCTCGGCACGGCGACGGTAGCCCAACCGCCACCTGCCGGATCAGGCGGTTCGGCGACAATCACCCTCGGCAAGCGGCCGATACCGAAATGCCTGGGGCTCAAGCAGCCCGAATGCAACGCCAATCCGGACTGCATGTTCGTGCCGGAAGGCGTGCGTAAGGACGGCCAGCCGATCCCAGCCTACTGCCGCGCCAAGCCGCCGCCTCGATGACGGTCGCCACGGCGCCGTTCAGAGCACGGTGTGACCGCTTTTCCTGTCGGCGCACCGACCCCCGACCGTCAGCGGCATCTCTGCCACCGCAATCTGCGCCGCGGCGTGACCGCCGTCCGTCCGATAGGCCGAGTAGGGGATGAGGGCGATGCTCGCCGGCCGGCACGGCTCGTTGTCCGGCGCGGCCTCATGGACCGTCCCGAACGGGGGGATGCGCGGGTCAGTCCACGCCCGCATCACCGTCAGGCCCGCCGCCAGTAGTGAACTCCAGGAACCCGACCCATCGTTCCGGTAGGTGGCTCTGGAAACCGGGGCCGGCCACCAAAGGCCCCAGCCACCCCAGGCCGCGGGCCCTGTCATCGGCCAGGTCCGCAGCGCGGACAGGCCATTCCTGCCGACCGAACCGGCCGCGTTCGCCCACAGCAGCATTGCCGAACCAGTGAGCGCAACGGTGGCGCGGACCGTCGCCCAGTAGACCTCGAAGGGTAAGGCCGCCTGCGCCTTGTCCGCGGGAACGGTGGCGTCCGAACCAAGCATGTTCTCGACCCCTCCCCGCAAAGTTCGCCTACCCCGCCATGTGGATGACGATAGCGATTTTGTGGCAACGCAACAAGAAATTTTGCGCCGCACGCGCGCAAGATGGTTGAAAGTGCCACAAAGCCACAGTCGTAGGCGGACGGGTGTTGGACGGTCAGGGTACCGCTTTAGAGAGTGCTTTGGTCGGCGATCGGACTGTCGCGGAACCGTCGTCGATCGGGCCGGCCGCCAGCGTAGCGTCCCGCCAGCATCCAGTAAGCGAGGCCGCCGGCGAGACCGGAGCTCAGGTAGGCGGTGAGCGCATAGGTGTTCAGGATGGTCGGCTGACCGGCGCTCTCGTTGGCCGACTGGGCTAGGAAGCCCGCCGCCGAAATGGCAATGCCGGACAGCCCATAAAATATCGAGCTGCGGATCGACTGCCACTCGCCAACGATGGCAACGACCAACGCGAAGGAGAGGGCGAAACGGGCAAGCTGCGTTGCCGTTCTCAGCAGCAGAATCGCCAGGGCGGCGAGCTCGTCAGCGCGGTCTGTAAGGAGTGCCGCCGGGGTCAGCGCAAAGCCGATTTGAACGACAGCGGCCACGATGCAGGCGAACATGAACCCGAGCGCAACGCGGAACAGCGACACGACAATCATTGGCACCCTCGCTGCACGCAGTCATTCCCTGCGCAACGTGCCTGCGACCTAAGCGCGCCGGCCAGCAATTAGCCAATACACAAATCCGCCGGCGAAGCCAGCGGTGGCCAGCACCTGCAGCAGCATGACGGACGGCGCCGCCAGCGGTTCGCTCTGCGCGAGCCGGAAGGCGAGCGGCATGAGGGCCAGCGCCAGCCCGCCGCCGATCACGTAGTAGAGCAGCGCGCGGATGCGCGCCACCTCGCCGATGACGACGAGCAGGAGGGCAGGCAGCACGCTGAGCCCCGCGGCCAGAATGAATGCCTCCTGCAGGAGAAGGGCGATCTGGCCGAGCCCTTCCTCCTCGCTCCTTGCCGCGAAAAGGGCTCGCGTGACCTGCTCCTGCCCGAGTGTCAAAAGCACGAGCAGGCTGGCGAGGGCCGAGATCAGGAACGCGATCGGCACCCAGATCAGGCGGCCGAGCGTCGAGAGGAGCATGACTAGGTCCCAGGAGCGGCGGCGCGCTCTCGCGCGGTGAGGCGCCTGCTGTCGGAGCGCAGCTGGCCGCAGGCGGCAAGAATATCGCGACCGCGCGGGGTGCGTATGGGGCTAGCGTAGCCGGCGCGATTGACGATCTCTGCGAAGCGCTCGATCGTGTTCCATTCGGAGCACTCGAAGCCGGCGCCGGGCCAGGGATTGAACGGTATCAGGTTGATCTTGGCGGGGATGCCCTCAAGCAGCCTGACGAGCGCCTTGGCGTCAGCGCGGCTGTCGTTTACGCCCTTCAGCATCACGTACTCGAAGGTGATGCGCCGCGCATTGGAGAGACCGGGGTAGGACCGGCAGGCCGCCATCAGCTCGGCAATGGGGTACTTCTTGTTGATGGGCACCAGTCGATCACGCAGTTCGTCCCGCGTGGCATGCAGCGAGATGGCGAGCATCGTGCCGACCTCGGCGCCCCATCGCGGGATCTCCGGGACGATGCCCGAGGTCGATAACGTGATGCGCCGCTTCGACACCGACAGGCCTTGCCCGTCGGCAGCGATCTCCATCGCTGCCTTCACATGGTCGAAGTTGAACAGCGGTTCGCCCATGCCCATGAGGACGATGTTGGTGATCTTGCGCTCGGTGGAGGGCAGTAACCCGCCGTCGCCCGGCGCCGCGGCGGCGGGCCAGTCGCCGACCCGATCCTTGGCAAGCAGGATCTGGCCTACGATCTCCTGCGCGGTGAGATTGCGCACGAGCCGCTGCGTGCCCGTGTGGCAAAAGCTGCAGTTGAGCGTGCAGCCGACCTGGCTCGAGATGCACAGCGTTCCGCGGTCCGGCTCGGGAATGTAGACGCATTCGATCTCGGGCGGCTTGACGTCGCTTGCCCGGCGCTCGAGCCGCAGCAGCCACTTGCGGGTGCCGTCCAACGAAACCTGCTCGCAGGCAACGGCTGGCCGCGCGAGCGTGGCCGACTGCGCAAGGCGCGCACGCAGGTCCTTCGCTACGTCGGTCATCGCGTCAAAGGAGGTGGCGCCACGCACGTAGATCCAGCTCCAGAGCTGGTTGACGCGCATGGCGAGCTGGGCCGTGGGCACTCCGACGGCCGCCAGATGCGCAGCGATCTCGGCGCGGCCGGCGCCCGCGAGCGAGGGTAATGCCCGGCCGGGCCTCGCGGGCTGGAGCTCCGTCGTCGCGCTGTCGGGCATGGCCGCCATTCTCGGTTCGCCGCTCAAGGTTTGCAGGTCAATTAGTCCCGAACCGGCGCGTGCGGAAGAGGCGTGGCGTTGGGTTAAGGCGAATCGGGCACCTGCCCGGGCGCCCGACTGTGCTCGCGGTAGGCGCAAGGCGTCAGTTCGGTTGGCTCTTCCCTGCCCCGGGTGCCGCCGCCTTGCCGCCGCTGATCACGTGATCGAGCGCGAACTGGAGCTGGGTGTCCTTCTCGGGCTCGCGCGGCACATAGGCGGAGGAGCCTGACGCCTCCTTGCCGTCCTTGGCCTCGGTTTTCAGATGCCCTCTGAGATTGGCCTCGCCTCGCGGCTTGGGCGCCTCCTTGCTCTTGAGCTCCTCGGGCAGTTCCTGCTCCACCACGATGTCGGGGTCGATGCCCCGGGCCTGAATGGAGCGTCCGGACGGGGTGTAGTACCTCGCCGTGGTGAGCCGGATCGCCCCGTTGTTGGCACCGAGCGGGATGATGGTCTGCACCGAGCCTTTGCCGAAAGAGCGCGTGCCGATAATGATGGCGCGCAGGTGATCCTGCAAGGCGCCGGCCACGATCTCGGAGGCCGAGGCCGATCCGCCGTTGATGAGAACCACGAGCGGCCGGCCCTCGGCGATGTCGCCGGCGTGCGCCTGCTTGCGGTCAGTCTCCTCCAGGTTGCGGCCCTTGGTCAGTACGATGGCGCCCTTGTCGAGGAAATCATCGGTAACTGAAACCGCCTGATCAAGCAGGCCGCCCGGGTTGTTGCGAAGGTCGATGACAAAGCCCTTGAGCTTCTTGCCGGCCTCCTTCTTGATCGCCTCGACCGCCTTGATCAGGTTGGCGTGCGTCTGCTCGTTGAAGGTCGAGATCTTGATGTAACCGACCTCGCCGTCGCGCTCGAGCCGCCACCTCACCGCGTTGATGCGGATGATGTCGCGTACGATCCTGACGTCGAACGGATCGTCGCGACCCTTGCGCACGATGGTGAGCGTGATCGGCGTGTTGACCGGGCCGCGCATCTTCTCGACTGCCTGTTCGAGGGTGACGCCGACGATCGATTCACCGTCGAGATGGGTGATGAGGTCATTGGCAAGCAGCCCCGCTTTGGCGGCCGGGGTGTCGTCGATCGGGGCCACCACCTTGACCACGCCAGTACCCTGCTCCTGGGTAACCTCGATGCCGAGGCCGCCGAACTCGCCACGGGTCTGCACCTGCATGTCGCGGTAGTGCTTGGGGCTCAGATACGCCGAGTGCGGATCGAGCGAAGAGAGCATGCCGTTGATGGCCGCCTCGATCAGCTGCGCGTCGTTGGGCTTCTCGATGTAGTCGCTCCGCACCCGCTCGAGCACGTCGCCGAACAGGTCCAGATACCGGTAGATCTCGGAATTGGGGGTGGTTGCCGAGTAGGTGCGGCTGACGTTGAGGACGGTGGTCGCGGTGGCGAGCGCCGTCATCATCATGAATGTCCAGAATGCGAAATCTGATCTGCGCATCATCCCTGCACCTTCTGAGGATCCTCGAACCACCACGGGTCGGGGTCGATCGGCCGCCCCTCTTTCCGGAACTCCACGTACAGGACAGGGGCGCTGTCCTGGGTCTTGCCGGGCGGCTCGGGGGCCATTGTACCGACAGGCTCGGCCGCCAGCACGAACTGCCCGACCTGAACGTCAATATGGGATAGTCCGGCTAGCAATACATGGTATCCATCGCCGGCATTGATGATCAAGAGCTGGCCGTAGCTGCGGAATTCGCCGGCATATACCACCCAGCCGTCGCACGGCGCCGTGATCTGGGCGCCGTGGCGCGTCTCGATCACGATGCCCTTCGAAGTGCTGCCGTACTGAGTCTTGTCCCCGTAGGCGATCACACGCTTGCCCTGGGCGGGCAACGGCAGGCGGGCCTTGGCCTGGTGGAACGGGATGGCGGGCTTCATGCGTCCCGGGTTGCCGGTGAGCGGGCCCCGCGGCTCCAGCGCGACGGCAGGTTGTGGAGCGTGCGGCGCGGCCAACCTGGTCTCGCTCGGAGGCGCCGTGCCCGCCTGGCCGGCCCCATCGGACCTCGGCGCGGTGGCCTCTGCCGATTGCTTTCTCATCTCTGCTTCGTAGTCGCCCAGTCCGGTCTTCTCGGCCACCGTGCGGTCCAGTCTGGTGATGAGATCGCTCAAGTCGGATACGCTCTTGGAGATGGCGGTCGCGACCCTGCGCACTTCCTCAAGCTCCCGCTGCCGCTCCGCAAGCGTTCGGCGCTTGGACTCCATGAGCGAGGCAAGCCAACTCTTTGCCTCCTGATAGCGCTCTTTTTCCGAGCGCAGGCGTTCGCTTTCGGAACGGATATCGGCCATCACGCGGACGAGCTCGTTGAGCTTGCCGCTCAGCTCCTCCGCCTCATTTTTCAGCTCGGGGAAAGCCCTCGCCAGCAGCATGGCGCTGCGCACCATGGCGAGCGCATCCTCGCGCCGGGTGACGATCACGGGCGGCGGGTTTCGCCCCATGCGCTGCATGGCGGCCAGCAGCTTGGCGATCTGATCGCGCCGCTCGGCCAGAGAGGCGCGCACCTTCCTCTCCTGAGCTTCGAGCTCCCCGCGGCGCGACTCGATGAGGGTCATCTGCGCTTCGCTCTTCTGAACGCGCTGCGCAGTCTCGAGCAGCTGCTGGTTGAGCCGCTCCTGTTCGGCCCTCATCTTGGCCACGTCGTCCTTGAGTGCGCTCTCGCGCTGCTCGGCCTCGGTAAGGGTGTTGCGCTGGGAGTGGAGCCGCTCTACCGCCTCCGACCGGGAGGGAAGCGGTTGCTGCGCGCGGCCAGGTCCGACCGGCAAGCCGGAAAGCAGAGCTACAGAGGCCACGGCGCCCGCCGACAGGGCAAGGAAGCGTGTGTATGCCGCCAGCGCCACTCTCGCATCTCGCTGATAAGCTCGAAGATTGCTGCGGGAGCCCCCACTCGCCCGCCGCCGCTGATTCTCAAGGTGACAATTGCGGCATTTGTGTTGCGGTGCAATCGAAATTGCCCGCAATCGACAGATGCTCCCGCAGGGGCTGTCGGCGTGGATCAATTCGCTTGCCGATCGGCGCCCGGCGCCGCTAGGCTTGACGCAGACCTTTGCCGAGGCGAGCCCGTTTCGTGGAGCTGACTTTTTACCATTTGACCACGGTCGCGGCCGTCGCGGTGCTGGTCGTGCTGATCCTGGGGCTCGTCAATCTGCTGCGCGGCAAGAGCCCCAACCTGAGCCAGAAGCTCATGCGCTGGCGCGTCGGCCTGCAATTCCTCGCGATCATCATCGTGATGATCGCATTCTACCTGGCGCACTAAGGCGAGGACGCCATGGTGGTCCTCAACAAGATCTACACGCGGACGGGTGACGACGGCACCACCGCGCTCGGCAGCGGCGAGCGGGTGGCAAAGAACGACCCGCGGGTAGAGGCTTATGGTACGGTCGACGAGGCGAATGCAGCGATTGGATTGGCGCGCACGCACCTGGGCGCGACCGATCAGAGTCTGGACGCCAAGCTTGCCCGCATCCAGAACGATCTCTTCGATCTCGGCGCCGACCTCTGCATGCCAAGGGAGACGCTCAAAGCGGGCAGGGCGCCGCTGCGGATCAGCGAGGTGCAAGTCGAGCGGCTCGAGCGCGAGATCGACGAGATGAACCGGGTGCTGCAGCCGCTGCGGTCTTTCGTGCTGCCCGGCGGCTCGCCGGCCGCCGCCGCGCTGCATCTGGCGCGCACGGTCTGCCGCCGCGCGGAGCGAGCGATCGTGGCGCTTGCGGCTGCGCCCGAGGAGCCTGTCAACCGCGCGGCGCTCAAATACATCAACCGCTTGTCCGACTTCCTGTTCGTCGCCAGCCGCTATGTCAATGACCTCGGCCGGCGCGACGTGCTCTGGGTGCCGGGCAAGAACCTGTGAGGGCACCACTCCCCGAAGCGCGAAAGGACAGGCCGTGTTCGTCCCCATCCAAGACGAAAACCCGCTGCGCAGCATTTCCGTCGCCTATGTCACCGTTCTGCTGATCGTGGCCAACGTCGCGGTATTCCTCCTGCAGGCCGCATCGATCGACCCGCGGGCGGTGGTCAGCTTCGCGCTGGTGCCGGACAAGTTTCTGCAGGTGGTGGCGTTCGGCGGACCGGCCTTTGCGCCAACCGACGGATTTGGCGCGAGCGCGCCCTACACGCTGCTGTCCTACATGTTCCTCCACGGCAACGTGTTCCACCTTGCCGGCAACATGCTGTTCCTGTGGGTGTTCGGAGACAACGTGGAGGACGCCTTCGGCCACCTGAAGTTCCTGCTGTTCTATCTTGCCTGCGGCATGTTCGCGGGCTTGATGCACGTCGCGATGCTACCGAGCTCCAGCGTGCCACTGATCGGCGCTAGCGGGGCGGTGGCTGGCGTGATCGCCGCCTACCTGGTGCTGCACCCGCAAGTGCGGGTTTGGGTCCTCGCCTTTCGCTTCATACCGCTGCGCATCACGGCAGCGCTGGCACTGGGTGCCTGGATCCTGACCCAGCTCGCGATGGTGGCGTTGCCTTATCTCGACGCGGTGCCGCAAGCAGGGAGCTCGATCGCCTGGTGGGCCCACGTCGGCGGGCTGATAGCGGGGGCTGTGCTGGTGGTGTTTCTCCGGCGCCCGGGGGTACCCCTGTTCGGCCGCGCGGTCGGCATGGGCGGTCAGAAGATCTCCACTTGACCGGGGCTTGCCGCCCACCGGCGGGGGCTGATCCATTGCGCTGCAATTGACTTGAAAGCGGTCAGCGCATAACCTGCCATTTCGCAACTGCGAAGTGGAGGTTCGCGGGCAAGGGCGGACGGCGCAGAGGGCGCCCGCAGGCGTTCCCGTAACGTGAGCTTGCGGCAGACGGCGCGTCCCGCATCGCTCAACCAACAAGAGCCAGATGGATGTGGGCCCCGGAGAGCACCGCCCGATGAGAATCCTTGTGCCGGTCAAGCGTGTCGTCGACTTCAATGTCAAGATTCGGGTCAAGGCCGACCGGTCCGGCGTCGAGCTGGCCAACGTCAAGATGTCGATGAACCCGTTCGACGAGATTGCGGTCGAGGAAGCGCTTCGGATCAAGGAAAAGGGCAAGGCCGAGGAGGTGGTGGCCGTCTCGGTCGGCCCGCCGAAGACTCAGGAGACCGTGCGCGCGGCCCTCGCCATGGGCGCGGATCGCGGCATCCTCATCGAGACGGGCGAGAGCGACGTGCTTGAACCGTTGACGGTGGCCAAGCTGCTTTATGCCCTGGCCAAGGTGGAGCAGCCGAAGCTCGTCATCATGGGCAAGCAGGCGATCGATGACGACTGCAACCAGACGGGTCAGATGCTGGCGGCGTTGGCCGGCTGGCCGCAGGCGACCTTCGCCTCGAAGGTGGAGCTCGTCGACGGCGAGGCAATGCTGGTCACTAGGGAGGTGGACGGGGGCCTCGAGACGCTGAGGCTCGGCCTGCCGGCGGTGGTGACTACCGATTTGCGGCTCAACCAGCCGCGCTATGCTTCCCTGCCGAATATCATGAAGGCCAAGAAGAAGCCCCTTCAGATCGAAAAGCCGCAGGCGTTCGGCATCGAAATCCGGCCGCGGCTCAAGGTGCTGAAGACGGAAGAACCGCCTCCCCGCAAAGCCGGCGTGAAGGTCGCCAACGCCGCCGAACTCGTCGCACGCCTGCGCTCCGAGGCGGGAGTGATCTGATGTCGGTCCTCCTGCTTGCCGAACACGAGAACAAGGAACTCTCCGGTGCCACGGCAAAGGCGCTGACGGCCGCGAAGGCGTTGGGCGCGGATGTCCATGTTCTGGTTGCCGGTCACAACTGCCGGCCCGCGGCGGAGGCTGCGGCAAAGCTCGACGGCGTCGCCAAGGTGCTCATTGCCGATGCGCCACATCTTTCCCATCAGCTCGCCGAGGAGGTGGCCGCCGTCGTCGTGCCGCTGATGTCAGAGTATGACGCGCTCCTCGCCCCCGCCACCGCGCGCGGCAAGAACACGCTGCCGCGCATCGCTGCCCTCCTCGACGTGATGCAGGTCTCCGACATCATCGCGGTCAAGGCGCCCGATACCTTCGAGCGGCCCATCTACGCCGGCAACGCCATCGAGACGGTTCAGACAACCGATGCCAAAAAGGTTGTCACCGTCCGCACCGCATCGTTCGCCGCATCGCCCGCGCGGGCGGACGGCGCGGCGCCGATCGAGGCGGTGACGGTACCGGCGGCCGTCGGCCTGTCGCGCTTCGAGAAGGCGGAGATCGCCAAGTCCGACCGGCCCGAGCTGACAGCGGCCCGCATCGTCATTTCCGGCGGGCGCGGCATGCAGTCGGCCGAGAACTTCAAGAAATACTTGGAGCCCATCGCCGACCGGCTGGGTGCCGCCGTCGGTGCCAGCCGCGCGGCGGTTGACGCCGGCTTCATGCCCAATGACCATCAGGTCGGCCAGACCGGCAAGGTGGTGGCGCCTGAGCTTTATATTGCGGTCGGAATATCGGGCGCCATTCAGCATCTGGCCGGAATGAAGGACTCCAAGGTGATCGTCGCCATCAACAAGGACAGCGAGGCGCCGATCTTCCAGGTCGCCGACTACGGCCTCGTCGCCGACCTGTTCCAGGCGCTGCCGGAACTCGACAGCGAGCTGCAGAAGGCGGGACTTTGACGGCACTTCGGAGGCGAAGGCGCTTCCATTCAGCCGAGGACAACAACATATGAACGCACAAGCCAAAGCCAAAGCCCAATTGCCTCCCCCGCGTGCCGAGGCGATCCGCAACGTCGGCGTGATCGGTGCCGGGCAGATGGGCAACGGCATTGCCCACGTGGTGGCGCTGGCCGGCTACTCCGTGGCCCTTAACGACCTCTCCAAGGAGAGGGTCGATGCGGCCCTCGCCAACATCGAGCGCAACCTGTCGCGCCAAGTGACCCGCGGCGCGGTCAAGGAAGCCGACATGAAAGAAGCGCTCAAGCGGATCAGCTATGCGCCAAGCATCGCCGATCTTGCCCAATGCGACCTCGTGATCGAGGCGGCGACCGAGGACGAGCAGGTCAAGCGCAAGATCTTCGCCGAGATCTGCCCCAAGCTGAAGCCCGAGGCCCTGCTTGCCTCGAACACCTCCTCCATCTCAATAACGCGGCTGGCCTCGGCGACGGACCGACCCGAGCGGTTCATCGGCATGCACTTCATGAACCCGGTGCCGGTGATGCAGCTCGTCGAGCTGATCCGCGGCATCGCGACCGAGGACGCTACGTTCGCGGTGGCCCGGTCCTTCGTCGAAAGCCTCGGCAAGACCATCGCCGTCTCCGAGGACTTCCCGGCGTTCATCGTCAACCGCGTGCTGCTGCCGATGATCAACGAGGCGGTCTACACTCTCTATGAGGGTGTCGGCACGGTGGAGGCGATTGACAAGGCGCTGAAGCTCGGAGCCAACCACCCTATGGGGCCGCTCGAGCTCGCCGACTTCATCGGCCTCGACACCTGCCTGTCGGTAATGCAGGTGCTCTACGAGGGGCTGGCCGATTCGAAATATCGGCCCTGTCCGCTGCTCGTGAAGTACGTCGAGGCGGGCTGGCTCGGACGTAAGACCAAACGCGGCTTCTACGACTATCGCGGCGAAACCCCGGTGCCCACTCGGTGAGCGCCATTGATGGGCTCATGCCGCTCGTTTGAAGCCGATCGCCTCCCGTCGATAGCTCAGCGCCTCGGCCACGTGCACACGCCCAACCGTGTCCTCCCCGTCCAGATCGGCAAGCGTGCGGGCGACCCGCAGGGTGCGGTGGAAACCGCGCGCCGAAAGGCCGAGCGTTTCTGCCGCCTGCCGCAGCAATACGAGACCTGCCGCGCTGGGCATGGCGAACTGCTCGAGCGTTTGTCCATTGAGTTCGGCGTTGGTGCGCGGTCCCTTGATGCCCGCCTTGGCCAGCCGCTCGCGCTGGCGCTGCCGTGCGGCGATGACGCGGCCTCGCACCTCGGCACTGCCCTCGGCCGGCGGCGGCAGGCACATGTCCGCTGCCGAGACCGCCGGCACCTCGATCTGAAGATCGATGCGGTCGAGCAGAGGTCCTGAGATGCGCGCCTGATAGTCCGCGGCGCAGCGCGGCCCCCGCCGGCAGGTCTCGCCGGGGCCGCCGCCGCAGCGGCAGGGGTTCATGGCAGCGATCAGCTGGATGCGTGAGGGATAGACGATGCGATGGTTGGCGCGCGCGATCACCGTCTCACCAGTCTCGAGTGGCTGGCGGAGGGAATCGAGCACCTGCGGGGCGAATTCCGGCAGCTCGTCGAGGAAAAGCACGCCCAAGTGCGCCAGGCTGACCTCGCCGGGCTTGGGCCGGCTGCCGCCGCCGACCAAGGCGGCCATGCTGGCCGAGTGGTGCGGCGCACGGAACGGCCGCTCGATGCGAAGCTGCCCGCCCATCAGTTCGCCCGCCAGAGAATGAACCATGGAGACTTCGAGCATCTCCTGCGCGTCGAGCGGCGGCAGGATGGAGGGAAGGCGCGCCGCCAACATCGACTTGCCGGCGCCAGGCGGCCCGACCATCAACAGATTGTGCCCGCCGGCAGCCGCAACCTCGAGCACGCGCTTGGCCGATTCCTGTCCTTTGATGTCGCGCAGATCGGCGAGCGGCACAGAACCGCGCGAATCATTGGGCTCCGGGCGGCGTAGGGTCTGCAATCCCTTGAAGTGGTTGATGAGCGAAAGCAGGTGCGGTGCCGCGATGATGTCGAGTTCCTCGCCCGCCCAAGCCGCCTCGCTGCCTGACGCCGCCGGGCAGATCAGGCCCTTGCCCATGGCATTGGCGCCGATCGCCGCCGGCAAGGCGCCCGGAACAGCTCGGATTTGACCGTCAAGGGCCAGCTCGCCGATGGCCGCGAAGCGCGCCACAGTGTCAGGCGAGATCGCCTCCATCGCAACCATGAGGGCGAGCGCAATGGGGAGGTCGAAGTGGCTCCCTTCCTTGGGTAAATCGGCGGGGGCGAGGTTGACCGTGGTGCGCGTCCACGGCATCCCGAGGCCGATAGCGTGCAGGGCATTGCGCACCCGCTCGCCGCTTTCGGCCACCGCCTTATCCGGAAGCCCGACAATGGATAGCGCGCACTTGCCCGAGGTGATCCTGACCTCGACCTCGACCCGGCGCGCCTCGATACCAACAAAAGCAACCGTTGAAATACGGCCGTACATTAAATCCTCCCCGCCGTTGGGGCAGTTCTAGAACAATTAGCGAACGCAAGCAAGCACCGACGGCAACGTTCCGGGGTCAGCGGTGCTGATCGACCCGGAGCTCGATGGCGTCCCACATCAGCGCGGCGATGTCCGGCCCGCCGAACGCCTTCACCTGACGAATACCGGTCGGCGAGGTCACATTGATCTCGGTGAGGTAGGGCCCGATCACATCGATGCCCGTGAAAATAAGGCCGCGGCGCTTCAGCTCGGGCCCCAGTCTTGCGCAAATCTCGCGGTCCCGTGCCGTAAGCTCGGCCGGCTCCGCCCGTCCGCCGACGTGCAGGTTCGAGCGCGTCTCATCGGCGGCCGGCACGCGATTGATCGCACCCGCGATCTCCCCATCGATCAAGATGATGCGCTTGTCGCCTTGGCGCACCTCGGGCCGGTATTGCTGCACCATAAACGGCTCGCGAAACACGGTGAGGAACAGCTCGATCAGCGAGTTGAGGTTGGTGTCGCCGGGGGCCGAACGAAACACCGCCGCGCCGCCGTTGCCGTAGAGAGGTTTCAGGATGATGTCCTTGTGCTCGGCCCGAAAGGCCCTCACGTCGTCGGGGTTGCGAGTGACGAGCGTCGGCGGCATCAGGTCCTGGAAATCGAGCACAAAAACTTTCTCCGGCGCATTCCTGACGTGGCCCGGGTCGTTGACGACGAGCGTCTTGGGGTGGATGCGCTCGAGCAGGTGCGTGGTCGTGATGTAGGCCATGTCGAACGGCGGATCCTGGCGCAGCAGCACCACGTCGAAATCGGAGAGATCCTCGGTATGCGGATCGGTGAGCCGGTAGTGGTCGCCGATCCGATCCTCCACGGTCAGCATCGCGCCCCGCGCGAGCAGCCGGTTGCCGTAAAGGGACAGAGCGGGCGGTGTGTAGTAGAACAGCGCGTGCCCTCGCCGCTGCGCTTCAAGCAGGATCGCGAACGTGGAATCGCCGCGGATGTCGATCCGCTCGATCGGGTCCATCTGGCAGGCAACGCGAAGGCCCATGGCTCAGATCGGCTGCAGCGCATGGCGCGCGTGGTGTGGAAGGCGGCCCGGCACGATCAGCACGGCGTCGAGGCCGATCTCGTAGTCGCGGTATCTGAGATTTCGCCATACCCAGCGCTCGGCAGCTTGCGCCACCCGGCGCGCCTGAGCGTCGGTGACGGCGGCCCGGGCCTCGTCCAGAGTCGCCCGCCGCTTGACCTCAACGAAGGCGAGCCGGCGGCCGCGCACCGCGATGAGGTCGATCTCGCCGAGACGAGATTTGTGGCGCCGCGCCAGAATCCGGTAGCCCTTGGTCAACAGGTAGACGGCTGCGATCAACTCCGCTACGCGTCCGCTCAGCTCGCGCTTCTGGCGCCTCTCGCGCCAGTCCCGGTTGTTGCCGTCGCGTCTGATCACTTGCCTTGCTTCCGCTCGAGCCCCAGGGCCAAATCGTACACGCGCGATTTTGCGGCGCCAAGCGCCTCAGCCACGGACTTCACGGCGTCCCGCAGGCTCATCGTCTCGAGTGCCGCATTAAGCTCGTCAACGATCGCCTCGTCGCCAACCTCGGGCGGGTGGGGCGGAGCCGCCAGGACAACGATTTCACCGCGGATGTCCGCACTCTTGGCCCAGGCAGCAAGCGCCGACAGCCGGTCGCGCCGCACCTCTTCATTGAGCTTGGTGAGTTCGCGCGCAATCGCTCCTGCGCGGTCGCCCAAGATGGTTCGGAGGTCGTCGAGCAGGGAGGGGAGCCGCGACGGCGATTCGAAAAAGATGAGGGTGGCGGCAACATCCTTGAGCTGTGCGAGCCGGGCGCGCCGTGCCTGCGTTCTGGCCGGCAGGAAGCCTGCGAACAGAAACGTGTCGGTGGGCAGGCCGGAGACGGTGAGCGCAGCAAGCACTGCCGATGGCCCAGGGATGGAAACGACCTTGTGGCCGTCGGCGAGCGCGGAACGGGCGAGCTTGAAGCCGGGATCGGAGATGAGCGGCGTGCCAGCGTCGGTCACCAGCGCCACCGACATTTCGGCAGCGAGGGCTGAGAGAATTTCCGGTCTCACCCGGGCGGCGTTGTGCTCGTGATAGGACGCGGCGCTGCGCTCTATGCCGTAACGCGACAGGAGCTTGCGGCTGTGGCGGGTGTCCTCGCAGTAGAGCCGATCGGCTGAGGCGAGCACCGCAAGCGCGCGCAAGCTGATGTCGGCGAGGTTGCCGATGGGTGTTGCGACCAGATAAAGGCCGGGGGGGAGTGGCTTGGCCAGCAGGGTCGCCAACTCTGCCTGCAGGCGCCTGCCCAGCAGCTTGCCGGCAAGGTCTTGGCACCCTTGCGACATCATGAGCCTCCAGATTGCACCGGACCGCCTTCGGGCCGCGGCCGCCAATTAGCCCGAATTGGGCCGGATGTTGCAAATTACACGCACGAACTGCGGCCACTGGAGAGCCCGCGACTAAGCAAGCGGGCGAATACGTGATAAAGCCGAATCGGGCTGCATCACGGGGGCAAACGGGATGAGGTTTGGTGCTGCCGCTCGGGCATGGCGGGGGGTTGTGCGCAGCCTCCTGGCGCCGGCCCTTGCGGGGATGGCGATGGCCGGCTGCGCGCTCACCGGAGGCCCGCTGTCGGGCCTGACGACAGGTGCGCTCACCGAAGAGGAAGGCCAGAGCGCGGCCGGGAAGCGCGCCGGTGTCAAAGTCGCGTTGCTGCTCCCGCTCACGGCTCCAGGACAGACGGCTTTCATCGCCAAGGCGATGAAGCAGGCGGGCGAGCTCGCCTTGTTCGAGTACGACAATCCCTCGTTCCAGCTCCTGGTCAAGGACGACAAGGGAACGCCCGACGGCGCCCGCGCAGCAGCCGAGCAGGCAGTAAAAGAGGGCGCCGAGCTCATCCTGGGGCCGCTGCTGGCGCCTTCCGTAAAGGCGGTGGCGCCGATCGCGCGCCAGGCAAACATTCCGGTGATCGCCTTTTCCAACGACCGCCAAGTGGCGGGGCAGGGCGTCTATCTGTTGAGCTTCCTCGTCGAGCAGGAGGTCGATCGGGTCGTCGCCTATGCGGTGGCTCAGGGCCGCCACCGGTTTGCAGCGTTGATTCCGGACGATTCCTACGGCCAGCTCACACAATCGGCCTTCGTTGCCGCCGTGTCCAAACATCAGGGTACCGTCGTCGCCATCGAGCGCTACCACGCTCGGGTCAACGGCATGCTCGAGCCGACCAAGCGTCTGGTCGAGACCATCCAGCAGGCGGAAGCCGAGGGCGGGCCGGTCGACGCGGTGTTCTTGCCCGGCGGCCCCGAGACATTGCCCAACGTCGGGCCGCTCATCGCCTACAACCAGATCGACACGCGCCGGATCAAGCTGATCGGCAGCGGTGGGTGGGATTATGCCAATCTCGGGCGGGACGCGGCCTTCGTCGGAGGCTGGTTTCCCGCCCCCGATCCGCGGGGCTGGCGGGGTTTTGCCGAGCGCTTCGCCAAGACCTATGGAGGGACGGCGCCGCCGCGCATTGCGAGCCTCGCCTATGATGCCGTGAGCATCGCGATCGGCCTTTCCAAAGGCCCGCGTGGTTCCCGCTTCACGGCGGAGAACCTGACCCGTGCCAGCGGTTTCACCGGCATCGACGGCCCGGTGCGGCTGTTGCCCGACGGCACCGCCGAGCGCGGGCTTGCGGTACTGGAAGTGCAGAGCTTCGGGGCGAGGGTGGTCGACCCGCCGGCGGCAGTGTTCGGCGCGACCCGATACTCGGCCGCGCCGGCGAGCCTTAACTGAGGCGGCGCGTCGCGACGGGCGCCGTCCGCCTCACGCGGCAAGTGCCAGCGGCCGGGCCCCAGAGGCGTGGACGGGACGGGTGGAGACCAAAGTGAGGATTTCCGCCGGCCGGCGCTGCAACAACGCGGCAAGCTCCTCGCGCAGTCGGCCGAGCTCGTAATCGCTGGCATCGAGCCGACGGCGCGCGGCGTGATGGCACTCGATGGCGCGCTCGGCTCGGCCGATCATCTGCTCAAGCGCACCGACCACTCGCTGCCACTGCGCCGAAAGCGGCAGCCTCGAGGGCTGCGGTCTGGGCGAAACCACGGCCTCGCCCCGCTCGCAGCGGAAAACCCGCCCGGTTGCAGGGCGAATGATGGCCAGCATTGTCTGCGGTATGCTTAGAGCGTACACGGATCGCACCGTAAGTTCATGTAATGACGTCATATTGATCTAGTTTGAACAGTCCGGCAAGGCTAATTCGACACACTTTTCTCAAATTTACTTAGCGGTTCCATACGCATCCCAGCCGGGGGTGTATTGAAACAGGTCAGCGCTGAAATTCTCCTTAATGATCCCGAAGTTCACGTTGCAACTTTCCGCGTCGGCACTGCGGCCGAGCGAAACGGTCAGCCGCGGCCGCCGGGACCCGAGTACCGATAGTGGCCGGTGATCCTTTCCGCGAACAGCCAGTCTTCGAGTTGCACACCGAAGCCGCGATTGTGAATCACGAACGGGGCCCCAGACGGCGCCGTGCGGTCGGAAACGATGGCGATGTGGGAGTTCGAGAACCACCCGTCGGGCAGATGGTAGGTGACGATGTCACCTGGAAGATAGGCGCGCGGGTCGTCGCTGATGGCGAGCCGCTGTCCCTTTTTGGCAAAGAAGCGCTGCAGCACCGCCACGCGGCGATGATCAATATTGGTGTCGCCGGTGCCCACCTTCGCCTCGTGCACGAGCCGCTGCAGGTCGATGCCGAGCGCGCGATAGGCGCGCACCACCACGTCCGTGCACACGCCGATGTACCAGGGCACGTCGCCCATCGGGTAGGGAATCTTGTAGTAGGCGGGGCTGTACAGAACCGGGGTCGCGGTCTGCTCAAGTGCGGCTTGGGCAAGCCGCACCCCGAAGGCACGGTCCGACGCCTGAGCCGAGGGGTCGGCCGCGTCTGCCTTCGGGCCGGCTAGGTACAGCATGAGCGCCGCCAATGCGACGGTAGGCCAGGACATCGCAGCCATCGCGGGGACGAGGAGCACGGCCTAAGGGTGAGGCCAGACACACATTAGCGCAACGCGATTTCTTCACTGAGATCGAGCTGGGCCGTAACCTCGGTGTTTTTCGGCTTGTGGAGCGGCTTCAGATCGTCGAGGCTCAAGAGCGGGCCTACAGCGGCCTGCCGGCCCGCCGGTCTTGGGGGAGTCGCCTGCAGCGCACTTTCACGCTTTCTCCTGGATGGCGGCCCACTCGGAAAGCTCTTCATCAAGGCACCCCGCAATGTTCAATCCCAATCAGAAGCGGCTCCTGTCGCTCGACGGCGGCGGTATCATGGGGCTCATTTCCCTATGCATCCTCAAGCGCATCGAGGATCAGTTGCGGCCTCGCTCCGGTATGGGCGAGAACTTTCGCCTCTGCCACTTCTTCGATTACATCGGGGGGACCTCCACCGGCGCCATCATCGCGGCGGGCCTCGCTGTCGGCAAATCCGTCGGTGAGCTGATCGAATTCTATCAGCGATCCGGCCGGGCCATGTTCCGCAGGGCCTCGCTGATGCGGCGCTTCCTCTACCACGCGTTCTCGGCCGATCCGCTGCGCGAGATGCTCCGCAGGGAGATCGGCGTTGACTCGCTCCTCGAGATGTCCAAGGGAGGCCGGCTCAAGACCCTGCTCCTGGTCGTCGTGCGCAACGTGACGACCGACTCGCCCTGGCCGATTTCCACCAATCCGAAAGCCAAGTTCAACGATGAAAAGCTGCCCTATTGCAACTTGAAGATCCCTCTCTGGAAACTCGTCCGGGCCAGCACCGCAGCACCGACCTATTTCGAGCCCGAGCAGATTGAGTTTGTGCCAGGGGACCCGCGCTACACGTTCGTGTTCGAAGACGGCGGCGTGACACCCTACAACAACCCCGCACTCCTGCTCTATCGAATGGCTACCTCGCCCGAGTACCGGGTAGGCTGGCCCGCCGGTGAGGATCGGCTCATGCTGGTCTCGGTGGGCACCGGCTCCGTGTTTCACCCGTTGCGCAACGCCAAGCTCTTCGGCCGCTCCCTGCTCAGCAATGCGCGCACCGTTCCCGGCACGCTGATGCGGGCCATATCAGTGGAGAACGACATCAGCTGCCGCACCATCGGCCGATGCGTCTACGGCGATCCGATCGACAGCGAGCTCGGCACCCTGATCGCGGCGGGCGAAGCGGCATCGCCGCGGCAGTTCCTCTATGCACGCTACAATCCGGACGTGTCGAGCGGCGGATTGAAGGTGATGGAGCTTGACGACATAGACGCTCAGTCCCTTCGCATGGATAACGTGCGAGCGATCCCCGCGCTGATCCGCATCGGCGAGAAGGCAGCCCAAGGGGTCGATTTCCCGGCCCAGTTTGCGCCATTCATGCCGCACGGCATTCGCTAGGGCTCGAGCGCGGCGTTGGCCGGGGTTCGGACATGACCAGGAAAGCACAGGTCCTGACGGTCGGCGTCACGGGACACCGGCCAAATCGCCTGCCCGAGACGCAATGGCCACGCTTGAGGAACGAGCTGGCCAGGGTTATGGCGCAGATCGAGGGCGAGCATCCGCGCCAGCGCTGGACCCTGATCTCGGGGCTGGCAGAAGGTGCGGACCGGCTTGCGGCATTCGTCGCGCTCGGGCGCGGCTGGCGGCTCCATGCCATTCTCGCCTTCCACCGCAACCGGTTCGAGCAGGACTTCAGTGACTCCTCCTCCGTGGGTGAGTTTCGCGCCCTGGTGAGCGCCGCCCACCGCATCACAGAACCCGGTCCGCGGTGGCACGTCGGGCGACCGGCGAACGAGGGCTATCACGCCATGGGCGCGGCCATGCTGGCCCTTAGCCGGCAGCTGATCGCGATCTGGGACGGAGAGCCCTCGCGCGGCAAGGGCGGCACCATCGAGGTCATCGAGCAGGCACTGCGGTTGGACCTGCCGGTGGTGTGGATACACGCTGCCAAACCGGCACCGCCGAGGGTCCTCCTGCCATCGGCCGATGCGAGGGGCGTCGCCAAGGCCGATCAGCCGAAGATGCGATCGAGACCGAGCGCCTCTCGCACGCGCTGAGGTGTCCAGCCCTGGGAGCGCAAGGCCTTGAGCGAGGTGTCCCGCGCGCTCTTGGCAAGCTTTCTCCCTCGCTCGTCGGTAACGAGGCGATGGTGGTGATAAACTGGTTCGGGTAGCCCGAGCAGTACCTGCAGAAGACGATGCAACCCCGTCGCCGGGTAAAGATCGAGCCCGCGCGTGACGTGGGTGACGCCTTGACGCGCATCGTCGACAACGACGGCGAGATGATAGCTGGCCGGCAGGTCCTTGCGCACGATGACGGCATCACCCCAGAAGGCCGGTTGGGCGGGAACTTGGCTGGGATTGCCGTGTAAATCCACCTCGGTGAAGGTCAGCGGCCGTCCTTTGAGCACGCCGGCGGCAAGATCGAGGGCCCGGGCCATATCGAGCCGAAGCGCGCACGGCGCGCCGCTCTCCATGCGGCGAGCCGCCTCGGCGGCGGAGAGGACCTTGTCGCGCCCGGGATATAGCGGGACGCCGTCGGGGTCGACACTACCCTTGCCGCGGAAGGCGGCGGCGGCGATTTCGGTCCGCGTCGCATAGCACGGGTAAAGCACGCCGGCTGCCTCCAGTCGCCGCGCCGCCTCGACGTAGACCGGCAATTGTTCCGACTGGCGCAGCACGGGCTCTTCCCATTGGATGCCGAGCCAGGCCAAGTCTTCAAGGATATGCTCGATGTACTCGGGGCGGCAGCGGCGGGTGTCGATGTCCTCGATGCGCACCAGGAATCTTCCGCCGAGCCGCCGCGCCATCCCGGCGCCAACGAGCGCGGACAGTGCGTGGCCGAGGTGAAGCTCGCCGTTGGGGCTCGGCGCGAAGCGGAAGACGGGTGGCGATGTCATTCTGGACGACCGTATGCGCCGTGATACTAATCGCCTCCGTCGCTGGCATGAAGCTCGGGACGCTCCCATGGGCAAGGTTCGAGGCGGAGGTCGCCTAACCATCATCGAAACCGAGAGCGACATCAGGGCTGGGGTGCGAGCGCTGCGCAGAAGGTGCCAGGTCATGCGCCGCATTCATGATGCCGCAGGCGATCCTCCGCTGAGGCGCCAGCCGGCCGGCTTTGAGGGGCTTGCGCGCGTGATCGTGGCCCAGCAGCTTTCCGCTGCGAGCGCTGCCGCCATCTGGGCACGCGTTGCCACGGTTCTTGCTCCCCTGAGTGCCGAGCGCCTGCTTGCCGCGAGAGAGCAGACATTGCGCGACGCCGGGCTGTCGCGACCCAAGATCAGGACGCTGCGCTCGCTTGCGGCAGCCGTTGCCGAGGACGGCCTCGATCTCGACCGGCTCGCCGACGCTGCCGAGGAGGAGGTGCACGCCGCGCTGTGTGCACTCCACGGGATCGGGCCGTGGACCGCCGACATCTATCTCATGTTCTGTCTAGGTCGTACGGACGCCTTCGCGGCCGGCGACCTCGCGCTGCAGGTGGCAGCCCAGCATGCCTTCGATCGACCCAAGCGCCCGGATGCCGAGGAGCTGCTCCGCCTGGCCGAGCGCTGGCGGCCCTGGCGCGGAGTGGCGGCTCGCCTGCTGTGGGCATACTACCCCATCGTCAGGCGATCGGCCCTGAACGCCCCCGTCTAGGAACGCGAGCATGATCGAACTCGATGGTCCGCGCCGCGAGCCGCAGGGCGGCTCTGCCCACAGCCTCGTCGTGCTGCTGCATGGCTACGGCGCCAATGGCGAAGACCTGATCGCGCTAGCCGACGCCTGGCAGGACTGCCTCCCGCGCACGGTCTTTGTCTCGCCCAATGCTCCGGAACGCTTGCCGTTCGCCGGTGCCGGCGGCTTTCAGTGGTTCCCGCTCACGTTGCGTGATCCGGGCGAATATATCCGCGGCGCGGTGGCCGTGGCGCCCATCCTGCAGCGCTTTATCGATGCCCAGTTGGCGCGGTACCGAATCGAGCCGCACCGCCTGGCCCTGGTCGGGTTCAGCCAGGGCACCATGATGGCATTGCATGTCGGATTGCGTCGTCCGGACGCTCCGGCGGCAATCGTCGGCTTCTCCGGCGTGATCGCCGGACCGGACCGCCTTTCGGCCGAGCTTGCCTGCCGCCCGCCGGTTCAGCTCATCCATGGCGCCGCCGACGAGGTGATCCCGGTCGAGGCCTGCCACCTGACGCGCGAGACGCTGGCCGGCGCCGGGGTCCCGGTCGAATGGCACATCCGACCCGGCGTCGGCCACGGCATCGATCCCGCGGGCCTCAAGTTCGCCGGCAGTTTCCTCGTCGAGCACATTGGCGCCCGAAGCTGACCCGGCCGAGCGATTCGGACCAGGTCAAGAAAAAAGTTCCAGCGTCGGGAATAGGCCGCCCGGCGTTCCGTTGTAGCTGCAGACCCGCTTCGCCCACCCCGCAGGGCAGCTGGTCGTCTCAATGGGCGCCTCCCCGCAAAGGCGCCCATTGTCTTGTTGGGGCGAGGCAGCCTTGTGCGCGCCCAGCCAGGGGGGCGGCCTAATTTGGCCCGCTTCAAAATGGATGTTGCCGGCCGCTTGGGCGGGAACTTGAAATCCAGTCGCAATCGGATGTTAGGCTTCACACGCAGGTGAGGCGCCGCTATATGTGCGTCTTGCGTCAGGGTGCGATCCTGAATCGTGCGGGAAACCGACAGGAAACAGGAACGTGAATGCTCAAGCCGCCATGCCGGATGCCTTTCCGGCCTTGGTCCTGAACGCAGATTTCCGGCCGTTGAGCTACTATCCCCTGTCGCTGTGGAGTTGGCAGGAGACGGTGAAGGCGGTTTTCCTGGATCGCGTCAACATCGTTTCGGAGTACGAGCGCAAGGTCCGCAGCCCTTCCTTCGAGATGCGGCTGCCGAGCGTGGTAGCGCTCAAGACCTATGTAAGGCCGGCGCGCTACCCGGCTTTTACCAGATTCAATGTGTTCTTGCGGGACCGCTTCACGTGTCAGTATTGCGGCTCGAAAAGCGATCTCACCTTCGACCATCTGGTACCGCGCTCCCGGGGCGGACTTACCCGGTGGGACAACGTCGTCACTGCCTGCGCACCATGCAACCTGAGCAAGGGCGGCCGCATGCCTGATGCCGGGCCTCGACCCAGGCAAATGCCCTATCGTCCTACGGTGTTCGAGCTGCACCGCAACGGGCGCTTGTTTCCGCCCAATTATCTGCACCAAAGCTGGCTCGACTATCTCTATTGGGATACCGAGCTCGAGCCGTAAGCGGGCGGTCGCTCCGGCGGCCTGTGCGCTGCTTAACGGTCGGCACGGGCGGCTGGCGTCCCCGGGGTCTCAGTGGTCGCGGCGTTGAAGTGCACATGTTGGCGAAGTGCACGTGTTCTTGCGTCGTCTGACTGACCAGCGGGAGAATGGGGGTCAGGGATGAAGAGCACCCTGCTCACAGACACGATCTACGAGCTTCTCGAGCTCGCAGGCTGGTCGCAGGTGGGCGTGGTCGCCATTCTGGCGGGAAGCGTGCTGGCCGCGCTCGTGGTGCATGGCGCCGTGTTCATGCTGCTGCGACGGCTGGCCGGTCCCCCCGACGGGCAGGCGCAACGCATCGTCCGGCGCACGCGCGGCCCCACGCGTCTTGCCGTCGCCATGCTGGCATTGGCGCTCGCCCTGCCTGCGGCCGATATCAACCCCGAGCTGTCCATCTTCGTACAGCAAATGCTGCAGATCGGGATGGTCGCGCTGCTCGGCTGGTCGGCTGTGATCGTCATCAATACGGCCTGGGAGTTTGCACTGAGGCGTCACGACGTTGCCGCCGCCGACAATCTGCAGGCGCGCAAGTTCCGCACCCAGATGGGCATTTTGCGCCGGGCCGCGCTGCTCGTGGTGACGCTTTTCACGGTTGGCGCGATCCTGATGGCGTTTCCCTCCGTGCGCCAGTACGGCATCAGCCTGTTCGCGTCGGCCGGCGTCGCTGGCATCGTGCTGGGCTTTGCCGCCCGGCCGATCCTGTCCAACCTGATCGCTGGCGTGCAGATCGCGCTGACGCAGCCGATCCGGCTCGACGATGTGGTTATCGTGGAAGGCGAGTGGGGGCGGGTCGAGGAAATCACCACGACCTACGTCGTGGTGAGGATTTGGGACTGGCGCTGGCTGGTCGTCCCGCTCTCCTACTTCATCGAGAAGCCGTTCGAGAACTGGACCCGCGAGAGCGCCTCGATCATCGGCGCCGTGGTCTGGCACCTCGACTACACGGCGCCGATCGATCAGATGCGGGTGAAGCTCAACGAGTGGCTGCGGCAGAGCAAACTGTGGGATGGCGGCGTCGCCAACCTGCAGGTCGTCGACGCGAGCGAGCGCACTCTCAAGGTGCGGGGTCTGATGAGCGCGCGCGATTCCTCCGCCGCCTGGGATCTTCGCTGCGAGATGCGCGAGAAGATGGTCGCCTGGTTGCAGCGCGAGCACCCCCGTGCCCTGCCCCGCATCCGCGCCGAGCCGGCGGACGGCGCTCTGCGGGCGGCCGACGCCTGACCGGTGCTTTCAGGCGGCGCGGCGGATCAAGCTGCGCGGCGGGCGGGCGGCCTGCACAGATGCTCGGCAATCATGCCGACGGCGCGGCTCCAGTCGAGGGCGGCGACGTCGGGCACAGCCAGGCCGAATGCGGCGAGCGCATCGGACGGGGTTCCGCCGTCGCGAAAAATGCGTGCGCAACTGTGGCGCGCAAGGCCGACGGCCTGGTTCCACGCAACGGGGTTGATGTACTCCGGTGTCATCGGATCGCCTCACTGAGAAGAGTTCGGCGGACCTTCCGGTTCGGTCGAGAGCGGCAAGCACATCCAGCGCTCAGGTATCACTACGCGAAACCTTGTGTCGTGACACCGAGAGTGGACATGCGTGTCGGACGCTAGATGCGCTTGCCTTCTCGGGGGGCGGGGGCCCAACATTCGATCCGGAATTGGCTCCTTGCCGGTCATGCCGGCGCCGAGCTCATGTTTGACGCCTAAACTGGGGACTTGCGGCCGGGATCAGGGACTGCACGGGTCCTGAGCCCGACGCCAAACGCAACCAGGTCACAGACGCACCACGAGCCTTCGCCATCACAACGCAACTTCTGCCGCAGGGAGAATGACATAACGCTACGCGACGCCACGCCAACGAACAACGCCACCCGGCAGGCGAGCCGGGACTACGCGACTTTCGGTACGCAAGCCTTCCCGTACATGCCAGGCAACCGCCTGGCGATACGCCCGACCGTTGCGGCTCTCCTGGTGAGCCTCAGCCTCAGCATGGTCGCCCTGAGCGCCACCTTCGGCAGAGCCACACTACGCGAGGACGTCGTGACATACGCGGAACAAACCGGAGTCTCGACCCGCAATGGGGAGCAACGGTAAGCAAGTGCGGTCAACGGACCCGCCACCGCGCCACGGCCCTCAACGGCCGCAAGGAACTCGGACGCTCTGACACCCTTCGCCGCCAACGCACGGCGCGCTCCAGACTGCCTTGACCGGAGCGATACTTGGAACTGCACGCCAGACACCCTTTGAAACTCCTACCACCGCATCGCCGTTCGCCTTGCGTTCGCCGCGAGGGAGAATAAAACGCGAGCGCGTGGCATAAATGGGACGGGTCTGAGACAATCCGATGGTCGTCCTCAGGTTCGTGCTTGACGCCGGCCCAAGGGGCAGACGCCGAGTTGAGTCTCGGGTGCGCGAGGCGTTCGCCAATCAGGCGCCATCGTGGCGACAGATGTAGGCTATCCGCAGCGCGCCGGCAGCGATCATGGCAGAGAAAACGGCGTTCCAGCCGGCAAACGAGAGGCCAAGAAAACGCCAAGTCGCCTCGTCGCATCTGATAATCTCTGATTTGGCGAGGCTCTTCAGCAGGTCGGCCGCATTGGACGGAAGCGGCTGCGCCGTTGCGCACGATTGCGGCCCAGGCCAATTACCCCACTCAGCGCCGGCGTGGTAGACGCCAACTCCGGCGTTGACGGCAAACAGCACAGCCGCCGCTACCATCAGCAGCGCCGCGGCCTCTGTCCTGCCCGCCCTGAGAAACCAAAGCGCCAGTGCAATCAGTGGGATGCCAGCATAATAAGCGTAGCGCTGTTGCAGGCAGAGCGGGCAGGGGACGTAGCCCCCGATGTACTCAAATCCGAGTGCAGCGAGGATTACGACAGCGGCGATCGACAGCAACAGGGCGCCCCAGCGAAATGCATCTGTCCGGAGCGCCGGCGTCTCGTCAGCATAGGTCATCAGCATGAGATGGCCCCCTTACACAAGAAACCTGATGACGAGAAACCCACTGACCAGCAGCACGACGAAAACCGTCGTCACCAGCGTCAGCCGCTTCTCGATGAACTCGCGGATCGGCGGTCCGAACCAATAAAGCAGCGCGGCTACCAGGTAGAAACGCATCGCCCGCGCCACGATGCTGGCGGCTACGAAGGCCAGCAGGTTCATCTGCGTGGCCCCGGCCGTAATGGTGAGCACCTTGTATGGAAGGGGCGTCCAGCCCTTGGCGATGAGGATCAGGACACCCCACTCGTTGAACCAGCCGGCGAAGGTGTCGAACTCGGCGGCAGCTCCATAGAACCTAAGGATGGGCAGGCCGACGTATTCGAGCAGGAAATAGCCGATGGCGTAGCCGGCGACCCCGCCGATGACTGAGCCGATGGTTGCGAGGGTCGCGTACCACCACGCCTTGAGGCGCTCGGCCAGCACCATCGGCACCAGCATCACGTCCGGCGGAATGGGAAAGAACGAGCTTTCCATGAAGGAAACCCAGAACAATGCGTGGCGGGCCCGAGGGTGAGCGGCCATTTGCATCATCCAGGCATAAAGGCGGTGCATCATGGGCGGCTGAATAGTCGGGGCCGCTACGGCTGTCCACGACCATGGCGTCGCTCGAGCTCGGCAGAGCCAAGCACGGAAAAAGCAGCGGGCCGGAGGCTTGCACTCCGGCCCGCGCCCATGATCGAGTTCGCACGCCGCCTCAGCAGACCGCGGTTGAAAGCGCGCTCGTCGCCATCGGCCTCTCCTGACCATCGCGCCCGTCACCAACCGAGTGCTGGCGCGCCCTGACCCCGAGCAGCCGAGCAAGGTGCAGCGAGCGCTCGCGCCGCGCCTCTTCCATCATTCGCAGCAGCTCGTCGGAGGTAGGATGGCGGAACGCCCTATCCGTTTTTGACATTTTAGCTATCCTCATGTCATCTCGTTTGTTGTATGGCAATATGTGGCCAAAACAGCGGATCAGCAAGCGATCATTCCTCATAACAGACTTGAGAAATTCTCAATATGACGGCCTCGCTCCCACCCTTCAATGCGCTGCGCGCCTTCGAGACCGCCGCACGACATCTGAGTTTCTCGCGCGCGGCCGAAGAGCTTAACGTGACGGCGTCCGCCCTAAGCCACCAAGTTAAGGGGCTCGAGGACTTTCTCGGGATGAAGCTGTTCCACCGGCGCGCGCGCGGCATCGAGCTGACCGAGGCGGGGCGGCTGCTGTATCCCGGGCTAAGCGCCGGCTTTGCCCAGATCCGCCAGGCGGTAGCCGCCCTCGCCCGGGCCAGTCAGGATCGGGTGCTGGTCATCAGCGCGCCACCCGGCTTTACCGCGAAATGGCTCGCTCCCCGGCTTTACCGGTTCTTGATGGGCAATCCGGAGATTGACGCCCGCATCACCGCAGGGCTCAACTTCGTCAACTTTGAGCGAGACGGTGTCGATGTTGCCGTGCGCAACCTGGCGAGCTCAGGACCCTTCGCCAGCGATCTCTATTTCGAGAAGCTGGCCGACGTCGCTTTGCTGCCGGTATGCAGCCCGCGGCTCTTGGAGCAGTTGGGCGGCGTGAGGTCGCCAGCCGATCTCGCACGAATGGCACTGATCCACGATGATTCGCTTGTTGGTCGGGCCGATCTGCCGACCTGGTCGGACTGGTTCGCGGCGGCCGGCGTTACCGGCGCGGACGTCCGCCGAGGTCTGCGGTTCAACAGCGCCGACCACGCGCTCGAGGCGACGATCGAGGGCGCGGGAGTGCTGCTCGCGCACAAGCTGCTCGCCCTCGACGACCTGCGAAGCGGCCGGCTGGTGGCGCCGTTCACCATCGAGCTTCCGACCGGCCGGGCGTTCTATTTCGTGTGCCCGAAGGGCACCGAGAGCCGGCCCAAGGTGAAGGCCTTCCATGACTGGCTCTTGCAGGAATTCCGCCGCCTTGAACCGGCTGCCCGGCCTGCCGGCTCACTGGGTCGCCGGAGCAAGGTTCCGCGATAGCCGGAGTACGACCTCGTTCAGGAGAAGTCGCCCCCGTGCCGTGGCCTTGATGCGGCCGACGCCGGCACGGGCCAACAAGCCCTCTGCGATGAGTGCCTCAATTGCTACGCCCCGCGGTCGCAAGCCGCTGATGTGGTTCAGCCGTCCGAGGTCGAGGCCCTCCTCCAGACGCAGTCCCATCAGCAGCGCTTCATCGGCCTGCTCGGCGGCGGAAAGCGGCGCATTTTCGGTCAAACCGTGGCCGCGCGCTTCGACGTGGCTGAGCCACCGCTCGGGGACGCGTTCGATCGCCGTATGATGGCGGCGAGCGCCGACGAAGAGCCGGCCGTGAGCGCCGGGCCCTGCCCCCACGTATTCTCCATAGCGCCAGTAGAGAAGGTTGTGCCGGCACTCTTCGCCAGGCGCAGCGTGATTTGAGATCTCGTAGGCGGGGAGGCCGGCTGCCGCCGCCAGCTCCTGCGTCTCCTCGTACAGGCGCGCGGCATACTCCGCCTGCGGAACGGCAAGCCTGCCCGCGGCAGCAAGGTCGGCAAAGCGCGTGCCGGGCTCGATCGTGAGCTGGTAGAGCGACAGGTGGGAACCCGCCAACACCAGTGCATCCTTGAGCTCGGCGCGCCACTCGTCGATGGTCTGACCGGGACGGGCGTAGATGAGGTCGAAGCTGAAGCGATCGAACGTCCGCCGAGCGACGTCAAGCGCCGCTTTGGCCTCGGCAACCGTATGGCGCCGCCCCAGGGCCCGGAGCGCGTCATCCCGCAGCGACTGCACGCCGAGCGAGACGCGGGTGACGCCGGCCGCCCGATATCCCGCGAAGCGGTCTGCCTCGACGCTGCCGGGATTGGCCTCGAGCGTAATCTCCGTGTCTGGCGGAACGCTCCAACACGCCGCGACACAGTCGAGAATACCGGCAACCGTCGCCGGCTGCATGAGAGAGGGCGTTCCCCCGCCAAGGAAAATGCTCGTTACCACTCGGGGCCCGCTCAGCGAGGCCTGATACCGAAGTTCGCGTTGAAGGGCGGCAAGGAAGCGCGGCTCGTCGATGCCGTCGGCCCGGACGTGGCTGTTGAAGTCGCAGTAAGGGCATTTGGACGTGCAGAACGGCCAGTGCACATAGACACCAAATCCGGCCTCGTCAGGATTGCTCGCCGACGCAGGCAGCGACGAACCGGGCGAAGGCGCGGGCGCGATGGCTGATCGCATGCTTGGCTTTGGGCTCCATCTCGCCGAAGGTCAGCGTTTCGCCGTCGGCGACAAACATAGGATCATAGCCGAACCCTCGCTCGCCGCGCGGCGGCCACACGAGGCGGCCGAACACCTTGCCCTCGAACACGCAGCTCGTTGCATCGGGCCAGGCAATACAGAGGGCACACGTAAAGTTGGCGCGCGGGCCATCCTCTGTCCAGCCCCGGCGTTTGCCTATTTCATCCGCAACGCGGTGCATGGCAGCGATGAAGTCGCGTTGAGGCCCCGCCCAGCGGGCAGATTTGACGCCAGGAGCACCGCCCAACACCTCGACTTCGAGGCCAGAGTCATCGGCAAGCGCCGGCAACCCGGAGGCGCGGGCTGCGGCCGTCGCCTTGAGACGTGCGTTGCCGGCAAACGTCTCCTCGACTTCGTCCGGTTCTGCCAGCCCGAGCGCGGCGGCGCTAATGGCCTCGATTCCGCAGGGCTCAATCAGCTCACGTATCTCACCGACCTTGCCGGGGTTGTGGCTCGCCACCACGAGCCGCCCACCGCGCATCAACCGTCTGCTCACTGAAGGCCCCAGATGCGCGGCTCGGCAAACTCGACGCTGTTGCCGGCGGGATCGCGAAGGTAAATCGAGCGGCCACCGCTCGGCCACTCAAAATCCGCCTCGATGGCTACGCCCTTCTGCTCGAGCCGCGCCCGCCACGCATTCAGCTGCTGCGCACTGGCGCGAAAGCATACGTGACCCGGGCCCCGGGCCCCATGGGGCGGAACGGGAAGTGAGCCGGCCGGTCCGGGTCTCTCGGTGGCCGTTGGGTTGAAAATCAGCAGCATCTGCTCGTCCAGACGGTAGAACAGATGTCGGCCCGGCGCTTTGGAGTGAAGGTCAAACCCAAGCACGTCCGTGTAGAATGCTTCGGCCGCGGCCAAGTCCTCGGCATAGAGAACAGTCTCGAGGACGCCCGTCGGGGTCATAGCAGCCACATCGCGTCAGGCCACGGTCAGCTTCTGTAGCGAAACCAGCTCCATGATGCCTTTGCGGGCCAGCCCCAGCAACTCGTCGAACTGGGCCTGGCTGAAGGCGGTGCGCTCGGCGGTCGCTTGCACCTCCACGAGGCTGCCGCTGCCAGTCATGACGAAGTTGCCGTCGGCATCGGCTTCGGAATCCTCGGCATAGTCAAGATCAAGAACAGCTACGCCGTCGTAAATTCCTGCCGAGACCGCAGCTACCTGATCCTTCAACACGCTCTCCTTCACCATGGAGCGAGCCTGCATCCACGCGATGCAATCGTGGAGCGCCACCCAGGCCCCCGTAATGGCCGCGGTCCGGGTTCCACCGTCGGCCTGGATCACGTCGCAGTCTATGGCGATCTGCCGCTCGCCAAGCTTCTGAAGGTCGACGACGGCGCGCAGCGCCCGGCCGATGAGCCGCTGGATCTCCTGGGTGCGACCGGACGGATACCCGGTTGTGGCCTCACGCCGCGTTCGCTCGACCGTCGCCCGCGGGAGCATGCCGTATTCGGCCGTGACCCACCCCCGACCCTGGCCTTTGAGCCAGGGGGGCAACCGCTCTTCGACGCTCGCCGTGCAAAGCACCTGGGTGTTGCCGAACTTGATCAGGCAGGAGCCCTCCGCGTGCATCGAGACGGCACGCTCGAGGGATACGCGGCGAAGCTCATCGGGCCTGCGTTTCGATGGACGCATGGGATGGGATAACCATGACGGAAAAGGGATCGGGGTCCAACGAAAGCTATGCGAGCGGGGGACAGGGTTCAATCGGAAAAGGCTTGCGGCGTTTGACGAGCCGATGGCCTGCTCCTAGATTCTTGCTCTCAACGCGAGTATCAACCCGCCAGCCATGAAGGAAACCACGAGCGAGCTCAACAAGCTCAATGAACGCTCGCGCGCCATCTTCAGGCAAGTCGTCGAGACGTACCTGACCACCGGCGAGCCGGTCGGTTCGCGCAATCTCTCGCGCACCCTGCCGATGACGCTGTCGCCGGCCTCGGTGCGCAATGTTATGTCCGATCTGGAGCAACTGGGCCTCATCTATGCCCCGCACACCTCAGCCGGTCGCCTCCCCACCCAGCTCGGCCTCAGGCTTTTCGTCGACGCACTGCTGCAGGTCGGAGAGCTTTCCGACGAGGAGCGCAAGGAGATCGAGGCCCAGGTTGCGGTCAGGAAGCGCCAGTCGGTCGAGCAGGTGCTGGCCGAAGCGGGCGAGCTGATCTCGGGCCTGTCCCAGTGTGCCGGTGTCGTACTGGCTGAGAAGCAGGTCGGGCGCCTCAAGCACATCGAGTTCGTAGCGCTGGAGCCCGGCCGCGCGCTGGTCATCCTCGTTGGCGAGGACCAAAGCGTGGAAAACCGGGTGATCTCGGTACCGGCAGGATTGCCGCCCTCGTCGCTGACCGAGGCCACCAATTACCTCAACGCCCATATCCGCGGACTCACGCTCGACGATGCCAAGGCGCGGGTGGAGCAGGAGTTTGCCTCCGCCAAGGCTGAACTCGACGAGCTGACGCGCAAGGTCATCGAGGCTGGGCTTGCCGAGTGGTCCGGCGCCCAGGGCGATCGCAAGAGCCTTATCGTCAAGGGCCAGGCAAACTTGTTGAAGGACTTGACTGCGCTCGAGGACTTAGAGCGGATCCGTCAGCTCTTCGACGACCTCGAGACCAAGCGCGATCTGATCCAGCTTCTCGGCCTCGCGGAGCGGGCCGACGGCGTGCGCATTTTCATCGGTTCCGAGAACAAGCTGTTTTCGCTCTCGGGCTCCTCGCTGATCGTGGCGCCATTCAGCGACCAGTCATGCAAAATCGTAGGCGTGCTCGGCGTCATCGGTCCGACACGCCTGAACTATGCGCGCATCATCCCGATGGTGGACTACACTGCCCGCCTCGTCGGCCGCCTGTTGACTTGATTTTTTCGAGCCGAGGGCTGATATCGAGCGCGCATGTCGTTCGGCAGTCCGGTCGGCTGCTTGCCACCCCAAAGAGCGTTCGAGGATAGATGACCGGAAACCAGAATTCCGATGTGCCAGAGCGCCAGGAAGGCGCGACGCTGTCCGAGGAGCAAGCGCGGGCGCAGGGTGAGGCCGCGCCGGTCGATCTTGCTGCTCGGGTTGCCGAGTTGGAGGCTCAAGTGGCGGACCTGACGGACCGCCTCCTGCGCGCCCACGCGGAGATGGAGAATGTGCGCAAGCGCACCGAGCGCGACAAGGCCGAGACCGCCAAGTACGCCATCAGCCGGTTCGCGCACGACATGGTTGCGGTATTCGACAACTTCCAGCGCGCGGTTGCCGCCGTGCCGGCAGGCGCCGCCGAGCAGGACCCGGCACTGAAGACCCTGTTGGACGGGGTGACCATGACCGAGCGTGCCGCTCTCAAGGTGCTCGAGGCCCACGGCGTGCGGCGCATCGATTCTCAAGGTGAGCTGTTCAACCCGCATCTGCATCAGGCGGTCATGGAGCAGGAGAAGGCCGATGTTCCCGCCGGTACGGTGCTGCAAGTGCTGCAGGCCGGTTACGTCATCGAGGATCGGGTTCTGCGTCCGGCCATGGTAGTGACCGCCAAAGGCGGCCCCAAGCCTGTCAAGCTACCCGAGACGCCGGCCCCCGCGCCCGCCAACGACGACGTGCCGGCGTCCGCCGCGACCGATTCGCCAAGCGAAGACGCGCAAGGCACGAGGCAGCAGGGGCAAGGTTAAGAAGAGCCTGGGCCTGCCGGTGGCAGCAGCGGGCGCGTCACCCGGCGCATGGTTAGGTTGAAGCGACCGCCTTGTGGCAGTAGGCCCGAGGTTCCGGCAATGATGCGGTCGACGCCGTGATAGGCACGGCGCGCGGCCCCGCCGAGGATGACGACGTCGCCCGAACGCAGGACGAGGCGCAGCTTGGGGTCGCTGCGGGTCGCCCCACCAATGTGGAAGACTGCGTCGTCTCCGAGCGAAATCGACACGACGGGCGCTGCGGTGTCCTCTTCGTCGGCATCGACGTGGCTGCCCAGTCGGGCGCTCGCCGAGTAGTAGTTGATGAGGCAGGCCTCGGGCGGCGCAGGGTAACCGGCAACCTCCGCCCAGACGGCGAGGACCTCTTCCGGCATGGCCGGCCACGCCGCTCCGGTCACCGGGTGGGTGGACTGGTATCGATAGCCGCCGTCCTTGTCGGTGACCCAGCCGAGGCAACCGCAATTGCTCATCCGCACCGATAGCGGCTTGCCGGAGTTCGGCATCGCCGGAGTGTACAGCGGGGCCTCGGCGAGCACCCCTTCTAAGGCCGCAAGCAGCGCGCGCTGCCGGCTCAGTTCCAAATAGCCCGTCAGCTGCCTGAACCCTATTGGCGCACGCACTCCCATCGCCAAAGCCCTTACCCCTTTCCCGACGCCCGGAGCATCCGGACAATCTGGTGTGCCCCCGCTGCATCGCGCAGCGTGAGCGTCCACGAACATGAGGAATAATAATGGGTAGCGCCAGGCACCGCCGTTGCAGCCCCAGAAGCCCCCGCCTATATAACGGCGGAACTTAAAGTTCAGAGCCTGGGGACCGTTGCACCAGCCCATCAGGGGGGGCAGGTGACAGCAAGGATGCCGAATCAGTCGGGTCCACAACGGTTCGCCGCAAACCGAAAGGACTGGCAAAGATGAGCAAAGTCATTGGGATCGACCTTGGAACCACCAACTCGTGCGTGGCCGTAATGGAAGGCACGACGCCAAAGGTGATCGTCAATGCCGAAGGCATGAACACAACGCCCTCGATCGTCGCCTTTACCGACGATGGCGAAAAGCTGGTTGGGCTACCCGCCAAGCGCCAGGCGGTGACTAATCCACTCAACACATTCTTTGCCATCAAGCGGCTGATCGGCCGCCGTTATGACGATCCGATGGTGGAGAAGGACAAGAAGCTCGTTCCTTACAAGATCATCAAGGGTCCGAACGGCGACGCTTGGGTCGAGAGCCACGGCAAGCAGTACTCGCCCCAGCAGATCTCCGCATACATTCTTCAGAAGATGAAGGAGACGGCCGAGGCATATCTCGGGCACAGCGTAACCCAGGCGGTGATCACGGTTCCGGCCTACTTCAATGACGCTCAGCGCCAGGCCACTAAGGATGCCGGCCGCATCGCCGGGCTTGAGGTGCTGCGCATCATCAACGAGCCGACCGCGGCGGCGCTCGCCTACGGCCTCGACAAGAAGAAGCAGAGCAAGACCATTGCCGTCTACGACCTCGGCGGCGGCACATTCGACATTTCGATCCTGGAGATCGGTGACGGCGTGTTCGAGGTGAAGTCGACCAACGGCGACACCTTCCTCGGCGGCGAGGACTTCGACATGAAGCTCGTCGGCTACCTCGCCGATCAGTTCCAAAAGGAGAACGGCATCGACCTGCGCGCCGACAAGCTCGCCCTTCAGCGGCTCAAAGAGGCGGCCGAGAAGGCCAAGATCGAGCTTTCCTCCGCGGCTCAGACCGAGGTCAACCTGCCCTTCATCACCGCCGACCGGAGCGGTCCCAAGCACCTCGCCATGAAGCTCACGCGCGCTAAGCTCGAGAGCTTGGTCGAGGACCTGATCGAGAAGACCAGGGCGCCCTGCCTGCAGGCGCTGAAGGACGCCGGGCTCAAGGCGGCCGAGATCGACGAGGTGGTGCTCGTCGGCGGCATGACCCGCATGCCCAAAGTGCAGCAGGTCGTGAAGGAGCTGTTCGGCAAGGAACCGCACAAGGGAGTCAATCCGGACGAGGTGGTTGCCATCGGCGCGGCCATTCAGGGCGGCGTGCTCAAAGGCGAGGTCAAGGACGTCCTTCTGCTCGACGTGACGCCGCTTTCGCTCGGGATCGAGACGTTGGGCGGCGTGTTCACACGGCTCATTGAGCGCAACACCACCATTCCGACCAAGAAGAGCCAAGTGTTCTCGACCGCCGAAGACGGACAAACCGCGGTAACCATCAAGGTGTACCAAGGCGAGCGCGAGATGGCGAGCGACAACAAACACTTGGGCACGTTCGATTTGGTCGGCATTCCGCCTGCGCCACGCGGCATGCCCCAGATCGAGGTGACGTTCGACATCGATGCCAACGGCATCGTCAACGTGTCCGCCAAGGACAAGCAGACCGGCAAAGAGCAGTCGATCCGCATCCAGGCTTCGGGCGGCCTGTCCGAAGCCGACATCCAGCGCATGATCAAGGATGCCGAGGCGCACGCCAGTGAGGACAGAAAGCGGCGCGAGCTGGTCGAGGCCAGGAACCACCTCGAGCAACTGGCCCATACCACGGAGAAGTCGCTGAAAGACAGCGGCGACAAAATCTCGGCCTCAGTCAAGTCCGAGGTCGAGAGCGCCATCAAGTCCGCACGCGAGGCCGCCCAGAGCGAGAGCGTGGAGACGATCAAGGCTGCGACTCAAACGCTTGCGCAAGCCGCCCTCAAGATCGGCGAGGCCGTTTATGGCGGTCAGCAGCCGGGTGCGCAGGGTGGGGAGGCCGGCGCGGCCAAGACCGGTCGGGCCGACGGAGGAGAGAACGTCGTCGATGCCGATTTCGAGGAGGTCAAGGACGACAAGAAGAAGCAGGCCTGAGTGTCGACTGGAATGTGGACCCTCGCCGCGCTCGCATCTGTGAGGCCGCGCAATTAGCGCGGCAATGCAGTGCTGCGGCGAGGGTCTCTTATGCAAGGGCCGACTAAGTCGGCTCCTGTGGGAGACGTGAAGACCAACGGGCGCGCCAGATGGCCAAACGCGACTATTACGAGGTGCTGGGCGTTCCCCGTAACGCGAGCGAGCAAGAGCTGAAGGCGGCATTCCGCCGCCTCGCGAAGGACTGCCACCCCGATCGTAATCCCTCCGACAAGAACGCCGAGCAGCGCTTCAAAGAGATCAACGAAGCCTATGAAGCGCTGAAGGACCCCCAGAAGCGCGCTGCCTACGACCAGTTCGGCCATGCTGCGTTCGAGCCGGGCATGGGGCGCGGTCACGCCGGCGGCGGTTTCGGGCCCGACTTTGCTGCCTCGATGTCGGACATCTTCGACGATCTGTTCGGCGAGTTCATGGGCGGCCGCCGCGGCCAGCGCCAACGCTCGGGCCGCGAACGCGGCGCAGATCTGCGTTACAACCTCGAGATCGATCTGGCCGAAGCCTACACCGGCAAGACCGCCCAAATCCGGGTGCCTACCAGCGTCGCCTGCGATACCTGCTCGGGGAGCGGCGCCCGGAGCGGCACCAAGCCGTCGACCTGCCCGACCTGCGGCGGTTACGGAAAGGTGCGCGCGAGCCAAGGCTTCTTCACTATCGAGCGTACGTGCCCCGGCTGCCAGGGCCGCGGCGAGATCATTGATGATCCGTGCCCCAAGTGTGCGGGCAGCGGCCGGGTGACAAGGGAACGAACACTTTCCGTCAATATTCCGCCCGGCGTGGAGGACGGTACCCGCATACGGCTCGCTGGCGAAGGCGAGGCCGGGCTGCGCGGCGGGCCCGCCGGCGACCTCTACATTTTCCTCTCGATCAAACCGCATGCCTTCTTCCAGCGCGACGGCGCCGACATCTTTTGTCGCGTGCCGATCTCGATGGTCACTGCGGCTCTGGGTGGTCAGATCGACGTGCCGACGGTGGAGGGCGGCATGACGCGTGTGAAGGTTCCGGAAGGCACCGAGAACGGCAAGCAGTTCCGCCTCAAGGGCAAGGGCATGCCGGTACTACGCTCCAAGGTTGTCGGCGACATGTACATCCAGGTCGAGGTCGAGACGCCGAAGAACCTCACCCGTCGCCAGCGCGAGTTGCTCGAGGAGTTCGAGCGCCTCAGCCAGCGAGAGACGAGCCCCGAAAGCCATGGCTTCTTCGCCAAGGTGAAGGAGTTCTTCGAAGGCCGTAGCGCATGATGCGCCCCCCCCCCGGCGACTGCCGCCGGCGATCCCTTTCGGCGTGACCTGATGTAGGCTCACTGGCGCGATGTGTCCTGAAGCCGGCCGCGCGGACAAGGAGCAGCGGACATGAGCGCAGCGACAGATGCAGCCTTGGCCGCCCTTGCGGCGCATCGGGAGGCTATCGGACCCCGCACACTGATGAGTCTATTTGCAGAGGACGCCCGGCGCTTCGAGCATTTTTCGGCTCGCCTCGGCGACTTATTGCTCGACTACTCGAAATGCGCGCTCACCGCAGAGACGATGCGGCTGCTCGAACAGCTCATCGGCGCGGCCGATGTCGCCGGCCGGCGCGATGCCATGTTCACCGGGCGGCGTGTCAATGCCAGTGAGAATCGTGCGGCCCTCCACGTGGCATTGAGAAACCAAACGGGGCGTCCGATTCTCCTCGATGGGCGCGACGTGATGCCGGAGATCCGGACGGAACTGACGCGCGCGCTCGCTTTTGCCGAGGGCGTGCGCACGGGGGCAATCGCGGCGGCGGACGGCAGACCGTTTAACGCCGTGGTGAACCTCGGGATCGGCGGCTCCGATTTAGGCCCCGCCATGGCGACTGCGGCCCTCGCCCCCTACCACGACGGCCCACGCATTCGCTTCGTGTCCAACGTCGATGGCGCCCACCTCGCCGATACGATCGCCGAACTCGAACCGCAGCGAACCCTGTTCATCGTTTCCTCAAAGACCTTCGCGACGCTGGAGACGCTGACCAACGCCGCCTCGGCCCGCCGCTGGATCGCCGAGCGGCTCGGCGCCGACGCGGTCGGTGCCCACTTCGCCGCTTCCACCGCCGCGCCGGAGAAGGCAAACGCCTTCGGCATTCCCTCGGCGCGCACGTTCCGCATCTGGGACTGGGTCGGAGGGCGATATGCCGTGTGGTCCGCTGTCGGCCTGCCGCTAATGATCGCCATCGGTGGCGAACACTTCAGTGCCTTTCTCGACGGCGCGCACGCGATGGACGAGCATTTCCGCACGGCGCCGTTCCTTGCGAACCTGCCGATGCTACTGGGGGCCATCGGGGTGTGGCATCGCGCCGTCTGCGGATACAGCGCACGCGCGATCCTACCCTACGACCAGCGACTGGCCCGTTTCCCGGCCCACCTCCAGCAGCTCGAGATGGAGAGCAACGGCAAGAGCGTGACGCAGACCGGTGAGCCGCTCAGGCGGCCCTCTTGTCCGGTGGTTTTCGGCGAGCCGGGCACAAACGCCCAGCATGCCTTCTTCCAGCTTCTGCACCAGGGCACGGACGTGATCCCCTGCGAATTCCTGGTCGCCGCGAAAGGGCACGAACAGGGCGCGGATTATGTCAGGCACCACCGCATGCTCGTTGCCAATTGCCTCGCTCAGTCGGAAGCGCTTCTGGTTGGCCGCACGCGTGAGCAGGCGAAGGCCCAGTTGCTCGCAGAAGGCCGAAGCGAAGAGGAGGCCGAACGGCTCGCACCCCACCGAACGCTTCCCGGCAACCGTCCGTCGATCACCATTGCCTATCAGCGGCTCGATCCCTTCACCCTCGGTCGCCTGATCGCACTCTACGAGCACCGCGTCTTAGTGGAGGCGGCGATCCTCGGCATCAATCCGTTCGATCAATGGGGTGTAGAGCTCGGCAAGGAGCTGGCGGGCAAGCTGGCTTCCTCGCTCTCCGACGTCGCCACAGCTACGACCGGCAACGCCTCAACCCAAGGCCTGCTCGATCATTTGATATCCCTCGCCGGGCGGTCCTGACCGCTGCCGTGGCCATCGAATCGCCGCTGGCAAGACCGCCCCAAACTTCCCCAAGCCTCTGCAACCCAACGGCAATTCGCCGCCCTATTGTTCCTGCTGGAACAGCCGCCGGGGGTCCGATGGCCTATCGTGCGGACTTGGGACTGGCGAAGGATGGTGGGCCTGTCATGACGGTGAAAGACCACACCTACCGCATCAAAGGCGGAAAAGTGGGCGTGCTGCTTATCCACGGGCTGTGCGGCACGCCGGCCGAGATGCGCTTCGTCGCCATGGGCCTCGGTCGGGCCGGCTACACGGTGCACTGCCCGCAGCTCGCCGGCCACGGCGGCAGCCGTGAGGACATCGTCAAGACCGGTTGGCAGGATTGGTATCGGAGCGCCGAAGCGGCCCTCGATGAGCTGCGCAAGGAATGCGACACCGTGATCGTCGGTGGATTGTGTCTGGGCAGCATACTGGGGCTTCACCTGGCGGCCGACCATCCGGACAAGGTGCAGGGCATCGCTCTGTTCTCGCCGACGCTGTGGCTGAACGGATGGGCCATGCCCTGGTACACGAGGTTGTTCAATCTCGTGCACTGGCGCTGGGTTGCCAACCTGATGCAGTTCCCCGATCTCGACACGCTCGGCATCAAGTGCCCGCGGGTGCGCGACTTCGTGCGCGCCGCGCTGGCGAGCGCCGACGGCACGACGGCGCTGGGCACTACCGGCACTCCGGCTGCGATGGTGCTCGAGCACCGCTGGATGGTGAAGGCGGCGCTGGGCAAGCTCGACAAAGTACGCCAGCCGACGCTGATCATGCACTCGCGCGAGGACGATCACGCCGGCCTCGACAACGCCATGTACCTGCAGCGCACTCTCACCGGTCCGGTGCACACCATCGTTCTGGATGACAGCTACCACATGATCACCCTCGACAAGGAGCGCCACGTGGTCGTCGATCACACCCGCGATTTCGTCGAGCGGATCGTCAAGCAGGTGCAGGCCGCGGCAGCCAAGGCCATCCCCATCAACCTGCACCAGGTCGCGTGAGCTATTGCCCGCGACCACAGCGCCCGCGTGGCGGCATCCCGATGGGCCGCCATGCGGGCCGCTGACGTGAGCGGTAACCTGTGCGAAGTGAAAGGCGATTGTGAAGGGGCATGTCGATGGAGCGGTCCATCCGCGGCTGCTACTGGCAAGAGGATAGGCGTTCCGCACCGGGCCAGCCGCTGGCCGGAGACTTGAGGGCCGACGTGGCGGTCATCGGCGCCGGTTACACCGGCCTTGCCACGGCATACCACCTGAAGACGGCCGATCCCGCTCTGAGCGTCGCGGTTCTCGAAGCCGACACCGTGGGCCATGGCGCGAGCGGGCGCAACGGTGGCTTCGTGATGACGCTGTTCGGCGCCTCGATTCCGCTGATGAAGGCGCTGCACGGAGCCGAGCGCGTCCGCCAGGCTCACGACTACATGGTGAAAGCGATCGCCGGCCTCGAAGCGATGATCGCCGAGCATGCTATCGACTGTGACTACGAGCGGGCCGGCTTCCTAAAGGTAGCGACCACGCCCGCCTACGCCTCCCGGATCAAGGGCGAGGTGGAGCTGTTCCACCGGCTCGGTATTGGTGGCGTCAGGTGGATCGACGGCGAGGAGATGTATGCGCGCGTACGCTCGCCGGCATACCTAGGTGCGTGGTGGGAGCCGGGTTGCGGTCTGCTCAACCCGCAGAAATGGGTCGAGGGACTTAAGCGCATCGCCTGTGCGAAGGGCGCCATGCTGTTCGAGAAGACACGCGTAACGGACGTGCGCCGCCAGCGTGGTCGCTTCTGCCTGGCCACGGCGAGGGGCACCGTGACCGCCGACAAGATCGTTTACGCCACCAATGGCTACACTCATCTGCTGCCCCGCATGTGGGCGCGGCAGATGCCGGCCTTCGTCTACATGGTCGCCACCCAACCATTGAGCCCCGAGCAGCGTGCGGCGATCGGCTGGGCAGGCCGCGAGGGCATCGAGGACGGCCGCAACTTCATGCACTTCTACCGGCTGACCGGGGACGGCCGAATCGTCGTCGGCGGAGGGCCGGGGCTGGTGCCATTTGGCCGCAACATGAATCTCGAGTCCTACCCTAAGGCCTGGGCCCACCTGGAGCGGTTCATTGGCGATACCTTTCCGGTGCTGCGCGGCATTCCCATCACGCATCGCTGGGGCGGCGCCTTCTCGATGACGCCCGACCTCACGCCACAGATCGGGGTGCTCGCCGGCGGAGCAGCGGTCTATTCGGTGGGCTGCACCGGGCACGGCGTGGCCATGACCCACATGAACGGGCAGATCATCCGTGATTTGATCCTGGGACGGCGTACCGAGCTGACTGACTTGTGGTTCGTCAATCACCGATCGCTCATGATGCCGCCCGAGCCGATCCGCTCGCTCGTCGTCGGCGGCGTGAAGGCTGTCATGATCGCGGACGATTGGTGGTGCGACCGCAGCGGCCGCCGCAAATGAAGGGGATCAACGGGCAATGTCCCGTACTACGCGTTCCAGCCCCTTGGTGATGCGCGCAAGCCGCCCGTAGTCGATCTTGTCGGGCGTATCGCTCGGCAAATGGTAATGCGGATAGCGGTAGAGAGCGGTGTCGGTGATCATGATGGCGGGGTAGCCGTACCTGCGGAAGGCCCAGTGGTCCGACCATCCAATGCCCGGCACGAGGTCCGGTGCCACGCCGCCGATCGTCGGAAAGGCCGTGTGCCGGCGGAACGAAGCCACGACCTCGTGCAGGAAGACGCGCGATCCGGTGAGACCGACCATCGCGACGAAATCGGCCGTGGACGGAAACACAAGGCCGAACGGCGGCGGATACCTTTGCGAGCCGGGCCGGTCGGAGAAGGCACCCAACGTCTCCAAGGAGATCATGCCTGAAACCGCTTCCCGACGCTCGGACAGCAGACCGGCAAAGCGCAGGCTGCCCATGTCGGCCGTCCGGTAGTAGGGCGGCTCCTCGTTAACGAAGAGGACGAACCGCAACCGCGTCCCGGGCGCCTGCCAGTCTTTCAGCAGTCGCGCCAATTCGAGCACGGCGGCGACACCCGTGCCGTTATCATTGGCGCCCGGGGCCATCCGATAGGAATCGTAGTGCGCCCCCACCACCAGTGAGGAGGTCCCTTCGCCGCGAACGCCCGGTTCGCGTGAGACTGCGATGTTGCGGACCGAGCGCCCGCGGGCAATGAACTCCTGCCGCTCGATCGCATAGCCGAGCTCGCCCAACGCGCGCTCGATGTAGAGTGCGGCGCGCTCCAGGGCTTCGTAGTGCTCGAGGTTGTGCGGCTCGCTCGCGATCGTCCTCACGTGCGTTTCGAGCCGGGCAGCGATATCGCGCTCCTCGGCTGTCGCCACAGGCAGCGGGCCCTTATGCGAGCGTCCTGGCAGCGCAAGCGCGTACCATCCGGCGAGCGCGATCGCCAGTGCTGCAACCGGCAGAGCGATGAACAGGGCAATCCACCACATGCCGAGCGATCCTGGTCTCACGTTGGTCTGCGCCATTCAGTCTCGATAGGCCCGATACCGCGCGCCCCGCGAGACATAGTCACCACGGGCAACAGCATCGGGTCGTTTTCCATCACGGTCTGGCGGCCAAGCCGCTTGCGCAATGATGTGCCAGGCCGGAGAATTGCCGCTCGTGGTTCATATGCTGAGATGCTCGGCTGGGCGATGGCAAGGCCGTCGCTGCGCGGCCGAAGGCCGGTTGAGGTGGAATCCCGCGATGGAGGATCGGTCCCCCGCTGCCGAGCAGGCAGAGCAGCACACGGCCTGCACACCCGAGCAGATCGCCGCCCGCGGCCATCGCAAGCCGGTCAATCTTGCCCTTCAAGGTGGCGGGTCCCACGGCGCATTTGGCTGGGGGGTGCTCGACAAGCTCCTCGAGGACGATCGGCTCGCCATCGATGCGATCAGCGCTACCAGCGCGGGCGCCATGAATGCCGTCGCCATGGCGGCTGGGTTCGCCGAAGGGGGGCGCGATGCGGCCCGCGCCAAACTCAAGGAGTTCTGGCGCGAGGTGAGCCGCGTCGGCATGCCTTATGGGCCCGTGCACCCCCTTCCCTGGCAGAAGTGGCTGGCGCTCGACGATCGTCTCAACGATCTTACGCCGAGCTACTTCCTGTTCCAGGTGCTCACCCACACGTTCTCGCCCTACCAGCTGAACCCGCTCGGACTGAGCCCGTTGCGCAGCATCCTGACCAAGGTTGTCGACTTCAAACGCATCATTAGCCATCCCCTGGCCACCCGGCTGTTCATCAACGCGACCAACGTGCGCACCGGCAAGATCAAGGTGTTCGAAAACAAGGACCTGTCGGCAGATGTCGTGCTCGCCTCCGCTTGCCTGCCCTATCTCTTTCATGCGGTCGAGATCGACGGTGAGCACTACTGGGACGGCGGCTTCATGGGCAACCCGGCGCTCTTTCCGCTCATATACAAGGGAGCATCGCGCGATATCATCGTCGTCCATATCAACCCGATCGTTCGCAAGGATGTGCCTACGTCGGCGCATGAGATCCTCGATCGCATGAACGAGATCACCTTCAACTCGTCGTTGATGCGCGAAATGCGTGCCATCGCCTTCGTGTCGCGCCTCATCGACGAGCGCGAACTGGACAGCGAGCGCTATTCGCGCATGCTCATTCACGCCATTCGCGACGACGAAGCGATGTCGAAATACGGCAGTGCCAGCAAGTTCTCGACGAACTGGAATTTCCTGAAGCAGCTGCGCGACGCCGGTCGCGCAGCTGCTGCGGCCTGGCTCGACCGGCACTTGGACGATGTCGGGCGCACGACTACGGTGGATCTAGCGGAGGTGTATTTGTGAGGCCAGTCGCTACCGCCCCGCGGCGTAGCCTTGCATGCCGCGCGCGTTGGCCGCTGCCTTGCGCATTCTGCCCTCGACCACGGCGGCGGAGAGCCGCCCCTCGCTCCAGTTTCCGCCAACCTCGACGATGTGCCCTCGTCGTTCGAGTTCGTTGCGCGTCGCACTCGGCAGCCGGCCCTCCACGACGACCACCCCGGGGCGAGCCTCTCTTGGCCAGAACGAGCTTGGAAAGTGTTCGATGTGCCAGGCTGGCGCGTCGATCGCCTCTTGCAGGTTCATGCCGCAATGGACGTGGCGCAAGAAAAGCTGCGCGTTCCACTGGTCCTGCTGATCGCCACCAGGTGTGCCCCACACGAGGTAGGGGTCCCCGTCACGAAAGGCCATACCCACCGAGAGCGTGGTCCGCGGGCGCTTGCCCGGCGCCAGCGAGGACGGCAGCCCCTCTTCGAGCCAGAACATTTGCGCCCGCGTGCCGAGCGGGAAACCGAGCTCCGGGATCACCGGAGAGGACTGCAGCCAGCCGCCAGAGGGCGTGGCCGTGAACATGTTGCCGTGCCTGTCAATGACATCGACATGGCAGGTATCGCCGCGCGTGTTGCCGCTAGGTTCGGTCGCGATATCGTCGGCGCCGTGCCCGGTGTGCGTGCGACGAGCGCCTAACGTCGGCTCGCCGGCGCCGCTCGCGACCCCGCCCGCTTTGGCACCAACACGTGGGAGGCGGACGCTGCGGCCGGCGATCGAGCCCGGCCGCAGTTCCATGGATGCCCGGCGTGGATCGACGAGCCGTCGCCGCTCGGCGTTGTAGTCTTCCGACAGCAGAACCTCAATCGGAACCTCGGCAAAGTCCGGATCCCCGTAAAAGGCCTCACGGTCGGCGTAGGCGAGCTTGGCGCATTCGATCCATAGATGCACGAAATCGGCACTGGTCGGGTCTGCGCCCTTAAGGTCGAAGCCCTTGAGCAGGGCGAGTTGCTGCAGCAGCACCGGAGCCTGCGACCACGGGCCCGGCTTCAGAACGCGATATTGCCCATAGTCGAGATACAGCGGCTCTTCGATCGTTGGCTGCCAGCGCGCCATGTCCTCGCCGGTCAGCACGCCTTTATGACGGCGCCCGGATGCGTCCATGACCTCCTGAGTGCAGCAAAACCGGTCGATCGCCTCGGCAACGAAACCTTGGGTCCACGCCCGCCGTGCCCTCGCAATCTCAGCCTCCCGACCGCCGCCCCCGGCCTCCGCTTCCTTAAGGATGCGGGCGTAGGTCTCGCCGTGCTGAGGATTGCGGAACAGGGTGCCGGCGGCGGGCACACGGCCACCCGGCAAATAGACGGCCGCGGAGGTCGGCCAGTGCGCTTGAAACAGCTCCGCTACGGCCGCGATCGTCTCCGGAATGCGGGCAACTACGGGATAGCCATCCCGCGCATAGCCGATGGCGGGCTCAAGCACGTCGCGCAGCCGCATGGTGCCGTAACATTCGAGGATGAGCATGTAGGTGGGGAACGTACCCGGGATACAGGCGGCGAGCAGACCGGTGCCCGGCACCAGGTCGAGGTCCAGATGGTCACGGTAGTGGGCGATGGTGGCGCCGGCTGGTGCGGTGCCCTGGCCGCAAATCACCTCCGGCCTGCCGCGGCGGCGGTCGTAGACCATGACAGGAACGTCGCCACCGGGACCGTTGAGGTGCGGTTCGACGACCTGCAGCGTGAAGGCCGCGGCGACTCCTGCGTCGAAGGCGTTGCCGCCCCGCTCCAGTATTGCCATGCCGACGGCGGTGGCGATCCAGTGGGTCGAAGCGACCACGCCGAAGGTGCCCGCGATCTCGGGGCGCGTGGTGAAGGGTCCGGGATTGATGTTGGCCATATGCGCTCTCACTCAGGCGAGGAAGCAGTCCGCAGGCCGTGACGCCGGCTCATGAGCGCCACGCGAAATACCCGCTCACTCCGACCAGGACCACCGAACACTGGCCGCACCCAGCCCTGCATCAGGAACAGGGGAACCGGGAGCGCGAGACCCAAGGCCGGCATCGGTGTCGGTGGCGAGCGAGCGGCCCCAGGACAACGCCGAGGACAGGTGAGAGGTGGTGCCGCAGAAGGGACTCGAACCCCCGACCCACGCATTACGAATGCGTTGCTCTACCAGCTGAGCTACTGCGGCAATCGGTGCGATGCACATAGCTCTGCCCGCGCACCGAGGCAAGTCCGTGGCGTCAGGCCCCGAAGGGCAGCCGCTTTCAGTGCAATATGAAATCCTGCGACAGCCGCATCGAGCGAAGGCACAATCGCCGGAGAGGTTCGGGCTCGGTTATGCCTGCACGGTAAAAGTCGAGGACGGAGCGCGCCAAGGCCATGCGTGCGTCGTCCGTTTCCGATTTGCGTCCGGCAAACGTCGGGCCGATCGAAGCCCATACGGCGTCGAAGGTGTCGGTCAGCAGCTTGGCAGAAGCACGGGTTGGTGCTGCAGTCGCAATCAGGTTTCGCGCCTGGGGCATGGCCCGCCTCCGCAAGTCACGCCCCCGTCTTCCCGTTGGCTCTCACCTTACAGGATCGGCGCCCGCGCATCAGGTCAAATCGTGTTACCTGTTGCAACGGTCGCAGGGCGACCGGTTGGTGCCCGACTGGTGCCAGATTGGCGCCGCCCTCGCGCACGCCTATGCCGGACCCTTGACCGGCGGACGATAGCCCGCGGCCGGGTCCGCAACCGGATCGCCTGGATCGAGGCCGGGATCGTCGGGCGGCCGAGGTGCAACGAAGATCTTGGGCTCGGCCGGCCGGCGGATCATTGTCGGGCGCCGCTTCGACGCCGCCGGATCGGTGGGGGGGGCGGCCACGCTCTGCGGCGAGCCGACCGCGGCGGCAGTGGGCGGGGCTTTCGTTGGTTCCGGATCGGCGGGCTCGACCGCCCCGCCTGGCGGGGCGGTTGCACCTGGCGCCTCTTTTAGCGCAACTGGTCGCGCCTTCTCCGGTTCGGGCTCGGCGGGCGGTGGGGGGGCCGCCTCGAGCGGCGCCGGCATTTGGCGCTCGCTGCCCAGTTTCACGATCTCGTCGAGCTTGCGTGCAAGGCGCGCCGCACTGTCCCGCTCCAGCGCCTCGACCGGCACCCGCCACTGGAAAGCATCGAGCGCACCGGTCACCGGTGATACCGGCGCCCACCGGTCGGACACGACGCCGTCGGCGGTCCAGGCGGGATCGCGCGGCGCGGTCACCGCCCGGGCGAGCCATTCACGCACCCGGCCCGTGTCGCCCAGCTCCTCGCCTTCCAGACGCGCCATGAGCATGCATACGCGGGCCGTGAGCCGGCCGTCGATGAGAGGCGCCAACGCCTTGCGCGCCAGCGCCCAGTCGCGCGCCTCGATGGCCGCCGTCGCCACCGCGATCGCGCTTTCCGTCGCGTGGGGATTGAGGTCGGCAAGGTGCCTGATGCGCTCCAGCCGATCGCGCGGGCTGTCGCCAACGCGGGCGTGGGCGTAGGCAATGGCAAGCTCCGGGTGCGGCGAACGCTTCCAGGTGCGCTCCAGCACCTTCGCGGCGCGGGCCGTGTGGCCGCGGGCGGCGAGCAGCCGGCCGGCAATGGCAGCGGCCGGCACCAGGTCGGGCGCCAGATGGTGGGCCTCGAGCGCGAGTTGCATGGCGCGGAGCGGATCGGAGTCCTCGGCCGCCTGCGCGCGCGCGGTCAACAGCACGGCGCGCCGGCGCTCCGCCGTCGCTCTGTCGATGTGCTGGTGACGCCTTGCGAGGCTGAGCGTTTCGAGCGCGCCGGCCCAGTCGCCCTCCTTGCATTGAAGGTCGAACAGCGCCTCGATCGGCCAGCCGAGCCTGGGATTGCGCGCGACCGCGCGCGCTGCGAACTGGCGGGCGGCCTCGCGCTCGTTCTCCCTGATGGCTTCGAGATAGAGGCCGCGCAAACCCACAAGCTCGGTGTGCGGCGAGCCGAGCATGGCCTCGAAGATGCGCCGGGCAGTCGCCCGATCGCCACCGAGCTCGGCCGCCTGGGCCCGCAGCAGGTGGGTCAAAGGCTCGTTGGGCAGCGCCCGTTTTGCCTGCACGGCGGCGCGCAGCGCGAGCGCCCGATCGCCGGCGCCAAGCGCGATCATGCCACTCGACAGCGCTTCCAGCCCGCGTGCCTGCCGACGGCGGTTGAGGAAGGCGCCCAATGCGGCCGGGCCGTGCCAAAGCGAGCGCAGCAGCGACCAGAGCAGAATGGAAAGGCCCATCAACAGCGCAAGCAGCACGATGGCACGAAACACGCTGGTCTCGACCTCGTAACCCTGCCAGTTGATGACAAGGCTGCCAGGACGGTCGGCCAGCCACGACAGGCCGGAGGCGAGCGCCGCAACGACGAGCAGAAAGGCGATGAGGCGAACCATGCCTACCCCTTCTGCTGCGTCCGCATCCCGCCGCCGAGCGAGGCCTTGAGCTGCGCATCAATGTCGTTGATGGCGCGGTCGACGGCGGCTCGCGCCTCGACCTTTTCGAGCCAAGCCCTCGCCGGCTCCCTGGCCTTGGCCGACAAGCCCTTGGCCGCTTCGAGCACGAGCGCAAGGTTGCCGTCGCGGATAGCGGTCTCCATGCGGGCGACGACGGCTTCCACGCTGGTGTCGCCAGCGGGATGGCTCACCTTGCGGATGCGTACGATCGACTTCGCTCCCGCCAGCAGCCGGTCCAGGATCGACGCATCGGCTTGTTCCGCATCGGCCTCGATCACCGCGTGTGCGAGGTCGCGGAACTCGCGGGCAAGCTCGGTCACCGGCGGTACGCCCTGTGACCTGTAGCGCTCCAGAATGGCCAGGTTCAGCTTGCCACCGGCAACCTTGCTCACCTCGGCAAGCTCGCCCGAATACGGCACGCCACGCTCGAGCACGCGCTTGAGGTTGCCGAGCTCGAGCGCCAGAACGATGCGCTCGGCATTAGCCTGCCGGTCGAGCTCGCTCTTGGCGAGCGACTCGAGCTCCTGCTCCAGCGCCGTCAGCTTGCCCGAGACCGGCGCGAGCGACCTGCTCACGTCTTGTGCGCGGACCACCGACTTGAGCTCCCGGGCCACGTCGGCCTTGAGTGTTGCCAAGTCCTCCTGCACGGCCTTGAGCGAAGACTGGAGCCGCTCGCCGACCGCCCTCAAGGCATCCGCGCGCTGGTCGAGCCGCGCCGCCCAGTCCTTCAGCTCGGCGATCTCGCGATCGATCTGTTCGCGCCCGGCCGGTACGCCCGCGGCGGACAGCTGCTGAACCCTATCCTCGAGCTTGGCGATGCGGGCCGCATCGAGAGGTGCGAGCTTCGCCACGCGGTCCTCGAGCAGTTTCATCTGGCTCGTCAGCCGAGCCTGCGCCTCGCCCGCCGGCGGCTCTTTGCGCAGGGCTTCCTCGAGCCGCGCCAGACGCTGGTCCGCCGCAGTCATCTTTTGGGCGAAGTCGGCCGGGATGGCAGCGCGCGAGGCCGGGGAGGTCTCGATCGCCCGAACGCGGCGCTCGAGGTCTTGCAGCGTCTCCTCCCCCCCGGTCTGGCCCACGAGCGGCGCCACCACCAATACAGCGAGCAGCACCAGCAAGCCGCCCGCCACACCGGCCACGCCATGCGTGATTAGCCCCGGCGCGGGCGCGCGCCCGCCACGCTCGGCATCCTCCTCCAAGGCTCCAGCCAATTCCGACTCGGCCGAAGCGGCATCCGGGGCGGATGGCGCGGCGGTCTCTTCTGCAGTAGGTCCGGCCTCCGTTTTTCCGGTCGCCTCATCTTCGAGTGCGGTTGCCTTGACGTCGATGATCGCCGAGGGCCGCTTGATCGCCGGGTCGCCGCCGCGCGGCCGCGTGGGATCGCCGTAATCGCTGGTCATTCGGTATGGCCTCTAAGCAGGGGAACCGACCGCATGCCGGCCGGCATCCTCGGGACTGCGTACGTCGCCTCGTATTACGTGGATGACCCCTGGGCTTCAACGCGATTCTCGCCCGCCAGGCGTGACAAGGGCAAGCATTTCTTGGAGGTTCGGCCGCGATGCGACTGTGCTGCGCACCGGCGCCAGCGGCTCGAGCTCGCGCGACACGGCATCGGACAGGCAATAGTGCATGATCGTGCGCGCTTGCTCGACCAGGCCGTGAGAAATGACGAGCCGTGCATAGATGCGCGCCGTCTGCGGCGAGAACAGGAGCACACCGCCAATCTTGCCCGCCTTCAGTCCGGCGATCGCCGCTGGCGTCAACCTGCCTGCGTGCCGGGTGGTATAGACGACAGGCTCATGCACGCTGAAACCGAGCCGCCTGAGCTCGCCTGCGATGTCAGCCGCGACGGTATCGCCGGCAAGGTAGACGAGCGGTCCGCCGTTAACCTCCGCGTGCAGAGCGATCAGCGTGACAAGGTCCCTGGCCGCGCGCGGCCCCATGATGACCTGCTCGAAACCGAGCGCTTTGGCGGCAGCTGCCGTTCCCGGACCGACGGCATAGAGCGGCAGCGCGCGCGCATCGTGCATCGCCCTAGACGTTGCGAGCGCGCGCACGCCGTTGCGGCTGGTTGCGATCAGCGCCTGGGCACCTGCCAGATCGACATCCTCTGCGCCCTCGAAGCGGATGCTGATCAGCGGTTCGCTCAGCACTTCGTGTCCGAGCGCCTCGAGCCGCGCCTTGAGCTCGCTGGCATCGGGCTCGGGGCGTGTGACGAGCAGGCGCATCACCTGAGACCCGCCAGAAACTCCGGGCCAGCCTTGCTCAGCACCTCTTCAGCGGCAGCCTCGCCGAGCGCCAGGGCCGCCGCCGGGCTGCCGCTACGTCTGGCCTCGAAACCGATCGAACCGTCGGGGGCGAGCACCATGCCGTGGAATTGCAGCGTCGCCCCGTCGAGCCGCGCCAGGCCGGCGATCGGGGTGCGGCATGAACCGCCGAGGCGAGCCAGGAAACCGCGCTCGGCGGCGACGCAGAGCGCGGTCGGCTCGTGATTGATCGGCGCCAGAAGCCGCCGAGCACGTTCGTCTCTGTCGCGCACTTGCACCGTGATCGCACCTTGCGCCAACGCGGGCAGCATGTCCTCGACCGGGATCAGCGCCGTGATGCGGTTGGCCGCATGCAGGCGCTCGAGCCCCGCTGCCGCCAGCACCGTCGCATCGGCGATTCCCGCCTCGAGCTTGGCCAGCCTGGTGTCGACGTTGCCGCGGAAGTCCACCAGCCTGAGATCGGGCCTCATGCGCGCCAGGAAGGCCCGCCGCCGCAGCGACGAGGTGCCGACCACCGCGCCGGCGGGAAGGTCGGCCAGTCCAGGATATTTTAAGCTGATGAACGCATCGCGCACATCCCCCCGCTCGAGCACTGCGCCGATCGCAAGACCCGCGGGCAGAGCACTCGTCATGTCTTTCATCGAGTGAACGGCAAGGTCCACCTCATGATCGATCAGCGCGTTCTCGATCTCCTTGGTGAACAGGCCCTTGCCACCGGTATCGGTAAGCGGCCGATCGGCCAGCCGGTCGCCCGAGGTCGTGATGGGCCGGATCTCGAACAGCCGCTCGGGCAGACCGTGTGCAGCCATCAGCCGCCGGCACACCTCTCGGGCTTGGGCCATGGCGAGCGGGGAACCTCGCGTTCCGATCCGGATGCTGGTCCTGGTGCTGGCGGCTTGCACGCGCGATGCTCCGATTGTAAGGCGTTGTGGGGGCTCGACCTATAGATGCGCCCGGTGAAGCCCCTTGGCAATCTGCGGCACGACGCGGCGCAGAGCGAAAGACTGCAGTGAAGCCTCCCGGCGAAACGTGGGTGCTCGGCATCGAGACGAGCTGCGATGAGACGGCGGCCGCCGTCGTCGCGCGCCGGCCGTCGGTGGGTGGCCGCATCCTGTCAGACGTGGTCCGTTCGCAATGGCAGCAGCATCGTCCCTTCGGCGGCATTGTCCCCGAGATCGCCGCACGCGCGCATGCCGAGTGTCTCGACGCGGTCATCGAGCGCGCCATGGGCGAGGCGGGAGCCGACTTCACCGCGCTCGATGCGGTGGCTGCCACCGCCGGCCCGGGCCTCATCGGCGGGCTGATCGTCGGGCTCACCACGGCAAAGGCGATCGCCCTCGTGCATGACATCCCACTGATCGCGGTGAACCACCTCGAGGCCCACGCCTTGACCGTCGGACTCACCGAGGCGCTGTTTCCGCCCTACCTGTTGCTGCTCGTATCGGGCGGGCACACGCAGCTGCTGCTCGTTGAAGACATCGGCCGCTACGTGCGCCTCGGCACAACGATCGATGATGCGCTGGGTGAGGCCTTCGACAAGACGGCGAAGCTGCTGGGTCTCGGATTTCCGGGCGGGCCCGAGGTGGAGCGCATGGGCCGGCGCGGAAGAGCTGAGCGCTTCCATCTGCCCCGTCCCATGATCGGCCGTGCCGAGCCACACTTTTCCTTCGCCGGACTGAAGACGGCGGTGCGCCGGCAGGCCGAAAAGCTGCAGCCACTGACGGAGCAAGACGTGGCCGACCTTTGCGCTGCCTTCGAGGCGGCCGTCGTCGACAGCGTCTGCGACCGCGTGCGCCGCGCCATGGGGCTGGTCGCCCCCCGTTTGCAATCCGCCGAGGCGCGTCATCTCGTGGTGGCCGGCGGTGTCGCGGCCAATCGGCGCTTGAGAAGCGCCCTGCATGAACTGTGTGCCGCCGAAGGCTTTGCGCTCAACGCGCCGCCGGCAAGACTGTGCACCGATAACGCCGCGATGGTCGCCTGGGCCGGCGCAGAGCGCCTTGGCCGCGGCGCCGTCGATCGGCTGGACTGTGCAGCGCGCGCCCGCTGGCCGCTCGATCCGGCGGCGAGCGCCGTGCTGGGGTTTGGCAGGCTCGGAGCCAAGGCCTGAACGGGAGTGTGCGACGTGCAGTCGGTGGGAGTCATCGGCGGGGGTGCCTGGGGCACGGCTCTCGCGCACATGCTGCGCCAGGCCGGCCGCGACGTCCTGCTGTGGGCGCGCGAAAAGGAGACCATCGACGACATCAACCAGCGACACTTGAACAGCCAGTTTCTGCCCGGCATTGAGCTCGACCCCAGCCTCGTTGCGACCGCCAACCTGGCGGCGGTGGCCCAACGCGACATCGTGCTGATGGTGGCGCCTGCGCAGCACGTCCGCGTCATGTCCACCGCGCTGTCCGGAAAGCTCGCCGCGGGCACGCCGATGATCATCTGCGCCAAGGGACTCGAGCAGTCGACCGGCAAGCCGCTTGGCGAGGTCGTGGCCGAGTGCCTGCCGGAGGCGACCCTTGCCGTGCTTTCAGGGCCAAGCTTCGCGGCCGACGTCGCGCGCGGCAAGCCAGCGGCCCTTACCCTGGCCACACACGATGAAAAGCTCGGCAGCTCCCTCGCCGTGGCGCTCGGCCACCGCCAGTTCCGACTCTACTGGACCAGCGACGTGCTCGGTGTGGAGCTCGGAGGCGCCGTCAAGAACGTCCTTGCAATCGCCGCCGGTATCGTCGACGGCAAGGGGCTCGGCGCCAGTGCGCATGCCGCACTGGTCACGCGCGGATTTGCCGAGCTGCGCCGCTTCGGCGAGGCACTGGGCGCACGGCCCGAGACGCTGATGGGCCTGTCGGGCCTCGGCGACCTTTTACTCACCTGCGCAAGCCCCCAGTCGCGTAACATGTCGCTCGGCCGCGCGCTGGGGCGAGGCGAGACGCTCGCTTCCGTACTCGCCGGCAGGCGTTCGGTGGCGGAGGGCCTCTACACCGCCGCAGCCGTAACCAGGCGCGCGGCGGAGATTGGCATCGAGATGCCGATCTGCTCCGCGGTACAGGCCATCATCGAGGGCAGGGTCACCGTGGATGCCGCCATTGACGCCCTGCTGGCCAGGCCTTTCCGCGCTGAGGCGTGAGGCCTGCTCCGCAGGCCGCGCCGGTAAAACCCACCCGAGCGCCGGCGGCTCACTTATCCCCGCCCGTTTCTTTCGCCGCATTCTGGCCGGCGCGCGATCACGTTTGCCGGAGAGCAGAAACGATGGATGAAACCCCAAACCTTGGCCTGCCTTACATCATGGCGGCACAGGCCCAGAAACATGTGACCCATAATGAGGCCCTGCGCACCCTCGATGCGCTCGTCCAACTCACCGTTCTCGACCGCGACCTGGCAACGCCGCCGGGCTCCCCAGCCGACGGCGCACGCTACATCGTCGGCCCCGGTCCGACCGGCGATTGGACAGGGCAGGTCGACAACATCGCGGCCTGGCAAGACGGCGCCTGGCGCTTCTACGCGCCCGGCCAAGGGTGGCTCGTCTGGGTGGCGGATGAGGATGTGCTGCTCGCCTTCGATGGCACGGCATGGGTGACGGCTGGCGGCGGTATCGACTCGCTCAACCCTGTCACCGGCGGGCTTCTCGGCATCAACGCCACCGCCGACACCAGCAACCGCCTCTCCATCAACTCCGCCGCCTCCCTCTTCAACCACGCCGGCGCCGGCCACCAGATGAAGATCAACAAGGCGGCCACCGGCGACACCGCGAGCCAGCTCTTCCAGACCAACTTCTCCGGCCGCGCCGAGTTCGGGCTGACCGGCGACGACGACTTCCACGTCAAGGTATCGCCCGACGGTTCGGCCTGGCACGAGGCCATCGTCATCGACCGCAACAGCGGCGAAGTGTCGTTTCCCAACACGACCCTTTCGGGCGGCCGTGAGCGGCTCAGCGCCAACCGTACCTACTACGTGCGCACCGACGGCAACGACGCCAACGACGGCCTCACCAACTCGGCCGGCGGCGCCTTCGCCACCATCCAGAAGGCGCTCGATGTGGTCGGCGGCCTCGACCTTGCCACCTTCCAGGTCACCATCCAGATCGCCGACGGCACCTATACCGGCGCCGTCGTCGTCGATAAGCCGTGGGTCGGCGGCAGCCTCGTGCTGGTGCAGGGCAACGTCGCCACGCCCGCCAACGTCATCGTGTCGGTGACCAGCAACCACGCCTTCCACATCAAGGCCACCCTGCCCTGCCCGTTGCGTGTCAAAGCCTTGGAGGGGCGCACCACAACCTCGGGCGATGTCATCCGGTTGGAGGCGCCGAGCGCCATCGAGTTCGACGGGATGCGGTTCGGGGCCTGCGCCGGCGCGCATGCCCGCTCCATGTTTCCCGGCGGGCGCATCAACTTCGTCTCCGATTACACGATCAGCGGCGGCGCCCAGCGCCACTGGTACACGGAGTTCGGCGCCATCCGCGCCACCGGGCTCACCATCACGCTCACCGGCACGCCCGCCTTCGCCAATCAGTTCGCCCTCTCCGACATGAGCGGCGGTATGGACGTCGGCGGCAACACCTTCTCGGGCAGCGCCACCGGCACGCGCTATCTGGCGACGCGGCTGTCGCTGATCGCGGTCGGCGGGGCGGGAGCCACCTACTTGCCCGGCAATGCGGCAGGCAGCACCGCCAACGGGGGCGTGTACGCATGAGGTGGATGGAGATCGCTTGCGAGCAGGTGGGTGCGGCCTTGATCCTCGGACCGTTCGTCGGCACAGTGCGCGACAGGCCCCGGTGGCCGGCATGATGACAATTGGCGACGGCCAAGCGCCGCATCGGCGCCGAGCGGGCCCTATGAGCTGAACGCGATGGTGGCTGGCGTGAGCCGCAAAGCGCAGACTCAAGAACGGCGTCGGTCGGGCGTAGCGGCCGCCGCGGGCGAGGGCGGTCGCCGCTACTGGCTGTTCAAGACCGAGCCTGAGACCTTTTCCTGGTCGATGCAGAAAGCACGGGGCAGACGGGGCGAGCCGTGGGACGGGGTCCGCAACTTCGTCGCTCGCAACAACATGAAGGCGATGAAGCTCGGTGACCTCGGGTTCTTCTACCACACGGGCGACGCCAAGGAGATCGTCGGCGTGGTCGAGGTGTGTGCGACCGCCCACCCCGACCCCAAGGACGACACCGGCATCTGGAAGTGCGTGGACGTGCGCGCGGTGTGCGATATGCCGAAGCCGGTGAGGCTCGCCGCGGTGAAGGCCAACCGCGAGCTCGCCAACATGGTCCTGGTGCGCAGCGCGCGCCTTTCCGTGCAGCCGGTCAGCGAGCGGGAGTGGAGGATCGTTTGCCGGATGGGCGGGCTCGATCCGGACAAGATCGGGTGAGAGCATGGCGGGCCGACCGTTTGCGGACCCGGCGGCCTCTCGAAGACGATTGAGGGGAGGACGCGGCCATGGCCTTCGCAGGCATCAGCTATGTCGGGGTGGTGGCGGCCGCCGTCGCCGGCTTTCTGTTCGGCGGCGTGTGGTATGGGACATTCTCCAGGCAATGGCTGGCGGCCGCCGGCAAGACACAGAAAGATCTCGAGTCCTCAAGGCTCGCTCGCCATCGCGTTGATGGTCGCGGCCGTGGCCCAGCTGGTCATGGCCTACGTGCTCGCCGGCCTAATCGGCCATCTGGGTCCCGGGCAGGTGACGGTGTGGAACGGCATGGTGTCCGGTTTCTTCATATGGCTGGGTTTCGTTCTGACCACGCTCGTCGTCAATCACAGCTTCCAGGGGCAGGCCGGCATGCTGACGGTAGTGGACGGCGGGCATTGGCTGGGCGTGCTCCTCATCCAGGGCGCCGTCATCGGCCTCATCGGCGTATGATTGCTCCCGGCACAGAGGTTTCTGCGGCCCGGCCGGGCGCAACCATCCTACCAAGGTAACAGTTGCCCGTGGTTTCCACTTGTTCCTAATATCGCCGCCAAAGAGCGAGACAGCCGCTGAATGAGGGGAGGAGCCCCGACCATGACAGACAAGGTTTATGCCGTTCCGGCCGAATGGCAGAGCCGCGCCTGGATCGATGATGCGAAGTACCGGGAGATGTACCAGCGCTCGATCGATGACCCCAATCAGTTCTGGGGCGAGATGGGCAAGCGGATCGACTGGATAAGGCCGTACAGCAAGGTCAAGAACACCAGCTTCGGCCCGGACGAGGTCTCGATCAAGTGGTACGAGGACGGCACGCTGAACGTGTCCGTCAACTGCCTCGACCGTCACCTGAAGAAGCGGGGCGATCAGGTCGCCATCATCTGGGAGGGCGATGATCCAACCCACGACCAGCAGATCACCTACCGGCAGCTGCACGAGCGGGTCTTAAGGTTCGCCAACGTGCTGAAGGCCAACGGCGTCGCCAAGGGCGACCGTGTCACCATCTACCTGCCGATGATACCGGAAATCGCGGAGGCGATGCTGGCCTGCGCGCGCATCGGCGCCATCCATTCGGTGGTGTTCGGCGGTTTCTCGCCAGACAGCCTCGCCGGCCGCATCGTCGACGCCGACTCAAAGTTCATCATCACCGCCGACGAAGGGGTGCGGGGCGGCCGCATAATTCCGCTCAAAAAGAACACCGACGAGGCATTGAAGCGGACGGCGGGCGGCGAGAAGGTGCTGGTCGTGCGCCGTACCGGAAATCCTATCCCCTGGACGGCAGGTCGGGACATGTGGTTGCACGAGGAACTCGCTAAAGTCGGCTCCGACTGCCCGCCGGTCGAGATGAGTGCCGAGGACCCGCTCTTCATCCTTTACACCTCGGGCTCCACCGGCAAGCCCAAGGGCGTCCTGCACACCTCCGGCGGCTATCTGGTGTACGCCTCGATGACGCACCAGTACGTTTTCGACTACCACGATGGCGATATCTACTGGTGCACAGCCGACGTCGGCTGGGTTACAGGCCACAGCTACATCGTCTACGGGCCGCTCGCCAACGGGGCGACCACGCTGATGTTCGAGGGCGTGCCGAACTACCCGACGGCCTCCCGCTTCTGGCACGTCGTCGACAAGTGGCGCGTCAACACCCTCTACACGGCGCCGACGGCGATCCGTGCGCTGATGGGCGCCGGCGACGACTTCGTCAAGCGCACCGATCGCTCGTCCCTCAAGCTGCTCGGCACAGTGGGCGAGCCGATCAACCCGGAAGCGTGGGAGTGGTATCACCGCGTGGTCGGCGACGGCCGCTGCCCCATCGTCGATACCTGGTGGCAGACCGAAACGGGGGGCATTCTGATCACCCCACTGCCGGGTGCCACCAAGCTGAAACCCGGCTCGGCGACACGGCCGTTCTTCGGCGTCAAGCCGGCCATCGTTGACGAGAAGGGCAACGTCATCGAGGGGCCGGGGTCCGGCAACCTCGTCATTCTCGACAGCTGGCCGGGGCAGATGCGGACCGTGTACCGCGATCACCAGCGCTTCGTGCAGACCTACTTCTCGGCCTACAAGGGCATGTACTTCACCGGCGACGGCTGCCGGCGCGACGAGGATGGCTACTACTGGATCACGGGCCGCGTCGACGACGTCATCAACGTGGCCGGCCACCGCCTCGGCACGGCGGAGGTAGAGTCGGCGCTCGTCGCCCACCCCAAGGTGGCGGAGGCCGCCGTCGTCGGCTACCCGCACGACATCAAGGGTCAGGGCATCTACTGCTACGTGTCGCTGATGGCCGGCGAGAAGCCCGACGAGGAGCTGAGGAAAGAGCTCGTTCAGTGGGTGCGCAAGGAAATCGGACCGTTTGCGGCGCCCGATCGCATACAGTTCGCGCAAGGCCTGCCCAAGACCCGCTCGGGCAAGATCATGCGCCGCATCCTGCGCAAGATCGCGGAGGACGACTTCTCCAACCTCGGCGACACTTCCACCCTCGCCGACCCGGCCGTGATCGACGACCTCGTCGCCAACCGGCAAAACCGGCGGGCGGCGAGCTAGGGTCTGGGCGATCGATCCCTCCTTAGGCCGGGGCAGAGGCCGGACGCAAGTCCGGCGGCAGCCCTCCATCGCTTCCTTCACCCCGACGAAGGCGGGGTCCACGCAAGTGGCGGCAAGCTGTGGCCGGGGCTCCGAGCGCGGGCGTGTCGTGGATCCCCTGAGTTCACAACTCCCGGCCTTCGCCGGGATGACGAAGCGGCGGGAGTGGCGCCGGGCTCGCCCCGCCGGAGGTTCCTTCCACCCCGCGACTCACCTATCGTGCAGCGGCAACACAATGCGTGGCAGCGCGCGGGAATGAGCCATGAACCTCCTGTTCCGGATCGTCTATGCCGTTCACGCCCGCGGCACCCACCATAAGCTCGCCCTCGATGCGCTCGAAAGTCTGACATGTGAGCACCGCAAGCGCTGGCAGCGGCTGTTGCTGCGTCATGTGGAGGCGTACCTCAGAGGCGCCAAGGCCCCAGATGACGAGTTCAAGGACTTCAAGAACCACGTGCTGCACGTGCACGACGGCTATTGGGGCGGCGCACCCGATGCGGCCGAGCGCTGGTACGCCAGGCTGGTGGAAGAGCTGAAGGGCGAGCGCTGGGCGGAGGCAGCCTTTGCCGCCGGCGTGCTCGGTCACTACTACACGGACCCGATCCAGCCGTTCCACACGGCGCAGTCCGAAGCCGAGAACAACATCCACCGCGCTGTCGAGTGGAGCATCGCCAGCTCGTACGATGAGCTGAAGCGGCTCGCCGAACGCCGCGAAAGGCCAGCGATCAGACCGGGCGACGATCCCGATTGGCTGCGCGATCTGGTGTGCCAGGGGGCAGAGACATCCAACCGCTACTACGAAAAGCTCATCGCGCACTACGACTTCAATCGAGGTGTGGTCGACCCGCCGGCGGGTCTCGACGCGCAAAGCCGGATGCTGCTTGCCGAGCTTCTCGACCATGCCGCGCACGGACTCGCCGCGATCCTCGATCGGGCCTTCGCCGAATCCGGCGTCATCCCTCCCGACATCGACTTGCGTGCCGAAACCGTGCTTGCCGCGCTCAAGGTGCCGGTCAAATGGGTGATCAACCGAATCGCCGACGCCGGCGAGCGGCGCCTCATCGAGCGGATGTATGATGAACTCGCCGAGACCGGGCGAGTGGAGAGGAATCTTCCCGAGGACGACCGGGCCGTGCGCGACCTGCATGCCGAGGAGGTATTGGCGCAGCGCGCGCTGCGTGAGCGCTGGCGCCGCAGCATAGTCGCAAGCAAGCCGCCTTCACCGACCGCCCCTGTCCGCAGCATGACCGAGTTGCAGCCGCCGCGCGCGCCCGAGCCGGCGTCAAAGCCGGCGCGCGCCGCCCATACCGAGGTGCCAGGGGCGCAGACCGCTGCGATCGTCCAGCCGATTGCCGCGTTGCCGGCCGCCAAGGGCGGGCCTGCACAGCGCCGGACCTATCTTGCACCGGCCGATGCCGTGGAGCGGGCGCCTTCGATCGGCGCCAAAACCGCGGCCAGGCTCGCCGAGGCTGGCATCAGGAGCGTTGCCGACCTGCTCGCCGCCGATGCCGGGCGCATCGCTGCCAAGCTCGACGCCGGACACATCTCCGCTGCCGTGGTGCGCGATTGGCAGGACCAAGCCCGCCTGATGATGGCGGTGCCGGGGCTGCGCGGCACTCACAGCCAGCTCATCGTCGGGGCCGGCTATCGCACCGTCGAAGCACTCGCCGCGGCCGATGCGAGCGCGCTTTCCGCCGCCATCCTGCGCTTTGCGGGCACGCGTGAAGGCCAGCGCATTCTGCGCGACGGCAACCCGCCCGATCTCGAGAAGGTCATGGCCTGGATCGCGAGCGCCGCCGAGGCGCGCGCCGCATAAGGCGACCGGCGTTCCCCTTGCAAGTTCGCACCGGACGGCGCACATTTGTCTTGTTCCGAGGGGGGCCGGTGGTGAGCCGGCTGAGACCACCCTGAATGCCCGGGTGGCCACCCTTAGAACCTGATCCGGGTCATACCGGCGAAGGGACGGACAAGGCGCGCTTCCCCTCGACCTTTGCCCTGATCAGCCGTGAGTTTGTCCGCAGGCGCCGTCCGTCCTGCGGGCGGATCGGAAGGGAAGGAAGCGATGCGCGACTCGGCCTTCATCGCCCGCCTGATGGGCCCGCTTCTCCTCGTCAACGCGCTGGCGATCCTGGTCAACCGCAAGGGCTTTCAGGAGATGATTTCCGGCGCCACCCGCAACCCGGCGGTGATTTATTTCGCCGGGCTTCTCACGTTGCTCGCCGGCTTGCTCATCGTCGAGTTCCACAACGTGTGGACCCTGGGCTGGCCACTCATCATCACCCTCATCGGCTGGCTCGCCATCATCGGCGGCATCGCGCGCACCATGTTTCCCGCACGCATGGCTGTGATCGGCGAGAGCATTGTCTCCCGCGAGCGGCTGATGGTCGGCGGTGCGGTCGTGTCCGCCCTCGTCGGCGGCTTTCTCACCATCAGAGGCTATAACCTGACGCCGTGACGGCGATCGATCATGTCGGGACGCAGGAAGGAATGCACATGAACAAGATCTCGCGAGCCAAGGACCTCACCATCCCGAAGGTGACAACGGGCCCGATCAGCGCCTCGACCAAGGTCTATTCCTCGCCGGAGGGGCACGCCGATCTTCGAGTACCGTTCCGCGAGATCGCGCTGTCGGAAGGCGCGGGCGAGAGGGCGTTCCGCGTCTACGACTCGTCCGGACCCTATACCGATCCGGCCGCTGCCATCGATGTGGAGAAGGGCCTGCCGCGCCTCCGCGAGGCGTGGGTGAGGGAGCGCGGCGGCGTCGAGCCGTACGAGGGCCGCGCGGTGCGGCCCGAGGACAATGGCAACGTCTCAGGGCGGCATCTCGCCCGCGACTTCCCCAATAAGCCCCAGCCCATGCGCGGGCTTCCCGGCAAGCCGGTCACCCAGCTCGAGTTGGCGCGCGCCGGCATCATCACCAAGGAGATGGTCTACATCGCACATCGCGAGAACCTCGGCCGCAAGGCCGCGCTCGCGCGTGCACGGGAGGCGCTGGCCGACGGCGAGAGCTTCGGCGCTGCGATCCCCGAGCACATCACGCCGGAGTTCGTGCGTGCCGAGGTGGCGCGCGGGCGGGCCATCATCCCCGCCAACATCAATCACGCCGAGCTGGAGCCGATGATCATCGGCCGCAACTTCCTCACCAAGATCAACGCCAACATCGGCAATTCGGCGGTCACCTCATCGGTCGAGGAGGAGGTGGAGAAGATGGTGTGGGCGATCCGCTGGGGGGCCGACACCGTCATGGACCTCTCCACGGGCCGCAACATCCACACCACGCGCGAATGGATCATCCGCAACGCGCCGGTGCCGATCGGCACGGTGCCGATCTACCAGGCGCTGGAGAAGGTTAACGGCGATCCCGTCAAGCTCGACTGGGAGGTCTACAAGGACACGCTGATCGAGCAGTGCGAGCAGGGCGTCGACTACTTCACCATCCACGCCGGCGTGCGCCTCAGGTACGTGCCGCTCACGGCAAAGCGGGTGACGGGCATTGTCTCCCGCGGCGGCTCGATCATGGCCAAGTGGTGCCTCGCCCATCACAAGGAGAGCTTCCTCTACGAGCGGTTCGAGGAGATCTGCGACATCATGCGCCGCTACGATGTCTCGTTCTCGCTGGGCGACGGGCTCAGGCCGGGCTCCATCGCCGATGCCAACGATGCGGCGCAGTTCGCCGAGCTCGAGACGCTGGGCGAACTCACCAAGATCGCCTGGGCAAAGGGCTGCCAAGTCATGATCGAAGGCCCTGGCCACATCCCGATGCACAAGATCAAGGTCAACGTCGACAAGCAGCTCAAAGAGTGCGGCGAGGCGCCGTTCTACACACTCGGGCCGCTCGTCACCGACATCGCGCCGGGCTACGACCACATCACCTCGGCCATCGGCGCGGCCATGATCGGCTGGTTCGGCACCGCCATGCTCTGCTACGTCACGCCCAAGGAGCACCTGGGGCTTCCCAACCGCGACGACGTGAAGGCCGGTGTCATCGCCTACAGAATAGCCGCCCACGCCGCCGACCTCGCCAAGGGGCATCCGGCGGCACAGCTCAGGGACGATGCACTCTCTCGCGCGCGCTTCGAGTTCCGCTGGGAGGACCAGTTCAACTTGAGCCTCGACCCGGACACGGCGCGTTCCATGCACGATGAGACGCTTCCCAAGGAGGCGCACAAGGTCGCCCACTTCTGCTCCATGTGCGGGCCGAAGTTCTGCTCCATGGAGATCACGCAACAGGTGCGCGACTATGCGGCCAAGCTCAATGAGCGCGACGTGGAGATCGCCGAGGAAACGACCGTCATCGATCCGCAGGCCGGCATGGCCGAGATGAGCCGGCGCTTCCGCGAGCTTGGCAGTGAGGTGTATGTGGACGCGGAGCGGGTGAAGAAAAGCAACGAGGCGTTGGGGTAGGCACGTCTCGATGCCCGTAAATTTCTGCCTTTCATCGCGGCGCTTGTTGCAGAAACCATCTCTGCAGAAACGCCGAGCGCGCCGATGGCTGGATACCGGACAGCCGCTTGCCGCAGATCGCGGTGCTGAACGGCTCAATGCGCCGGCCGAAGAGATCACGGCCACGGAGTCGAAGGGGGGCCCTCCTCGGCCAGTACAGGAGGTCGGACGCCAACATTGCCATTTCATGATCGAGAGGGAACGAGTTGAATCTTACGTCGAAGTCGTCGTGATCGCAGACGGCGGAATGACGCCTGTTGCCGCGCGAGCGATTTGCCCAGATCGAGTCTTCGTTGCGAATCGTCAAATGCCACCGAGGCGCTCGTGAAACCCGCTAAGCCCAAGCCCACCATCGCCCGCATCTGGCGCGGCCGCACCACCCGGGACAAGGCGGATGCATATGCGACTTATCTGTATGAGCACGGCATCCGCCCGCTCGAGGAGAAGGCGCTCGCGGTGCTGCAGCTGCGCGAGGACCGCGCCGACGACACCGAGTTCATCACCATCTCGCTGTGGGAGAGCGTGGAGGCGATGTCGCGGTTCGCCGGGCCGGACCCGCGCCGCATCCATCACCTCGAGCGCGATGGCGAGTTCCTGATCGAGCTGCCCGAGAGCGTGCAGGTGCTCGAGATCACCGCATCGAAAGGAGTGTTGGAGGCCTGAAGGAGGCATGGGAGCAGTGGCATGAGCGAGGATGAGCGCGCCATTCGCGAGCTGGTGGCAACCTGGATGAGGGCGAGCGAGGCCGGCGATGCCGAAACGGTGCTGAGCCTGATGGCCGACGATGCGCTGTTCATGACGCCGGGCCGCGAGCCCTTCGGCAAGCGCGAGTTCGCCGACGCCGCGCGGAGCATGAAAGGCGTGCGCATGGAAGCGGCGAGCGACATCAAGGAGCTGAAGGTGCTCGGAGAGTGGGCCTATTTGCGAAACTACATCAAAGTGACCATGACCCCGCCGGGGGGAGAGCCCATGCGGCGGGCGGGGTATACGCTCACCATCCTGCGCAAGGAGCCCGACGGGAAGTGGCGGCTCGTGCGCGATGCCAACCTGCTCGCTGCCGGATCCTAGCCGCCCTCGGGCTGCGCCATCTGCCCTCGCAGCCAGCGCTCGAGCACCGCGAGGACGTGCTCCTGCTCGTCCCGGTCGAGCGCGTGCTGGCGCGCGATGCCGTGCCACCTTTCAAGGCAGCCGCGGCAGCAGGTGGCGGTGGCGTGCTGGGCGATGAACACAGGATGGCCGCGGAACGGCGTCTGTCTGCCGTCGTTGACGGGACGGGCGGGCGCAAGGCGCACAGCGATGAAATCGCGGGCATGCGCCATCACCACGTCGAACCCCTTCGCTTCGAGATAGGCGCGCTCGCGCGAACCCAGACGGAAGCGCTGCCGGAACGGCGATCGCTTTAGCTCGGCAAAGAGCCCCTCGATGTCTCGTGCCGCCATGCGGAGGCGAGTATAGTGCGCTCATCCTGGAACGCGAGGTTCGGCCATGGATGCCAACAAGCTCAAAGCGCTGCAGGCGCCGCTCAAGGACAGGTATCGCGAAAAGCCCGATTCGGCCGTCATCACGCTGCGCGCGGAGGGCCACATCGGAGAAGGGGTGACGTGCTCGGTGAGAACCGGCCAGGCGCTCGTCGAAGCCGGGCTACATCCGGCGACCGGGGGCAGCGGCATGCACGCCTGCTCGGGCGACATGCTGCTCGAGGCGCTCGTCGCCTGCGCCGGCGTCACGCTCAACGCGGTGGCAACGGCCCTCGGCCTGCCCGTGCGCGACGCCAGGATCAGGGCCGAAGGCGATCTCGATTTCCGCGGCACGCTGGGGGTGGCCAAGGATGCGCCGGTCGGCTTTTGCGACATTCGCCTCGCCTTCGACATCGAGGGCGATCTTACCGACGAACAGCGGGCCACGTTGTTGAAGCTGACCGAGCGCTACTGCGTGGTCTATCAGACCTTGCGCAAGCCGCCGCCGATCGTGATCGCGGCCCGCGCAGGCTGACCGCAGGCGCCGGCGCAAGGAAGGGGATCCGCTTGCGAATGGCGGAGAGGGGGGGATTCGAACCCCCGAGACCAGTCACCCAGTCTGCCGCATTTCGAGTGCGGTGCATTCAACCACTCTGCCACCTCTCCAAGCTTGTTCGATGAGCGCCTTCCCGGGTGCGTTCGATCGAGATCACACACCGCAGCTTTGGTCTTGGTGACCGTGCTCATGCCTCGCGGGCGACCCCTTGCGGTGGCAGCCTGTCATAGGGGAGGGCCGACGAGGAGGCAAGGCCTCGACTTGGCGTGGGCTTGGCCGCGCTCATCCTCTCGCCTTATCCCCGCGAAGTGTCCAGGCCGGGTTCCATGTCCTGGCGTTCAAAGATCCCTCGGATGGCTTGAGCGCGGTGCACCCAGGTGTAGTGTTGACGAAGGTGCTCATGACCGGCACCAGCAATCTGGGCGCGCAGTCGGGTGTCGCGCAGCCGCTCAAGTGCCGCCCGCCAGGCCACAACGTCATCCGGCGGCACCAGTAGGGCCGTGACCCCGTCCTGCAACACCTCGCGGATTACGGGCAAATCGGAAGCCACCAGCGGTTTGCCATGCGCGAGCGCCTCGAACACTTTGAGTGGCGAGGTCCAACGCGAGATGTTGCCTTTTCCGCCTTCGAGGGCGACACGCCGCGACAGGGGAGCAAGCGCGATGTCGAACCTGTCGTAATACGCCGAAAGCCTGCCGGGCGGCTGGTGACCATGAAACCAAAGGTTTGACAGCGATGGGCGGGGGTTCAGGGCCGCAATATCGCCGGGAGAGCCGCCCACGATATGGAAATCCATGTCCGGAACGATGCGGGCGAGCCGAACGAGCATGTCGGCTCCCTTGCCTTCGAACAGACTCCCTACGAACCCAATCTGCAGCGCATCGGCGCGGCCCGGCCAGGGAAGTGGCTCCGTCCCAGGCCCCGCCGGCAGAGCAGCCCCGTCATGCAGAACATAGACGCGCCGCCCTCCTCGCTCCGGATCGAGGAGCGTCTTCATCTGGCTGCGATAATCCGCCGCCAGGCCTTCGCTAATTGCTATTAAGCCGCAACAGCCTCTTTGCCGGAGCAACCAATGTTCCAGGAAGGCATGAAGAGCAGATTGAGGCAGTGCGTGAGTCTCATAGGCAAACGGTATGCCCGGCCATCTGCGAGCGGCCATCACAAGCGCGAACGGATTGCGTCCGTAGACGGCATCAGGAGGCGGCAGGCTGGCTGCCGCCTGCACCATCCTGCGAGCCAGCACAAGGGCACCCAAGACGCGAACGCTCGGCCTCGGCAGGCGTACCAGCGAGAACCTGCCGCGGCCGATGCCATAGTATGACTCGACATCCTCAACCGGGTCGTCGCCGCGCGCGGAGTAGAGCGTGACCTCCACGCCGATCTCAGTGAAGGCTTCGGCCATCCTTATGACGTGAACGGAGTTCGCCGCGCGTGAGGGGATTCTGGAGGCGGAGAAGTACCAAAGGCGCAAGTCTACAGTCTCCGTTGCTGTGGCCGGATGTCAGCCCCTCGGCAATCGCACAATCAGGGACTGCCCCGACGTGAGGCGAATGATTTTTTCGGGCTTGTCGGCCATGAACTCGTCGCATGCGCGCCTGGCGCCTGGACAGCGGACGGATCCGTAGTCGTCGCAGACGATGAAGCCCCCCGGATTCATGCGCGGATAGAAGAACGCCAATGAGTCACGGGTGGGCTGATAGAGATCAACGTCTATATGCACGAGCGCAAAGTTACGGTCTGCCACGTCGCCAAATCGTTCAGGGATCCATCCCTTGTGACACCGGAAGTCCCCGGCGCCCTTCAGATTACGGCGCACGACGTGCTCCTGCGCCGACAGGTCGTGCTTGCGCCAAGACGATCTTCCGGTTTCGGACTGGATGTCCTGCGCATCTGGCTCTGACAGACCCTCGAAGGAGTCGAAGATGTGGTGGATGCGTCCAGTCACTCGTGCGTGCTCAGCCTGGGTTGCCTTCATGATCATGTAACTGCCGGCCCCCCGGAAGCAGCCGCACTCGGCAGTGTCGCCAGGAACGGATGAGGCCGCCAGTGCCACGTGGTAGAGGTGATAATAGCGCTCGTGGAAGTAGTCGTGCGTCTCCGGGTACGCTTGCCAAACAGGCAAGAACTCCTGGTCATGCCGCCAGATATTGTGCGGACTGTGCAGATCGAAACCAAAGGCGCGGACCAGTTTCAGGAGAAGCGCATAGCGCGAGAGCCGGCGCTCGTCCGCCGATCCCGCCACGGCACGCAGAGCGTAGCTCAATCCAGCTCTCAACGATCCGGCCTTCACGTCGCAACACCTCACCGCCCGCATCAGTTCCGTCGCGAAGGTCGCGCCGCAACGCCAACGCCGAGCATTCCCAGTGCCGCCAGCCCCCAGGTCATGTGGAGAAGAAGATACGTCGCGCCGGCACCTTCGATGCCCCAGCCGAGCGTCATCAGCAAGAGCGCCAGCCAGTAGAACGGCGTGGTGACGCCGTCGACGAAAGCGAGCCGATGGAAGCCACCCGTCGCGAGGACCGCCGGTCCGAGCGGCTGGGTGAACGCTGCCGTCGCCGTAGCGGCGAGGCACCACATGACGGTTGCGTGTGCCGGCAAGTATGCATTGCCCGCAACCAGCGCGAGCACCGTGTCACCAGCGACGGCAAACCCTCCCACAAGGATCGCGACAGCGCTGCCGACGAACAGCGAGGAGTGAGCGACCAGACGCAGCAGGTGCTCCTGCCGATCCTGATGCCACAAACGAGACAGGTCCGGCAGGATCGCCTGCGCAAACGCATCGATCAAGGGAAACACACTGGCCGAGATGGTCCGGGCCAAGCGATAGAAGCCGGTCTCGCTCAAGGGAACGATGGAGCCAATGATCAGCACGTCGAACTCGCGTCCCATGCGCAGAAGGCCGGCGAGGTAAGCCAGCCGTGCCGCCTGCCAAAACTCGGTAGACCATGCCAGACCAGCACTCGTCCCGACCTCGGACGACGTCGCCTCGGGCGCTGGCGATACCGAAGGTCCATGTTGCGTTGGGTGCCAGCGCAGGTAGGTGCGGAGCGCCATCGCCGACAGCAGCAGATTGCCGGCAACCAGACTCAAGGCCCAGGCCAGAACGAAGCCCCAAAGACCCGCGCCGGCCCACCACGCCAGCAACACCATACAGAGACGAGTGGCCGAGGTCGCCGGGTTGTGCAGGGAGGCGAGGTCGAAACGGTCAAGGAGACGGAGCACGCCGATGGCGCTGCCGGTTGCACCGGCCAGGACGACGACGGACTGTAGGCGTAACATTGCCTCTCCATCGGCTGACCACCCGAACCAGCGCGCGACAAGTGGCGCGGCCGAAAAGACCACGAGCGCTGCGCCGACTGCTGCCATTGCGTCCAGCATCACCGCGCGCCTCAGAACCGTCTCGAGACGAAGGAAAGAGGCTTGGCTGGAATGGAGGGCGGCACTGCCAAACGTGACCACGAGCTGCCAAGACCCGGTATTGGCGAGGCGGGACGCGACAGCTCCAAAGGCGGCGACGATGGCAAGCTGTCCAAACTCCTCCGTCGTAAGCGATCGAACCACAACCACCATGCTGAGCAGCGTGAGACCTGCTCCCACGACATTGCCCGCGAGGAGCCACGACGCATTGGTAAACAGTCGCCGAAGCGCGTCCGTCGACCGCTCCGCCATATGAGTCGGGCTCGCCAATCGAGGTCTCCCCACCGATGCCACGTGTGGCCAAGGCATATCCAATCGCGTAGCCATACCGCCCGCGGGGCCCGGTTGCCACACGTTCCTCGCGAGGTCGTTCCCAGTGCGGAAATGGTGCTCAGCCAGCCCCGACGCCATCGCCGGCTTGACCTGGAAACCCGGGCCTCATTCGGCCGCCGTCGAGGCTCTAACCAGCCCCAAATGCTCCGGGTACCGACGGCAAGCGATCAGTTCCTGGAGGGTCTCGGGCCCGTCTCCCGTGGTCCGCCAGTGACTGACCGGCGCTCCAAATCCCTTCTTGGGCCGCACCAGCGTCCGTGCCGGCAGATCCTCCGAGAAGGCCGCCTTGAGCAGGCCCTTTCTGCGACCTCCGAGGTAGATCAAATCCTCCGGGAGCGAGAAGGCGAACTCAATGACGGAGCGTGACAGGAAAGGAACGCGTACCTCGAGCGATGCCGCCATGCTCGCCCGATCAACCTTGGTCAGCATGCAATCTGGCAGCCAAGTGTGGAAGTCGACGTACTGGAGCGCCTTTCGACCGGACAGGTCGGAACGCATGTGGGCGCGGAAGTTCCAGAAGGGATCATAGTCGCGGGCGATCCCAAGCTGTTCGCGGTAATGGGCAAGCTCATGGGGCAGCGGATTGGCGTTGACGGCCGAGTACAGGGCGCATGCGTCGAACTGGCCGAAGCGGGCCAGGGTATTGCCGATCCGCTGCAACAGGCTCCGCGGAGGGCGCCTGATTGGAAGCCGAAGCGTTCCCTTCAGCCCCGACAGCGGCCCTTGGAATCGATGCAACCATAGAAATCGATCGTAGCGGTGATAGCCTCCAAACAGCTCGTCGCCGCCGTCGCCACTAAGGGCAACGGTGACATGCTCGCGCGCGAACCGCGAGAGATGATAGGTCGGCAGCGCCGAGGTGTCGGCGAACGGCTCATCGTAGTGTTGTTCGAGGAAGGCGAGGGGGTCGTCGATATCGTCACCGCGTGCCACGCGCTCGCGGTGTTCAGCCCCAAAACGCGCTGCCACTTCGCGCGCGAAGGGGCGCTCGTCGAGGTCCGGCTCCTCGAAGCCGATGGCGAAGGTCTGCGCGTGGTCCAGCAAACGGCTCGTTAGTGCGAGAACGATGCTCGAGTCCATCCCACCACTCAGGAAAACTCCAAGAGGCACGTCGCTCACGAGCTGTGCCTTCACACTGTCGAAAAGGAGCGCGCGCAATCGCTCCTTCGCCTCGTGGACGGTTATTCGGCTCTCTGAGGGCGCAGGAAGCGTCCAGTACCTCCGCTCCGACGTCGCACCGCTCAACGTGGATACGGTGACGAGACCGGCCTGGCCCAACTTGGCAATGCCACGATAGATGCTCTTGGGCGCCGGCACGTAGCGATGCACGAGAAAGTCGTAAAGCGCGGTCTCGTCGAGAACGAGGTCGGCAGGTGGCAAGAACGCTTGCAGCGCCTTCAGCTCCGAGGCCCAAAGGAAAAAATGGCCGAGACAGCCGAAGTAGAGGGGTTTTATACCCGCCCGGTCGCGCAAGAGAATGACCTCGTTGCGCCGGCGGTCATGAATGACCAGCGCGTACATGCCGTCCATACGCTCGGCCAGGCGCTCAATGCCGAGTTGCGCATAGCCGTGAAGCGCCACCTCCGAATCGGTGCTCGAGCGCCACTCCGTCGGAGCAAGCTCGGCCCGCAATTCCCGGAAGTTGTAGATCTCGCCGTTGGCCGTGAGCGCTACACTGCCGTCGGATGTTGCAAGCGGCTGATGACCTGCCGGCGAGGGATCAAGGATGCTGAGCCGACGATGGCCGAGGAACACGTTGCCCACTACGGCGTGCCCCGCGTGGTCGGGCCCCCGGTGGGCCAGCACGTTCAAAGCCGCACACCCTTTCGCTACGTCCTCGGGGCCCAGTGCGGATACACCGAGCTTGATGAACCCGAAAAGACCGCACACCCTATGAAGCCCCTTTTGGTTGTCGCGCCCCTTCGGGCAGGGAGGTCTTGGCCCAACGGAGGCCTCGCGGCAAGTGCTTCGCCCCATCGGGCGCTCGGTTATGCCCCGCGCGGTTCCAAACCGGCACGCTGCTGACCGACTTCGCGCAAAAGCCCGCGAGCCCTGTGGATAGCGGGCAAGCAGCGGGCGACGCCCCGGCCGATGCCACCCTGTCGTGCAATTCTGTCGTGCGTGTGATTCGCAACGGCCAGCCCTCGCGCGCCGGCCCACACCCAAGGGATCGCTAATGGCGGAGGATGTACTATCCCTGTTCGGAACCGGAAAGAGTGGCAGAGCCATGGACGAGGACACGCTGCCGCGGTCGGAGGTCGGCGGCAAGGCCGGGCTGCTTCCCGCCCAACACATCGAGGCGCTGCTGAGGCGCAGAAAGATCCGGGCCGCAGACGAGGTGGCGGCGGACCAGGTGCAACCGGCCAGCCTCGATCTCAGACTCGGTGCCAAGGCCTATCGGGTGCGGGCAAGCTTCCTCCCCGGCCGGGAGCGCACCGTGCTTGAGCAGCTGGCAACGCTCAAGCAGCACGAGATCACTCTCGACGGCGGCGCCGTGCTCGAACAGGGCTGCGTCTACCTGGTCGAGCTGCAGGAGCAGCTCGAGCTGCCGGCGACGATCGCGGCGATTGCCAACCCGAAGAGCTCCACGGGGCGCATCGACGTGTTCACGCGCCTGATCGCCGACCACAGCGAGGCGTTCGACTGGGTGGAGGCCGGCTACCGCGGCCCGCTCTACGCCGAAATCTTCCCGCGCACGTTCAGCATCAAGGTGCGCAAAGGATCGAGACTGAACCAGATACGGTTCCTGCGGCGGACGGGAAGCCAGGACCGCTACTGGCGGCCGTCGCTGTCGGACGCCGAGCTGCGGGCGCTCGATGCAAGGACGCCGCTGATCGACGGCGAGGCGGGCAAGGCAACCATCCGCTTCGGACTCAACGTGCGCGTCGACCTCAGGGGCGAGGGCAAGGGGGCCGTGATCGGCTATCGCGCGCTGCGCTACACCGAGGTTGTCGACGTGGACGGCAAGGGTGCGCACGAGCGCAAGGAGTTCTGGGAGCCGATGCGCAGCCACGGCGGGCGGCTCATTCTCAACCCCAACCAGTTCTACATCCTGGCCTCGAAGGAGCGCATCTTCGTGCCGCCAGCATTCGCGGCAGAGATGATCCCCATCGATCCAATGATGGGCGAGTTCCGCGCCCACTATGCCGGCTTCTTCGATCCGGGGTTCGGCGCAAGGGACGACGGCGGGGCCGGCAGCCGGGCCGTGCTCGAGGTGAGGACGCTCGATGTGCCGTTCGTGCTGGAAGACGGCCAGATCATCGCCCGGCTCGTCTACGAGCACTTGGCCGAGGCGCCGGTCAGGGTCTACGGGCGCGGCATCAAATCCCACTACCAAGGGCAGGGGCTGAAGCTCTCCAAACACTTCAGATAGCGCCGGAAGCAGCGAGCGGCCGGCGGTCGGCCGCTCACAGCCGCGAGGCCAGCACCAGGGTCCAAAACGTCTTAAACTCGGTCTTGGGGTCGTGCACCAGGGCGATGCCCATGTTCTCGGCATCGCGCAGCAGCAGGTTCTTGTTGTGGCCCGGGCTCGCCTTCCAGCCCTTCAGCACCTCCTCGAACGAGGCCTGGCCGGTGCCTACATTCTCGGCGGCCACGCGGGCGTTGTAACCGGCCCGCTTGATGCGGTCCCATGGATTCGACCCGTCGGAGCCATAGTGGGAGATGCGGTCCCACTTGGCGAGGTCGCGCGAGTGATCCTTGGCGGCGACCATCAGTTCTGCACTAAGGGTGAGCGGCTTCAGACCCTTTTCGCGACGATAGGCGTTGATGAGGTCACGCGCCTGCTGGGGGTCGAGCGTGGTGGCGCTGTAGTCGCGGCCCGCCAGCGCGCCGCTCGGTGCGCGATCATAAGAGCCCTTAGGGGCGCGGTCGTCGAGACTGGCCAGCCGATCGGAGGTGCTGCGCGAGGAAGGGGTGCGCGCGGGGTCGGCGGCGAGACCGGCGCCGGTCGAGCTCTTAAGGGAGGCCGTCTGGGACGGCGTCGAACCGGAACTGCCGAACCCGAAGTTGAGGGGCTGCGAGAAGCCGAGGCTGCAGGCGGCTAGCCCAAGCGACAGCACGGCCGGCAGTGCTACGCGATACATTCCAACCACTCCGCAAAGGCCCGGCAGGGCCTCGACGTTAGTTTTCCGTAAATAGGTTAAGCGTCTCTTACTGCCGCTCCCCAACGGCACCCCCTGGGAGACCTGCTTGGGCCGCTCCGCTACCGGTGGCGCGGCGGCTCAAGTTGTAAATGGGCCCGAGGACCTTGACGCCAGTTTGGCGCCTTCGGGGCAGCATGGCGGCGGTCACTGAGTCGTCGCTGCATCGGTTTGAGACCGGGCCGCTAAAAAAGCATGGTCGGGCCCTTGGCCGCGGGTGCCCTCTCCCCCACAATAATGCGTGTTCCCACAGTGATTCGCGCGTTCGAGAAGCCGTCCGGGCGGCGGCCTGCCAGCCCTCGAGGGTGGAGCTGCCCGCCGCGGTCTTTCTTTCCACAGGGGGTTCGACGATGGCACTCGCGAGGACCCGCGCGCGCGCCGCACCGCGCTCCGCCGAGCGCCTCACGGGCTGGCGCCTCGCCATCCTCGCGCGGGTCGCGTGCGGCCAAGGGATCACCGGTGCAGAACTCTCTCGCAGCCTCGGCGAGCTGCTCATGCAGCCCCGGCCCGCCGCAGGGCAGACGTCTCTCATCGAGCGCGAGCTTGCGGCGCTTTCCAGCGAAGGTCTCATCGTGGAGCAGCACGGCGTGTTCGAGCCGACGCCGGGGGGAATCGCCCGTGCGGAGGCCGAGCTCGGGGCCAATGCAAGCCGCCTTGCCTGGGAGGACGTGCGGGACAGCCGCCTGCTCGCCCGCGCCCTCGGCATCGATCCCGATGCGCCGTCACCGCTCAAGGCGCTCGCGCGCGCGGACCAGCTCAGAGCACACGTCCTCGCTCAGGCCTTCGGATTCAAGCTGCGCCGCAGCGCCAGCCCGGCGCAGGTGAGGGCGCGGCTCGCCGAAATCGCCCTCGAGCGCGCCTTCGGCAACCGGATCAAGGCGAGCCTTGGCTCGCGCTCGGGCCTCTCCGCCAAAACGGCGCGGCTGCTCGCCGGGCAACTGCTGCGGCGGCCGCGCAACGTCGGCACCGACAGTCGGCTCATCGCCCTGCTTGCCGCCGAGCAGGCCGGCGCGAGCGGGACCAGCGCGGCGGCGCTCAGGCTGGCCGTACTCAGGCGGTTTTGCGGAGCACCCAGCACCACCGGCAGCAGTCCGGTCGCAACACCACCCCAGCCAACCTCACAGGCCCCCGCAAAGCCCCCCGTCGCAACCCGACCCGACCTGCCCGGCTTTGCGCGCGAGGTGCAGGCCGCTGCCCGCACCAGGGCCGAAGGCTGGCCCGGCAATCGCAAGGCCTTCGTCTGCCACGTCTGGCAGGCGATCGCCGCGCGGCATCCGGGCTGGGGGCTGTCCGAGATCGAGTTCAAGGCGATGCTCGCCGAGGCGCACCGCACCGGCCATCTCGCGCTCGCCAGCGCCGACCTCAAGGACCGGAGCCAGATGAAAGAATTCCAGGCCTCGGCCATCCCATACAAGAACATGGTCTGGCACTTCGTGCGGGTCGAGGACTGAGGCGCAGGTCCGATCGGTTTCACGTTCAAGGGTCGATATTCGATGCAGTCACAGCACCATCCGGCGCCGGTCCCGGATCAGTTGTCCGCGGCGTTCGAGCATTCGATCACCTGGGAGGACGACATCTGGCGCGCCGACCCGGTCGACGTCGAGCAGATCCACGAAAAGGCCCGCCGCAAGTTCTACGGCCTGCTCGATGCCATCACGCTCGGCAAGGCGAACGCGTCACGGCCACGCATTTTGCTCTTCCATGGCCAGTCGGGAGCAGGAAAGACGCATCTCATCCGGGCGCTCCGCACCGGTGCGCACCGGTCGGCCAAGGCGTACTTCGGCTACGCGCAGATGACACCCGACATCGCCAATTACGCCGACTACTACCTGCGCCGGCTCATCAACTCGCTGGAGAAGCCGTACGACCCGGACAACGGCGGGGAAAGCGCGCTGTCGCGATTGACCCGGCGGCTGGTGGCCGACGCCGACGTGATGCCGGTCGCCGAGCTCGACAAGCTGCGCGAGGCGGACCTCACCAGCGACGAACTCGCCCGGCTCATCCACGAGCTGGCCGACGACATCGTCGCTGCGCCGAAGTTCGCAGAGCAGGAGATCGACGTCAACGTAGTGAGAGCCCTGCTCTACCTGCAGCGCGCCGATCCCCGCATCGATCAGCGCGTGCGCCATTACCTGCAGGGGCGCTCACTCAACGAGCTGTCGAAGGAGGCAGTCGCGGCGCTCGATGCCAGTTCCGGCGACGGGCGCTCCTTCGAGATCATCGAGAGCCTCGGCAGGCTGATGTGGGCGGTCGACCGTGCAGCGCTCGTGTTCTGCATCGACCAGGTGGAGGACTTGCGCTTCTTCGAGGATGCCGAGGAGCGCTTCCAGCGGGCGGTACGCGACCTCATCCAGATTGCCAATCGCGTGCCGACATCGATCATGCTGATCTCCTGCCTGGAGGATTTCTACGGGCAGGCGCGGGGGACGCTGGCGCAGTCCTACATCGATCGGATCGAGAAGGCGGGACCAATCGGGCTCATCGAGGCGCGCACTCCGGCGGAAGCCAAGCTCATCATCGCTCGACGGCTCGCCTACCACGCAGAGACGAGCGGCGGCGGGGCCAGCTATCCCGACGCGTCCGCCTTCTTCGGCCCGCAGTTCTTCGAGGAGTTCGGAGGACTTTCCACCCGGCGGCTGCTCGAGCACGCCCAGAACCAGATCAGATCACGCCAGCAGGCCAGCCGCGAAGAGCCCGAAGCGCGAACCGGTTTCATCTCGACGCTCGCCGCGGCGTTGGGCTTTGCCCATGACAACGACGAGCCGGAGGCCACGCCGACAGCCTCACCCGAACTCGACTTCCACCAGATGTGGGACCGCTTTCAAAGCGCCTGCGAAGCGGAAATGCCGTCCAACGACCAGGAACTCATGGACGTGCTGGTGGCAGCGCTCGAACGCGCGCGCGAGGAATGGCCGGACGGCATTGCCGACCTCAAGGTGAAGCGGCTCGAGATCGCCGACGACGTGCCGGCCATCGACATAGCGGTCAAGCACGCCTCCGGACACGCCTTCGAGGCACGCGTCTTCCTGTGCAACCGCCCGACGCAGGGCGGGGGCCTCAAGCGCCAGCTCGACAAGGTGCTGACGGCGACCCGCGGCCGCCCCGCGTTCCTGCTCAGGGCCAGCGACTTCCCTCCAAACCGCAAGAACCTGACAGCCCAGGCCTTCCGCAAGTTCCGAGACGGCGGCGGGCGTACGATCATGATCCCCATCCCGGACTGGGAGCGGATGATGGCGGTGCGCGAGTTCCACGCCCATCACCGCCAGGACCCGGGCTTCAAGGCGTGGTTTGAGCGGGCCAGGCTGATGTCGGCTCTCCTGCCTGTCGTGCAGCTGTTGCGCCTCGACCTATTGGGCACGCCGCTGCCGAAAGCAGAGGAGAGCACCGGCGGGGATGAAGCAGGCAGCGAGGCAAGCGGAGCCCAAACCGAGGCGCCAAAGAAGGTGACGTTCCTGCGCGGCCTCGCCTCCAGCGCCGGAGCCGCCTGGTCCGACTGGACCGGCTGGGGCAGCGGCTATGAGCCCAACCGGTTGCCCGCCAACGACGACGAACTGCCGTTGTCGGTGCTGCTCAACGAGAACGGCGACAACGTCAACAGCATCTATGCCGGCCGGACGCTGGATGGCGCCAAACCGGTCACCCTCAACAAGGACGTGCTGAAGCGTCACGCGGCCGTGCTCGGCGGCTCGGGTTCGGGCAAGACGACGCTGGCGCTGTGTCTCATCGAGCAGCTTCTGCTGCGGGGCATCCCGGCGGTGCTGATCGACCGCAAGGGAGACCTGTGCAGCTACGCCAACCCGGACGTCTGGCGCGCCAACGACAACGAATATACCGAGCGACGGGGAGAGCGCGAGAAGCTCGCCGATGCCATCGACGTTGCCGTCTACACACCGGGCCGCACCTCCGGCCGGCCAATCTCGATCACGCTGCTGCCGACCGGCATCAGCGAACTGCCCGAGCACGAGCAGCAACTGCTCGCCAACCTGTCGGCGGCGGCGCTCGGCGACATGCTGCACCTCAAAACATCGGCCACCCACCAAAAACAGTCGGGCACGCTCTCAGTCGCGCTCAAGATCCTCGGCTCGCGCAGCCGGGCGGAGGTCGGCCTGAGCGACCTCATCCGGCTGCTCGAGGACGAGGACCCGGAGCTCAGCGACCTCACCCAGCGCATGGACCCGTCCGGCAAGATCCGCCGCGACCTTGTTGCGCAACTCGACAGCTTGCGCCACCGCAACTCGGCCCTATTCGAGGGCGCCGGCGAGAGCCTGCGCATGGAATCGCTGCTCGGCATCGGTCCCTACGCCCGGCCCGGCCGCACCCGCCTGTCGGTGATCTACACGGGCTTTCTCGGCGACAACGAGAACATCCTGTTCTGGGTCGCTCAGTTCCTTTCGGAGGCGCTGCGCTTCTGCCAGAGGAACCCGCACGACGGGCTGCAGGCCGTGGTCATGTTCGACGAGGCCGATCTCTACATCCCGGCCAATGCCAAACCGGCAACCGCTGAGCCTCTGCAGAGCCTGCTCAAGCGGGCCCGTTCGGCCGGCCTCGGCATGATGCTCGCCACGCAGTCGCCCGGCGACCTCGACTATCGGTCGCGCGACCAGATCACCTCTTGGTTCATCGGTCGCGTGCGGGAGGACACCGCGCTCAAGAAGCTCAAGGCCGCGTTCCAAAGCGAGAGCGGTCTTGATCCATCGGCGGTGCTACCCGGCCAGACGGTCGGCGAATTCCATCTCGTCCAAGAGGGCTTGGTCCGGGCCATGAAGGCGCAGCGCTCGCTGATCAGCGCCGAGCAGGTGCCGTTCGATCGCATCGAGCAACTCGCACGCGAGACGAAAGGGCAGGACGAGCGCCAGCTCCGGCTGTTCGACTTGCGTTGAATGGTTAACACTTGCGGGAACTGTTGAGACTGAGCAACGCGCCCACAGTTACATTGTGATGGGCTGGACACCTGAGCCGGGGAGCCAAGCGCATCGCCGTCGTTCGAGGGCGCAGCGAATGAGGCGAACCGATTGATGATCCGAGGGAAAGTTCGCGACCCCACGACGGTGATGTTAGCAGCGCCAGTTGCGATCCGGTTTTGCAGACGCGAGACAACAGGCTGCCTGCCCGGCATTTTCAAGATGCAGAACGCAGGTTTGTTTGATAAACTCTTGGCGGTCGGGAGAAATGGGTGGAGTTCCCGACGAGGCGGGTGGCCTGTGGGGCGGCGGGCCATTGGTGAGCAGCCGTAGAGGCGGCGTTGTAAGCGGGGTAAGTGTCGTGCTCGTCAAGCCATTCGTGGTGATGGTGCTGGCCAGTCTGCTCGCACCGGCTTTGGGTGTCGGTCTTTTTGTGCTGCTGCATACCTTCTGAACCGGGCAGCAGCAGGGGCACATCCTTCAATCCCTTGTCTTTCACGGTCGCCCTGGTCCAGCCAGAGCGGAGGGGCGGTTGTGCTTCAGGGGCATCAAGCGGATGCCCGATGGTGTAAGCTGGCGGCATGTCCGGCAAGCTTAGCGACGACTGCTTTCGCCATGATTTCCGCCTGATGGCGCACGGGGCGGCGATCGAGGAGCTTAAGCGCCGCACGCGGCCCATGGTGGGTAGCGAGCCGGTCGCGCTGGCGGCTGCGTCGGGCAGAATCCTGGCGACAGCTGCAGTGGCGCCCAATCCCGTTCCCAACCATACCAACGCGGCGGTCGACGGCTACGCCTTCGCCTTCCGCGATTATGATCGCGAGCAGGGCAGCGTGTTTAACCTCGCAGGACGGGCGGCGGCAGGACGGCCGTTCACGCAGGACGTGCCGCCGCGCGCGGCCGTGCGCATCTTCACGGGCGCCGTCATGCCGCAAGGCCTCGATACGGTCGCCATGCAGGAGGACTGCGAGGAGCTGGCCGGGCCCGGCCCGAGGGTGCGCATCCCCGCCAAACTCAAGCACGGCTCCAACGTGCGCAAGGCCGGGGAAGATGTGCGCCAGGGCGAGACGCTGCTGCCGTCGGGCCATGTTCTGCGGCCGCAGGATCTTGCCGCCCTGGCATCGATCGGACTTGCCGAGGTGACCTGCTACCGGCAGCTCCGAGTGGCAATCTGCTCGACGGGCGACGAGGTCGTTCGTCCGGGCACGGCGCCGCTGCGGCACGGATCGGTGTATGACGCGAACGCGCCCATGCTGCTGGCACTCGTGCGCCTCGCCGGAGGGCAGGTCAGGGATCTCGGCGTCTGGCCCGATCGGCTGGAGGAGGTGAAAGAGCGGCTGCGGGAGGCCGCGCTTGGCGAGGACGTGATCCTGACCACGGGCGGCGCCAGCCGCGGTGAGGAGGACCACGTCGCCCAGGCGCTGGCGGCGCTCGGCTCGCGGTACTTCTGGCAGATCGCGGTGAAGCCCGGGCGGCCGATGATGTTCGGGCAGATCGGCGAGGCGGCCGTCATCGGACTGCCCGGCAACCCGGTTGCCGTGTTCGTCTGCTTCCTCATGTACGTGTGGCCGCTGCTGCGCCGCTTGGCCGGCGCGCCGTGGCCGGAGCCACGCCGCCTCGAGGCGCGAGCGGTGTTCGACTTCCCGAACCGGAAGACCGGCCGGCGGGAATACTGGCGCGGCATGCTGCGCGAGACGGCGGACGGCCTTGCCGTCGACAAGTTCGCACGGGACGGGTCGGGGCTGATTTCGGGGCTGCGGGCGGCCGATTGCCTCATCGAGGTGCCCGAGAATGTCCAGGCCGTGGCGGCCGGCGATCGGCTCACGGTGATCCCGTTCAGCGAGTTCGGAATCCTCGGCTAGCGTGCCGCGATCGGCGCAGACCCTATTGGATTCGGTGCCGTCCGAACTGAAGGGCGATAGGGGCGGCAAGCGCCGGAAGCGGATGCAGGGCGCCAGCGCGGCGGGCGAACGCATGCCAGAGGAAAATCGCAGCAAGGATGATGAGCCCACCCGGCACGACGGCCGCCAGGGCGACGGTAAGCGTGGTCTTCATAGCCTTCCCTCCCAGACAAGGCTTTGAGTGCTTTGACAGTGAGGCTAGCCGACAGAACTTACGGGGCCGCTGTTGGCCGCCTCCATTCGAGCGGTATGGAAAACGCATCGCCAACAGTCGTCCCAGATCCGCAGCGCGGCTGATCCGTGCCGGAGGGCGGCAAGGTTTTCTGCTGGCAATTCCGCGGGCTGCGCGATGACGGCGCGGCCGTCAAAATCCGGGCACGCGGCAAGACTAATTTAACCCTGAAGGCTGTTTATTGCTTGCCACAACGAGAGAGCCAAGGGCCTCGCGGTCAGCTCCGGACAGCAATGGGGGATCAGGCAGATGCGCTCATACGGTGCCGCGGCAAACGACGTTGCGCAGCGTGAACTGAAGGAGCGCGGGCTCAGGCAATTCATCGATTCCTATCTTGCTGGCGTCGCGGCATCGCCCGCGGCGGAAGGCGGCGCGCGCGCATGCCTGCTGCTCGCCCGCTCGCCCGACAGCCCGGTGGCGCGGGTGGTCGCCGAATATGCGGCCTGCAAGCGCCTGCAGCTGCCGGTGCGTGCCATCCTTACCACGCTCGAAACGAGCGCCCAGGTGAGCGGCCAGCACATGGCGCTGCTGCCCCAATTCGCGGTCGAGATCCGGTTGGCTCGCGATCCGCGGCTGCTCGAGGCCCATGAGCAGTTGGTGCTCGGCGTGAGAGCGAGCTGGACCGGGGACGCCATGCGTCGCGATCCGCTGAAGCGCGACGCTTACGAAGCCTATTCGCCCGACGACAGGGCCAAGGCGCTGCGTGCCATCGCGTCGTTCGAGCGTCTGTGGCGGGTCGCCGCGCCGCCGGCCGGCGACGCGGTCGGAGCGGGGACGGGGGCTCCTTGTGCGGGATCCATCTCCGAGCCGCATAGCGGATCACCCCGGCCACGGGCAAGCGCGCGCTGACGCCCTAGCTCGCCTTTTGGATTTCGGCGGCGACGCCGCTCGGCGGCAGTTGCCGGAAATTGAGCGCATTTCTCCCCAATCCTCCGATAAGCGGGCGAACGCGGCCCCTGGCCGCGACGACGCATTTGGCCGATTGTAGGCGGTGGCGTCTCCCCCGTGCATTGCGCTCGCGGGATGATCAGCGCGTGCGGGAGCGACCCGAGCGAGGAAAGGGGCGACACATGCTTCGCATTCTGCTGTTGGGCTTGATGAGCCTGCTGGCGAGCCACGCCTGGGCGCAAGGGGCCGGCTTCGCCCACCAAGGCCTCGCCAAGGACGCTCAGCGCTACCACGCGTGGCTGAAAGCCAACATTGCGCCCGATCCGGCGCGCAAGGGCGCGGAGGTGCGGACCGCGGCCGAGAAGCTTCTGCCAACGGATGCGCGCGGCGCGGCACGGCAGTTCGCCAGCGCGGTGGTCGCCAACGAGAACGATGCCGAGGCGTGGATCGGGCTGGCACGCGCGCTGCTCGCCGTCACGCCCGATGCGAGAATCGGCTCTGAGCGCTACGAGTTGCCGGTGAACGCCAGCGCGGCGGCGTACCTTGGCTATCAGCGGGCGCAAGCATCCCAACACAAGGCGCGCGCACTCGCCGTTCTCGGCGAAGCGCTGAAGAGACGGTCCTACTGGCGGCCGGCGATCGATGCCTTCAAGATGAGCCTCGAGCTCGCCGATAACGCCGACGTTCGTCGCGCCTACGAAGCGCTGCGCAACGAGCGCGGGTTCCGCCTCATCGACTACACGGTGGAAAGCGATGCGGCCGAACCACGGCTGTGCATCCAGTTCTCCGAGGCGCTGCAGCGGGCCGGCGTGGACCTTGCCAAGTTCGTAGCCGTGGACGGCCGCGACCCGGCGGGAGTCAGCGGCGAAGGCCGGCAGCTCTGCATCGAGGGCCTGGCCCACGGCAAGCGCTACGAAGTGCTGGTGCGTGCGGGCCTGCCCTCGGAGGTCGGCGAGACGCTGCTCAGGCAGGCCGAGATCGCGGTCTACGTTCGCGACCGCACGCCCGCCGTGCGCTTCACCGGCAAGAGCTACGTATTGCCCTCGCGCGGCCAGCAGGGCATCCCACTCATCAGCGTCAACACCGACAAGGTCAGCATCGAAATCTACCGCATCGGCGACCGAGGGCTCGCCTCGGCGCTCACCGACGGCGACATCGCCCGCCAGCTTTCGAGCTACGACATCGAGACCATCCGCAACCGCACTGGAGCCCGCGTCTATGCCGGCGAGCTCGACGTCAAGTCCAAGCTCAACGAGGAGGTGACGACGGCGGTGCCGGTCGGCGAAGCGGTGGGCAGCCTGCAGCCCGGCGTCTATGCCATGATCGCCAAGCCGGCGATGGACCGCCGAGACAACGGCGATGAACGGGCAACGCAATGGTTCATCGTCTCCGACCTCGGGCTCACGGCTTTCACCGGCGATACCGGCATCCACGCCTTTGTGCGCTCGCTCGCCACCACCGAGCCCGTGCGCAACGCCGCCGTGCGGCTCGTTGCGCGCAATAACGAGGTGCTGGCCCAAGGCCGGTCCGACGCCAGCGGGTACGTGCGGTTCGAGCCGGGGCTCGCGCGCGGCGAGGGCGGACTGCAGCCCGCCATCCTGGTGGCGGAGGCCGATGGCAGCCAGTACGCCTTCCTCGACCTCACCGCGACCGCGTTCGATTTGTCAGACCGCGGTGTAAAGGGCCGCGCCCCAGCCGGCGCCCTCGATGCCTGGCTCACCAGCGAGCGGGGCGTCTACCGCCCCGGCGAGAAGGTCCATCTGACAGCGCTCGTGCGCGACCGCGCCGGCAAGGCAGCGGGCGTGCCGATGACGCTCATCGTCTCGCGTCCGGATGGTGTGGAGCACACGCGGGCGGCGCTGACCGACCAGGGCCTCGGCGGGCGCACGTTCACGCTGGCGCTCACCGGCTCAGCAATGACGGGGACTTGGCGCGCGCGGCTCCATGCCGATCCCAAGGCCGATCCGCTCGCCTCGGTCGCTTTCCTGGTCGAAGACTTCGTGCCGGAGCGGCTCGCGTTGACCCTCGAGCCGGCCGTCAAGGCGCTGGTGCCGGAAGAGCTGAGCACGATCGGCGTCATCGGCCGCTACCTGTACGGCCCGCCGGCAGCGAAGCTCGCGGTCGAAGGCGAGATCATCGTCAAGGCCTCGGCCAAGGACCTCGAAGGCTTTCCCGGCTACCGTTTCGGCCTCGCCGGCGAGCTCATCAGCCCGGTGCGCAAGCCGCTCGAATCGCAACCCGCCACCGACACGGAAGGCAAGGCGGCGCTCGAACTCACGCTGCCCGCCATCCCGCGGACAGGCCGGCCGCTCGAGGCCGATGTCATCGTGCGCATGATCGAGCCGGGCGGCCGCAGCATCGAACGCACGGTGACGCTGCCCATCGACCCGAAGCTGCCGCGGATCGGCATCAAGCCGCTGTTTGCCCACGACACAGTTGGCGAAGGCGAGACGGCGAGCTTTGAGGTGATCGCGCTCGACGCCGACGGCAGGCGGACGACCGTCAAGGGCCTCACATGGACGCTCTACCGGCTCGAGCAAAGCTGGCAGTGGTACAACCGCGACGGCGTGTGGAACTACGATCCAGTCACGCTCACGCGCAAGGTCGGCAACGGGGCCGTCGCCACCACGCCCGAGCACGCCGCGCGCATCACCGTGCGTCCCGACTGGGGGCGCTTCCGGCTCGAGGTGGCGAGCACGGAGCCGGGCGGGCCGCCTTCGAGCGTCCTTTTCAACGCCGGTTGGTACGGCGGAGAGACGGCCGACACGCCTGAAATGCTCGAAGTGGCGCTCGACCGACCGAGCTACGCGGCGGGCGATACGGCCAAGCTCAAGATCGCATCGCGTCAGGGCGGCAGGGCGCTCATCGCGGTGATCGGTTCCGGACTCATGCAGCACGCGGAAGCCGACATCCCGAAGGGCGGCGGCGAGGTTGCCATTCGGGTCGACGGCGGCTGGGGCGCCGGCGCCTATGTGACGGCAATGCTCTACAGGCCGATGGACGAGGCCGCCAAGCGCATGCCGAGCCGCGCCATCGGGCTCAAGTGGCTTGCCATCGATCAGTCGCCGCGCACCCTCAAGGTGGTGCTCGAAGCCCCCGAGCGGATCAGGTCCGGCGCGCAGCTCACAGTGCCGGTGAGGCTTGGCGGCTTGCGCCCCAACGAGGAGGCCTACGTGACGGTGGCCGCCGTCGACGTCGGCATTCTCAACCTGACCCGCTACCAGCCACCGAGACCGGAGCAGTGGTTCTATGCGCAAGCCAAACTGGGCACGGAAATCCGCGATCTCTACGGCCGGCTGATCGACGGCATGCGGGCCGAGCGTGGGCGGCTGCGCGCGGGCGGCGACGGTGGCGGCGGCATGTCGATGCAAGGCAGCCCGCCCGTGGAGGCCACGGTCGCCGAGTTTTCCGGCATCGTCAGGGTCGGCGCCGACGGCGCGGCCACGGTCAGTTTCGACCTTCCCCCATTCAACGGGACAGTGCGGGTGATGGCGGTCGCCTGGAGCGCCGACAAGCTCGGCAGCGCCAGCGGCGACGTCATCGTGCGCGATCCCGTGGCGCTGCTCGCGTCGGCGCCGCGCTTCCTGACGCTCGGAGACGAGGCGCGCCTGCAGCTCGACCTGCACAATGTCGAGGGCGCGGCAGGCGCTTACAAGCTCGCGATCGAGGCGACCCCGGTCGAAGGCCAGCGCAGGGCGGTGTTGACGCGTGAGGTGGCGCTTGCCAGCGGCGAGCGCAAGGCGGAACGCTTCGACCTCAAGCCCGATACCGTCGGCCTCACTACTTACGATGTGCGCCTTACGGGACCGGGCGGCGTCGATGTCAGGCGCCAGCTCACGTTCGATGTGAAGCCGCCCGGCGGCGACATCCGTCGGGTGACGGTGAGCCGGCTCAATCCCAAAGGCGGCAGGGTGATCCTGTCGGCCGATCTCCTCGCCGACATGATCCCTGCCCGCACCCATGTCAACGTCAGCGTTGGTCCTCTGGCGGCCTTTGACGTGCCGGGGCTCATCTCCCAGCTCGATCGCTATCCTTACGGGTGCGCTGAGCAGATCGTGAGCCGCGCGCTGCCGTTGCTCTATGCCAACCAGCTCGCGGTGCAGGCAGGCATGGCGGGTGAGGCCGACCTCAAGCAGCGCGTGCAGGGGGCTATCGACCGGGTGTTCGAGATGCAGGACTACTCGGGCGCCTTCGGGAGCTGGGGCCCAGGCGACGGCAACATGTGGCTGACGAGCTATGTCAGCGACTTCCTGACCCGGGCCAAGGAGGCGGGCTACACGGTGAAGCCTCAGGGCTTCGGCCAGGCGCTCGACCGGCTGCAAAACTTCATCGGCTACGCGCAGGACTTCGAGAAGGGCGGTGAGGATCGGGCCTATGCGCTCTACGTGCTCGCCCGTAACGGCCGGGCGCCGATCGGCGAACTGCGCTACTACGTCGATACCCGACTCGACCGCTTCTCGACCGCTCTCGCAAGAGCGCAGCTCGGGGCGGCGCTCGCCATGATGGGAGACAAGGAACGCGCCGAGCGAGCCTTCCGCTCCGCCTTCGGGTCATTGCCTGCCCAGGATACGGACCTGCGTCTCGATTACGGGTCGCGGCTGCGAGATGGCGCGGCGCTGGTCACGCTGGCGTCGGAGGCCAACGTGCGCGGCGAGACGCCACGGCTCGCCTCGGTGATCGCCAAGGCGTTCTCGGAACGCACCTACACGTCCACCCAGGAGCAGGCGTGGATGCTGCTTGCGGCCAAGGCGCTGGCCGACGAGGCCAAGCAGGCGCGGGTCGGCATCGACGGTGCCGTGCGGCAGGGCGCCTACAATCGGCGACTGACGGCAGCCGAGCTCGCGGGCAAGCCGGTCGTCATCAGCAACGAAGGCGAGGCTGCGGTCGATGCCGTCGTCTCGGTGATCGGCGCGGCGCTGACGCCAGAACCCGCAACCGAACGGGGCTTCACGATCGAGCGCGCCTACTACACGCTCGACGGCCGCAAGGTCGAACTCGCCAGTACCGGCGGCGGGCAGGGCCAGCTCAAGCAGAACGACCGTCTCCTCGTCGTGCTCAAGGTGGATGCCAAGGATAAGGGTGGGCGGGTGCTGCTCGTCGACCGGCTCCCGGCGGGATTGGAGATCGAGAACCCGCGGCTCATCGACAGCGCCGATCTGAAGAGCCTGTCATGGCTCGACACGAGCGTGCGGCCGGAGCACAGCGAGTTCCGCGACGACCGCTTCGTCGCCGCCTTCAATTTCTTCGGGCGGAGCGGGCGCAACGGCGCCGATGAGAGGGCGGGCGACGGGCCCGTTTCGTCGGCGACGGTCGCCTACATGGTGCGCGCGGTGACGCCCGGCAGCTACGTGCATCCGGCGGCGACGGTTGAGGATATGTACAAGCCCGACCGCTTTGCGCGCACGGCAACGGGCCGGCTGGTGGTGACGCCCAAGGAGTAGGCCGCGGTGAGAAGGCCGGGGCACAGATGTTGGCGGGCGCTGCTGCTGGCGGCCGTTACGGTGGCAGCAGCGGCAACCTCCATCGCGGCGGCGATCGGCATCGCCGTGTGGCAGATGGGACCGCCGCCGCTCGCCAGCGCCGATCAGATGTCCGCAATCGTGCTCGACCGGCACGGGCAGCTGTTGCGCGCCTTCACAACCGAGGAGGGCCGCTGGCGGCTGCCGGTGGAGCCGGCTGAGGTGGACCCGCGCTACATCGCCATGCTGTTGGCGTTCGAGGACCGGCGCTTCCGTTCGCACTTCGGTGTCGATCCCATCGCCATGGGCCGCGCCATCCTGCAGTTCGTCACGCATGGCCGGGTGATTTCGGGCGGCTCGACGCTCACCATGCAGGTGGCGCGCCTTCTCGACGGCGAGCACGACCGTACGCTGATCGGCAAATTCAGGCAGATGGTGCGCGCATTGCAGCTCGAGGCGCGCCTCTCCAAGGACGACATCCTGCGCCTCTATCTCAGGCTGGCTCCGTTCGGTGGCAACCTGGAAGGGGTGAGAGCGGCCTCGCTCGCCTACTTCGGCAAGGAGCCGCGCCGACTATCGATCGGGGAGGCGGCGTTGCTCGTTGCGCTGCCGCAGTCGCCCGAGGCCCGCCGGCCGGATCGCGCGTTGGCGGCGGCTCAGCGTGCGCGCGACAGAGTGCTGGCACGCCTCGTCGAGGCCCAAGTCATAACCGCAAGTGAAGCCGATCGGGCGAAGCTGGAGGCGGTGCCTCATGTTCGCACCGAGTTTCCCAAACTCGCTCCGCACCTTTCCGAATCAAGACTTAAGCAGGCGCCGCACGTGAGGGTTCATCGGCTGACGCTCGACCGCGAGGTGCAGGCAAGCCTCGAGGCGCTCGCGCGCAGCCATGCGCGCGCGATGGGCGAGCAGCTCTCGGCCGCCATCCTGGCCGTCGATCACCACACGGGCGAGGTGCTGGGGCACGTCGGCTCTTCCGACTACTTCGACGAGGCGCGGCTCGGCGCCATCGATATGACAGGCGCAGTGCGCTCGCCCGGCTCGACACTCAAGCCCCTCATCTACGGCCTCGCCTTCGAGGCAGGCTTGGCGCATCCGGAGACACTGATCGAGGATCGGCCAACGCGGTTCGGCACGTACGCGCCCAAGAACTTCGACGAGGATTTCCACGGTACGGTCACCATCCGCCAGGCACTGCAGCAATCGCTCAACATCCCGGCGGTGAAGGTGTTGAACGCCGTAGGGCCGAGCCGGCTTGTAGGGCACATGCGGCGAATCAAGCTCTCGCCCGTAATCGGCGGCGATGCAGAGCCGACGCTTGCCATCGCGCTCGGCGGTATCGGCCTGACGCTCAGCGATCTCGCTCAGCTCTATGCAGCGCTGGCGCGGGGCGGCGAGGCGGTGAGCCTGGTCAACACGATGGACGCGGCGACCGCGCCGCAAAGCGCGGACGCAGGCCGACCGCGGCTTCTGCTCTCGCCGGTCGCCACCTGGTACGTGACCGACATTCTCAAGGATTCACCGCCGCCCGAGAGCGCCTTCGGCGGGCGCATCGCTTACAAGACGGGTACCTCCTACGGATACCGCGACGCGTGGGCCGTGGGCTACGATGGGCGGTACACAGTGGCGGTATGGGTGGGCCGCGCGGACGGCTCTTCCACACCCGGCCTCAGCGGCCGCACGGCCGCCGCCCCGCTGCTGTTCGACGCCTTCCAGCGGCTGTCGCCCGTGCGCGCCAGCCTGCCGCGCGCTCCCGCGGGCGCGATCGCGGCGACGGGGGCGGGCCTGCCGCCGCCGCTTAAGCGATTCGACCGGCCCTCACAGGAGAGCGCAAGCGGTCCTTTCCTCGACCCGCCGGTGGCGATCGCCTTTCCCCTCGACCGGTCGGAGGTGGAAGTCAGCGATGGCCAGATGCCGCTGGTGCTCAAGGCCGAGGGGGGCGCGCTGCCGCTCACCTGGATGGCCGACGGGAGGCCGATCGCGGTCGAGGGCGAGGCGCGGCAGGTGGTGTGGCAGCCGGAGGGACGCGGGTTCGTGCGGCTGTCAGTGATCGATGCCAAGGGACGCGTCGACCGCGTGACGGTGCGGCTCAGATAGCGCCTAAGGCGCTCTCCACGTCTGCGACAATGCGATACACGGATCAGGCGAATGTGTCTCGCTGATCCGCGGGCCTGTCTTCGACTATGGTCGCAGCGGCAAACGGGGGGCGAGGGGGCCACAGGCATGTTCAATCAGATCGCCGGGCAGCTTCCCATGGGCGCCCTGCTGTCGCGCGCGTGGCCGTTCGATGGGATCGCACGCGTGGTCGCCGGCGTCGCTCTGCTCGCCTTCTCCTGGCCGGCAATCGCACCCCATCAGACTTTCATGAGCGCTATCAGCGGGCAGCGCGAGCCGGAAGGCGCAAGCGTGGGCGGGGCAGCGCGGCTGGGCGGAGGCGAGGTGCAGGTCGGCGCCTATGGCGGCGTCTCCTACACGCACCCGAGCACGGTCAGCATCGAGAACCCGGGGAAAACCGACCTCAGGGTCGATGGCGTCAATTGGATCGGCCGGCCGTTCAAGTCGCCGATCTACTATGGCCTGCGCATTCTGGCCTGGGGACCGCTCGGGCGACTGGGCGGCATGGTCGACTTCATCCACGCCAAGGCGATCTCGGTGCCCTCGCAGGAGACGACGTTCACGGGGATGCGGAACGGGCAGCCGGTGCCGCCAAGGACGCGGGTCGGCGACGTGTTCCGGCACCTCGAGTTCAGCCACGGCCACAACCTGCTGACGCTCAACGCGCTGGTGCGGCTCGGGACGTTTCTCGGCCGGGTGCGGCCGTACGCCGGGGTGGGCGGAGGGTTGGCGATACCGCACACGGAGGTCGGCTTCGCTGGCGAGAAGGAGCGCACCTACGAGTATCAGTACGCCGGTCTCGCCTGGCAGGCGCTGGCCGGCATCGAGGTGCGGCTCGGGCGGGCATCGATCTTCTTTGAGTACAAGTTCACGTTCGCGCCCTACGCGGTGCCGCTGTCGCTGACCCATACCGGCGGGTTGCTGGTGGGCGATCTGTGGCGGCAGTTTGAAGCATGGCTTTCAGGTAGAGCGCCGCCGGGCGGGACGCTCAGGACCACGCTGATGACACAGCACGCGGTCTCGGGCGTGCTCGTCCGCGTCGCCGGTCCGCAGTGATGTGCGGGTCAACGCTGATCGAATGGATCAGAAGCGCCGCAGCAGCCGCTCGATGTAGTCAAGTTCGAGCAGCGGGCGGGTCTGCTCGCCGAGACGGCGGCGTAGCTCCTCGAGGATCTCGCGGGCGCGTTGCATGTCGATCTCGTCGGGCACCTTCACGGTGGTGCCCAGGTCGGGGCCTTGCGAGCGCTGCGGCCGACCCAACGGGTCGCGCGGCGTATCGGCGGCCGGGCCCTGGCCGTAGCGGGAGGGCATCTGGCGCAGCATCTGCTCGGCCATTTGCTGGGCACCCTGGCGGAGCTGGTCGAGGGCGCGCCCTTGCTCGCGCGTGGCCGTCTCGAGATCGCCTTGCTCGAGCGCGCGGCGGGCGTTGTCCATGGCTTCGCCGGCGTCGCGCAGGTTTTCTGACGGCGGCTGGCCGAACTGCTGGAGGCCGCGCTGCAGGCGGCCGAGCTGATCGCGCAGCTGGCCCTGCCGCTCGCCGAGCTCGCCCGGCGAGTGGCGGCGGCCTTGGCCCTGACCCAGTTCGCCCTGGCCCTGGTCGCCCTCCTGGCGCTGGGCACCGTAGGTGTCGTCCATCAGCCGCTGCTGGCGGCCGATCAGCTCGCCGAACTCGTTCAGCATCTGCATCATCTGCTGGCCCTGGCCGGGCTGGCCGCGGGCGAAGCGGCCCGATTGCAGCTGCTCCAGCAGGTTGCGGAGCTGATTGAGCATGTCTTGCGCCATCTCGCGCGAGCCCTGGCGGGCCATGTTCTCAAGATCGTTGAGCAGGCGATCGAGATCCTCCGGCCGCAGGAACTGCATATCCTGACTGAGCCCTTCGGGCAGTTCCTGCGCCTGCTCGGCAAGCTGCTGCATGAACTCAGCCAGCGCCTGCCGCAGTTCCTGCATCAGGCGCCGGATCTCCTCGTCGGAAGCCCCTTCCTGCAGGGCGCGCGAGAGCTGATCCTGGATGTCGCGCAGACGCCGTTCGGCGTCGCTCAGCCCGCGCCCGTCCTCGATCCGCAGCGCGATGTGCCACAGCTGATCGGTGGCGCTCTTGAGGCCCGCCCGCGTCTTGTCCTTGAGCAGGCGGTGGTAGACCGAGCGCAACCCCAGATACACGTTGCGATCACGGATGAAGGTTTCGGGCTCGAGGGTGAGCGCATCGATGGCGCGGGCGACGAGCAGGCGATAGCGCGAATCCTCAGTGAGCTTGCGCCGCTGCTCGATCACCGCTCTGGCCAGCGGCTTGTAAAAGTGGCGCTCGGCCACCTTCATCTCAAGCGGCTCGGTGCGGCCGATGTTGCCAGCATGGTCCCTGGCAATCAGCACCATGCGTGCCTTGAGGCCGGACCAAGGATGGGAGGCAAGTTCGTGCTGGCTCGTGGTCTCGGCATCCTTGGCGTTGTTACGCGGCAGGCGAAGGCCGAGCGGGGGCGGACGCTCGTAGGGCAGTCGCGGACCCTTGAGCTCGGTGCGGGCCCAGGCGGTGCGCGGGTTGTCGGGGTCGGGGGGCAAGCGTTCAAAGCGCACCTCGGCAGAGGCGACGCCGTAGTCGTCTTCAACCTTGTAGGTGAGCTTCATGGAGCCGCGGCGCGAGGTTTCCGGCTCCTTGGTCAGGGTGATCTTCGGGGGCCGGTCCGGAATGACGTTGAAGGTCCAACGAATGAGCTCGCTGCCGCTGCCCAGGATGCGGACCGGACCCGATTGCTTGAGGGTGACGCGGACCTCGGAGACCTCGCTTGCCGCCACCGCGGTGCCGGCAGGGAGCGGCTCGACCTGACCTTGCTCGGGGCGCAGATGGGCCGAAAGCGTCGCAGCGTTTGCACCGCTCGAGCGGACAATCAGGATGCTGTTGGCCGGAACATCGATGGGTTCGGCGGCCACTGCCGGCGCGATACCGGGGTGGGAGCCGTCGGCCAGCAGTATCGGCGGCTTTGCCGTGTAGGCAGGCGGCGTCACCCAAGCATCGATGCGGGCCTCGCTCAGCAGCACGCCCGAGCTAAAACGGAACGCACCCACGAGACGGTCGCGGGCAGCGTCGCCAGAAAGGATCAGCAGCAACGTGACCGACAGCAGCAGCAGGGCGCGTACGGCGAGCGGATCGTGCCGGTCGGTGCGAGGCTCGGGGGTGCCGACCTTGAGGCGCGCGACAAGATCCGAGAGGCGATTCTTGTGCGCCGTCCAGATCGCCCTGGTGGAGGGGTCGTCGCTACCAAGCGTGATGGTATCCTCGTAAGTGGTCGCCGGCCGGTGGGGGAGGCCCGACCGCCGCTCGATGCGGCGCACGGCAGCTTCCCGCGTGGGCCAAGGCACGCGCGCGGCATAGATCAGCGTGGCAAGCAGAGCGAGCCCAAAGAGGGCGAGCACGAGCTGGTGGACCTTGACGCTCAGGCGCGGCCAAACGTCGGCCAATGAAACAAGCAGGAACAGACCGACGACGCCGATGGCGAGCCAGAGCCGAGGCCACAGCCGCTCGAAAAAAAGCGCAACGCGGCTCAACCGCACCTTGAGCTCGAAGGTGCGGCCAGGCACAGATGATTCGCTCCTCACGTCCATTGCAACCGAATACTAGCACGTCCTTCCTGTTGCACCGCAAAGGAATTAACATCAGTCTTTCACGTTTGGTTGCGCAAACTCCCGCCGCAATTGCGGCAAGATGGCGCCCGCAGACCCGACCCTGGCAGCCGCATCCCCACTGTGTAGCGCTTGTTTATCGGAGGCATGGATGAACGACATACTCAGATGGGGTCTTGCCGCTCTCGCCCTGGCGCTGCCTCTCTACCCGCAAACGTTGGTCGCCCGCGAGGAGGTCGATCTCGAGCTGGTACTCCTTGCGGATTCCTCGGGGTCGATCGATGCCGAAGAGTTGCGGCTCCAGCGCGACGGCTACGCTGCGGCCTTCCAGCATCCCCAGGTCCTCAGCGCGATCAGGCGGGGCGCGCGCGGGCGTATCGCCGTCACCTATGTCGAGTGGGCGGACGCAGCGCACCAGAGCGTGTTGGTGCCCTGGATGGTCATCGATGGTGCGCAGAGCGCGGCACGGTTCGCCGAGGCGCTGAAGGGCCACCCGCGGCTGGCCTGGGGCAGCAACGCCATCGGCGCGGCGATCGCGAGGGCACAGCAGCTCATCGAAAGCAATGCGTTCGAAGGCGACCGCAAGGTAATCGACTTTTCCGGCGACAGCGCCAACAACTGGCATGGCATCTCGATCGCGGCGGCCCGCGCGACCGCACTTTCCGCCGGCATGATCATCAACGGGCTCGCCATCACCTGCCGGGAACTCGGCTGCAGCGGCCGGCCACGGTACTATGACCTGGAGGACGCCTTCGCGCGGACCATCATCGGTGGTCCGGGAAGCTTCGTCCTCACCGCCGACGGCAAGACCAGCTTCGAAGAGGCGGTCAGGCGCAAGCTGGTGCTCGAGATCGCCGTGCTGACGGAGGACAAATAGCGGCAGCTTGCCGCCCGATGCCGTCATATTGCTTCCGCGGGACAGCGTTAAACTGATATCAGTGAAAGGACTGTGGTCGGCGGCGATGATGCCACCCCGTTTTGCGAGGACTGACGCGATGCAGTTCCTGCTCGTCTTGCTGCTCTTCCTGGCGGGCGCCAGCGCCGCGCTCGCCAGCGAGAGCCACGACTGCTTCAGTCGCAACAACGACCGGCGCATCGACGCCTGCTCGCGCCTGATCGAAACGCCCGGGCTGCCCACCGACATGCTCAGCTCGGCTTATGCCATGCGGGCACTGGCCTACTCGCTGCGCGGCCAGTACGAGATCGCCATCCGCGACTACGACAAGGCAATCGAGCTCGTTCCCAACTACCCGATGGCGCTCAACAACCGGGCCTGGGCCTACTTCCGATGGGGCAAGCCGACACAGGGCCTGCCGGACGTGGAAAAGTCACTGGCGCTCGATCCGACGAGCGAGCACGCCTACGACACGCGCGCACATATCCGCCAATGGCTCGGCAATGCCGAGGCGGCGATTGCGGACTATGAGGCGGCCATGCGCCTCGGCGGCCGAGTCATGATCAAGACCTACCAGTGCGGGCTGCAGGCGCAGCGGCTCTATCATGGGCCGATCGATGGGCGCTATTCGCGGGCGCTGGGCAGCGCCATGATCGCGTGCGTGGAGCGGGGCCCGGAGTGCGATCCGCTGCCGCAGGGCGAGGCGCTGCCGCCCGACGAGGAGTGCTACGTGGCGAGCTCGTGAGGCAAGCACCCTAGCCGTGGCGGCCGTGGCAGTGCTTGTACTTCCGGCCTGAACCGCAGGGGCAGGGCTGGTTGCGTGCGACCTTGCCCCAGGTGGCAGGGTTCTTCGGGTCCACTGCCGCGCCGGCACGCCGCGTCTGCAGGGGAGCGCGCTTCTCCGCCCCGCGGCCGTTGGGGCGGGCCTCGGCCGAGAGGGCCATCTCGGCAAGTGCAAACTCATCCATGCCGGTGGTGGGATCCACGTGGTGCGCCTCCATGGGAGGCAGCTCGGCCGGACGCAACATCGGCTGCTCTTCCGGCGGCGCCAGCTCAACGTGCATAAGCTGGCCGGTCACCGCCTCGCGCAGCCGCCCAAGCAGGCTCTGGAAGAGGATGAACGCCTCGGTCTTGTACTCGTTCAACGGATCGCGCTGGCCGTAGGCGCGGAAGCCGATCACTTGGCGCAGATGCTCGAGCGTAACAAGGTGCTCGCGCCAGAGATGATCGAGCGTCTGCAGCAGCACCATCTTCTCGATCTGACGGAACGTCTCGGCGCCGATCTCGGCGGCTTTGCGCGCCGCCTTGGCGTCCGCCTCCTTGATGAGCCGCTCACGGATCTCCACATCGGCGATCCCCTCCTCGGCGGCCCACTCCCTGATCGGCAGGTCGAGGGCGAAGATGTCGCGCACGGCCTTCTCCAGGCCTTCGACATCCCATTGCTCGGCGTAAGCGTTCTCGGGGATGTGCTGCCTGACGAGATCGTCGATCACCTGGTTGCGCATGTCGGCGACGGACTCGCTCACGTCGTCCTCGGCCATGATGTCGATGCGCTGGTCGAAGATGACCTTGCGCTGATCGTTCATCACGTCGTCGTACTTCAGGATCTGCTTGCGGATGTCGAAGTTGCGGGCCTCGACCTTCTTCTGCGCCATCTCGAGGGATTTGTTCATCCAGGGATGGGTGATGGCCTCACCCTCCTGCAGGCCGAGCGTCTTCAGCACGCTGTCCATGCGCTCGGAGCCGAAGATGCGCATCAGGTCGTCCTCGAGCGAGAGGTAGAACTTCGAGCGGCCGGGGTCGCCCTGCCGGCCGGAGCGGCCTCTCAGCTGATTGTCGATGCGGCGGCTTTCGTGGCGCTCGGTGCCGATGACGTAGAGGCCGCCGGGCTTCTCGACGGTCCTCGCCGGCCGCTTGCCCTTGGCCGGCTCGATCTCCACCGTTTCGGTCGCGTTCAAGACAACCTGGCGGTTGCGCTCAACCTCAGCTCTGATCTCCTGGCGCTTTCGGGCGATTTCGGCATCAGTGGGCGCCTCGCCGTTCGCCTCGCGCTCCTTCACCCATTCCTTGATCCGGTAATCGACGTTGCCGCCGAGCTGGATGTCGGTGCCGCGGCCAGCCATGTTGGTCGCGATCGTCACCGTGCCCGGCACGCCGGCCTGGGCGATGATCATCGCTTCCTGCTCGTGATAACGGGCGTTGAGCACCTGGTGGGGAATGCCCCGCTCTTTGAGCTTGGCGGAGAGGAGCTCGCTCTTCTCGATCGAAACGGTGCCGACCAGTACCGGCTGCCGCCGCTTCTGCGCGTTATCGATCTCGCGGATGATGGCGTCCCACTTCTCGGCGGCCGTGCGGTAGATCTCGTCGTCCTCGTCGAGACGGGCCACCGGCAGGTTGGTCGGCACCTCGACCACGTCGAGGCCGTAGATGTCCATGAACTCGTTGGCCTCGGTCGCGGCCGTGCCGGTCATGCCGGCGAGCTTCTTGTACAGGCGGAAGTAATTCTGGAAGGTGATGGAGGCGAGGGTCTGGTTCTCGGGCTGGATCTCGACGTGCTCCTTGGCCTCGAGCGCCTGATGAAGCCCCTCCGAGTAGCGCCGCCCCGGCATCATGCGGCCAGTGAACTCGTCGATGATGACCACCTGGCCGTTCTTGACGATGTAGTCACGGTCGCGTCGGAACAGCGTGTGGGCCTTGAGAGCCTGGTTGATGTGGTGCACCACGGTGACGTTGTCGATGTCGTAGAGCGAGCCTTTGAGCAGGCCGGCCGCCTCCAACACCTGCTCCATGCGCTCGTTGCCGAGGTCGGTCAGCGCCACCTGGCGCTGCTTCTCGTCGATCTCGAACAGGCCGCGGGTCTTGATCTCCTCCTTGAGCTGCGCCTTGACCTCCTCGGGAGCCACCTTGCGGGAAAGCTCCCGCTCGATCTCCTTCACCAGGCGATCATTGTCCTTGACCAGCTCCTTCACCTTCTCGTCGATGGCAACGTACAGCTCGGTGCGATCCTCGACGGGGCCGGAGATGATGAGCGGGGTGCGCGCCTCGTCGATGAGGATTGAGTCGACCTCGTCGACGATGGCGAAGGCGTGGCCGCGCTGGACCATGTCGGCGCGGCTCATCTTCATGTTGTCGCGCAGGTAGTCGAAGCCGAGCTCGTTGTTGGTACCGTAGGTGACGTCGCAGGCATACTGAGCCCGACGCTGCTCATCGTCGAGCTCGTGCACGATGCAGCCGACGGTGAGACCCAAGAACTTGTAGATGGCGCCCATCCACTCGGCGTCGCGCTTGGCCAGATAGTCGTTGACGGTGACGACGTGGACGCCACGGCCAGGGAGAGCGTTGAGATAGACGGCAAGGGTGGCCACCAGCGTCTTGCCTTCGCCGGTTTTCATCTCGGCGATCTTGCCCTGATGCAGCACCATGCCGCCCATCAGCTGGACGTCGAAATGGCGCTGCCCCAACGTCCGCTTGGCCGCCTCGCGAACGGTGGCGAAGGCCGGCACCAGAAGATCGTCGAGCCGGGCGCCGTTCGCGAGCTGACGGCGGAAGTCGCCGGTGCGGGCCCTTAGCTCGGCGTCCGAGAGCGCCTCAAGCTCCGGCTCGAGCGCGTTGATGGCGGCCACCTTGGCCCGATAGGCCTTCAGCTTCCGGTCGTTGGCAGATCCGAAAATCCGGGAGGCGATACCGCCAATCGTCATCATCTGCCGCATTCCTCGAACAGCAATACCGGCACGCGTTCACCCGTATGGAACCCGCAACGGCAATCCACGAGACTGTCTGGGAGCACCGGTGAACCGCGCATTAGGGCGCTCCTCGAGCCCACCCCGGCCACTTGTTGCGAGAGATAAGAACGCAGGTGCCGGGTTGTCAATGAAGCGGGAAGCGGCGCGCGCCGCCCGTTCCGGCACGGGCAATGTCTGCCCCAATCCTGCCATCGCGGCAGGTGCGTACTTGGCAAGCGTGGTGGCAGCGTCTATCCATCTAGCGAACTTGCCACATCAATGGCGCCCGGCGGACGGCTTTGAGCGGTGCGCCCCGTCCGGCTCAGCAGCGAGGATTCAAATTGTGACAGCGATACGCGTACTGTCGTTCGTTGCGGCAACGCTTGTGGGCGTTGCCGCCATGGCATCCGTCGGTCTCAGCCAGGACAATCGGGTCGTGGTGACGATCAACGGCAAGGCCATTACCGAGGGCGAACTCAATCTTGCCAATGCAGAGATCGGTGCGGAACTCGGCAATGTGCCGGAAGAAACGAAGAGGCGTGTGCTGATCGAGTTCATGATCGAGAGCCAACTGCTGGCGGAGGCGGCCGACAGCGCCAAGCTGGGCCAGGGCCCCGAGTTCGAGCAGCGCACGCGCTACTGGCGGCGGCGGGCGCTGCGGGATGCCTACTTCGAAAACAAAATCAAGGGCGCGGTCAGCGATGCGGATGCGCGCAGCTTTTATGACAGCCAAGTGGCGCAGATGAAGCCCGAGGAGGAAATCAAGACGCGCCACATCCTGGTCGAGACCGAAGAGCAGGCCAAGGAGATTCGCGAGAAGATCTCCCATGGCGCCGACTTCGCGCAGATGGCCAAGGAGCACTCCAAAGACCCGGGCTCCAAGGACGACGGCGGCGACCTCGGCTACTTCGCCCGCGGGCAGATGGTTCCGCAGTTCGAGGAGGCCGCATTCAAGCTGCAGAAAGGCGATCTGTCGGAGCCGGTGCAGACCCAGTTCGGCTGGCATGTGATCCAGCTCGACGACCGCCGCCAGCGCAAACCGCCAGAGTTCAGCGCGGTGAAGGAGCGGCTAATGGCCGCGATGGTTCATCGCAAGGCTCAGGAGGTGGTGGCCGAACTGCGCGGGAAAGCCAAGATCGAGTACGTCGATCCGGCTATCAAGGCCCAGGTCGAGGCGGAAAAGCAGGCGACGACGCCGCCCAAGAAATGAGGGGCTGGCGGCCGAAGCCTGATCCAGCCAGGCGGCGCGTTTGCCGCTTGATTTGGACGGGCCGATCCTGTTCCGTGGCGGACATGAGCGTTTGCTCGTGCGCATGACAGCCCATGGCCAAGACCTCGAAGATATCGCCGTTCGCGCCGACGTCGCTGCCCAGGATGCCAGCCATCGCCGGTGTGCGGTTTGCCGTGGCACAGGCCGGCATCCGCTATGCCAACCGTAACGACCTGCTGCTCGCCGTTCTCTCGGAGGGAACGGTGGCGGCGGGCCTCACAACGCGCTCAAAGACCTGCTCGGCGCCCGTACTGTGGTGCCGTGAGCAGTTGAAACACGGCTGTGCGCGGGGCTTGGTGGCCAATTCCGGCAACGCCAACGCGTTCACCGGCAAGAAGGGGCACGAGGCGGTGCGCATCACGGTCGAGGCCGCCGCCCGCGCCGTCGGCTCGGCCCCGGGCGAAATCTATGTCGCCTCCACCGGCGTGATCGGAGAGCCGATGGATGCCGGCAGGTTCGCGCCGCTCTTCGGCCAGATGGCGAAGTCAGCGAGCGCGGACGCGTGGGAGGCGGCGGCACGCGCGATCATGACCACCGATACCTATCCCAAGCTGGCGACGCGCGAGGTGGCGGTCGGTGGCCAGAAGGTGGCGATCGGAGGGTTCTGCAAAGGTGCCGGTATGATCGCCCCGGACCTTGCCACCATGCTCTGCTTCATCTTCACGGATGCGCCGATCGCGCAACCGCTACTGCAGCGGGTGGTGGCGGAGTGTGCGGAGCGCACGTTCAACTGCATCACCATCGACGGCGACACCTCGACCAGCGACACCGTGCTGGTGTTCGCGACGGGGGAAGCCGCCAAGCGCGGCGTGAACGCCATCGAGGACGTGTCCGATGCCGCCTTCGTGGATTTTACCAAGGCGCTCCATTCGGTCATGCATGAGCTTGCACTCGCGGTGGTGAAGGACGGCGAGGGTCTGTCCAAGTTCGTTACCGTGGAAGTGGAGGGCGCCGAGGACGACCGGGCGGCGCGGCGGATCGCAATGTCGATCGCGAACTCGCCGATTCTCAAGGTCGCCATCGCCGGCGAAGACCCCAACTGGGGTCGCGTGGTGATGGCGGTCGGTAAGTCCGGCGAGGCCGCCGACCGGGACAAGCTTGCGATCTGGTTCGGTCCCCACCCCGTGGCGCGCGAGGGCGAACGGGCGCCCGAGTACGTCGAGCAGACGGTCGCCGCCTATATGAAGCGCCGCGAGATCACGCTCAGGGTTGATGTCGGCGTCGGCGCGGGCGCCGCCACCGTGTGGACGTGCGATTTCACGCACGACTACGTCAACATCAACGCCGACTACCGCAGTTGAGGCGACAGGTCCTCACCCACGTGACCAAGAGGTCCGGTGCGGGCGCGCGTGGTTCCGCCCGGCACTGGCGTTTCGGCATGCGCACCCTATGTTGCCGGCATGACGTCAAGTGAGACCGTGATCGACGCCGGCGCCCCGGCGCCGGATAGACTCGCGCTTTGGCGCGCGGAACTCGCCGAGACCATGCGGCTGGCCGCGCCGATGGCGCTGACCCAGCTCGGCCAGGTCGCAATGATGACGACCGACCTCGCCCTGATCGGCCGGCTCGGCGACAAGGCGGTGGCGGCCACCGCGCTTGCGCATACCGTGCTATTCGCGGCGTTCGTGCTCGGCATGGGGGTCGTCTCCGCCGTCGCCCCGCTCGCCGCCCAGGCGCATGGCGCCCGCCAGCCGCGCATGGTGCGCCGGGCGCTGAGGGTTGGCCTGTGGGCATCGGTCATGCTCGGGGTGCCGCTCACTGTGGCGCAGCTGTGGGGCGAAGACATCCTGGTTGCGCTCGGCCAGGGGGCCGAGCCGGCGGCGCTGGCGGCGCGGTACCTCAACGGGCTTGCCTGGTGCCTGATCCCCGGATGGGCGTTCATCGCACTGCGCAACTTCATGAGCGCGGTGAACCGGCCGGAGCCGGCATTGTGGATCACGCTCGCCGCCATTCCGGCGAACGGGCTGCTCGCCTACGCCCTGATCTATGGCCCATTCGGCCTGCCGGCGCTCGACCTTCTCGGCGCCGGCATCGCCACCACAATCGTCAACATCGGCATGTGTGTTGCGGCGGTGTGGGTGGCCTATGCCTGCCACCCGTTCAAGAAATACCGCGCGCTCGGCCGCTGCTGGCGGCCAGACTGGCCGCTGATGGGCAAGCTCCTCATCGTCGGACTGCCAATTTCCGGCATCTTCCTGCTCGAGTACGGCGTGTTCGCCGCTGCCGCGCTGTTGATGGGGCGCATTGGCACGACGGCGCTCGCAGCCCACCAGATCGCGCTGCAGACTGCTTCGATCATGTTCATGGTGCCGTTCGGGATCTCGCTCGCGGCGACGGTCAGGGTGGGGCAGGCCGCGGGGCGACGCGACGCCGTCGCCACCCGCCGGGCCGGCTTTGCCGCACTGGCGCTCGGGGCCGCCTTCATGGCGGCGATGACCATGATGGTGGCGCTGACGCGCGACATCATTCCGCACTTATTCCTGGGCGCGGGTGCCGCCGATGCGGCGGCAACGACTGCGCTCGCCGCCACGCTCCTGGTGCTGGGGGCAACCTTCTTCATTGCCGACGGCATACAGACGGTGGCGGCCGGCGCGCTGCGCGGGCTCAACGACACACGCATACCAATGCTGATCGCAGGCTTGAGCTTCTGGGCGATCGGATTCACGGCCTGCTACGCGTTGGCCTTTCCGGCGGCGCTCGGGGCGGTCGGCGTATGGATCGGCCTGTCCGTCGGGCTGGCGGTCCATGCCGGCCTGCTGGTGTGGCGCTTCCACGCGCTTACCGGCCGCCACTACCTGCCCGGCCTCGCAGCGCCAAGATGACCGCACCCGGGCAAGTGCCCGCAGGCTAGTGATTGTTCACTGTCCAATGGGTCAGGCGGCAGACGTCGACGCCCATCAGGTCGCGTTTGGTGCCGCTCTTGAACCTTACCCGCATGTCGTAGCAGCAGGGACCGCTTCCGTCGTGAACGTTCAGCACGCGGCGTTGGCCTGGGGGGATCACCTCGTTGGTGCCGAGCCGGTCGGTTCCCCAGTTTCTATCCTCGCACCGGCTGGCAAATATGTGGAAGACAGGCTCGTTGCCGGCGTTGATCACGGTGAAGCCGCGCGCCGGGGCGGCGGGAAGGGCGGTCTTGCCGGTCGAGGAGGTGACGGGTGGCGGCGGCGGGGAGGTGATAGGTGGCGGTGGCGTCTTGGCCGGAGGCAGCAAGGCCTGAGCGCCCGGCCTCGCCCGGTTTTCGCCCGACATCCAACCGACCGTATCGCCCAGGCACTCGACAAAGGTGGTGTCCTGGCACTCCTTCCTGAGCTGCACCAGCGACACGGAAACGGCCGCAACCGCCCCAACGGACACCGCAATGCCTCGGGCAATGGTCCACATGAGCCCCCCTCGCTGCCAGCGCGGCAACCGGCCCTAGCTGAACACCCAGCGGCTAGCCGATAGCACAGCCAAGGTTGCCTCACAACGAGCGGGCGCTGTTGCAAACACTGCGCAAGGCCTCGTGCGGAGCACCGAGGATGGCTCCGACCCGCCCATTGAACGGGCGTGCGCGGCGGGCTAGAGCCTCTTTGATGTCCCGCGCCATCGTCCTCGTTGCCGCCGCTGCGCTCGTCGATCGAGACAACCGCGTACTGATCTCACAGCGCCCAACGGGCAAGCCGATGGCGGGGCTCTGGGAGTTCCCGGGCGGCAAGGTGGGCGCAGGCGAAACGCCGGAGCAGGCACTGGTGCGGGAGCTCAGGGAAGAGCTCGGCATAAAGGTGTGTGAGAGCTGCCTTGCGCCGTTCACTTTCGCGAGCCACGCCTACGAGCGATTCCACCTGTTGATGCCGCTCTATATTTGCCGCAGCTGGGAGGGCGAGATCGCGCCCCGCGAGGGGCAGGCGATCAGGTGGGTCCGCGCAAGCCGCCTGCGCGACTTTCCAATGCCGCCGGCCGACCTGCCGCTTATTCCAATGCTGCGCGATCTGCTCGCCTGAGGCTGCGCCAACGAGACATACTGGCAAAGGTGCCGCATTTGCGCGACAGAAGGGGCGTTGCGAAAAAGGGAGAAGCGGAATGACGGGCGAGACGGCGATGGTGTCGGTCGAAGGCCGGGAGCACTGGACCAACAAGGGCGAGGTCCGGCTGTTCCTCTGGGAGAAGTACACCGGCCGACCGGAGGCCAAGGCTGGCACCGTGCTGTTCGTGCATGGCTCCTCGATGGCCTCGCAGCCGACCTTCGACCTCGCCGTCCCGGGGCGTCCCGACTCCTCGGTAATGGACTGGTTCGCAAAGCGCGGCTACGACACCTGGTGCGTCGACATGGAGGGCTACGGCCGCTCCGACAAGAAGCGCGACATCAACTTCGACATCGCCAACGGCGCGGACGATCTGGCGGCGGCCAGCGCCTACATCCAGAAGACGAGGCAATGCGGCCCGCTGCTGGTCTACGGCATCTCATCAGGCGCGCTGCGGGCGGCCATGTTCGCGGAGCGCCATCCGGAGCGGGTGAAGCGGCTCGCGCTCGATGCCTTCGTGTGGACGGGTGAGGGGAGCCCGACGCTGGCTGAGCGCAAGAAGAAGCTGCCCGAATTCCAGAAGGCCAACCGGCGGCCGATCGACAAGGCGTTCGTCTACTCGATCTTCAACCGCGACCACCCGGGCACGGCGGAGGACCGCGTGATCGAGGCGTTCGCCGACCACATCCTTTCGCTCGACGACTCAGTGCCGACCGGCACCTATGTCGACATGTGCTCGAAGCTGCCGGTGGTCGATCCGGCCAAGATCACGGTGCCTACGATCATCATGCGCGGCCAGTGGGACGGCATCGCGGCTTTCGACGACCTCATCGAATTCTTCCGCCGGCTGCCCAACCCGGACAAGCAGTTCGCGGTGATGCCCGGCATTTCCCACGCCTCGTTCCAGCAGAAGAACTATCAGCTCGTCTATCACATCCTCTACAGCTTCTTCTCGCAGCCCGACCCCGTCTATCGCGGCTGAGTGCCAGCTCCGGCGTTATCTCGTGGCCTTCTCGCCAGCAGAGCGCTCCTCGACCCCGAGCGCATCGGCAAGGCGCGTCTTGGCGGAGCCCGGTGGCAGCGGCTGCTGCTGGCTCTCGTGCGGGGCCCAGCCGGTCATGGTCAGAATCTCGAAGGTGGCGGTGACGCGGCCATCGGCCCGAGCGAACCGTTCGGCGTAGATCTCGCACGCCCGGGCCAGCGTGGCACGGCGCATCGGCGTTCTCCGGCGCGAGATGAGCATGTTGCTTGCGCCCATAGCCTTGATTTCGCGCATCACGTCGAGCGGGGAGGCATAGCCCACCCGCACGATCTCGGAGTCGGTGACGGGGAGCGCGAAGCCCGCTCGCTGCAGCAGGCTTCCAAGGTCCCGCACGTCGGTAAAGGGTGCGACACGCGGGGAGGCCCCGCCCTCAACCTCAACTTCCGCGGCCAGAAACGACTGGCGCAACTCCGTCAAAGTCTCGCCGCCTAGCATGGCGGCAAGCAGCAGGCCGTCGGGCCTCAAGGCGCGGCGAATCTGAATGAGCGTACCGGGCAGGTCGTTGACGAGCTGCAGGGTGAGCGCGGAGACGACGAGATCGAGCGAGCCTGAGCGGAAGGGAAGCAGCTCCTCGTCGGCAAGGACGCGGGGGCCCTCACAAAGGGAGAGCATGCGGGGCGAAAGGTCCGTTGCCACGACCATGCCGATGGCGTCGAGCCGCTTGAGCCGCCGCGCGAGCACACCGTGGTGGGCGCCAAGATCAACGGCAATGCAAAACCGGCGCTTGATGAGGGAGAGCCGCTCGAGCAGGTCGTCGGCGACACGATCGAGGAGGAAGTCCGGTCCGGTCCCGCAGGCGGCCGCACGGCTGCGGCGGTGGGTAAGCAGCCGGCGGTCAAAAACGACGGGGGCAGCGACGTCGGACATCGGCCGATTCTAGAACAGTCTTGCTGGCATACAACGGCGTAGCCACCTTCCCGCGGCGTGACGCACCCGTGTAAAGTTGCAGGCGCAGAGGATGCGTGCGGCGTTCCATGACAGTTGCCAACCATCGTGCGTTATCGGCCGAGTCCGGTCTCGGCGGCCGGCTGCAGGCGGCCCTCGCGTTTGCTGTCCAGCGACTGGCCGATGTCATCGTACCGCCAGTCTGTCTTGCCTGCCGCAGGCCGCTCGGCTCGCACGACTCGCTGTGCGCCGGCTGCTGGCGGGCGATCAGCTTCATTGGGCCGCCGCTGTGCGAGAGGACGGGTTTGCCGCTCCCCTACGACCCCGGCGGGCCGACGGTGTGCGGCGCTGCGCTGCGGAACCCACCCGTCTATGACCGCGCCCGGGCGGTGGCGCGCTTCGATCGCGTCATGCGCGAGCTGATCCACAAGCTCAAGTACGGCGACCGGCACGACGCCCGCCGTCTGTTCGGCCGATGGCTCAAGGGGGCGGGCGCCGAAATCCTGGCCGATGCCGACCTGCTCATTCCGGTGCCGCTCAACCGCTGGCGGCTGCTGCAGCGGCGATTCAACCAGGCGGCCATCCTGGCCCAGGAGCTGTCGCATCAGACGGGCCTTCCTTACGATCCCCTTTCGCTTGTCCGGGTGCGCTGGACAGCGAGCCAGGTCGGCCTTGGCTCGGAGGAGCGTCGACGGAACCTGGCGGGCGCCTTTGCCGTCACGGCAGGAGGGCACACTGCCCTGCGCGGGCGGAACGTGGTGCTCATCGACGACGTGATAACGACCGGCGCCACCATCTCGGCGTGTGCGCGCGTCCTCAAACGGGCGGGAGTGCGGCGGGTCGACGCGCTTGCGCTGGCGCTGGTCACCGACGACAGCCGCATCTTTCCCTGATCGGGCCGCGCCAGGGCCTTGCAACAGCGTAGTAACCATGCCACAGCGTTGGCGACGCAGCGACGATGTGGCTTAACATGGTTGTTCAGGATTCTGTCATAATGTTCAATGTTGAATCAAAATTCTCGGAAGGGTTGCCGAGACCAAAGGTGGCTGCATGATCCGCTACCGACTGCAGTGTAACAACGGCCATGAGTTCGAGGCCTGGTTCGGGTCAAGCGCCAGCTACGACCGGCAGGTCAAGCGCGGTCAGATCGCGTGCCCCGAGTGCAATACGACGACGGTGTCCAAAGCGATCATGGCGCCGGGTTTGGCGACGCGCTCGGAGAAGAGCGGCAACAGCGGCGCGCGGACGAGCGAGGCGGCCAAGCTGGCCGAGGCCCGGCGCGAGTTTCTGGCACTGATGCGCAAGGTGCGGCGCGAAGTCGAGGCGACCGGCGAGTACGTGGGCCCCAACTTCGCCGAGGAGGCGCGCAAGATCCATTATGAGGAGGTCGAGCGGCGCTGCATCTACGGCGAGGCAACCTCCGAGGAGGTGCGCGACCTTAAGGATGAGGGCATAGACTTCCTGCCGCTGCCGCGCCTGCCGGAAGACCACAATTGACGTAATGCCGCCGATGCCTCGAGCGGGCATCAATCGGCGGCGGCGCGGATATCCAGGTCCTTCACCTCGTCCATGAACTCGGCCAGGCTGAACAAGCCCTGGCAGGCCATTGCGCCGCGAGTTGCGAGCTCGCCCCGCGCGAGCTTCTTTGCGACGATGACCGAAGCGATGGCCGGCACATACGGACCGTGTCCGCAGCCGGCGAGGAGGCACCAGTCGATGCGCGTTTCCTTGCCGTCCGGTCCGTTACCCGCAAGCGTCATGAACATGCCGCCGCGATCGGAGCCGAGCCAGGAGAGCCGGCGCTTCAGCCACAGTAGCGACTCGGCCAGCCGTTCGGGGCGGGGCAGCAGCCCGAACCGGCACGGCCAGGACAAGAGCCACAAGGACAGATGGAACAGGGGCACTTCGGTCCCGGCGTAGAAGCGTACCGTCTCAAGCCCCGGATAGCGCGCGGGGAAGAGGTCGAGGTCGGGCACCTCGCAATAGCCGAAAAGGCGACGGCCAAGCTTCGGCAGGCGCCGCCGGCACAGCCCTTGCCAGCCGTAGACGGTTTTGGTGCCGCCGGCGAACGGAATGGGGAACGGCCGGCCCAACCCATTCAGGATGGAGGCCGTGGTGGCAGGGCCGGGATCGAAGCTGTTTCCGGGCGAAATGCCGTAGACGAGGCTTCTGAGCCGAGCAAACCGCGGCCTGAGGTCATCAATGACGGCGGCGGTAAGGGCCGGCACGCTGCTGGCGCCAGCGACCGCCAATACGCCGGCGTGGCGCGCGGCGCGGTCAAGGATGTGAAAGTCGCGCACGTGAGCACGCGCATCTGCGAGGTCGATGTAATGGGCGCCGGCTGCGATGGTGGCCCGTGCCAGGCCATAGCCCAGATGCTGGAAGGGGCCCGAGGCGTTGATCACGATGTCCGGGGCAAGCCGCCTAACCTGCTCGGCGTCTGTCGTCTCGGCCGCCAACTGCGCGGTTTGAATGCGGGCGGCGGCCTTAAGGGCGAGGACCGCCGCGGCCTGCTTCGCCTTGGTCTCGGTCCGGCCGGTGATGACGATTTCAAGCCAGTCCTCGCGCGCCAGTCGCTCGGCCACCCGCCCCCCGAACGCACCGTAGCCGCCGACGATGAGGATGCGTGCCATGGCTGACCTGGCGCACTCGAGAAGGCTTCATGCGCTCGGTCCGTGCTCGGCGAGAAAGGGAAGGACCTCGCGGTGAAAGGCGGCCGGCGCCTCCACGTGCAACATGTGCGACACACCGGGCAACACGACGAACTGTGATTTAGCGATCGCCTCGTGGATCACTCTCGCGTCGGTGGGCGGGGTTGCAGGGTCGAGCTCGCCGGCGATGACCTTGGTGGGCAGGCGGATGGCGCGAATGCGGGCGGTAATGTCGAGCGCGCGAATGGCATGGCACCAACCGACATAGCCGGCAGGCGGAGTGGCCTCGATCATCGCGCGCAGGCGCGCGACCAGCTCGGGTCGCGACTTCATGGCGTCAGGCGCTAGCCAGCGGGCGAGTGCGCCATCGACGACGCTCCTCGTCATGCCCTGCTGATCGACGATGCGGATGCGCTCGTCCCAGATCTCCCGGCCAAGCGCCGCCATGTTGCTCGAGGTCGATACGAGGCAAAGCGAGTGGACGCGATCGGGATGGAGCAGGCCGAGGTACTGGCCGACGAAGCCACCCATGGAGAGGCCGAGATAGCGCACGCTGGCGACACCCAGGTGGTCGAGGAGCCCGATCACGTCGGCGGTGAGCGTCTCGAACGTGTAGGCGCCCTTCGGTGCCTCGGATGCCCCGTGTCCGCGCGCATCGAAGCGGATGACGCGGTAGCGCGGCTCGAGCGCAACGGTGAGTTCGTCCCAGATCGAGAGGTTGGTGGCGAGCGGGTGATGAAGCAGGACCGGCGGCGCATCGACCCTGCCGGACACCACGTAATGCAAGTCTATGCCGTTGATCCTCGCGCGCATAACGCACTCCCGCCGGAATACCGATTCAACGTTCGGACGAAGCCGCCGCTACCGCCGCCTCGGGCGGCCTTGGCAGCGGCTGGCCCGCGGCAGGCTTTGCGCCGTGATCGTCTCCGGCGATGCGGTCCGACAAGGCGAGCAGAACGCTCGAGCCGACGAAGACAAGATGGATCACGACATACCAGAACAGGTCGCGGTCGGAGGACGTCTTCACATCCATGAACTGCTTCAGGAGCTGGATGGCAGAGATCGCGACAATGGAGGAGAGCAGCTTCAACTTGAGCGCGGTAAAATCGATGGTGCCCATCCATGCCGGCCAGTCCTTGTGCTTGGAGTGGTCGATGCGTGAAACGAAGTTCTCGTAGCCCGAAAAGATAACGATCACGAGCAGCGAGCCGGTCAGCGCCAGATCGACGAGCGATAGTACGCCCAGGATGACGCCGGCCTCGGTGGAGTCGAAGGCTCGGCTCGCGATGTGAAAGAACTCCTCGACGAACTTGATGAGGAGCACGAGAATCGAAAGCGCAAGACCCACGTAGAACGGAGCCAGCAGCCAGCGGCTCGCAAACAACATCGCCTCAAGGCTCCGCTCGAACCCTTGCATAAGTCTATCCTGCATGTCGGTGCGCGCTCCCTGTGGCCCCTGCAGTGGCCGTGTATGGCACGCGACAGGTTGCGGCGGCAAGCCAGGCAGGGGAGCTGCGCCGAGCTTGCGGTGCACCGCGTTCCAACCTTCGACAGCCGGTAAGGCGTGGACAACGTTTACGCCTCCGACATCCGCAGAGCCTCGAAGCGGGCGAGCCCGTTCAGAAATCCTCCACCATGAAAAGAATCAAATCTGCCCAAAATCTATACCGGGCACTCATTGGAAATCTTCATTATCGATGCTGCCCGCGCCGAATGTGCAAGCGCGGGGCGAAGGCGGCTCTTCATATCCACTTCGAACTCTTCGAACTCGACTTGCCTGGCGGCCGCGGGAGGATGTGTCCGCGCGGTCATAGCGTGTGGCAGAGGCTTTCTCGATGGCGCGGGAGACAGCAGCGCGACGGAAGACCGGACCGGCCGGAAGCGCGCGCGGTGTCAAGACGGATGCGCCTTTGGTCACGGGCGCGGCGGAGTCCGCCCCCAGCTTGGAGCAGCCGTCCTCCGCGTTGCCGTTGACGGCCGATCCCGGTCGCCTCAAGGCGCTCGCCGCAGAGTTCGACAAGCTCGACGGCGCCGATCGCGAGAAGCGCCCGCACAGGACGTGCGGCCGCGACCAGAAGATGTCCCCACGCGAAACTTCCGCACCGAGCCGGGATCGAATGGGCGCGATGCGGCTCCTGCGCCGGGCGGACGAAGCCCTGCGGGAACTTCCGGGGACCCTGCGCGAGCTGCCAAAAACCGGCGCGACGCTGACCGAACGGCTGCGGCAGGCTTATGCGAACGCCACGATCCGAAGACTGCTCAAGACGGCGGTCGGCCTCGCCCTGGTCGTAATCGTCGGCTGGGGTCCGGCGCAACGGCTGATGCAGACGACGAGCGTTGAGGCCGTCGTTAACGCGCGACTCGTCACGTTGAGGACGCCCATCGAAGGGCAGGTCATCGCTGCTCAGGCGCGCCTGACGGTCGGCGCAACAGTGGCCGCCGGCACGCCGCTGCTCGCCATCGTCAACCCCCGCGCGGACCGCACCCGTCTCGACGAACTGAGACGGCTCGTCGAAGGCCTGGAACACGACCGGCAATTGCTTCGCGCAAAACTCGAGAGCGCGCGGGCGCTTCATACCGAGTTCGCGGCTCAGACGCGGCTGTTCCAAGAGGGACGCATCCGCCAGCTCGAAGCCCGCCTTGCCGAGATCAGGAGCGAGATCGAAGTGGCAAAGGCCCGGCGCGAGGAGGCGGCCGACGTGCTGCAGCGAACGGAAACTCTGGCGGCCAAAGGGTGGCAGACACGCGCCTCTCTCGACCGCGTGCGGCGCGAGCGCGACATCGCCGATCAGCACATCGTAGCGGCCGAGCACAGGGCAAGAACGGTGGAGGTGGAGCTGGAGGCCGCCCGCGCCGGAACCTTCGTCGGCGACAGCTACAACGACCGGCCGCGCTCCTCCCAGCGCGCGGACGAGTTGCAGCAACAGGTGGCGGAGCTCACCGCCGAACTGCAGCAGAACGAGAGCCGAACGGCCTTGCTCAGGGAAGAACTCGCCGCGGAACAGGCGCGCTTCGCCAACATGGCAAGGGTCACCGTTGCGGCTCCCTCGAAGGGCACGATATGGGAGCTGCTGACGGCGCCCGGCGAGCAGGTCAATCGCGGGCAAGAGCTGCTGCGCATGCTCGACTGCAGCACCGCGGTGGTTACCGCAACGGTCAGCGAATCGGTGTTTAACCGCCTGCAGGTTGGCGGCCCGGCGCGGTTCCGTTTCCGTGACGGCGGGAAGGAGCACGAGGGCTACATCGTCCACCTGGCCGGGGTCGCCGAGGCTCCGGCTAACCTCGCCATCGCACCGCGATCGCTGGTCAAAGAGGCGTACCGCGTCAGTGTTGCGATACCCGCCCTCGCCCGCTCACAGACCTGTCATCTCGGCCGTACAGGACGGGTGGTGTTCGGCGATGGGGGCGAGGCATCCGCCCTGGCCGCCGGAAACAGGTAATGAGTCCGATCGGGACAACCATCGCCAGCAGCGTGTGGCCGGGAGCGGTGGCGTTCGGCCTGGTGATTGCGGCGCTGCCCTGGCTGCGTCGCGACAGCAGCCTAGCCCGGACGGTCGTCCTCGGCTTCGCCATCCTCCTCACTTGGCGCTACGTGGCCTGGCGTGTGAGCGAGACTTTGCCGCCGGTCGGCCTAACTGCGGACTGGATCGCAGGGATCGCCTTTGCCAGCGTGGAGGCGCTCGCGCTGGTGTCGACCACGATCACACTGGTCTTCATGACCCGCACCCGCAGCCGCAGCGCGGAGGTGGAAGCCAACATGGGCTGGCTGCTCGACCGTCCGCAGTTGCCGCGCATCGACGTGCTCATATGCACCTATAACGAGGAGGAGCCAATCCTCGAGCAGACAATCGTCGGCGCGATGGCGATGCGCTATCCGAACTTTCGAGTGTGGGTGTGCGACGATGGAAGAAGGCGGTGGCTTGAGGAGCTCTGCCGGCGGCATGGCTGCGGCTACATAACACGCAACGACAATGCGCACGCCAAGGCCGGCAACATCAACAACGCGCTGTCGCGGCTCGAGGCACTGCCCGATCCTCCGGAGTTCATCTCTATTCTCGATGCGGATTTTGTGCCGACGCCCGAATTCCTTACCAGGGCCATGACGCTGTTTCGCGACGAGCGCGTGGCCATCGTGCAGACGCCGCAGCATTTCGTGAACCCCGACCCGATCCAGGGCAACCTGTCGGCAGCGCACGTGTGGCCCGACGAGCAGCGCTACTTCTTCGATGTGCTGATGGCGTCGATGGATGCCTGGGGAGCCGCGTTCTGCTGCGGGACGTCGTCGGTCATCCGTTTCTCGGCTCTGAAGCAGATCGGCGGTTTCCCGACCGAGTCGGTGACCGAGGACTACCTGGTGACGCTTCGCCTGCGTCAGATCGGCTACCAGACCGTGTATCTCAACGAGCGCCTGACGCTCGGCCTCGCTCCCGAGGGTCTCAAGGAATACATCACGCAGCGCAGCCGCTGGTGTCTCGGTTTCGTACAGATCTGCCGCGGCCGCTGCAGCCCGATACGGCCGGGCAACGGATTGTCGGCGGTCGATCGGCTGATCCTGTCGGGCACGTTTCTTTACTGGAGCGCGGCGCATTTGTTCCGGCTGCTCGGCCTGTTGATCCCGGCGCTCTATCTGCTGTTCGGGGTAGAGGCCGTTCATGCCGACGTGAGCGACGCAATCCTCAACTTCGTGCCCTATTTCGTCGTGCAGTGCGCGGTCATGGCATGGCTGAGCGAGGGGCGGCTCCTGCCCATCATGGCCGACGTCAGCCAACTGCTTTCCGCGCACGCCGTGGTGAGGGCGGTGGCGGCGGGGCTGGTGAAGCCAAAGGGGCAGAAGTTCAAGGTCACTGCCAAGGGTGGCGACCGGGACAGGCTGTTCGTTCAATGGTCGCTGTTCCGGATCTTCGCCATTTATCTTGCTCTCACCATCGCTGGGGTGATGCTGGCGTTCGTCATCGACGACGGCCGGCCACTCCAGGAATCGAGCGTGCTCGCGCTGTTCTGGAGCTGGTACAACATCATCATCCTGACGATCGCCTGCTTGGTCTGCATCGAGCAGCCGCGCAAGCGCAAGGCGGAGCGCTTTGCAACATGCGAGCCGGTGACGATCGTCAGGGGCGGGCAAGTCTACTCCTACCCGCTGCTCGACATCTCGACCGGGGGCATGCGGCTTGCCGGAAAGGCGCCGGCGGCGGTGGGAACGGCGGTCGCGGTCAGAGTGGGCGATACGCGGGTGATGGCGCAAATCGTGCGAGCCGACGAGGACGAATTCGCTCTGCGTACAGACCACTCGCTGGCGACGCGGAAAGCCATGATCCGCCATGTCTATGGTGGGCGCTACAGCGCGGCGGTAGAGCGCATCCGCGCCGGCCAGGTGATGCTGACCATACTGGGCCGCGTCTTCCGCTAACGCTGAACCGTCCGTCACCGACCGAGTCAGCTATTGCTTAACGATGTCAGCAGGCACGGTTTGTGCCGTTTACCGGACCTTCACCCGATCGGCGTAGGCAAGATGGAGGTGCCGGAGTACGTGTCATGGCCAACCCTATCCTGGCCGGCAATGTCGTTCAGTTCGGCGCGCAGGCAGCGAAAGCCGAGGAGGAGCCGCGCCACGCCGCCCGCCGCAGGATGCTCAAGTCGGGCATCATCGCCTACAGCAACCGCTTCTGTACACTGCCATGCATGGTACGCGACTTCTCCGCGACCGGTGCTCGCCTGCGTATGGACGCCAGCATCAGCGCTCCTGACAGGTTCGAGCTGATCGTCGAATCGGACGGGGTCGAGGCGAGCTGCGAGGTGGTCTGGCGCAAGCTCGATGAGCTCGGAGTGCGCTTCATCGGGGCGCCTCGACAGGTCGCTGCGAAAAAGGCGCAGGTGGTCCACGCCAACGTGCCTGCCACACCGCCATCGCTGCGGCGCAAGCCCAAGTCCTCCTAGCCTCGCGCCGAGAGCCCCTCGGCAAGCAAGTGGGCGCCACCCTCAGCGCGACTCGCTCGATACCGGCGCGCGGCTCATCAGGTCGTCGATGCGCGCGCGTTCCTTCTGGTAGTCAGCAAGCTGCCGCCCGGTGAGCCGGCGCTCGCGGGGGACTTCGATCGACAGCGGGTCGACGTGGCGGTTGTTGACCAGAATCTCGAAGTGCAGGTGCGGACCGGCAGACAGGCCGGTGTTGCCGATGTAGCCGATGATCTCGCCCTGGCGCACGCGCACGCCTGGCTCGATGCCCTGCGCAAACCGGCTCATGTGCGCATAGGCAGACTGGTAGCCGTTGGCATGGCGGATGCGCACGTAGTTGCCATACTCGCCCTTGCGCCCAGCTTCCTCGATGATGCCGTTGCCGGCAGCCAGGATCGGCGTGCCAACGGGGCCGGCCCAGTCGATGCCGTTGTGCGGGCGCACGTAGCCGAGAACGGGATGAAAGCGGTTGCCGAAGGCCGAGGCGAGCCGCACGGTCTCGCCGCGAACCGGGCGGCGCAACAGGAACTTCTTCGAGGTGTTGCCGAACTCGTCGTAGTAGTCGACCACACCGTCGGGTGTGCGATAACGCCAAAATCGGTAGGTCTCGCCGCCCGACGTGATGGAGGTGAAGAGCAGCTCGCCGAATTCGTTCTCGTGACCGGGCTCGCCCCTGAGGTCGAAGAAGAACTCCGCCTGGTCGCCGGCGTGGATGCGCCGGCGGAAGTCGGTGTCGTAGGCGTGAATCCGCAGCGCCTGCATGATCGTGTCCTGATCGAGACCTCCGGCCAGTGCGGCACTGTAGAAGCCGGCGTAGACGCTCGAGGAGGGGGCGACGTCGCCATCCGACGCCGGACGTACGAGGGAGTTGTCGAACTCGGTTGCGCTCGCCACGAACTCGCCAGCGGCGTTCCTCGTCACCGACACCTTATGCTGGCCCTGCTCGTCGAAAATGCTGAAGCGGCCGGGCTCCATGGCTCCCGCCTTGGTGAGCGACGGCACCAGAATGGCGTGCACCTCCTGCCCCGGCGCCAGTGCCGTCTCGGGAAACACGGTGCGTGCGGCGGAGACCATGACACGGGACTGCAGCGGTTCGGCACCCAGGCGCTGGAGGATACGGAGGAGCGTATCGCCACGGGTGACTCTGACCACCTCCCGTTTCTGCTGCTCGAGATCCTCGGCCGCTTCCTCGGAATCGCCGGACTTGCGCACAACCGTCGTGTTAGGCGGCACGGGTTCGGCGGCCGGTCGAATGTTGGGGTTGGCGAGTAGGTCAATGCCGTCAGGCTGGAAGCCTGGCCGCATGGTCGAGAGCTGCATCTCGAGCTCGTAGAGCTGGGCGACGAGATCGTGTGCCTCCTGGGCGTCCAGCTCCTGACCGTCGCCAGTCGGCAGCAGGCCGCCGAGCAGGTCGACGACCTCGAGCCTGATGTCGGTACGGCCGGCGGCCGGCGCGCTGCCCCCGTCACCGCCCTCGGAGGGTTGCGCGGCATAGAGTGCGAACGGGTTGAACGGCGGGATGGCCGAGACTTTGGCCACCGGTGGCGGCTGGAGACGGGCCACGATGCGCGCGTAGTGCCTGATCTGGATGAAGGGGCGGTTGTCGCGGCGCACCTGGACGCGGTCGACGATTTTGTGGCGGACGATCGGTGCGCCGACGGCGAGCTGCAGGCGGTCGGATTTGGAGATGGACCACCTCAGCCCCGCCGCGGGGCGTGGTGGCTGCGGCGCGGGAAACTGGCTCTCGCGGATTCGTTTCAGCACGGTGGGCACGCCGTGGTCGGCGTCCATGCCATCGAGCGATCCGAAAATCACCACACCAATCGCCAGCGAGCCGACCATGGCCGCAAGGCAGGTGCTGAGGAGCCAGCGAAACCGGCCGCTGCTGCGGCTTTCGGCATGGTCGGCATCGTAGATGTCGGCCAGCGATCGTCGGGCGCGACCACGGTAGACCTGGGGCAGACCCTGCGGGCGGTCCGCAAGTGGCGGCAGGCGCGAGCGCGCAACAGGAGCATGCCGACGTCGATCGACCAATACTCGCTTCTCCCCCCCGATGGCGCCCGCACCGCCCCGCGCGCCCGACCCCGTCGACGGAGCCCGTCACGGCGGGAGGCAACCAGGCGCTGCTCGCTACCCATCGGCCGGCGCGAACCTCAAGCCCCCGCCGACCCAGCTTCACGCCAGGTCAGCCGCGAACAGCACACCAATGGTTCCGATCTGTTCTCGCTTTGTCAATGCACTCGACTGCAAACGCTTGGTATTTCCCAGTCTAAGCGCTCCTCTATCCTTGGTTGGAACGAGGCCGACCCCAGCGCCCGGTGCCGCACGGGAGCACAATAACTGGCGGACAGCCGAGGTACAGGCCCTTGTTTCAGACGAATCGATGGCCAAATGTTGGCTGGCGAGATTTGGCAAGGGATTTTAACTAGGGTATTGACAAGGTGAATGGCTTGATATTAAGTGGTCGCTTGTGCGGGGCGACCACGCTCCGCCGGCCCTTCTTGGGCAACGTCCTCTCGACCAACCACGAGGTTCACGTCCGGTGACCCGGGCGGGAACTGTCGTCTCGGCAGCCGGCCGAGCTAGGCTGGCGGAGGCAACGTTGTCCCTACGGTGCTCTTTGACAAGTCGGTTCGAAGAAAGGGAAACGCAGGCGGCGAGTCCTGGCGGATCCGGTGGGCACGTGAAGCGCCCGCGGATCGAACAGACTCTGGCGATCACTGCGTTTCAGCCATCACCATGGCGCCACCGGCGCGGGGCAACCCGCGCAGGAAGCGCCTCGTGTGAAGGTGCCCGTTACGCAGAGATTCCTTGGACAACCTCCAAGCCGACCAGAATCGACTCTTCAACTTGAGAGTTTGATCCTGGCTCAGAACGAACGCTGGCGGCAGGCCTAACACATGCAAGTCGAGCGCACCGCAAGGTGAGCGGCAGACGGGTGAGTAACGCGTGGGAACCTACCCTATGGTTCGGAATAGCCCAGGGAAACTTGGGGTAATACCGGATAAGCCCTTCGGGGGAAAGATTTATCGCCATTGGATGGGCCCGCGTCGGATTAGCTAGTTGGTGGGGTAACGGCCTACCAAGGCGACGATCCGTAGCTGGTCTGAGAGGATGATCAGCCACACTGGGACTGAGACACGGCCCAGACTCCTACGGGAGGCAGCAGTGGGGAATATTGGACAATGGGCGCAAGCCTGATCCAGCC
>Ga0209172_10000402_pt1 | contig 120817 bp, 97 predicted proteins | sample LarsenN4metaG_FD_184113 | JGI IMG/M metagenome (GOLD analysis project Ga0209172, IMG submission 184113) | Hot spring sediment bacterial and archeal communities from British Columbia, Canada, to study Microbial Dark Matter (Phase II) - Larsen... ... | reverse complement strand
ATATCCCTCTTGGTAAAGTGGAGCTCTTGCATAGGGGCATATCCTCCTTTTTGGGCTAATACCAAAAGTGATATGCCCTAAGGCTCCACTTACCAAATCAATTTTACACAACATATGATACACTACCTTGGTTAGCAAAGAAAAACGGGTGAGTCCCAAAAGAACCCACCCGTTCGAATCCTGAGCTATTCTAAGCTAATGGCTGGCTATAAGACTCATAGATAAAGTGCCGCGCAGGTAATCTATGGAAGAATTCATGAGCGCCGCCGCATACTGGGTGTTGTGAATTCCCAGGCACTTGTCTTCCTCTACGAACAAGAAGTTCCAGACCGCTCCGGCCGAATCAGCTTTTGCCACAGTGCGGCCCGCTATGGGGTGATAAGTTGCGCTGTCAATCAACCCGGCGGCCACCAATTCAATGGCCAGTTCATCCAGAAGGGTTTGGAGTGAATCCTGAACACCACCGGGAAAATCTGCCGTAGCATAATTGAAATCGTCCACGTTGGCATGACAGCCGCTCTGATTGCAAGCCGCCACATTTTCTGTGCCGTTTGCTTCCATTCTCCAGGTGTGGCCACCCATTCCGTAAGAGGGGGTGGGGTACATGTGGCAGTCCACACAACCGTTGACCGTGCGGGTGGTGTGGGGCGAGCTGGAATAGGCGTAGCCGGCATACTCGTAACCATTAGTCCCGTTCAGCATGTCTCCCTGACCGTTGTAGTGGGGACCCCAGTGGACACTGGTGAACTTCACCCCGTCATAAACGTAAGTATTGACGTTGCGGCGGGACTGGTGGCAGTTGGCGCAGATATTACTCAAACCCTTGTCGTAAGTCGAGCCATCCTGCATGGTGACAGCCGCTACGGTCCGCAGAGTCAAGTTCCCGTTGGTGTGGGGTGCATGACAGGTGAAACAGCCAATGGCAGTCGGATTTTCTACAACGCTGGGAGCGGTTCCGGTGGTCAGCTTGGCCACGTAGCCTTCATTGGTGTGGCAGTAGTTGCAGGAAGAGGTGTTGCGGTTAATGTTCTCTCCGGACGCATGCACCGAGTTCTCCCACTGCTTTTCAGCCGCCAGAATGAAGGTATTCTGGTCGCTGTGGCAGGTGAAGCAGGAAGTGTCAGCCACTATCTGGTTGATAATTTTCTCCCGGGTGCAGGCTGAGAGTAAGACCAGCAGCAGAACCAGGGCGAGTAATCCTAATAAGATAAATTTCCTCATGTTTTACCTCCTCTCAGATTATGAGAAGAAAAACAGTTTGGGTTTCTTTATGCTTCATTAGTTTGACGTCATCAGAGTGGTCGGATGAATTAAGTCTGCGTATCCAGCTGCCCAGCCTTTGGTCTTGCCCACATGACACTGCAGGCAGGCAAAATCCAGTGTGATGTAACTGTTGGCAAATTTGCCATCAGGGGTAAACATCACTGCGGTCGAGTCGGTATTAATGGAAAAGATGTGACTGCGGACATCGCCAGTATACTGATTGGGGTTGATGGCCGATTTTCCGGTCTTGGCCATGTGGCAGTCGATGCACTGCAAAGGTACGTCTGGATGCTCACCAATCGGGCTGTTCTGGAAAGCTTGGGCCTCTTCAAAATGACAGGTCTCACATTTGTTTTTTATGGCCGCTGTGCGGTTCGGATTAGAAGGATGCAAGCCGATGTGGGGGTCATGACAGTCCACGCATTCAAAGGTGGCTTTTTTGGAAGCCAAGAGTTCATTGTACTGCTCGTGGTGCTCCACAAAACCACCCTTGGCTGGAATCAGATAGGCACTACCTCGGATGTGACATTCTCCACAGAGATTGGCGGAGCGGTCAATGGTCATGCGGTAGTTCTGTGGGTCTTGGGAGTGCAGGCTCCCTTTGCCATGGCAGGCTTCACAGTGAACGCCCGGGAAAGCCCAGGTGCCAATCAAGCCTGGCCGACCTTCTTGATTTCCTGTTGCAGAGTAGCCGGTAGTATGACAAGGACCACAATCGTAAGCGGTAACCTTGTCTTTATTATAGTCGACCCATTGCTGAGTAGCAAAGTTGTACTGATTCTTGCCACCAGATGTCATCACGTAGCCGCTGTTTCCTATAAACCTAGCTTTCCACCAGAAACCACCAATCACGTAGGCTACTGTATCCCAGTTCCCTGCTCCATTAGGGGGAGTGCCGGGAATTTGAGTAAAGGGATAGAAGCCGGGTAGTTGTGCATCCGCAGCCTTGACTAACTTGTAGGGATGGCCGGTCTTTTTAAATTCGTTGTAAATGCCCGCATGGCAGGCCTGGCAAGCTTCTGAGCCTACAAAAGCCGCAGTCGGCGGCTGAATTATCTGGGTAATCTTCTTTTCTCTGGTACACCCGGGCAAGAGCAATGCCAAGGCTACCAGTCCGAGCACCAGCATAAGTATGGTTCGCTTCATAACTATTTCTCCAGTTTTTCTTTTAATGTTAAGTTCATAGGCTTCCAATCTTTTTCCCTATGCCTATAGTATAAATATTCAAAGTGTAGAAATCTAAAGGTATTAAGTTGTCGTCAAAATTGAACACGTCGTACTTGAATTCAACGCTATAATCTTTGGGAAGAATGTATTCTACCCTGAAGTTAAAATCTTCCCTGCGGATATCCAAGTCTCCGCTCACATCTAAGAAGTTAACTCCGCTCTGCAAAGTTAATTTTTTCCAAGGTGTTAGAGATCCATTGACTAGCAGATTTCTGGTCTTGTTAAAGAATCTACCAAAGGTATCCTGATATTCCACATCCTGCATGGAGAAAGTGGCATCGGCGCTGAATCTGTCGCTATAAGTGAACGAGGCGAAAGAGACGAACCCCTTGCTGTCAGTTGAGGTCAGAATTTCTTCGTTATCCCTTTGTCTATCCTGATATTTCAAGTCAACCACCAGCTGCTTAATCGGCTTGTAGTTGACGTTGAAAAGGAAATTGTCGGATTCATAGGGGCCTACTAAAGTCGAAAGATCTTTGTCCTTGCGTTCCTTCCTCAAATAGGAGGCTCTCAATTTCAGATTATCCAGAGGGAGGCTGCGGGCCCCGATCAAAAAAGAATTGAGGTTATTCTGGCCATCTTCATCTTTGCGCCGTTCATATTCATAGCCGGCCTCAAAACCGATTCTCCTATTCACATCATAGATCAGATTGTAACCATTCTTGAGAGTCTTGCTGGTCAAGGCGGTGGCTTGATTATCCGTGCTCTGGTAATAGAATTTACCGGAGAGGGAAAGTCCCTTTAGAATCTTATAAAGGAGAGCTAAAGTATAAAGGTCAGTATCCATTTGCAAATCTGACTCGGTGACTTTGGCATCCTCCCTTAGATATTGAAAACTCAGGAAGAGATTTTTGGGCAGAGAGGTATTATAAACCAGCTGATGCCGGTTAGAGCGCCGGTCAAAAGCCTCCGAGAGGCGGGAGTCAAAATCTAAAATGCGAAAAGAATAGCTGAAGAAATTCCTCTTGCCGTTAAGCTGGAGGCCGAGCTTGCCATTCTGCAGCGATTGGTCGTAGCTGTTACCCAAAAGGCCGGGCTGATTGGGCAATAGGCCGATTCTCTCCCCCTCTTTTTTCTGGTAGTCATAGTCTCCAAAAAACTTCAACCATTTCAATGGACTCACCCAGAAACTTCCGCCGCTATTTTTTCTCTTTGAATTTTCCTGGTTCTGGCCGAAGAAAAATCTCGATTCCTGGTGAAAGAGCCTAAAATCCAGCCAGTTGGTACGGCGCAGGCTAAGAGAAAGGTCACGGTTGGCCCGATTCAGGTTGGAGGAAGAGAAATTTAGCCACGTTCCATTAGCAAAATAGCTGTTGAAGCTCAGGCTCCCTAAGGCTAAACCGGAATAAAGATTGAAAACGTCCTCGCTGGTGCTTCTTTTCCCCTCCTGGTCAAAAAGGGAGTAGGAGAGTTTGATTTCTCCGTTTACTGAAGAAGAATCTTGAGCCAGAGATAATGAAGAAGTGGCCATCCAGACCAGGCTCAAGGCTACTGTTAGTATCAGAAGATGTTTTTTCATCTTTTAATCAGCTACCGTGGCATCCGACCAAGAAACAATTCTGGGCTAAGGCACTTTCGTTAAAGAAACGCCGGTCAGTATAAGAGCCATGAATATCAGTATGGCACTCTAAACAGTTGCGGTTGGCATAAATCCCGCCATGAGCGGTTCTGTGCTTGGGTATGTCATGACATTGCCGGCAGAGCTGCTTGACCGGCTGGAGCAAGAGTCGGGGATTGGTTGATCCATGGGGGTCATGACAGGAAACGCACCCTGCCTTTTCAATGCTATACTCCTGGGTGGCGCCGTGCTCAAAGACAAATGGCCCCTGGAATTCAGCATGACAGCCAAAACAGCTTTGATCCGGCCGAGTCGAGGAGAAACTTTTCCCGGGCTGAAGGGAGATTTGATGGCAGTCAATACACTTGACCACCCGGTCATTGACCGGATGCCGGAAAGGGTTGGCTAATTTTTGTTCGATTTCAGCATGGCAGCTCAGACAGAGAGAAACTGACGGCATCAAAAGCAATGCTTCAGCCTTGGCCTGGTGAATAGAGTGACAGTTCAAGCAGCTCACATTCTGCCGGAAATGAATGTTGGTTTCTGAGAATTCCCGCACATGGGCCGAGGCATGGCAGGCCGAACAGGTCTTGACCAAATCAAATATCTTGGACTTAGCAGGATTAACTATATTCTCCGCGCTCGGCTCTTCTAAGTGTTTAGCGGCATCCCCATGGCAGTTAGTACAATAAACCAAACGGAGCTTGGAATCAGCAGCTCTTGGATTAAATCTATGAACAGTTTTGGACAGGTTGTCGGCGTAATCAGAATGACAGTCCAGGCAGGTGGAATTGGTTTGGCTTAAGTCGGAAGATGCAATACTGGGCACTGAGACAGTAAGTATGAGTACAAGCAACCAAACTGCCATCTTGAATTTTTCGGCTTTTAAGTTCGTTTCTAACCTTGTACCTTTTTTCACAAATTCGCTTTACTTTTATTATCGACAAGTTAAATTAAAAGGTTAGAAATAGTCAAGAACTTTCATACAGCCACTTGAACAAAAATCAAGTCGGGTTATTAGGAATGATTTGCTCTTGACATAGACCTATTAGCGTTCGATGATGTAAGTGAGGAAATTGTCGTGCGTTTCAGCAGGATTACAGGTCGCCGGCCTCTTCTAAAGATGGAGACTTATCTACTAAGGCTAAGTCTCGTCCTATTCTCATTGCTGGGACTATGGAAGCCAGCCCGAGCCTTATCCATCGAAGAGTGCATGCAGTGCCATGCCGACCAGAATCTGGTGGTCAAGGATACCTTGGGGAAAACCCGCTCCCTTTTTGTTGATTTGACCGTTTTCAAAAGCTCGGCCCACGGGCAATTCGGGTGTAGCGACTGCCACGCCGGCATTAAGGAACTGCCCCATCCTGAGAAATTGCCAGATGTTAACTGCCGCACCTGCCATGGGGCTGAGGCAGAAATCTATCAATGGCATGGCCGGGAAAAAGTGGGAGAAGACCCGGACCTGCCCAGGTGTGAAAGTTGCCATGGTACTCATGACGTATTTCACTCCTCTTCCAAGAAGTCTAAGGTCAATCCCCTTAATCTTCCTCAAACTTGCGGAAAATGCCATGAGAACATCAATCTGATCAAGAAACACAAGATTATGGTAGAAAGTCAGATGGCAGTTTTCAAAAACAGTGTGCACGGTAAAGCTTCCATGGGGGGTCTCTATTTTGCCGCCACTTGTAATGACTGCCATTCTACTAACGGGACCGCCCACATGATCCTATCTCCTGGCAATCCTAAGTCCTCTATCAACCATTTTAATATTCCCCGCACCTGCGGCAAATGCCACCGGGGAATAGAGAATGACTACTGGGAGGGAATTCATGGCGTTCTTACTCTGCAGGGGAGTACCGATTCACCGGTCTGCATCAACTGCCACGGCGAGCACGGGATTTTAGCTATAGATGACCCCCGCTCGCCAGTCAGCCCAACCCGGGTGGCAGAGGCTACCTGTACCCCCTGCCATGAATCAGCCCGACTTAATGAGAAGTATAAGATCCCTACTGGCCGGTTAAGAACCTGGGTAGATAGCTATCACGGTTTAAAGAGCAGAGCTGGCGATGTAACTGTGGCCAACTGCGCCTCCTGCCACGGCGCTCACCGCATCTTACCGCATACCGACTCAACCTCCTCCATCCATCCCAATAATCTGAAAGCCACCTGCGGAGGCTGTCATCCAGCAATTTCGGCGGCCTTGGCTAATACCCCTATTCATGGCGCTCCCGGTGTATCCGGAACGCCGGCGGCCAACATCGTCAGGAATATTTACATCATAGCCATAGTGCTGATTATCGGCAGCATGGCCGTCTATTGGCTCTTAGACCTGCGCAAGCAGATCAAGAAAGCTTCCCAGAAAAAATCGATCCAGCGCATGACTTACAATGAAGTCTGGCAGCATATGTTTCTGACCATTACTTTCGCCATCTTGGTGGTAACCGGATTTTCCTTGAGATTTTCAGAGGCGGCCTGGGTCAAATTCCTGTTCGGCTGGGAAGGAGGTTTTCCGGTTCGAGGGATGATTCACCGAACCGCGGCGGTGCTGTTTGTTCTGACCGCCTTCTGGCATCTTTTTTATCTCACTTCTGACCGGGGAAAAAGATTTCTGGCAGATATTATTCCTAAGCGCAAAGACTTTGGACAGTTTTTCCAGATGATGAAGTATAATCTGGGATTGAAAAACGAGCCCCCGGCTTTGGGGAAATTCGGCTATGTGGAGAAGGCCGAGTACTGGGCTTTAGTGTGGGGGACGGTCATCATGACCATTTCCGGATTCTTCCTCTGGTTTGACAATATAGCGGTCAAATGGTTCGCCAAAGGATTTTTGGACGTGATGTTAGTCATTCACTATTATGAGGCCTGGCTGGCCACCTTAGCTATTTTGATCTGGCACATGTATTCGGTAGTTTTTAGACCGGGAGTCTACCCCATGAATCCGGCCTGGCTGACCGGAATGATGCCGGAAGAGATGTACCGGCACGAACACCCGGATGACCCGGATATTTCAGGCGAAGCCCCCAAGGGGGAACCGGAATAGCTTTTATAGTTTCAGTTAGATTTTCCTTTTGCCGGACAGAATCGCAGAGGGGATGGCGATACGCAAGACCCAAGAATCTCCGTCAACAGTTTCTTTTTACTTTAACGGTAGCCAAAAATCTCCGCCCAGATAATCAGAAGAATCAGAATCAGGCCGAGACTTAAGGCGATCCAGCCAAAGAATTTCATCCCCTTGACCACTACCGGCGGTAAGGGGTCAACTAATTTTTTCTCCAAATCCCCGGACTCGACTAACTCCTGATATTCTCTGGGCCGGTCGATTCTGAGCTCCTCTAACGGGACCCGACCGGTGAAGATGACCGTATCCATGGGGAATTTCTCCGGACGGAAATGGGTATTGAAGAAGTGGACCGTGAAGATAAACCCTACGGCCAGCAAAGCTTCATCCGAGTGAATGATGGTGGCCACGTTGATGAACCAGCCCGGGAGTACGTAAGTGAATAACTCCGGAAACCAGAGGATTAAGCCGGTGGAGCCTATTATGGTCACCCCCCAGAAGACTGCAAAGTAGTCAAACTTCTCCCAGTAAGTCCAGCGGCCATAGGCCGGCCGAGGGCCTAAGCCCAAAAACCATTTGAAAGTGCCCCAGAACTCCCTGACATCATTTTTGTTCGGGAGCATGGAGCTGGTGCTGCCTAAAAATTCTCTCCAGGTCTTTCCTTGCTCTTTCTTCTTTCGGGCCAGATAGAATATATGAATCGCAAAATATACAAAGGTGATGATGGCACAGATGCGGTGGATGTAGCCGGCGGATTCAAATCCACCCAGCATATGGGAAAGCCACTGAGCCCAACCCAGATAGGAGAATTTCAGAGTCATGCCGGTTAGAGCTAAGCCTATAAAGCTGATGATAACAAAAACGTGCAGGCGCCGGGGTAAGGTATCAAAACGCAGATACTGCTTGCCCTGATGAACCACCTCCATTTTCTTGCGCTCTTTCATAGCCTGAAAAGAGCGGGGAAGCCACAGCGCAGTGTGCAGTCCAAAAAATCCGAAAGTGCCGACTAACAGGAAGGTCATGAACCAGAAGGTGTAAAACAGAGCCGGATATTTGTCCCGGTCGTGGTGAGTGGCATGAGTTAAATAGCCGGCGAATCTGCGGTGAGAGCCGGGATGGCACTGGCCGCAGGTCTTGACAATGTTCTGGCGGGATAGATGGGACTTAGGGTCCCAGACCGGCAGGACATCATGGGCGCCATGGCAGTCATAGCATTTGGCCGCCGCGGTATAGCCTAATTTGGAGACCTTGCCGTGAAAAGTCTCAAAATAAGTTTGGGTGACATCCTGATGGCATCTTCCGCACTGGTTGATGATGTTGAGCTTGAAACCCTCCTGGTCGGTGCGGGTTATAGTGTGGGAGGAATGGCAGTCGTGGCACATGGGGAGTTCTTTGTCGGTTTTGGCTTTTCCGGGATAGTGAATGCTCTGGGTGAACTGCTCATAAATACCGTGATGGCATTCGGCGCAGGTCTGGGCGATGTTATGGCGATTGACGCTGGAGGCGGGATTGCTGCCGGGGAGTTCATGATGGGGGGTATGGCAATCGGTGCACATGGCCGTAACCACCAGGCCGCTCTGTAAAAGCCCTTTGCCGTGAATGCTCTCGACATAGTTCTTAACTACCTTTTGCTTTTCACCGATTAGACGATTTGCGGCCTTCTCCCCTTGCCGGTGGCACTTACCGCACAGATTGGGGACATTAGTCGGATAAGTCGGAGATTTAGAGTCGCGGTGCTCTCTGGTACCGTGCAGGCCATGGCAGTCTTTACAAGCTGGAGCATTAGGGTCTCCTCTATCTGTCAGAGTTCCATGAGTGCTGGAAGCGTAGGTGGAGACTACTTCGGCATGACAAATCGAGCAATCGACTTTAGTAGTTATAGTCGCACAGGGGCGCTTCTGAATCGGGCTGGCGCCGGTGTGGCACTGGGCGCAGGCGGTATTGCGGTGAATGGAGCTTTTGACTTCGAGAGTATCTATAAAAAGAGAGATGGTCTCTCCATCTCTGACGGTATGGATATCTTTTCGGGCATGGCAGCTTAAACAGTCCCGGTCCGACATTCCCAACTCATAAAAGATTTTTCTTACCTTATGAGGAGCATGGCAGTCCACGCAGACCGGCACTTTGTTAGGCTCTTTTTCCCATAACTCACCCCGGATTACTTTCTGATGTACCTGCTCGATAAGACCGTGACACTTCTGGCAGGTCTTGGCCACATTATCTCGATAGATGGAGGATTTGGGGTCGGTGTGGGGCAGGACATTGTGAGAAGTATGGCAATCGGTACAGACGGCAGTGACAGTCAAACCTTTGTTAAATAGACCTTCTCCGTGCATGCTGACCGAATAGTGAGTTAAGATGCTGTCCTGGGGTATCTTATAAGTGCGGGTGACCTCAGTCCCTTCCTTGTGGCAATAGCCGCACACGAAGGGAATGTTGAAGCGATTTACTTTGGAATCAGGTGAACTAACTGAAAGTACCTCATGGCTGCCGTGGCAGTCCCAGCAGCGGGGGGCTAAGCGGGCGCCGGACTTGACCGCCTGGCCGTGCAGGCTCTGGTCGTAAATTGCAGCCACCTCGCTGTGGCAGGAGGAGCAATCTGGAGGCTTTAGATTTTCAGCATGGGGGAGTTCGGCACCGGCCAAATCAGCATGACAGGAGACACATTCCAATTGACCGTGAATGGAGTTTCCGAATTTTTTCTCATCGACATAAAGAGAAACGGTTTTGCCGTTTTTGACCTTGGTGAGGGTATTATCAGAGTGACAGGTAAGACAATCCGCATTCTCAGCTCCTTTGGCAGAGAAAGACCATACCAGGGGGAGTAGAATTAAAAGGCAGCGGATAAATTTCATTTCCAGACGCCTTAACTCATGCTGGTTTTACCGGATGGGGAGCTCTTCAATCACCGGCTTGGGATTCTGCTCTTCGAAGGCTAAGAGGTTGTGGCACTGGTTGCAATCTTGAGAAATAATTTTGCCGTCCGGACTGGCGTGCAGTTCGTCGTGGCAACGGAAACAGCCAACAGAATTCATATGACCGATGTTGTTGGGATAGGTATTCCAGGTGATGTTCATCTGCGGAAAGACATTGGAGGAGTAAATTTCTTTCAATTTTTTGGCGGCTCGGTGGATGTCTTCCTGCTTGGCGATGTAGATGTAATCGTAATTAGTTTTATAAAAATTTATCAGCCCTTGTTCAATTTTGGCCAAGGCTGAATCCTTATCACTGTATTTAGCGGTTAAAAACTCCAGGGAGGTCTTCTTGATGTAGGGGAGTTTGGGATTGATGAAGCCGGCTAACATGGCTTCATCAATGGCATCAGTCGGCTGGCGATAAACATGGGTGGGCCGGTTGTGGCAGTCCATGCAATCCATCGTGCGGGGAGGAAGCTTTTTCACAGAATCCAAAGGGATGGGTAAATCGGAAGAGAGATATTCGGTCATGTTACCCTTTAAATCGACCAATCTGATCCAGGGAATCACCTCCCTGGCCGAATCCAGAGGAATATATTCAATCTTATTGGCGATGTTCATGTGCCAGTGAATCCCTTCGGCTATGCCGGACTCTTTGTCTCCTCCTCCGGTCTTAAGCAGCAAGACCGTCTTCAAAGGAGTGTTTTTTTCATCGTCAGAGTACTTGGTGATTACTTTGAGCTGCTCGCCGTGAAACTTCTGGGGCCAGTGGCATTGCTCACAGGTCTCCCGGGCCGGGCGGAGATTCTTGACCGGAACCGGAATCGGTTTGCCATAGGTATTAAAGAGGACTGCAAAGACTTGCCGGGTGCCGGAGAGTTTGGATTTGACAAACCAGGAGGCCCCGGGCCCGATGTGGCAGCTTACGCAGGCCACCCGGGAATGGGGAGAATTTCTGTAGGTGACATATTCCGGCTGCATCACTTCATGGCAGACTTGGCCGCAAAAGGTGGTGGATTCCATGAATTCAACTGCCTGATAGCTGGCAGCAGAGAGCAACGCTACAATGAAGACCGCGGTCGGAATTAAAAACATTACTCTCCGGCGGACCGCGGATTTATTCAAGTCGATATGAATCTCCGGCAGGAGCCCTTCTACTCCTTCGGCTTTGAGGGCTTTTCTTTTGACCAGGTGATTGCCGACCGGAATTAACGCCAGGCCTATTACCAGAAAGATGGGGAGGACCAAAAAGACGATGATGCCGACATAGGGATTGGTATGCACCACATCTAAACCGATCCAGTCCATCACCAGTATGGCCAGCATCAAGACTATGCTGGTGATAACCAAAACTAAACCGATAAAACTTATAAGGTTGGTGAAAAAGCGGGCCAGAAACTTGGTTTTGATCAATTCTGCGACCATGTATCCTTAGTGGCTGACTCCAGCTACTCAGAAGTATATGAACAAGTTACTAAAACAAATACGAAAAGCAAGGGCCTTTATGTGAAAAAATTCACATTTTATGCTTGACAATTAATAGTATCGGATTAATTTGGAAATTGGCTGCAGAGTATTAGTAGATAGACTATGCTGAAAATACCTAAGATACCCCAGCAACTGATCCCTTTAGCTATACTCTTTGCCCTATTAATCGGAGCATTAGTGTTGGCTCGCCAGCTGCTGGTACCAGATACTTTTGGCGATTTAGGACATTATCGCGCCCAGGTAGTCAACGAGATTGGTTCTCAGCAGCTGGCTTACGCCGGCTTTGAAGCCTGCGTTGATTGCCACACCGACGTGTACCAGCTTAAACAGCAGTCACGCCACAAGGGAGTGGCTTGCGAGGTATGCCATGGCCCGGCAGCATCGCATGTGAACGCACCGGATGAATTCAAGCCCAATATCCCCAAAGGGAGGGGTTTTTGTCCCCTTTGTCACGGCTACAATCCCTCTCGTCCTTCTGGATTTCCTCAGATTATCCCGGAGCAGCACAATCCCGGACGGGCCTGTATGTCCTGTCATAATCCTCACTATCCGCTTTTGCCCCATACCCCGGAAGAGTGCAGTGCTTGCCATCGGGACATTGCCAATGTCAAGGTTGTCTCGCCACATGCCGCTTTGCCCTGCACCAGATGTCATACCGTTCCGGAGCAACATCGGATTAACCCTAAATTCGTTCGGGCTGAAAAGCCGAGCAGCCGGGAATTGTGTGGTCAGTGCCATGCTCAGGGGGCTGAAAGTTCGCCCGAGATTCCCAGAATCGACCTCGAGACTCATGGGGGCAGATATTTATGCTGGGATTGTCATTACCCCCATTATCCGGAGGCCCATAAATGAATAAAGAGCCTAAGATTCCGCGCCGAGAGTTTCTGGAAAACTGCTCCAGGAAAGTCCCTGCCTGGTTTTTGATTATGGCGACTTTTGGGGCTGAAGAAATTCTGGCTCAGGAGGAGAGTAAATACGATCCCGGTCAGCACAATTATGCCATGGGGATAGACATCCACAAATGCATCGGGTGCGGCAGATGCGCAGACGCCTGCAAAAAGGAAAACCAGGTTCCCACTGAGCCGGTCTTTTTCCGGACCTGGGTGGAAAGGTATGTGATACCCACTGAAGGCGAAACTCAGGTTGACAGCCCTAATGGAGGGATTGATGGATTTCCGGAACTAAAAAGCGGCACGGAAGTGCTGCGGACCTTTTTTGTCCCCAAGCTCTGCAATCACTGCGCTAATCCTCCCTGTGTTCAGGTCTGCCCGGTCGGCGCCACTTTTGTGAGTGAAGACGGGGTGGTTCTGGTAGATGAGACTTATTGTGTGGGGTGTCGCTATTGTATTCAGGCGTGTCCTTACGGCGCCCGCTATCTGCATCCCACTAAAAAAGTCGCGGACAAATGCACTTTTTGTTATCACCGGATTACCAAAGGATTATTGCCAGCTTGCGTGGAAGTTTGTCCAACTCAGGCCAGGATTTTTGGAGAAGTGGGAAAACCGAGCAGTCCTTTGAGACGCTTTTTGCGGTTCAACGACGTCACAGTTCTGAAACCCTGGCTTAACACCGAGCCGAAGGTGTATTATGCCGGGGCAGACGGAGAAGTGAAATAGGAGCAATAATGCTAAACGTCCTAACCCAGCTCCCGGGAATCACCGGTTATATTTATCCTAATGAATATGAGCTCCATTGGGGGCTTTTGATTGTGGTCTATCCCTATCTGACCGGCTTGGTGGCCGGGGCCTTCATTTTAGCTTCGCTGGAAAGAGTCTTTAAGGTCAAGGTACTGCAGCCGATTTACCGCTTGTCACTTTTGACTGCTCTGTCATTTTTGATTGTGGCCCCCCTCCCCCTTCTGGCTCACCTGGGGCATCCGGGCCGCTCTTATGAGATATTCTTGACCCCCAACACCAAATCAGCCATGGCCATGTTTGGCTTTGTCTATGCCTGGTATCTGATGGTGGTATTACTCTTAGAGGTCTGGTTCGATTACCGCAAGGATATAGTATTCTGGTCTAAGGAAAAGAAAGGGATCAAAAAGTTTCTTTACAAAATCTTGACTTTAGGGGCGACCGATACTTCTGAAAAAGCTACCCTCTTCGATAATCAGATTGGCAAGGTCATCACCATCATCGGGATTCCTTCCGCTTTTCTTTTGCACGGTTACGTGGGGTTCATCTTCGGCTCGGTCAAGGCTAATCCGTGGTGGAGCAGCGTCCTGATGCCGATAGTCTTTCTCTTTTCGGCCATTGTCTCTGGGGTGGCCATGGTGCTTTTGATCTATATGATTACCTCTTTAGTGCGCTGGAAACAGATGAACATGGCCTGCGTCAACAAACTGGCGGAACTTTTGCTTTATGCCATGATCGTGGATTTCTCTTTGGAGCTCTTAGACTTCATTCAGAGGCTGTATGAATCTGAAGAATCGATTACCATCTTGTCCCAGATGATCTCCAACCGCCTCTTCATCAGCCTAATAATTACTCAGATTATTCTGGGCTCTTTAGTCCCCATGCTTTCCATAGCTATGGCCAGATTCGGCAAACTGGCGGATGAAATGCGGCGGATGTTATATTTTCTGGCGGTAATCTTAGTCCAGGTCGGCATCTTCAGCACCCGCTGGAATGTGGTCATCGGCGGTCAGCTTTTCTCCAAGAGCCTGCGGGGATTAACGGTGTATAAAATGGAGCTCACCGGACTGGAAGGTCTTTTGACAGCCGCTCTTCTCTTAATCCTCCCCTTTATAATCCTTTTTATCCTATCCAGAATTCTCCCCCCCTGGTCCGAGGAGAAGCCGGCCGTTTCTATTCCCTAACGCCGGTTCTGAAGAGCGTCTGATGTATGAGAAAAGCGCCACTGGGGTGTTTCCGGTTGGCACTCCTTCAAATTGAAGGATGTTTTTTATCTTAGCTGGAAGGTAACTGCAAAAGTATTTTCATCAATCCTGTAACCAACTAAATGACCCTCAATCTAATAGTCCTCTTGGTCTGTTTAATCTGGCTGGTATCAGAAGTTGTTTTAGCCAGAGTAAAGCATTCTAAAAAAACCGAGTCAGCGGGCCAGGATAAATCTTCGTTGCGAATCTTATGGATGACTATACTCATTTCCGTTCCCGGGGGAATTTTGGCCGGAGTCACCGGGATTGGCTCTATGGCCGTGAGAGGTCATCTCCTGTCACTAGCAGGTCTGCTCTTGATAATTCTGGGCTTAGCGGTCAGATGGACCGCCATTCTTACCTTGAAAAGGTACTTTACGGTTGACGTCTCCATTGCCGGCAATCATCAAATTATCAAAAAGGGAATCTACAGAATCATTCGCCACCCCGCTTATGCCGGAAGCTTGCTCTCCTTTTTAGGATTAGGGTTATCCTTTTCAAACTGGCTGAGCACGGCGGTGATACTCATCCCCATAGGGGCAGCTTTCTTATACCGGATCAGAGTGGAAGAAAGAGTCCTCTCCGAGGTTTTTGGGGAGGAATACGTCAAATATTGCAAAACTACGAAACGATTAGTCCCAGGAGTATACTGACCTGAGTGGCATATTTTACTGTCACTCGGGATCACCTAACGGTTTTATTGATAGCCCCCGCCAGATTAAAGCCCAGATTACACGCCGGCCCTGCGGTCAATCTCTCTGATTTTCAAGAAGAGCAGAATTGCCAGTAAAATAATCAATACTCCTGAGCCAGCCAAACCGTACTGCCTGATGCGGGCGTCTTTCAGAGCCTCCTGCGCTTTGGATTTCACCAGATTGGCCTTGAATCTCCCCTGGTCTGCTTCTTCCTTAACTTTTTCCAGGGAGGCAGCATGGCTCAGACTCTGAATCTTGACCACCTCATCCGAGGCAAATTTCAGGTCAAATTTGGCAGCAGCAATGTCCAGGCCGGCCTTTTCCGCCTGAGAGACTAATTGGTTGGCCGAAGCTATGTCACTTTTCAGGCTATCCAACATTCCCTTCAGTCCGGCTGCCACCTGATAGGCCTTGCTCTGTGGGTCGGTGTGGCATTCCAGACACAAGGCTCCCTCTCCTACTCCCAACATCTCATCCGAAGTCTTCTTTACTTCGTGGTTGTCGTGACAGGCTTCGCATTCCGGGAGATTCAACTCGGCAAAGGCCTGTTTGTGGGGAGATTCGCCGAATAAATCTCGGTTGCTGGCATGACATTCCCCGCAGACTTGAGATACGGTGGCTAAACCGGGAGGGGTGGCTCCATGGTTGCCATGACAATCTGCACAGGTGGGGGCGGAGCGGTCCTTTTTTTCCAGAAGCAGTATTCCGTGAATCGACTTCTGGTATTTTTCAAATTGATCCGAGGGGATTTTATAGGCCGCCATCAGGGTGGCATCGGCGTGGCACCTGGAGCAGGTTCTGGGGATGTTGAGTTTGTGGACCGGAGAGCGGGAATCTGAGACTGGCAAAATTCCATGCACCCCATGACAGCTGATGCAGGTAGCCACATGCGTGTCCCCTTTAGCCAAGAGCTTAGCATGCTGGGAGGTGCGGTACTGCTGCTCCTGATCGACTCTCAGGCCCGGATTAAATTTTTTCATATACTCTACGTCGGAGTGGCATTTGCCGCAAAAGCGGGGAATCTGCTGGGGGGTGGGTTTCCCCACATATCCTTTAGCCGGGTCCATGGAGATGGCCGGGTCCCCTTCCTGAAAGCCGACTTTAGCATCCCCACCATGACACCCTTCACAGCCAATTCCGCGCATATAGTGGATGTCACTTTGGAAATCTTTTACAATTTTAGCCTGTTTCTCATCCAAAGTCTGGTGGCATTGGATGCAGGAGTTCTTACTGAAATCCTTGCCCTCAGCCTCCGGGGGAATAGTCAAAGCAGAGAGCACCAGAATCGGCACCAAAATATTTCTCATACCATATATCCAATAAGGGTCATGACCACAATGTAGATGATGGCTACGACTCCCACCGTCGTGAAAAACGGGCTGCGCAGCTCCTGGGCCGCTTTTTTGTCCAGAAACGGCACCAATAACAACAGGGCGCCCATAGCCGTAAAGGCTAGGATTCCTAACAACTCGCCCTCGAAAAAGAGGATCTTGGCCGGCAAGAATTTCAGGGTCTGGAACATGAACACAAAATACCACTCCGGCTTGATGCCGGTCGGCGCAGAAGAGAGTGGGTCAGCCTTCACACCCAATTCCCAGGGAAAGACCGAGGCCAAATAGACCAAAATCCCCAAGGCAATCAACCAACCTAACAAGTCGCGCAGAAGAAAATTGGGGAAAAAAGGGATGACTTTCTGATTAGGGTTTTTCTGCATGGAAACCGGCCAGCTCATCCCTTGTTTCTGGACTAGGAGCAAATGCATAGTTAAAAGAGCGGTCATCAGCATGGGCAAGACCGCCACATGAAACCCGAAGAAGCGGGTCAGAGTCGCCCCGGTGACTTCATTACCTCCCCGCAAATATTTCAGGACGAAGCTGCCGACAAAAGGAACCGCTCCGGCGATTTCAGTCCCGACCTTGGTGGCAAAAAAGGCGAGCTGATTCCAGGGCAAAAGATACCCGGAGAATCCGAAACCAAGAGCCAAAAAAAGGAGCAGGACTCCACTCACCCAGGTCAATTCTCTGGGCTTACGATATGATTTCAGCAAGTATACCGAAAACAAGTGCATAAAGGCGAAAAATATCATCAGGTTGGCAGACCAGGAATGAATGGAGCGGATCAGCCAGCCGAATTTCACTTCGGTCATGATGAACTGAATCGACTCATAAGCCCCTTCGGCTGAGGGGCGGTAGTAAAGCAAAAGCAAGATGCCGGTGACCACCTGCACAAAAAATAAAAAGAGGGTCATCCCCCCCATGTAATACCAGAGGCTATGTTTGTGCTGGGGAACGGTTTTGTGGGTGATGAATTCTTTGATGGCCAAGAGGTCGACTCTCTCTTCCAACCAGCGGATGGATTTGGCGGCCCAGGAGGAAAAAGGCATCTTTAGCTCTTGGTCACAATTACGTCTTCACCCTGCACAAAGGCCTGGTATTCTTCCAGAGGGCGGGGTGGAGGCCCGGCGATGTTTTTGCCGTTCAGGTCATAGTGGCCGTTGTGGCAAGCGCACCAGATGTGCTTCAGATCCTGGCGGTACTGCACGGTGCAGTTCAAGTGGGTGCAGACTGCGGAAAAGGCCTTGAACTGGCCTTCGGCGGTGTGGATTACAATTCCGGGCCTATCGCCGAAGCGAAAGATCTTCCCGCTGTTTGGAGGGAGCTCGCTTAACTTGGCAGCTACTACCCGATTGGTGGAAGCCTCCGGAATCTGGGGAGGAATTATGAAGCGCAGGATGGGATATAAAATCGCCGCCAGCAAGGTTATTATTCCGCCTCCCATGAGGCGGTTCAGAAACTCTCGGCGATTGAGCTTTTGACCTCTGTCGGTTACATTCATCGATGCCAAACGAAAATCAAGGCTAAAGCTGCAAAAACTCTGCTTAAGATAGAAACCGGAACTGTCCTGTCAATAAAAAAGCTAACTTCAGCTCCTAAGGCACGACTTTATAGACCTGGTCATTGTGCCGGCAGTGCTCTTTAACTTTGATGCCGACCGAGGCGCCGGTCCCGGCCTCAGGCACACTCTTATGCTCAATCTGGATGGAATCTACATTCTGCTCGAAATCGGTGGTGTGCCCTTTGACGTGAATCTTGTCCCCTACCTTCAGGGTAGCGGTAAGCTCCAGTGCGATGACCCCTATCTTGGCAAAATAGTCAGTTACTTTTCCTACCAATTCCTCTGGCATAAAGCCTCCTTGAAAAAGTTAATAACTTCTGCTTACAGTCTCCCTACCAAGATAGCCGCCAGGCCCAGGTACATGTTGAGCTTCAAAAGCGAATTCAAGCGGCTGATATTTTGCAGAGAATTGTCCTTCCATAAAGACCAGAGAATGTATAAAAGAAATCCGTCCACTCCCAGGGCCGCCAGGACTAAATAGCGCTGGTTGAATAATTGCAGATGATAAGGCAAAAAAACCAGAACCATCAGGCAGAAAAAGATTAAAGTGACCACCAGCAGCGTCTTTTCCGTCCCCATCCGGAGGGGTACGGTTCTGGCAGCCGCCTGGCGGTCGGCGGGATGATCTTCAAAATCTTTCAGAATCTCACGGCCGCAGTGATAGAGAAAGGAAAAAATTGCCGGCACCAGTACCAGCCCCAGCTTTTCCACTGCCAAGGCGCCATAGATAAAAAGCCCGCCCGAAAGAAAGCTCACGATTAAATTACCCCACAGAAAACTCTTCTTCCAGCGCAGATTATATCCTATCAGAAGTACGACTGCCAAGAGCGCCAGTCCGAATACGTAGAAATTCACCCACCAGGTCAATATCACTCCACTAACAGCCAGAATGCCGCCCAGAATTAAAACCGCTTTCCCCTCAATCTTCCCCCGGGGGAGGGGGCGGTGATTCTTGTTCAGCCGGTCAATCTCTTGGTCACAAAAGTCATTATGGGAGTAACCGAAAGCGGCCAAAAGCAGGGCTGAAGCAGCGGCCAGAATCAGGTGAGGATCCAAAATATCTTTGGTCTCTAACCACCCACCCAAAAAGACCGAGCCCACCACTAAAAGCAGATTGTGCAGCCTGACTAACTTGAGATATTCCCAGAACTTTTTCATCAGAATCGATTTTCTAAGGCCAGGTGGACTTTCAGATCTTGCAGCTGGTCAGATTGACCCAGGCCCAGGTCTAAGCCCAGCAGGCCCACCTTGGAATCCAGCCACAGCCCCAAACCGTAGCCCAGTTTGAAACTCGGCCTGGCTCTCAGCTTATTTTCTTCCAGAAAGTTATGCCTGAATTTAGCCATATCGGTGAATAAATAGACTCTGGCCTGCTCTGACAATAAAAAGCGATATTCCCCGGTAGTCAAGATGACTCTATCGGCCCAGAACTGTTCGGCATAATAGCCTCTCAAGAAATTAACCCCCCCCAGCTTGAAGAGGTCGGCCGGCGAAAGTCCTCCCCGGGATGCGCTAATTTGGGCATAGACCAATCTGACCGCCAGAGATTGTTTTTTCCAGAGGGGGAAGAAATTCCAGATACTGAATTGTCCGCTAACTAACTTATCCTTTTGTGGGGCGAAAAACAGTGAGTCTTGCTCTGCTTTGCTCCAGTTTATGAATTTCACCTGCGCTTCCAGCTCCTGCCCCTGGCGCGGATTGAGGCGGTAGTCGGTATTATTCCAGTCGACCTTCAGGCCCAGACCCAGTTTTCGGCTGGAGGGAAAATAATTTTTCAAATAGCTCTTCTGATACAGCCGCTCCCAGCTCAAAAGAGAGGACAAGGTCAGTTGACTATTAAAGCGATAAGAGGTCTGCTCTTCTAAGGCTACCTGAGAGTAAGTGGAGTCGGTCTGGCTCTGGCGAAAGTTAATTCCCACCGAGAAGGGAGTGTTGAAGATCCAGTATTCCTTGAACGTAAAATTGAGCCGGTAGGATTTCAGGTCTTTTTTATCCCAGTAAATCTCGACCTGGCGGGGCCCGTCCAGGAAATTGGAAACCTCTAAGGACAAATTTCCGCTCAGATAACCTTCCCGATTGCCGGAAGCGGGAACGTAACCCAAGGCCCCGCTGATGCTATTGTTTCTTTCCTGGATTGTCATTCTGACCGTGGCACTGTAATCTGCTGCCGCCAGCAATTCAGGGCCTTGAAGGTCCTTCATATAGGGCAGATTCTTTAAGATTCTTAGGCGCTCTTCCCATTTCTTGGAGGAATAGATTTCTCCGGTCTGGAAATTAATCTCTTTATTCAATACTCCAGCCAATCCCGGGGAGATCCCTTCCCAGTTTATTTTGGTTACCTGTACTTGCGGGCCTTCCACCACTCTCAGTTTCAAATGAATCCTATCTGCACCTTCAGGTGAAATTTCTTCTAGGTTAACCTGGCAGTAGGGATAGCCGGAATTCTCATATAGACTCAATATCTTTTCAATCCCGGACTCCACCACCGCATCTGAAAAGGGTTGGGTGAGGCTCCACCCGGCAGTGTGAATCAAAGCTTCCGAGGAAAAAATAGTTTGGCCTTGCAGAGTGATTTTGGAGAGAAGAACGTTCCCCGGCTTGGCCAGCAGGAGACCACCGCTGAATAGTATTAAGAGGTATGCCACCAAAAGATGTTTTAAGCTCTTCATCTCAAAAAGTAGTAGTCAGGTCTAAGCGAAAGAAATGTAAAGGACTTCTGCCGGCCAGAAGAGTACCACGATAACTGGCTGAATAATGAAAAGTCTCTTTCAGTTTCAGGTCCAGGCCGAAATCCCAGTCAAAGTTATGGCCTCTTTTTTTCCCTTCGGCTAAAAGCCAGTTGATATAGGGTGTACCTGAACTAACTTTGGTCCAGCTGATCTTAGCTCGCCATCTGGTCACACTGCTATTTGAGTAAACCAACCCCGGGGAGAGTGAAACTAGAGCGCTCTTTATCTTTTGAAATTGATCTTCTTCCGAAAGATATCTGCCAGAACAAAAATATTGAGAAGCATGGCTCAGGCGCCGGGTGTAAGTCAGGCTTAGGCCATCGCCTTTTACCCGGTGAGAGGGATAGCCACTGAAAATTTGCTCTTTGAGGCTGTGTTCCTGTTTTAATTCCAAAAGATTGGCCGGGCCGAATCTTAGATAAGCCGAAAGGGTACGTCGGAGATTCTGGTTTAGCTGGGTCTGTGATAGATATGGGGAATTTTCCTTCCGGTCTTCTTGCCAGCTCAGCACAAAATAATGTTTAGTAAAAGAGGGGGTAATCTTAAGCTCCTGCTGCAAATTGAAGTTCTCTACATAAGAAGTATCAGATTCTAAGGCCTGCCAGGGGAGCAAGAAATCAAATCCTAACCCGGAATTACCAGCCACCTGGCTCTGCAGGCGCAGATAGGTGTCCGAATGCAACCAGGACCAAAAATTCTTCGCCCCATCATTAGCCTCAGCTGAGGAGAGTAAGCGGCCCGGCTCTAAAGTAAAATGAAAGGATTTTTCCCCGGAGAGAGTCTGCCTGAAATTGCCGTTATTCTCAATCAATAGCTTATAATTGCCCTGGGGGTCAGGCACATATTCCCCATTCTCCAGCCGATATTCTCCCTGACTTTCCGGCACCTGAACGTAGTTGTACGATTTTAAGTCCACGCCTCCCTGGTTGAGAAGATAATTCAGGTCGAGATTCAAGAAACCTCTTAAGGAAGAGTAGTCCAGCTGCCACAGCGCCAGATTCTGATTACTCTTTTGCCGGGTGAGCTGGTAATCAATCTGATTGCGGGTGAATTCCCAGTTGCTGGTTAAAACCTTTTTCCATTCCCTTAAACTCCCCCGCACCCGCCAGGTTCGGGTGGAGGAATTCGGCTGCCAGGCATAATTAAAAGAGTGCTTTTGAATTTTTGCCCAGCCCGCCTCATAAGCCAGCCGGGAGGCATTAGAGCTTAAGCCGATTTCAAACTTCTTCCATCTCTGGCCGGTAGAGATTTGCTTTCTCTGCTCCAACGTGTAAGCGCTTTTAATGGTCCAGGCCTTAAAGGGTTGATACCAGCCATAGCGCTGATTCTTCCAAGCTAACTTTCCTGAATGCAGGCTATCGCTCAGAGGCATAAAATGGCTTCTGGTATTATCTGAGCTTAAAGAAAAGTTGCCCGAACCTAAGGAAGGGAGGATCACATTCCAGCTTTCTCGGGTGGAGTTGAACTCCGCGCCCTTTCTTAGCTTCCCGAAGTAAGCCGACCCGGACAAATTCTGGCCCAGGACCAAAGCGGGGTTAAAATCCCATTTGAGCTCCTTTCTGGTTTGAACCTGTGAATTCAAATTCCAGATTCTTTCTGATTCAGTTTCCTCGATTCTGGAAAAGGGCGAAAAGTTTTCATCTCGTACAAAAACTCTGGTAGAAGCCCGGAGTTGCTTAATGCTTCGGCCTAAAAAATTCCAATCATTTTTCCCGAAATTCACTCTGGAATCAAAGCCCCAGCCCCGGTTGTCGCCGTCATCCAGCTTGGAGTAGGTATTCTGATCCAGATTGGACTGGGCTAGCTCCAGTCTGACCTGCCAGTCAGAATTGGGTTGAAAGGCTAGATCCAAGCCCAGCAATCTGTGGCTGCGGGGGGTCGGCAAACTCTGCAGCGGAGTATAATTCCCCTGTTTATCCCCCTGGTAAGTGAAAATTCCCGCCCCCTGATAAATATAACCCCCCGCTTTTTCTCCCACGTAAGAAAACTGAACCTGATAGTCCCCTTGCTTTTCCCCCGCATATTGGTAATAGCTATTTCCCAAAGTATCGCTGACCAAAACGTAGTCTCCAAGATTGTTGCCAACCCAGGTGGCCCCGCTCTTTTGGGTCTTGAGATAAGAATCTCCGGCTGAAGTCAAAATTTGTTTCTGATCTTCAGACAGGGAAAAACCTAAGGGGCTATCTTTGGCATCCCCTTCTGAAATCAGGCTGCCTCCTATTTTAAGAGTGCCGTCTTGAAGAGCCATCTGCGCCCGAGTGGCCACAAATTTTTTGGAGAAATCCTCCTGGGTGTACTCAAAATCGACCCGGATTAAAGACTGGCTGGTAATCAATCGATGCGAAGTAAAAAAGAGACTGCCGGTCAGATAGTCGATGGTATAGTCCAGGTCTGAGTCGCGCTGTAAGAGTTGACCGTCCAGCCAGACTTTTTCGGTGCCGGAAAGGAGAGTTATCCTGGTTTGGCCAGTCTGGCTGGACAAAAAGTACGGGCCCTGTTTACCATCTTCCCCATGGATCTGATTGGTATGGAAAGTCCCCTTGGAATTAGCTACCGTAGTCTCCAAAAAGATATTCGAAAATTTGGCCTTGCTCTGGATTCCTTTGATTTTCTTGCTAAAGCCGGTCAGCCTGTTTTCAGTAAAATCAATCTGCTGATCTCCCAAGGAGCCGCTGAAATTGGGAGAGCTAATCTCCAATCGCAACTTATCTAATTCCTCCAACCTTTGAGTCGAGCCGGCGGGAGAATAAAAGTCCCCCCGGTCGGATAGAAAGGCGGTGACCGTCACCTCCTCAGTAATCTTGCCCTGCAGGCTCAAATCCAGACCTTGCTTGAACTGTAAATCCCGGCTATTGCCAGCTTCAATTGAAAAGGTCTTGTTCCCCTTTAGCTCTAGGGAAGAGTCCTTTTCTTTAACTGGGACAGCCGCCGGCTGATGATCCACTTTCGAAATGGGAGCAGGTTTTTCAGCCGTTGCTGCAGGAGCCGGGGCGTTCAGCTCTCTATGGTAGTAGCGCTTCTTCAACTCCGTGTTAAAGTAACGGTAAGTCACCAGAAGCGAGTCTGTGACTGAAAGAGGAGCCCCAAGATAGAGGGTACTGTTGGAAGCCGAAAATTCAAACTCAGCCGAAGAAAGCTCTGCTCCGGCTGGCCGGCTGAGTTTCAGGCTTTCCGAGATAATAAAAAGATGAGGCAACTGATAGGGACCTCTGGTGCCGGTGCCTCTTAAGTAAAAGGAATCATATTCTAGCGACAGCTCATTGGCAGCAGAGGCAGAAGGAATTGGCAAAAAACCGGCTATGGAAATTGCTACGGCCAGCAAATATTCCTTAAAATTCATCCCGGCCCTATCTGATAATTTCAAAAATCTGCACCCGATTATTCCCTTTTTCCGCCACATAGAGTTTATTCCCGAAGAGTGCTAAACCGGTCGGCTCCCGGAATTGGCCCGGCCCCTCTCCCCGGCTCCCCTGCTGCCAGAGGAGATTCCCCCTTTGGTCAAAAGACAAAATCTGGCAGAGTTCCTGATCGCAGACTAAAACCTCAGAGCCGGTCAGCGCGATATCAGCCGGCCTGGCCAGAGCTTCGGCTCCAATGGGCCTAACAAAGCTGCCGAAGGGATCAAAGAGAACAATCCTGCGGTGGCCCGAATCGGCCACATAGAGATTGCCGTGGGAATCAGTGGTCAGACCCAAAGGGTCCTGAAGCTTCCCCTCTCCTGATTCAAAGCCACCGATTTTGTTCTTGAAGAAGTAAAAATTGTCGGTCTGCACCACCCAGTCATTCCAGGTATCGGAGAGGTATAATTCGCCGGTGTAAGAGAGGGCAACGTCATAGATGGTTCCTAAACCTCGAAAGTCCAAGGTCTCCGGGGGCTGTATCAGGGAGATGAAATTGAGATTGAGGTCGAATAGCTGAGCCCGTTTATTCTGGGAATCAGCCACATAAAGATTCAAGCCTCGATCCACGGTCAGACCGGTCGGGCGATTGAACTGGCCGCCATCCCAGCCGAAGCCTCCCTGCTCTTTGAGCAGGGTGCCCTCCGGGCTGAATTTCAAAATGCGGTCGTTATTGGTGTCGGCTATATAAAGGTTGCCGGAGTTATCCAGGGCCAGGCCGGAGGGATTGCGCAGGCCTCGCTCTCTCAACTGCCTGGTATCCAAGAAACCGAGCGACTTCAAGCCCTTAGAATGGGGGAGTTCAACCGTGGTGGTGGAGATTTTCGGTCCGGTTGAACAGCTTGTCAACAGACCCAAAAGCATCAAAATCCAGACCCGCCTGGTCTCCATGCGAGGCCTTATTAGAAGAAACTTTTGGTGATAGTCAGAGAAACTTTGCGGTTGGAGCCGAACAGGGAAACTCCGGGATGAAACCCGATTTGTTCCTGCTCAAAGGCTTTGAGGCGGTTGAATTTTTTGGCTCCCCGGAAGGCATCCACCGCGCTAATGATCCGGTTCAGGCCGGCTAAGCCCAGCATGTACAAAGAGCGGCGATAGGCGTTCTTGCTCTGATTGCGAAGGTCGCGGTATTCGGCTCTGGAATTGACATTGTCCCACTCCCAGTTCCAGTAGTCGCTTTCCGGATAGATGGGTGCGGCCGGGCCGTTAAACAAGCGGGTGAACTGGTTATACTGGTCCCGGTCATCGTAGAAAGTCAGCCGCTCGTAAAATTGGTCATCTTTGCCGTCCGGATTAATCCCGGCATGCTCCAGTGCATAATTTTTATAATCGCTCTTCTTCCAGCTCCCTACGGTTCTAAAGGCCAAGAATCCCAGCCACAAGGAGGCTTCACTCCCTACGAAGATTTTGGCCTTGCTCTTGGATTCGGCATAGAACTGGCCTGCCCCTGGGAGTAAAAGTGATAACAGAAAAGCCTTCTTGGGGGACTTTAGCTTCCCTTTAGGGGCAAATTCATCGGCGAACTCATTCTGGGGCTGGTTCTTTTCAGTTAACGATTGCAGAGCCTGGAGGTCCTTTTCTGCTATGTAGAATTTCAGCTGCAGCCGTATGGAAGAAATATTAGAGACCTCACCGGCTGCGGCAGCATTAATTCCCGCGGCCACCACAATTATTGCCAGCAGTCTTTCTATTTCTTTTCTCATCGACTCTAATTAATGCCGATTAGAACTTCACAGTCAAGACCGCCTGAGGAGAAATCCCGTTTTCTTCTGGCACCATTCGAAATCTCAGGCTGGTCTCAGTGAAGCGGTCCTGTTTGCGGTTGTAGCTTCTCACAGTCAGCGCAGCATCGATGGCAGAGAGCATATGATTCCCTAACGAGGCGATGGCTGACCATTTGGCCTTGTCATAGAAGTTATTGAAGTCATGCCGCATGGTCAAATAGGCCTTCCTGAGAGGAGTGAGAAGATCGAGTGTATCTCCTCCCCAACCGTATGTAAACTGGTCGTATTTGCCTATATTTTCGTAGTATTGACTTCTACTCACCCCGACCGAATGGTGGGTAAATCCAAGTTCCCCTGGGTCTCGAGCAACCGTAGAGAGCGTTTCTTCTAGATTATAAATGACACTTGTATCAGCTCTTAGCTGGTCATAAAGAGTCGGTGTTGTAGTTAGAAGCATCCAATCCAAGGTATCTCCGTTATACGTGTACGTGAATCCCTCATCGTCAAAGTATTGTTGTATCAGGTAGTCCCGATAGTCGTTAGCATTCCAGTTTGCGTCTGCATAAATGCGAGATTCTTTCTTCTTATCATCCCCCTTGCCCTGGTAGTGGAAGTAACTCACCCAGAAGAGCGCTTCGGCTCCCAAGAAAACCGCCGCCTTGAGCTTGGAGCCGCCATATAATTCACCTGCGCCTGGCAAAACCATAGACATCAAAAAAGCCTTCTTGGTCGATTTGGTCTTGGAGCCGTAGATGTCCTGACTTACCTGCAGAGTGTCGTTCGGTTGAGCTTCGAAATTCGTAAGACTGGCCTTCTGCATCAGTTGACCATAGCTGGAGTAATCCAGATGGCGGAAGTAGTTTCCTACGTCAGTCTGCTTTTGAGTTTCAGTCGCACCGCTCAATTGGACCGCCAGAATTACCAATATGAGGATGGCGGATAATTTCAATGGTTTGTAAAACAACATTCAAAACCTCCTTTATTTTACTACTGCTATTTTGCAAAATTCAGTCTGACTCTTACCCCCGCCTTTAGCCTGAATCCGGCAGACATAAACCCCGCTGGCCAGACCGGAGCAATCCCAGTCAAACTCGTTGTCGGTGAAAGCGGTCCCCTGGGTTTTATGGCTGTCGACCAGGTTTCCGGCCAAGTCAAAAAACTTCAATTCCACCTGGGAATCGTAGTTCAAATAGAAACGTAACGTAGCCCGGTTGGTAGCCGGATTTGGATAGGGATAAAAGCTACCTGGCGGCAATAAGTCTATGCCGGCCACTGGAGGGGGCGGTAGCTGAGTGGAAGGAAAACGGTTGGAGTGCTGGGCGTCAAAATCTTCCATCAGCCAGAAATCTTTTGAATTATTAAAATTGCCTATGATGTTCCAGACATAGACAAAGCCATCAGAAACCGGGAAAGCCAACTCTCTCTCTGTATCGGTTCCGCCTGAACGGTCGAAATTGACCACTGTGCCGGAAGCTAGAACTCCAGCAGCAGTAGATAGAGGAAAACCGGCAGGCTTGCTGGCAAAGCCACTATAGGCCAAGATTTCCCTGCCAGGTGAGCCTATCAGAACATCGCTATTGCCATCTGCATTGATGTCTACCAAGATAGGAGTAGTCGAGATGAAGCCAACCGGCGAGGCCCTATCAACAACTATGGGAAAGTCAGTGGCGACGGTACCATTGAAATTCAGAGCCCAGATTTTATTGTCCCCTCCCAAAAGAATTTCCAAGTGCCCGTCTCCATCTATGTCTCCCAAAACAGGTTTAGAGGAAATCGTGCCTCCTATGTTGACCGGGAAGCCCGATAAGATATTGCCGGCTGAATCTATCGCAGTTACGAAACCCGAACGACTTGCGACCAAAACATCCTCCGCTCCGTTGCGGTTGAGATCGCTCACTACCGGGGTAAAATTACCAGATGAAGGTAAGGTAACATTCCAAAAGGAGGACAATGAATCTTCACGATAAAGTTTGCTTGCAGTTCCTTCTCTAACTGAATAGAATTGACTATCCTTGAGGGAAAGGGCCACTTTTGTGTTATCAAAAGATTCAGCACTAAATTTATGCCCGCTCTCACCGGAAATGGATATGAATTCCAGAGCTCCGTCACTACAAATGGCCAGAATCTCTAGAGAATTTGACCCAGATAGAAAGTTACTTATAACTGGATTCTGGGAAAACTTGGAACAATTGATGTTGACTGGAAAGTTGGGAAGTAAATCTGCCCGCCCGTCTCCATTTCGGTCTTGGGCTACCCAAGCATATACTTTTGCGCTTTCGGTTCCGGCCACGATCACAGGTCCAATGGTGTCGGCAGGCACTAGGTCTGCTATAGCCGGCGGACCCACGATAGGCGCATCCGTTTCTGCGAAAATGGCGGCTGGGTAAGTAGTTGTTTTTTGTCCGTCGAAACTCTGCACTGAATCCACATCCTGATTTGCAATTAATCTACTCCCATCTTTTTTCCAGGCATAGATTCTGTTGCCGCTGGCTAAGAAAAGCTCCGGCACCGTGTCCCCGTCCACGTCATAAGCCACCAGCGAACTGGTATTAGAAGCGGGCCTGAATTCTTGAGGCCAGCCGGCTTGGAATAGGTCCACGCTTATATCGCACTGCATTATCGTATCTCTCCGGCCGATGCCGGTTACTTTTATATGCGTGTCTGCACCGGTGTTGCTCCGGGAAGAAGGGTAGGTGGCTGGAGTAAAAGCAGAGTTATTCTCCCGATAATACATGTCTGCCTGAGTACCAAAACCGGTATAATAGTCCCCTCCAAAGTCGATGATTCCATCTGCCTCTTCCACCGACACAAACCGGCGCTCTTTATCCCCCTGAAGTTGATTGGAGAGGAAATTATTCAGGCCGTCTCCATCACAGTCTAAGTAGGCCTCCCCTTCGTCCACGTGCCAGATCAACATTCCTGAGCCCGGAAGCAGCGCGTCGTATTCTCTGGTCAGAACCGGAGTGTTGCCTACCAGTTTGCCCGGCCCTAAGACTACGCCGGTGACCGGATCCCCTCGCAAATCAGTGCGGCCGTCACCATCCAAGTCTTGATTTCTGTTTTCCAAAAGAAAATACTCTTGAGAATTTATAGGTATTTTGACTATTTGAGTCGAGTCAGACAAAAGGGCAGCCGCCTTTATCAAAACATCCTGTTTATTCTGAATTTCAACTGGAACTTCAAAGCCCAAATAAGCCCGGCTCCAGGCATCCGGATAGACCGGCAGGGTGCCTAACGCCGGGCCGCGGAAACCCAAATCCACTCCCACATCAGTGGCATTATTATCCATCAGGGAGAAATCGCCGACCTGAGTGGTGAAAGTTGGCCTCTGGGTCCTGCAATCATAAGTTTTATATAGGTCCACCAACCCTAACTGGTGGCCGAACTCATGGGCCAAGACTGCGTTAAGCGCACCAATTCTGGTATCTTGAGAAACCGTTTCCGGAATGATCAGCCCTTCTCCAATTTCAAAAACTCCACCATCCACCGGTACCGGATTTCCCATGACAATGAAGCCGGTAAACAGGTCATTAGGAGTATTGGTGGGGGAAAAAGAGAGATTGGATTGCTGGTCTGAGCCGGCATGGAATATGACAAAGGATTGATACTGAGAGAAATCAATCGAAGGGGTAAGCTGATCAACCAGATTCCAAGTGTCCTTAAAGAATTCAGCCAAGCCGGAATCCGGCCGCTGGGAACCATAATATGCCATCGGGCGAGGGAGTTCATAGACCACATCCGAAGCGGCTGGAAAGACATCAAAGACAATATTCAATTTTCCTTCTGAGACCACTTCCCAGTAATTCTTCAAGGCTTGTAGATGGGACTCAGAATATTCTTTATTATGAGGGGAGGGGTCAATCTGATGCCCTTCCTGGGCGAAGAATACGCTGTCCGGCCTGAAATCGAAAGTGCCATCCCCGGTGGTGGTCGGGTCATCTGGAATTTCCTGTAAGAAAGCCACCCGCACTGCTAAAATTCTGATGGTCACCGGCTGGGCGCTGATGCTGGAAGGCTCTGGTAAACTGAAAAGACTCTTACGCTGAAGCCCTAACAGATTTTTCTGCGAGATCGCGCTGTGAAAAATATATTTCCCGACCTGGGCCGATGACTTCTCCGGCTGAGGATAGATTTTCCTCCTGATTTCCAAAATGGAATTGTTCGTCATTCCCCCGGCCGTGCAGATTGACAGCAGAGAAAATATCGCAAACCAGCCAGCTATTTTATGGAACAATGTTTTTGCCTCTTAGAATCTGGCGGTAATGGAGAGCTTTAAGGTATTAGACAATGCCAAGTCTTGTCGGGCCGGTATATAAGCCAGGTCAAAATGATAGTTGGAGTACTGCAGAGTACCTCCGAAGGTGGGAGTCTTGACCTGCCCTACCCGGTCATAGATGTAGCCGGCTCTCAAGGCCAGGTAACTGCCGTACCAGTACTCTAACCCGGTGTTCCAGATTGCTTCTTGGTACTCAGTCTTGAGGTTGTCTTTCACCCCTACCAGCTCTTTGTTTACTTCCCCCACCAAGGTCAGGCGGTTGTAAGAAGATTCCAAAAGCCGGTAGGCAAATCCAATGGCTAAATTGCGCGGCAAAGGATCGGATTGGTCCGCATCGATGTAGGTTATATCTGGTCCTAAATTGGTAATGGCCGCTCCCAAGGTAAGACGTCTCCAGGGCGTGCGATAAAGTAGACCGGCGTCCAAGGCAAAACTGGAGCCGGTGCCACTTCCCTGTTCACGGCCCGCTCCCACAGCAGCTAAATTAGAATAAATAAACTTAGCGGACATTCCTAGTGCCAGGGTGGGAGAGAACTTGGTACCGTAGGAAAGAGTTAAGGCCGCATCATAGCTGGTAAATTCACCTATTATGTCTCCAATCTCATTGGTTCTTTGGCTGGTGCCCAAGTTCAGAAAGGTAACATTGGCTCCGACTGTTCCCCACCCTTCCAAGTGCTGGACATAAGAGGCATAGGCATAATACAAATCTGAGGCTAGTTCGGGTAGCCACTTGGCAAACATAAATGTGAATTCCTTTTTGGCGTGGGCATAGACCGTGACCTTATTAGTAGAAGCAAGCCACATCTCTCCATCTCTGGCGACGATGGAATAAGTCTTGTTTCTTTCTAATCCCGCGTGATAATAGCGATTCCATAATCCAGAGTCATACTTGAGCGTGCCAAATTCCGTGCCAACATAGACCTCTTCTCGGCCGGGCGCCTCTAGCGACAAGATTCGGCTTCCGGCGGCGTTACGGTAAACATACAATTTTTGCCCGACCGCCAGAGCAGTGGTATCGAGGTGGTTGTATGCTCTGATCTTATCAGCCAAGGCGGTTACTTTCTTAGCATCACTGCTCTGCAAAAATTTTCCGGCTATCTTCTCCGGAGTTTCTCCCGGCCGGGAGACAGTATAAAGGGCGTAGCCGAAGTTGTGCCAGACTTTGCCATCAAAAGTCTTTACTCCGGCAGTAGTTCCCAGCCAGAGGTGATTGTTCTTGTCAACCGTCAGGGCGGTAATTTCACCTTCAACAGCTAGTCTGAAAGGGAGCATCAGGGTAGTGTTGGCAGGCAGTTCATTAGAGCTTAAGGAATTTAGTTTCTTGATTTGAGACGCCGCTTCAGAAATTTTTATATCATCTTGTCTCCCCAAGTATTCGCGGACAATCTTTTCGGGAGTGTCTCCCACTTTCACGACATAATTGACAAAAGTCTTCCAGGCTGAGCCATCGAAGTAAATCAGATTGCTGTCTGAAGCAATCCAGACTGATTTCTCGCTTTGAAGATGTACATACTTAGGTAGGCCCCCCAGCATTTCCGGGTTAAATTCATAAATGGGATCAAAGTGGCCACCTATATATCTTGATAGACCTGTGAGGCTCCCGACCCACAGAGCTCCGTGTGGACCGCTGGCCAGGCTAACTACACAACTATCCAAAAGCCCCTCCGGCCTGCCGAATTTTTTCCAAGTCGTTTCTCCGTCAAAGCTGTATAGACCTTGGTTGGTACCGATCCAGAGAGTTTTTTCCTCATCGGAGGCAAGGGCGGTTAGAGAATCTGCTAGAAAAACTCGGTAGGGAACCCTGATGGTCGCAGGAGTATTGGAAGTAAAGGATTTTTCCAGAATAAAGTAGAGCTGTTCGGTTTCCTGTCGGTTCAGATTACCATCGGCCAAAACTGTTTTAGCTGTGCTCAAAAGTTTAGTGAAATTCTCCGGAACTAGTCGCAATTCCTCCCAGGCTTCTAATAATTGACTCCATAACAGATTGAAATTCTTGACTAAGGGATAATCTTCCGGGACTAAACCTTTACATTTCTCCGCCAAGGACCGGAGACTGTCATAGGGAATCCCATAGTTGAAGAAGGCTACCCGGAAAACCAAAGCCTTAAGTTTTTCCGGGTCAGTCTGACCAACAGATTTGCCTAGGAAACTTTGCAGGCTCTGTTCCCCGGTCTTGACTTCCTGCCAGGTCTTCCATTGCACCCCGTCCCAGTGATAGAGATCAGTGTCAGTGATTCCCCAGATATCGAAGCGAGTGTAGTTATTGTCTGGTACATCGTTTCCTAAAAGTGCAATTTTCTTTAGGCTGACTTTTTCTGGCAGAAAATATTCATACCATTCACTATAAAGGGGGTACTTGCCCAGCCCGGCTGGATTCCAGTGAGTAGCAGTGGCATCGTCAGCTATAGCTACGAAGGTCTCCCCCATGCCGGCTGCTCTGGCTCCCGCCGCTATTCTCAAGAATAAGACTGCCGATTGGCTGGTACTGGCTTGAGTTTCCGAAATCAGACCCAGGCTCAGAGTTTGGGCTAAAATCAAGACAAAAAGAACTCTTCTCATTCTACTTCCTCCACTTGACTGCTATTGGCTACCTTCAAGTTAACATTCTCCTTGGGCTCGGGCAAGTCAGCGCTGATAAACCAACTTGCCAAAAACTTCTTTACGGTCGTTAGTTAGCTTTCCGTTTTTAATAACTTTTCCCAGAGCGGTAATTTTATAGAGATAGACTCCGCTGGCTACCCGTTTCCCATCCTGGTCTTTTCCATCCCAGGTCGTGGCGTAGTTGTATCCAGCGTTGCCGGAGGCATTGGCTATCTCTTTGATTGGCCGGCCTGACAGGGTAAAAATCTTTATATCCACTTGGTCGGCGGTCTGAGAGAGCTGATAAGAAAAATTGGTGAGAGCGCGGAAGGGGTTAGGATAGTTCATAACTTCAGTAATGGCCAGTTCGGAGAGATTCGCCACCTGGAAGGTGAGTTTAGCCAGGCTGGAATTATTCAGATTGTCCCAGGCTTTGACCTCGACTTGATGCTGACCCGGCTCCAATAAAGGGAGCTGATAGCTGAAGCTCCCTTTTTGATATTGACCGGGGTCATACTGGAACAGGTCGGTTACTTCGAAATACTGGTTTTGATCCAAAGTGATGGTCAGGCCATGCCCCAATCCGCCGGTCAAATTTATGCCGCTGGAGTCGATGATGGAAACCTCGAGGGTGGGTTGGGGGTCGACAAAATCAAAGTCGCGGGGATCAGGCTGCCCTTCAAAGCCAATCTTGATTTCCGGGCCGGCTACGTCGGCTAAAGAACCGACTGAGCCGGCGATGGGCAAAGAATCATAAAGACCCCGCCCATCCTGGCTGGCATTCAAGAGGTAGATCGAGAGACGCGCATCCGGCGCTCCGTAGGAGACATCCTTGGGAACGATGAAAGCTCCCTGAAAATAACCGTTCTGTACCGGCACCTTGCCCCGGAACAACTTGGCTCCGGGCATGTGGTAGTTGATCGAGTCCCCATTAGGAATGAAGTGAGTCCTTTTCTGGTTGGCGTCAAAAACCGTGACCTCTGCATCTCCATTGAAGGTGGACATGAAGTTACCGTTGCGGTCATAGACCTCCCCCTGATAGCTTACCAGTTCGCCAGCCCGGAGTGTATCGGGGGCCACCTGAGTTATTTTGGCCTCCAACCGTGGAACGGCTAAATTTAAAACCGGGCCGCCGAAGAGAATGTAGTTTCGATCATTGCTGCTGGGCTGACGGACTAGCTTGGCCAGATACAGGGCTTCAGTAATTGTCAAGCTGTCATTATTCAAGAGGCGGTCGAAAAAGAAATCATTAAGAATCTTGTTGGAGAGGGCAAATACTAAGCGGGTGGCGGCCACCGTGGCGACGGCTCCCCCGCCTGAAGCTCTTAAGAGCTCTTCTGCCATCCCTTCCGAGTTGGGATTGTCAAAGAAACCGATGCTGCAGGAAAAAGTTGAAATCAAAGGGAGTCTTTTCCCGTTTCTCAAACGGGGGATGTCCTGAGTGCGCTTAAAAATACTCTCGTGGGCCCACACGTCCGGATTGCCATGCCCCATGTAATTCATAATCAGGGTGCCGGAATTAATCTGGTTGACTATGGCGTCTTCGGCGGTCGGCTTTTTGCGGTTGACGTCAAAAGGAAACTCGATGGCATAAATCTTGGACAGATTGAATTCAGGCGGCACTATGCTCTGAGCAATCTCCTCACTGTAATCGGTGTGAAATTTTTCGTCGGTTGCACCCAGGTCAGGATTATATTCGTCGTCGGCCACCAGAGTGACCAGATTTTTCCAGGAGCCCAGCTCGGGCTGGGAAAGATAATCTATGACTTTCTGAGTTATATTTTGAACGTCAAACGAATTCTTGGCCGGCCAGCGGGAGATGACCATGTCCAAACCCCGGTCCTGACCCAGGCTGGAATCGGAGTCGTAGTAGCCCAAGCTGCCGAAGTAAATGTAGTTGTCGTCAGAGACATTGCTCTGCTGCGCGAAAGGGGGGATGTAATTGACTGAACCTGTCCCCAAGTAATTCTTGTAGTCATAGCTTCCATCGCCGACCAGAAGAGAGTAAGTCGGCCTGGGGTTGCTCCAGTTCTGGTAGGCATATTTCAAAAAATCCCGAATGGCTAAAGGGTCGAACAGCCCCCAGGAGAAATGGTTGTAGATATCTTCCACATTCACCATCTTGACTTCCAGATTGTGAAAATTGCGGTGGAAGTCGGCTAGCGGCTGGAGGTCATTGATAAAATTAGGGTGGGTCACAATCAAAAGGTCGGCCCGGTTGGAGGGGTCAGTAATGTCTCTTAAGTTCGGCTTGACTGCGGTTAATAATGCGGAAGGTCTTTTGGTCAAAGTCGAATTGAACAACAAATAATTTTTTTTGCTATATGAGATAGATGAATCCTGGAAGCTTAAATCAGAGCCCATCATCTGATAGTTCTGAATCTGTCTGGCATTGAATCTGTCAGAAAGATCCAGTAAATAGAAAGAGCCGAAATTCACATTGCTTAAATCATACCTGACCGTACCGTCGAAGATAGGGTTATCAAAAAGCAATAGACCGGTGCCGGCATCCAAGAGACGTGAATAATAGGCTTCATAAAAATCAAAAAAGATCGCACTGGAATAATTAGCCTGAAACTGGTTGGTTCCTTCCTGGAGGCTGAGGGTCTTGCAGACAGCCGTGACGCCATCTCTCGTGATAGAAAGAGGTGTAATCCCATTAATGGCTACAAAACTCGGCAAGGGGGCACTGGCAGTGGAAGAAAAACGGACTTCCGCCGTGTCTGAGCTTACCACCCCTTTCAAATTAGAGAAAAAATTAAACGAGCTCTGATTGAGCCAGTACCAGGTGAAGTAATCGAAGATGGTGCCTTCAATATCTCGAGAAAGCATCTGGTTCTGTTCTACGTGTAGCTTGTCTCGGAAAGTGGTTACTGCGCGACCATAGGTCCCCAAGCTGCCATCTTTAGTAAGCCATCTCTTAGGACTGCCGGGAAAAGAGCCCCCCCAGGTGAGCCAATAGACATTATCCGCAGTATAAGGATTGGAGTAATAAATGTATCGAGATTTAGTGGTGTCATACTCCCAGTTATCCACTGACCAGCCGTAGAATAAGATATAGTCATTGGCGTCGAAACTGCCGTCTGCTTCCCCGCTTACCGAAATCGCCAGCTCCTGCAAGTCCGGTCGCGGCTGAGAATTCAGGACCGGCAAGGTTTTCCCCCCTCCGTTAAAAACCCTGATGGTGCGCGGGTCTATCAGGGTGAGATCAATCCCGGCTGACTGCAGAAAAGTGCGGTCCAGCTTAAAGAGTCCATCCTCTCGAACTATGATTTTGTACCAGTTGTCAGAATAAGCAAATGGGTCGGCCTGAAGCTTGGCCGGAGCCAGAGAGCGCTCCACCCGCCAGGCCTTGGCCGTCGAATAATTCAAAAGCGCTTCCTTGAAAATATTGTCGAACTTTTCTGGAGAAGACAGCTGGGTAAAAGTTTCCCGGCTCTCTTGAAAATTAACTTGCACAGAAAACTGGGAATAGGATTTAACTGCCTTAGTTTGAAAATTATATTGCAGTGGATAAATTTTTAGCCTGAGCACCCTCTGGCTACGAATAAACATTGGCCCTTCGACTTCTACCACTTGTTCAGGATAAAAACCAGTCCCGCTCACTTTCCTTTTTTCACTTTGACTTTCTGGTTTTGTAAACTCAGGAGCTACCGGAAAGCTGAGGTTGCTTTTCTCCGGGCCGGGGACCACATCATAGTTTAGGCTGACCTCCCCGCTTGGCGGAACTCCGATTACCACAATTCTTACCGGAATCTGCGGCATTCCAGTTTCAAAACTATAAGTGCATTCTTTTATTTCCAGGATTTTCAAAGTCTGACCTTGATATTCAATCATTTTCTCCGCCGGCTCAAGCACGGTATAGGTAAAACTAATCCCTTTCTGGTCATCTTGGCTGACTGCTATATCGGGATAATTCGGAATTGCCGCTTGAGCCGAAGCCACCAGGCTGAAGCTACAAACTGTTAGGATTTTTCTATACTTCATCAATTTTAGTCAACAAAAAACCGAGTGTCGCTAAAGCCCACTCGGAAATAAAAAAGTAACAGCTAAAGGGCTTGCCAGACACAACACTACTTTCTCGTCAAAATCCCGATAAAGAACTGCTCAACCCTGTAACTGTTACTCTATATGCATTACCTCAGTTTTGCTACGTTAAAGTTATCGGCAAAGCTAAAAAAGTCAAGCCCTTTCTTTGAACAATTTTGGTAACTTTTTGTCCTAGAAATAACTATCTATAGGAGAGGTCAGGTTCAAGCCCCCTAAACTAAAAAATAAATGCCAGAATTATAACTATCACCAAGGCCGGCAGGAAGTTACCAACCCTCACTTTTTTAATGTCCAGAAGCAATAGGCCAATCCCCACAATCATCAAACCGCCCGTAGCGGTAAGCTCATTTAAGACATGTTGATCTAACAAGAAAGAGAGCTTCTGCCCCAACAGCGTAAGCAGTCCCTGATAGACCAAAACCGTCACGGCAGAAAACAAGACTCCCACACCCAGCCCAGAGGCAAATGCTATCGAAGCGAATCCATCCAGAACCGACTTGGCATACAGAATCGAAGCATCCCCTCGAATCCCATCCTCGATCGAGCCCACCACCGTCATCGGCCCCACACAGAAAACCAGACTGGCAGTGACAAATCCAACCACAAAATTGCCCGACTCTGATTTTACTCTCTTTTTAATTTTTTCTCCCAATCTTTCCAGCCAACCCTCTATATCCAAGAGTTCACCGATGATTCCACCCAAAACCAAACTCCCGATTATCAATAAAATTTGCTCTCCTTTGAAAGCCATTTTGAAACCAATCAGAAGAGTACACAGCCCCAGACTGTTCATAACGATTTGCTTGACTTTTTCAGGCAGGCGGGCGCCGACCGCCAGGCCGATTAGAGAGCCAAGCATAACAGTGCCGGTATTGACTAAGGTGCCTTTCATAGGATAACAGGATAAGCTTGAACTGGTGATGCGGCAAGAAGTATTTGACAGAAGAATTACAGCTCTTCCATCCGGACCGTAAAATGCCTGAGCCAGGAAGCCTGATAGACAATTTTCAGGCCTCTGGTCTGACATTTGTCTTTTTTAATTTCTTCCAAGCTGGCGGCCACATAATCCATATGAGAATTAGTATAGACCCGCCGGGGAATGGCTAAGCGGACAAAATCATATTTAGGAAGGGTAAGCCTGCCGGTCTTTTCTTCTTTCCTGGCCCACATCATTCCGCCAATCCCTACTGTCCTGATCCCGCCTTGCCGGTAAAGGGCAACTGAAAGCGCCTGGCCCGGATAGTTTTCTTTAGGAATGTGGTTCAGGAGTTCCGAAGCCTCCACAAAGACTGCATTCCCGCCGGTCGGCCTGACTATTGATATTCCCAGAGAGGAGATTTTCTCGCCCAAATAAGCTACCTGATTTACTCTGAATGAAAGATAATTTTCGTCCAAAACTTCCTGCAAGCCTCGTGATATTGCTTCCAAGTCCCGGCCCGCCAGACCGCCATAAGTCTTAAACCCCTCAAAGAGGACTAAGAGGTTGGTAAATTTCTCAGCCAGCGCATCCTCATTACAGGCAAAAAATCCCCCCATATTGGATAAGCCATCCTTTTTGGCGCTCATGGTACAGCCTGCGCCGTAAGCAAACATCTCCTGGGCAATGGCCTTTACAGACTTACTTTGATAACCTCTTTCCCTATGCTTGATGAAATAAGCATTCTCGGCAAAGCGGCAGGCATCGAAGTAAAGGGGAATTTCGTACTTATCCAGCAATCTTTTAGTCTGCTTGATATTTTCAAGCGAGACCGGCTGCCCCCCGACTGAATTATTGGTCACCGTCATAACCACTAGCGGAATCTTGTCTCTGCCAAATTTCTTTATATTCTCTTCCAGCTTGCTCAAATCCATATTCCCTTTGAAGGGATGCTCTTCTTTTATATCAGTTTCGATGCAGCAATCAATGGCGGTCGCCCCCAAGTGCTCGACATTGGCCCGGGTGGTGTCAAAATGGGTATTGGCCAAAACTACATCTCCCTTCTTGACCACGTTGGCAAAGAATAGATGCTCTGCCGCCCTTCCCTGGTGAACTGGAATCACGTTCTTATAGCCGAAGATATCCCTGACTGTGGCTTCTAAGTTATAGAAATTTCTGGCACCGGCATAAGCTTCATCTCCAGTCAGAAGGCCGGCCCATTGGTTATCACTTAAGGCCGAAGTGCCGGAGTCAGTCAAAAGGTCGATGAAAACATCTTCTGAGCGCAGATTGAATGGATTAAAACCCGCCTCTATAATCTTAGCTTCTCTTTCCACTCTGGAAAGGAGCTTAATCGCTTCAATGGTTTTTATTCTGTACGGCTCAACCGGCGGAAGCATTATTTTCCGACTTTCTTAAGTCTGAAACTTGGCTCAATATAACCTACAACTTTGTTGGCAAAGTTTTTTATCCGGGGGCGCACAAAATTTCCTAATTTTTTCCGGTCTGAGTTTTTCACCAGGCCCAGTTGTCTTAAAGCTTCGGCTACCACGCAGCCCACCGCCCGGTTATTCCCATCATAGATTCTGACTGCCAGGCCGATATCAGGTCCTATCACTCCCAGACATTCTAAGGCCTCGGCCCCGGCCTTGGCAACTATTTTCCCGGAATTTATTTGAGATAAAGCAAAATCCAATCTCCCCTGTCCAGAGACCATCTCCGGATATTGGCGCATGGCTTTGAGAATTTCCCCCAGCCCATTAGAATTTGACTCTGCTGCTGCCAACTTGGCAAATCCCAGCGCCATGTTCTTAACCGGCAGGGCAAAATTAGGGGCCGAACAGCCGTCAATGCCGATCTTTATTCTTCTGGCTGGATACTCACATAAATCGGATATGATTTGCAAAATTCTCCGGTGCAGAGGATGCTTAGGATTGAGATAATCCTTAGTGTCCCAGCCCTGATAGACGCAGTTAGCCAGCATGCCGGAATGCTTGCCGGAGCAGTTGTGCTGCAGCACTCCGAATTTCTCTTCCCGGCGGGGGAGGATTCCTTTGACAGTATAGTAAAGTGGCGGTTGAGTGCCACACTTGAGATAACTGCCGGAGAGGCCAATTCTCTTAAGAATCCCCTGGACTACCTTGACATGCTGCGGCTCTCCATTATGGGAGCCGGCCATGATGGCCAGTTCTTTAGCTGTAAAGCCGAATTCTTGGGCTGCCCCAGATTCTATTAAGGGCAAAACCTGGAAGGGCTTGGCCGAGGAGCGCAGGAAGGTGAAGAAATAAGGGTCGCCCGCCTGATAGAGAATCTTCCCTATTGAATCCACAATAACAACGGAACCACAGTGGACCGATTCCACCGTGGTTCCGCGATAGACCTTAGCTAACACCTCTCCTTTTTTCACTTCCTCTTCCGGCTGGCGAACTTGGCCACCACTTTTTCAAAGATGTCCAAAGCAGTTGTCGCAATCTCCTGGTCAATAATCAGAGGAGGGATAAACCGAATTGAATTGGGGCCGCAGGTCAGAAGCATCAAGCCCCGGCGGAAACATTCCTGTTCGATGCCATTGGAAATCTCAGGCGCTTTCTCCTTTGTCTTCTTGGACTTGACGAATTCAATTCCAATCATCAATCCTTTTCCGCGCACGTCCCCGATGATGTCGTATTTCTGCTTCATCTTTTCCAGCCGAGCCATAATGAACTTTCCCAGCTTGGCTGCATTGGCCATTAAACCTTCTTCAACCAAATTGATGGTCTCAATGGCCGCAGCACAAGCTACTGGATTGCCGCCAAAGGTAGTGGAATGAGCCCCCGGAGGCCAGTTCATCAACTTCTCTGAAGCGATGCAGGCCCCTAAGGGGAGACCCGAGGCTAAGGCTTTGGAGACAGTGATAATATCCGGTTTAACATTCCAGTGCTCGATGGCGAAGAACTTTCCGGTCTTGCCGATGCCGGTCTGGACTTCATCTGCCACATAGAGGATCTCATATTTCTCGGCCAAACTCTTCAGCTTCTGATGATAGTCGGGCGGCGGAACTACGTATCCACCTTCTCCCTGAATCGGCTCGACGAAAATGGCAGCCACATCCTCTGGAGGTGCTACTCTTTTGAAGATTTCATCTTCGATGTAATCGATACAGGCGATGTTGCATCTTGGATAGGTCAGATGGAAGGGGCAGCGGTAGCAATAAGCGTAAGGGACGTGGGTCACCTCTGGCACCAAAGGGGCGAAGTGATTCCGCTGAGTCAGCTTGCTGGCAGTCAGCGAAAGGGCTCCCATAGAGCGGCCATGAAAAGCGCCGGTAAAAGCTATCATGCGGGGCCTTCTTTTGACGTAGCGGGCTAATTTGAAGGCGCATTCCACCGCCTCGGTGCCGGAGTTGCTGAAAAAAACCCGATTATGGCCCTTGCCCGGCATCAGGCCGGAGAGCTTTCTGGCTAATTGGCCGGTCAAAGGGTGATAGAAATCCGCAGTGGCGATATGAATGGCCTTGCGGAGCTGTTTTTCTATGGCATTGACCACCCGGGGGTGGCAATTGCCGGTAGTATTGACGCCGATGCCGGAGTTGAAATCAATGTAGCAGTTTCCATCCACATCCCACAGATAAGCTCCGGAAGCCCGATCCAGCATGGCCGGATAAGCCCGGGTGTAAGACGGGGAGACATATTTTTTATCCTGGGCAATAAGCTGCTTCCCCTTGGGGCCGGGAAGCGAAGTTCTGATTTTAGGTCCCAGACCGTTTTTCATGGATTATACCTCCTGTTCTATAAAATTACTAAATAGATTTTACAAGTATGAATATCGGGGCCTAGGAGGTATTAGGTCGACCCTTTAAGCCAGATGCGGTGTAGGAGCTTTTTAAGACTGGTTATCAACATTTCTTTATCCAAGATAGATTAGCAAATCGTGCTTGTCAATTTCTCCAACAAAAAGGCGACCGGCTGAGATTGGGCCGGTCGCCCTATTTTTCAGCCGAATTCTTTTACCCCTGAGCCTTGGGCTTGGGGTGAGCAATTAACTTCTTGGCCTCTTCAAACTTAAATGCTTTATAAGTCGGGCTCTCGGAGTTGTGGCAACGGGTGCAGGTCTTCTCATCCGGCATAATCAATCCGTTTTCCATAGCCAGCTTCTTGTCCTTCATGATATTCATGGCCTTGTATTTTTCGCCGGCTCCATGGCAGGATTCGCACGAGACCCCATCTTCAACCGAGTAGGTAAGTGCAAGCATCTCTTTGGTGGCATCGTAACCGGTGACGTGGCACTTCAGGCACTTGGGGTCCTTCTGCGGGTCGGCGATCCCCTTCTCCGTAGCAATCTTCTTGGCTTCCGGAGTGGCTAAAGCGGCGTAGGCTTTGGAGTGCTTGGAGGCAAACCAGATGTCATACTGTTTGCCTGAAGCCGCGGTGTTGTGGCAAGTCTTGCAACCTTTAGCTCCTACAAACTTGGCGCTAACCTTACCGGCCGGGGCCGCCTGTCCCTGAGCCAGCACGCCTGCACGCAGCAATAAAATGCTTACCGCTGCCACTGCTATAATCAGACCTAACCTTCTCACAATATCACCTCCTGTTGGTTATACGTATCCTAAAATAATCTTGTGAATAATTTAACAAGCTTTCTTCGGCTGTCAAGCGTTTTTGTGCAATTCTTGACCAGTATCAAGTTGGGCTCTCTAACCTGCCATTTTCTCTATGTTTTTGACAATCGCCTCGGCAAAACCGGAGGTCGGAACCTTGGTGGCTCCCTCCATCATCCGGTGCAAGTCATAAGTTACGGTTTTATCCTGGATGGTTTTCTCTATGGATTTATGTATAAGCTGGGCAGCCTCGGTCCAGCCCATATACTCCAACATCATTACGCCAGAGAGGATTAAAGAGGAAGGATTGGCCATATCCTTGCCGGCATATTTGGGGGCGGTGCCGTGCGTCGCTTCGAATAGGCCGATGTAATCGCCGATGTTTGCTCCCGGGGCTAAACCTAAACCTCCTACCTGGGCAGCAATGGCATCGGAGAGGTAATCGCCATTCAGATTAGGGCAGGCCAAGACCTGGTACTCAGACGGGCGCAGAAGAACCTGTTGAAAAATATTGTCGGCAATCCGGTCGTTGATTAGAATCTTGCCGGCTGGCAGTTGGCCATTGTACCGGCTGTAGAGCTCTTCTTCGGTGACGATTCTCTCTCTGAATTCTTTCTGGGCTAACTGGTAACCCCAATCCCGGAAAGCCCCTTCGGTGTATTTCATGATGTTCCCCTTGTGAACCAGAGTTACGGTCTTGCGATTATGGTCAATGGCATGTTGAATGGCTTTGCGCACCAGACGCTTGGTTCCGGTGACACTGATCGGTTTGATCCCGATGCCGGAATCAGACCTGATTTTAGTTTTCAGGCTCTTTTTCAGAAATGTGATTAGCTTCTTGGCCTCTTTGCTCCCTTTAGGCCATTCAAAGCCGGCATAGACATCCTCGGTGTTCTCCCGGAAGATGATGATGTCAACTGCTTCTGGATTTTTTACCGGAGCAGGCACTCCTGGGATATACTTGACCGGACGGACACAGGCATACAGATTCAATACCTGGCGCAGGGTGACGTTTAAGCTTCTGAAACCGCCTCCGATGGGGGTGGTCAGAGGGCCTTTGATGGCTACGATGAAAGTCTTGATCGCATCTAAAGTATCTTTGGGCAACCATTCTCCATATTCTTTCTGAGCTTTCTCGCCGGCAAAAATCTCCATCCAGACAATTCTCTTTTGACCGCCATAGGCCACCTCCACGGCTTTGTCCCAGACCTTCTGAGAAGCCGGAGATATGTCCTGGCCGATGCCATCGCCGTGAATAAAAGGGATTATGGGCCGGTCCGGCACTTGCAGTTTTCCTTTGGCAACCCTAATAGCTTCGCCCTCACTCGGAACAGTCAGTTTCTTAAACTTAGGCATAGATATTCACATCCATTCTTTTTTCTAAATTGTTTTCCCTTAGTCAATCCAGTTTAAAGTCCTTATGCTTTTCTATATGAGCCACCAGCCCGCCATCTTCCAGAATATTTATCATCACCTTGGGAAGGGGCTTGAAGTCCAGAGTTATCCCTTTATTCAGATTGCGGATTAGGCCTTTTTCCAAATCAACTTCCAGCTCCTCGCCTGCCTCAAGCTGGTCGGTGTCACAAATCAAGACCGGCAACCCCACGTTGATGGCGTTGCGGTAGAAAATCCGGGCGAAGGACTTGGCCATTACTGCCGAGACACCGGCCATTTTGATGATTAAAGGGGCATGCTCGCGGGAGGAGCCCAGGCCGAAGTTTTTGCCTCCCACGATAAAATCTCCCGGTTGAACCTTGGAGGCAAAAGAAGGGTCGGCATCCTCCATCACATGTTTGGCAAACTCATTCAACTGGGAGCGCAGATGATAGAAGCGCCCCGGGGCAATCAAATCGGTGGAGATGTCATCCCCGAATTTCCACACTTTACCTTTCAATAACATAAGCTCACCTCTTTACACTTGTGAAACATGTAACCTGCAATTATATATTCCATATATCTTGGACAAAAAATCTTTTGTCCTATCTCTTTCTTTTTTTGATTTTTTTCGTTTTGGAGCCCTTACTCTTGGCTTTGCTCTTAGAGGTAGCAGATTTCCTGGCAGGAGATCTCTTTGTGTGCTTAGCTCTGGGCAAAAACTCCCGCGGGTCGGCAACCTCTCCTTTGAGAGCCGTGGCCGCACAGACCGCCGGCGAAGCCAGATAGATAAAGCTCTCCGGATTCCCCATTCGGCCTTTGAAATTCCGGTTCATGGTGGAAAGAATATTCTCGCCGTCAGAGGGAATCCCCCCGTGAACGCCAACACAGGGGCCGCAGCCCGGCATCAAGACTTCCGCTCCGAAGCGGACAAATTCTGTCAAATAACCTCTCTCCGCAGCCTGCATATAAATAGTACGTGAAGCCGGAGTAATGATCACTCTGGTTTGAGGATTTCTTTTCTTCCCCTTAATTATATTGTAAAAAATCTCCAAATCTTCCAGTCTGCCATTGGTGCAGGTCCCCAAAAAAACCTGTTGAATTCGAGTTCCATTAGCCTGGGATAAAGGTTTGGTATTATCCACCGTATGCGGAAAAGAAATCTGCGGCTCCAATTTAGAGACATCTATTTCGATTACTCTTTCGTAAACCGCATCCGAATCGGGTCTGATTTCTCTGTATTTATTTCCCCGTCCCATCTTCTGCAAAAACTTCCGGGTGGTTTTATCTGCGGCAATCAGTCCCACTTTGGCCCCAGATTCAACTGCCATGTTGGAGAGGGTTAAACGGTCATGCATCGGCATCTTCTCAATCGTGTCTCCGCAAAATTCCAAGGCCTTATAAGTGGCTCCGTCTGCTCCAATTATGCCTATCAGATACAAAATCAGATCCTTGGCATAAACTCCGAAAGGAAATTCTCCCTTGACCACAATTCTGTAGGTTTCAGGTATCCGAAACCATGTCTTCCCCAAAGCCATACCGATGGCCACATCTGAGGAGCCCATGCCAGTGGCAAAGGCACACAGAGCGCCGCCGGTGCAGGTGTGAGAGTCGGCGCCGATTAAAATATCCCCTGGGTTGACATAGAATTCATTTATCACCTGATGTGAAATTCCGCCTCCGATGTCGGAGAGTTGCGCACCCGTTTTTTTAGCGAACTCACGAATGAAGGCGTGGTCATTGGAGAGCTCTTTTCGGGGGGAAGGGGAAGCGTGGTCGATGAAAAAGACCACTCTTTTGGGATTAAACACCTTCTCTAATCCCAGTTTTGAGATCTGCCGGATGGCTAAAGGGGCAGTTCCATCCTGCAACAGGCATAAATCAACCGGCGTTAAAACCGTCTCTCCGGCTGTGACCTTCCGATTAACATGTTCACTTATGATTTTTTCCGCTAAAGTCTGTCCCATTTATACTACTCCTTTTAATATCCTAACACCTTCAGCATATCTTTATAAATCTTGGCCGAATTATGCAGCGCCTCTTTCTCCTCCGGCAAGAGCTTCAACTCAATCACTTTTTCTACGCCGTTTGCTCCTAAGATGACCGGAACGCCGATGTATAAATCACTCAATCCATATTCTCCTTTGACCATGGCTGAAGCAGCCAGCATCTTCTTTCTGTCATTCAAAATCGCATCTACCATCACAGCAGTTGACGCAGCCGGAGCGTAATAAGCCGAGCCGGTTTTCAGCAATTTCACAATTTCAGTTCCACCGTCACGAGTTCTCTGACTCAAGGCCTGAATCCTCTCAGGAGAGAGAAGTTCTGTAATCGGCACGCCGCCAACCGTAGTATAGCGCGGCAATGGCACCATCGAATCCCCGTGTCCACCCAAGACCAGGGCCTGCACTTCGCTGACCGAGACTTTCAGTTCCATCGCCACAAAAGTGCGGAAGCGTATCGAATCTAAGACTCCGGCCTGCCCCATGACCCGGTTAGCCGGGAATCCGGATTTCTTGAAGGCGTGATAGGTCATGATGTCCAAGGGATTGGTGACCACGATGATGAAAGAATTCGGGGCATATTTGACCACATTCTCCACTACCAGTCCCACTATATTGGCATTCTTGGTGATTAAATCTTCCCTGCTCATGCCCGGTTGCCGGGCTAAACCGGCGGTGATGGCCACAATCTCTGAGCCGGTGATATCATTGTAATCATTGGTGCCGGTAATACTTACGTCATAGCCCCGAATCGGCCCGGCCTGGAGCAAATCCAGGCCTTTCCCCTGGGGTACACCTTCTATTATATCGAGTAAAACGACGTCAGCTAAATTATCCTCGGCTAAATAGGAGGCTAAGGATGCCCCTACATTGCCAGCTCCGATGACTGTCACTTTCTTACGCATATCTGGTCCTCCAAGTTAACGTTATCTTTTCTTCCTGCTACTACTCTTCGTTTCCAACAGTTCTTCTGCCAAAGACAAAGCCACTCCGGAGAGCATCACCTCCACTCCCAATTTGGTGAAATCGCCGGAGATTAAATCCCGGTTGACATTGGCGTAAAGAGAGCAGGCTGCTTCTCTTTCCACCACCAGCCCGGAGAGCTTCCCGGCTGATTCGGCCACGAAGGTGACTTCACCCAGCTCTTCTGATAAGACGTAGCCGGAGCAGCCATGCAGCTGCAGATGGGAATTGCCGGAATAAACCACAATCATGGAGCCTCTTTTTTTCCCCAAGGAGGTTTCCGGATAAATTTCTAAAGTGACCCAGCGCCTCTCGGCCGGATTGCTCACCTTGAGACGGAAATATGCCTTCTCGTAGGAGACCTGCTGAGTCTGCAGGCAGGCGGCTATCTTTTCAATGTCCTGCTTGGAAAAGACCGGCATCAGCTCTTCTTATCGGAATTGTTTTCTTCTTCCGGCTTTTCCAATTCCTCTTTGGTATCCCGGACCGCTTTGCGGAACTCCCGGATGCCTTTGCCCAGGCCCTGGGCCAGCTCAGGAATCTTTTTGGCTCCGAACAAAAGCAGGACCACCAGAAGAATCAGAAGTAATTCTTGGGCTCCTATTCCGGCTATTAACATGTCACCATCCTTTCTTTACAGATACCACCAGCGATAATATACTATTACGGCTAAAACCAAAAGCACGCTCACGAAATTTAGCTTGAGCATCAGGCCCAAGGTGAAATCCAGGGCATAGACGTTGACGTGGAAGCTGTCAAAGCCAATCTGGACCGATTTTTCAAACAGGGTGCGGACCGAGCCCTGGGGCATGAAGGAGCCGATCATCTCCCCCAACATGCCTCCTAAGACGGCGGCCAAAATCAAAGCGGTGGTGAGAAAAATCGCTTCGGACCTTTTCAATCAACCTCTCCCCTTGAAATGCGCTATTATTGATTCGAAAACCAGCCTGCCATCAGCCGAGCCTAAAATACCTTCGGAGGCTCTCTCCGGATGGGGCATCAAGCCCATGACGTTTCCATTCTGATTGGCGATACCGGCTATGTTGGCCAAAGAGCCGTTGGGATTGGAATCTGAATTTAACTCGCCCTGTCTATTACAGTATCTGAAAACCACTTGGCGCTCCCGTTCTAATCGCACCAACTCATCCTGGTCAATATAATAGTTCCCCTCTTTGTGTGCCACTGGTATTTTGAGCACCTGGCCGAAATCACAGGCCTTGGTAAAAGGTAAATCATTCCTTTCCACTTTCAGATGGATCCAGCGGCAGACAAAGCGCAAAGAACTGTTCTGCAGCATGGCTCCCGGCAGGAGCCCGGCTTCCAATAAGATCTGAAAGCCATTGCAGATGCCCAAGACCGGACCTCCGGATTTGGCAAATTTGATTACTTCCTTCATGATGGGGGAAAACCTGGCAATGGCGCCGCTGCGCAAGTAATCGCCGTAGGAAAAACCTCCCGGTAGGATGACACAGTCGCTTTTCTTAAGCGAAGTATCTTTGTGCCAGAGATACTCTATTCTCTGATGTAGAATGTCTTTTAAGACTTTGTAGGCGTCATAGTCGCAATTAGAGCCGGGGAAAACTACTACTCCGAACTTCATCCAGGTCCCTTTATTTCGAAGGTTTCAATCACCGGATTGGCCAAGAGCTTATTTGAAATTTCAGCCACCAATTTTTTTCCATTTTGGAGAGAGAAAGCATCTAAGGTAATCTCATAGAATTTCCCGGAACGAACTTCGCTAATCCCTTTATAGCCTAAGTCCTCCAGGGCTCTTTTTATGGTAAGTCCTTGAGGGTCCAACACTCCCTCTTTCAGACTGACATAAACCACCGCCTGAGACATTCTGTTCTTATGATTTCTCTTTGATTTTTTGGGCATATTCTTATCTAACCTTCTGCTTTTCGCAGTTCCTCTTTTGATTCAGTAGCAGTCTGAGTGGAACGCAGCCAGCTGGTGGCCTCCCGGGCCAGACCGGAAAGGACGTACGCGATCCCCATCGGGAAAAAAACCAACTGGGGCTTGATGAACAGGGCTACGGTGGCCACCAGAGTGTAGAGTAGTTTGATGTTGTTCTGACGGCTGCGGAAATTGGTGTTGGGAAGAGTATCATATTTCAAGGAGGAGACCATCAGAGCTGAAAAAGCAATAATCATGGAAATCAAAAATTCAGAGTATTTCAGTTCCCCCCAGATTTCATAACAAAATAAAGTATAGCCAGCAAAGGTGAGAGCCGCCATGGGAATCGGCAGGCCGATATAATACAATTTTTTCTCCGGTTTGGCACTCAGGTTAAATCGGGCTAAACGAAAGGCTCCGCAGACGATGAAGACAAAGCCGAGCAGAAATCCCCATTTACCCAGGATGAAAAGCTCAAAAGAATAGAGCATCACCGCCGGAGCAATCGCAAAAGAAATAAAATCAGCAAAGGAATCGAGCTCAATCCCGAATCTGGTGGTAGAGCCGGAAAAGCGGGCAATCCAGCCATCCAGGGCGTCGAAAAAACCGGCCATGATGACCAGCCAGGCGGCGGTGTTGGCATGCCCGTCCAAACTGGAGAGGATGGAAATAAAGCCGCAGAACATATTCCCCACCGTAAAGACCCCCGGGAAAATGCCGGGTACTTTTTTCATTTCAGCACTCCTATCACCGTCTTTCCTGCTCGCACTTTTTGCTCTTTGCTTATCTTTATCTCTACGCCGGCCGGCAGTATAAGTTCTACCCGGGAGCCGAACTTTATCACTCCTAATCTGGCTCCCCGGGAAAGCTGGTCAAACTCCTTGACCTGACAGACAATCCGCCGGGCCAGAAATCCTGCTATCTGTCTTAGCACTATTCTGCCTTCCCTGGCAACCAGACCTAACTCTAAATTTTCGTTTTTAATCGAAGCCTCGCTCTTATAAGCGGCCTTAAAACTCCCCTTTTGGTAAAAGACATACTGCACCATTCCTTCAATCGGTGAGCGGATTACGTGCACGTCCAGAGGAGTAAGAAAAACCGAGACTCTGGTTCCTGCTCCTCCTAAGAAATTGTTTTGCACCGCCGGCTCAATTCCCAATACTCGGCCATCCGCAGGAGACACAATCAGATTGGGCTCGCCGGGAATTATCCTTTCCGGATCTCGGAAGAAATAGAGTAAAAAGAGAGTTGCCAGAGAGCAAAGAGATGCCAGAACCAATCCTGCTCTGGCCTTAGCTAGAAAAGCAAGCAAAAGGAAAGCTATGGAAATGGCCACCGATATTAGTATTAGGCCCAAACCTTCTCTGGCAATCAAATTTTTTGCACTCCTAATTTACCTTTCTATTTTCCAAAAACTCTTTTATAGATGTAATCGACTCTTTTCATATAGAAATTCAAATCAAAGCACTCTTCCCTCTCAGCTTTACTCAATTTTTCTCTAATTGACTTTTCTTTCATAACCATCTCTTCGAAATTCTTCTTCTCCTCCCAGGCTTTCATGGCCAAACCTTGCACAATGGCATAGGCTTTTTGCCGCACCAGACCTTTAGAAATCAGCTTGGATAAAACCCGCTGGGAGAAAACCAGCCCGCCAGTTCGGTTGATATTCGCTAACATATTTTCAGGATAGACCTTCATGCCAGATAGGACTTCAGTCAATAAGACCAGCATATAATCGACCAGAACACAACTGTCTGGAATTATAACTCGCTCCACCGAAGAATGGGTAATATCTCTTTCATGCCACAAGGCTATGTTCTCTAAAGCAGCCATGGCATAAGAGCGGACCAATCTGGCCAAACCGCAGATTCTCTCGCAGGAAACTGGATTGCGCTTATGAGGCATAGCCGAGGAGCCTTTCTGCCCTTTAGAAAAGGGCTCTTCCGCTTCTAAGATTTCCGTTCTCTGTAGGCTCCTGATTTCCAAGGCAATCTTTTCACACGTTCCGGCGATGATGGCTAAAGTGGCCAGAAATTCGGCATGCCGGTCCCTCTGTAATACTTGAGTGGAGACAGAAACTGGCTTCAAGCCTAATTTACTACAGACATAGCTTTCAACTCTGGGGTCTAAATGGGCGAAATTCCCTACCGCTCCTGCTAATCGGCCAACTGAGATTGCTTCAGTCGCCTGGCTGAGGCGACCAACATTCCTCTGGTTCTCAGCATACCACAGAGCCAATTTTAGACCGAACGAAGTCGGCTCAGCATGCACTCCATGCGTTCTGCCAATGCAGGGAGTTTTTTTATACTTGAGAGCCCGCAGTCTTAAAATCTTTCCTAAATCATTTAAGTCTTTCTTAATTATCTGAGCCGACTCCTTCATTCGCAAAGATAAAGCCGTATCCTCCACATCATAAGAAGTCATCCCGTAATGCAGATACTTAGATTCAGGCCCGATACTCTCCTGCAAGTTATTCAGAAAAGCCACTAAGTCGTGACCGGTACTTTTTTCCAGTTCCTGGATGCGCTTAATCGAAAAACGGGCTTTCTTTTTGATAATCTGGTAAGTCTTAAGAGGAACGCTGCCCAGTTTGATTTGAGCTTCCGTGGCCAAGAGCTCAATCTCCAGCCACTTGGCAAATTTATTCTCCTCTGACCAGATGCCCCCCATCCGGGGAAGAGTATAACGCTCTATCACTTAAACCCTTTTCAAAATTTCCAACAGAGATTCCGCCTTGGTGGCAGCTCTGAATTTCTCCCAGTCTTCCAAGAATTTTTTCAGGCCGACGTCAGTCAAAGGATGCTTGATGAGCTGCTCGAAAACACTGTAAGGCATAGTACCGATATCCGCGCCTAACATCGCTGCCTCGAAAGCATGCATCGGATGCCGCAAAGAGGCGGCTAAGATTTCAGTATCAAAGCCGTAGTTGTCAAAAATCTGCCGAATCTGACTGATAATCTCCATGCCGGCCGTACTGACGTCATCTAATCTTCCCACAAAGGGAGAGACAAACGTTGCACCAGCCTTAGCCGCTAAAAGGGCCTGCATAGGCTGGAAGATCAAGGTACAGTTGATCCTAATTCCCTCAGCCGAGAGTTTCTTAATCGCTTTTAATCCCTCTTTAATGATGGGGACTTTCACCACAATGTTGGGATGAATCTTGGCCAGTTCCTGTCCTTCCCGCACCATGCCGTTAAAATCGGTGCTGACTACTTCAGCCGAAACCGGGCCATTGACAATCGAGCAGATTTCTTCCAAACTCTGCCTGAAGTCTTTACCTTCTTTTGCAACCAGAGAGGGATTAGTAGTCACACCATCCAACACTCCTAAGCTGGCCGCTTCCTTGATTTCATTCACATTAGCTGTATCTAAAAATATCTTCATAGTTCCTCCTAGAACTTCACTTCCACCAGATACAATCCACCGGCAGGAACAGTCTTTCCAGCCTTTCTCCTATCTTTGGCCTCTAGAATCCTTTCAAATTCTCGTGGCATTATTTTTCCTCGGCCAACTTCCAAAAGTGTTCCCACTAAAATCCTGACCATCGAGTGCAAGAACCTATCCCCTTCAATCTCAAATTCCAGAATGTCTCCGCTCTTTTTCCAACTGGCCTTCTCAATCTTACATATATTAGACTCTTTCTTGGATTTGGCAACACAAAAAGAAGTGAAGTCATGCTTGCCCGATATTAGTCTAGTTGCCTGTCTGAGTCTAGTAAGATTCACGGCGAACCGATATGGCCAGAGATAGTTCCTTTGTAAGGCAGTCTGCCCCAAGAAGATACGGTAGCGATAGACCTTGCTTTTGGCGTCCCGCCTGGTATTGAATTTCAGGGATACTTGTTCTACTCTTTTGATTAAAATTTCACGGGGGAGCAGAGAATTCAGAGCTGGCCGAATTTTTTCTAAGGGTAGGCTTAATTTAGTCTTAAAATTGGCAACCTGCCCCAAGGCATGCGCCCCCGCATCAGTCCGACCAGCAGCGATTAGGCTAACCTTTTCACCGGTCAGATTCTCAATGGCCTTCTCTATTTCCCCCTGAACCGTACGCTGTCTCGCCTGCCTCTGCCAGCCGGCAAAATTGGCGCCGTCGTATTCGATGGTCAGCCTGATATTTCTGATGGTGCTCAAGGCAGTACTTTAATCAATATATTCATCTCAGCTCCAATGTCAAATGGGTCAACTTGACATTACTCTCTAAGCTGTTAGATTCTGCTGAACCAGTGCCCGAATTACCAGTCCCAGAAAGAATCTACAAGCGAGTCTTCTTCTTAGGGGTCTTAAACGGTATCTTCTTCAACGTTTCCGGAGTATTCCTCTCCGCTTCCACCATAATCCCCCTCTTCATCAGCAATCTGACCGATTCCAAAATCATCATCGGCCTGGCCAGCAGCACTGAGAACATCGGCTGGTATCTTCCCCAGATTGTGGCCGCCGGCCTGACTCTCCATCACAGCCGCCAGCTAGGGATATATAAGCAGGCGGCCTATTTTAGAATCGTCTCCTTTTTGCTATTGGTTTTGACGGTCTTTCTTCTGCCGCTCAAAAATCCGGCTCTCTGTTTAGTCTTATTTTTACTATTATTGACCTTCTATGCCTTAAGCGGAGGGATGGCCGGGATTGCCTTCATGGATATCGTGGGGAGGTCTGTCCCTTCTTATCGAAGGGGGAGTTTCTTCGGCCTGAGGATGACCATCGGAGGAGCTTTGGGGATATTGGCCGGATTGGTGGTCAATAGCCTTTTAGTAGAATATGAATATCCTGTCAACTTCGGAGTAATTTTCTTGCTGGCCTTAGTATTTATCGCGCTGGGACTCTTTTCCTTCTTCTTCATCCAGGAGCCGGAACTGAAAAATCCCCGCGCCAAAAGGTCCCTGGTAGAAAACATCAAAGAGGCTTATTCTTTTTTCCAGTCCGACCAGAACTACAAGACCCTCTTCTGGGTCAGGACCGCCACCAGCAGCTTCCTGCTTGGTTATCCTTTCTACATCATTTTTGCCAAACAGGTCATGCTCTATCCGGCCGGCTCAGCCGGCATCTTTGTCTCTTATGAGATGGGTGGCTATCTGGTATCCAACCTGCTGTGGGCCTATTTATCCGACCGGGTCAGCAACCGGCTGGTGATGCTTCTATCTGCCATTTCGGCTGCTTTAGCCCCCTGCTTTGTCCTGATTTCTTTTGCTGTCAGACTTCCTTTGCACCTTTTTGCCCTCAGCTTTTTTTTGCTGGGAGCTACCGCCAGCGGCCTATGGGTGGGATTTATAAACTATTTGTTGGAAATCGCCCCGGAGGACCACCGTCCCTTATATCTGGGATTTCTGAACAGTCTGGTCGCCCTGACTCTGTTTCTCCCTCTCTTGGGTGGGACTATTCTGCAACTTTCCTCTTATCAGTTCTTCTTTGCCCTGATTTTAGGATTGGCTTTGCTTTCGGTATTCATGGCTTATAGATTGTATAAGTCACAATCATCTCAGGCCGGTTAAGATGAATCAAACCCTGCCTATTTCCGGAAGAGAAAAGCTCTTTCTGGTCGGTCTTTTTCTATTCAGTTTCATTTTAAGGCTGATTTATCTGCTGCAGGTCAAATCCAATCCCTTCTTTTACAATCTCTCTTTGGATCCACTCTTCCACGACCTGTGGGCTCAAGCCATAGCCAACGGAGACTGGATCGGCCAGGGGGTATTCTTTCGGGCTCCTTTTTGTCCCTACTTTCTAGGTATTATCTATAAAATTTTTGGACACGATTTGTTTCTAACGCGGTTAATTCAGCATTTAATTGGCAGTTTTTCGGTGATTCTGATTTACCTTTTAGCTCGGAAACTCTTCGACCGCAGAGTAGCAGTAATCGCCGGTCTTTTGGCCGCTACTTACTGGATTTTAATCTACTTCGAAGGAGAGTTACTTCTGGACTTCCTCTTAGTTTTTCTTGGCACCCTTTTACTCTTACAGCTCTACCGTGCATCTGACCGGCCGACCTTTTGGAACTGGTTTTTAGCCGGAATAGTCCTGGGCCTCTTTGCCATAACCAGACCGAACATTTTGGCTTTTGCACCATTTATTCTGCTTTGGCTTTTGATTTACTTCCGGAAAAGCAAATCCTGGCTAGTCTGTATTAAGTATTGGCTCTGTGTCGGAATTGGAGCAACCCTGGTTATTTTCCCAGTCACCTTGCGAAATTATCTAGTCGGACAGGATTTTGTCCTAGTCGCCTCCCAGGGAGGAATCAATTTTTTCATCGGCAATAATCCTTATTCTGACGGCACCAGTGCGGTAGTCCCCGGCTTAGGGGATGACTGGGATTACGCCGATGCGGTGGTCTTAGCCGAACAGGAAGTGGGGCACAAACTCAAGCCCTCTCAGGCTTCCAACTATTTCTACCGCCGGGGGTGGGACTTTATTCTGAAAGAGCCGGGGAAATCACTTCCGCTGCTGTGGAAAAAATTCTATCTCTTCTGGAATAAATTCGAAGTCAGCAACAATCAAAATACCTATTTTTTCCAGCGCTATTCCTGGCTGTTGAGAATTCTGCCGATCGGTTTTTGGCTGGTCGGCCCTCTGGCAATTCTGGGGATGATTTACAGCTTGAGACACTTCCGCAAATATTCTCTGCTGCTTTTCTATGTTTTTTCTTATATGCTGACTGTGGTCTTTTTCTTTGTGGCCGACCGTTTCCGGTTGCCTGTCATCCCTGTTTTAATAATCTTTGCTGGCTTCGCCTTGGTCACTATGTGGGACAGACTCAGGACCAGAGCCTATCTGTACCTAATCTTGCCTGTCTCAGTTTTAATCATGACCTTCTGGTTCTCCAATTCCAATTTTTATAACCTCTCTTCCTATAATTTCGCCCAGAGCTACTTTGGCCTAGGGAATATTTATCTTAAACAAAACCGGCTGGAGAACGCCATCGCTTACTATGATTCGGCCTTAACCTTTAATCCCAATCTCCCCCGTGTCCATCTAAATCTGGGTATCATCCGATTGCGCCAAGGAAAGCTCGATAGTGCCGGAGCCGAGTTTGCCCGAGTTCTGCTCTTGAACCCTTATGAAGAGAAAGCTTACAATAATCTTTCCACCATCTACCGGCTGAAAAAAGAATATGCCAAAGCGGCACAGTTCGCCAAAGCCGCTGTTCAGCTCCGACCCAATTATGGCACAGCTTATTCCAACCTGAGTTTAGCCTATCAGGCCTTAAATCTTGGTGACAGCGCCCAGCAGGTTTTAAAACAGGGTCTAATGATTCTGCCTAACGACCAGCAGCTGCATTATTATTTAGGTGAAATTTATTTCAGGCAACAGAATCTTGACCTGGCTGAAAAGGAATTGCAGGCTGCCTTGACTGCTTCCTCTGAGCTTGATATTCAGACTTATGATATTTCTGGCTTCGGCCAGACTCAGGCTCAGACCCAAGCCAGATTGAAGGCTCAGGCCGCCTATTACTTGGCTCTAATCGGGGTAGAGCGAAACAACTTGGCCCAGGCCAAGACCTACTTCCGCCAGGCTCTCCAACTAAGGCCTGATTTAGCTGGTGCCTGGGCTAACTTAGGTAAAATCTCAGAACTGGAAGGTGATTTTTCCCAGGCGGTCGATTTATATAGCCAGGCTATCATGCTTGAACCCAAAGGCGCCGTGTATTATTACAACCGGGCGGTGAATTATATTAAACTCAATAGAATTTATTCAGCCCGAGTTGACCTGAGCCAATGCCTGCTTATTGACCCACAATTCAGGCCAGCATTGAAGCTTTGGAAATCTTTGCCTAAATGAAAGAGGGGAGGTTTTTTAAATCTCCCCTCCCTGTTCTCTGGAATAAGTGATTACTTCAACTTACCGGCATGGGCGACATAAACCATTCAATAAGCTGTTGAGTCAATTCCACCGACTGGTCCATCTTTATATAGAAAAGTGGAAAGGTACAGACTGCAGTCCGGAAAGTGGGGCCCTGGTATCTGACAATGGCCGGCTTGCCATGCATTGTCACCGGCGAAGGGCCATAAGCGGAATTGACCAGGTAGATAGCTTCCGCAGGAGCAAGATCGGGAAATCTAGGGTGAATGGAGCTGATCACCGCATAGCTGATTCTAGGAAGTTTGTCTGACAGAAGAATTTTCTTATCTGCATCATAGGTGCTGGCCAGCTTCACATTGGCGGTATCCAATTCCAAAATGGAGGGCCAGGGAGAGGGTAACAGGGAACTCGCTCCTATAAATTCTTCATTGCGACCTTCTGGAAAAACAGGCCAGTTCTGATAATTGGGTGCACAATCCGTCCCCCCAATACATTTGTTGCTGTCCGCCAGATCTTCCCACGCTGGCATGAAGTAACCTTCCAGTCCACAATAGTCGCCGCCTAAGGTAGAATTGTATCCCAGTTCACCAACCGAGAACGCCCTAGTAAGTTCATCCGGAAACCGCTTAACCCCTCTGGCACCCTTCTCTTCTGTGAATGTACCATTAGTGGTAAAATCATATACCCCCGTGATCCACACCTCCCCCCCAACGTTAAGATATTTAATCAGATGTTTTCCCAGACTGTCACTAACGCCTGAGTATTTGTCTTGATTGACCACTATCACCAGTTTGTATCTCGATAGAAGTTGGTCGCTGGGAAAGGCAATGGCACTGCTGTTGACCACGATATCCTCCGGATTGAGTGGATATCCAGCAGCAGCCAGGATGTTTAGATAAACAGGCCTATAAATAAAGGGGTCTACCACCACGCCAGTCTGTCCCGAAAACGGTGTGGTTATGTCAACCAAAAGCACATTTTTTTCAAAGGTTGGCTTTACCACGTAGAAAATACTGCGAGCCGGTGTCGGGTCAGGAATAAAGGCGTCGTCTCGCGATCTTACTCTGAACATGTAATAACCCGTGATTAAACCGGTGGGGAGCACAGTGGTCTTAGTGGTAACCCATTTATCTCCGTCGTCAGGGTCAAAGGAGACGGCGACCGGGTTGGTGGTATCAGGATTGAGAGTATCGGCAGAGTTCGCACCCAAGTAAAAAAGTTCCCAGAAAAACTCCAGAGGTGCGTCCCCGGTGGGATAGTCGATTGAATCCGTACCTCCCCAAGCGATGTTTATTCCTTTCCAGGTCCGCGTAGAATCACTTAAACTGTAGTAGACTTCTAGATTGTTAAAATCGATTTTAGTATTAGGAGGATTATTAGTGCGGAAAAATTTGCGGTTCTTGACATCAGATACAGCATTGGCATTATCCACCGCACGTAAAAACAAAAACTGCAAAATAACGTCGGCAGGATTTTTTGAAGCAAACAACGTAATGCGATCCTGGGTCTGACCTGAGCCTGATTGAGTTACTAACTTGACCGGTTTAACAATCTCTTCACCCATACTGGCCAGGGTCTTACCTATCTTGGTTAAACTGTCTTCCCACTGGTCAGGGGGAATGCTCTTTAAAAACGCAATAAAGCCCGGCTCTACCCCGAGAATCGAGTCAGCATCGTAGTCCAAGAGCTGAATCTGACTAGCCTTGAAAACCACATATTGATATTGGGCCACATAACCATCTAAGTCTTTACCGAACCAGTGGACTAAGGGCTGGTTGGTGAAGGTAGTACCTTCATTGGGAATGTTGGCAAACGAGACTGAAGGGGGTAAGTTAGCCGGCCTATTTCCATTCACGTTACACTTTAGGCCCAGACAAGCCAGTATTAAAACGGCAAAAGCCGCACCACTTATAATAACCAAAAACCTTGACTTTTCTGCTCTCATATGTTCCTCTCTCTGTAAGAAACTAGGCCATTTTCTCTAAAACATAAATCCAAAGGAGAAGCGATGAGCTCCTTTCAAGATGCCAAAGTCACGATAAGCGTAGTCTACTCTTAGCTCTGACTTCTGGTTGTTGAAGGGTACTTTTATACCGCCCCCTAGGCTGACCCCGCCCTGATAAGAATCCTGTTTAAACTGGTTACCCAACCGAAGAGCGAACTTCTCATTATACCAGTATTCCAGCCCTAGGTTATACTTCTCGACATTGTCGTTCGGGTGGCTCAGCTCAGCCGCCAGAATTGCGCGATGGGAGTGGTTCTGAATCAAGTCAATGGAACCGCCAAACTTAAAATTGGCTGGTAGGGGGTAGCTTTGTGAAGCGCCGACATTAGGAGTGCTGACTTTAAAATCCAGATCCGGACCGAAATTGCTGATAATCATACCAATTTTAAATCCTCTGAAACCGGTATTGTAGATCGTCCCAACATCGGCCGCCCAGCCGGTGGCAACAAAATCCTCGGTGGTACCGGTCGTTGTATTATAAAATCCCTGTCCAAAATTTTCTCCAATATATTTGCCCGTGATTCCTATGCTCAGACGGTCAGTCAGATTGCGAGCATAGCTGACAGTAACCGCATACTCTTTTGGGTTAAAGGTCTGACTACTGGCAGGTGGAATCGAGTAGGGTTGATCAACCACGTCCATCTCTCCAATTTCCATATAGTAGGCAGCCACTCCTACTGCGCCCCCTAATTTATTAACTGGCAAGACCAAGGCTGCAAAGCTATAATTGATATCAGCTATATAAAGCGCATGGCTGGCCATGATTTCCCGGCCCGGGACTATAGCCAGCCCGGCCGGATTATAGTACACAGCCGAGGCATCATCAACGGTGCTGGTGAAAGCCTCTCCCATGCCCACTGCTCGAGCCGATACACCCACCTCTAAGAATTGAGCACCGGCTGTACCAACTTTGGCTTGACTCCATGCCAAGCTAGCACACAAGCAAACTGTCAATGCGGTCAACAACCTAATCGTTTTCAAATTCATCTGCCTACTCCTTTCACCACTACTTTATCACGGCGAATTTGCCGACTTGACTGCCGCGAGCTGATTCCACATGGAAGATATAGATTCCGGCTACAACTTCCTGATTGTTGTTAGAAATTAAATCCCAGGTGATATCCGAATTGGTAGCATCCTCGTTTCTGATAATTGCCACTTCATCCCCATCTAGGGTGAAGATACGAATTGTGCATTTACCGGGCAACTGTCTGAAGTGTATCAGCTTACCAGCCGGAAGACTCCTGTTCTCCCCCAGATAGGCTTCAGTTATTTTGTAGGGGTTGGGATATACTACGACTTTCTTTCCCTCTGTTCCTGTAGGCGGAGCTGCCAGAGGCCAGACCATTTTAGCATTGACCAATGGGCTTGTCTCCAGAGGAGAAAGGCTGGTTTGGGGGTTTCCAAAGTCAAAGGCGGTCACCGCAATGAAGACCGGCTGACTGGGGGTGAGACTGTCAATGGTATACTGATATTCATAGTATTCCGAATCAGCCGGTGTTATCGTTCCGGCTTTTATTTCCTTCTCATATACCCTCTTGAAGATAGAATCCGGAGTCGTAAAAAGACCCTTATTCCAATCCTGCCGTTCGAAGTATATTTTGTAACCTGTCCGGACTTCAACTGAGGGTGTGATCTGTAATAGTGACTCGCATATTCCACGATAGAGGAAAGGATAATCCTTGGTCCACTTTAAAGGATTATTTCCAATGGCATCCGGATCTTTACACAGGCTCGTATCCACACAAGTACAGCCACCTTGCTCATCCGAGTAGCAGCAACTATTGTCATTGGCAAAGATTTTGGTAATGGAGTCCGCACTCAGCGAAGCCATCTTCAAGCTCCATTTCTGGTTAGCAGGGTTATAAACATACATCTTATAGTCAAGTTTGTCGTAAGAGTCAAGCAGAGCATAATCATCAGGAAACCCAGTGCGGCTCAGGTGAATGCGATACCCCTCAAAGTCTTGCTCTCCGCTGAAATAATCAGGAGTAATCTCAGTATGTCTTCCATTCCACCTGACTATAACCTTACCCTGAGATGTTTCAAATCTGAGGACTGGTGGAGAAGGGGGTGGCGGACCCTGAAAGTCCGGAATCCCATCCCCTTCATAATAGACTGTCTCCCCTTCACAGATCCTGGATTTTCCTTTGTAGCCATCACTATCAGTATCTACGCCGGGGTTGTCATAGACCCATCCGGCCCAGCGAGCATTAGTGGCAAAATCCGAGACGTCCTTAGATGCCATGTAAGTTTGGAAGGCCTGTGGGTCGGTGAATTTGCCTACGTAGTTCCCCCAGTCACTGGGGCTGACATGAAAGTCTGCTCCAGCCACATAGGTCAAAGTCAGGGGGAGGGTTTGCCCAGGGTTAATGTTAAAAGGGCCAAAGGAGAGAACGTACCTGGTGTCATACCCATCGGCTACATCCTCACACAAACCCTGAGGGCAGGGAATCCAACCGGAATCTGACCAGATGGGTAGGGCAGCAGACAGCTGGTCATAGTCGAATTCACCGTTGGACATCATAAAGTATTTGGAGGCATTGCCTCCCGGGGTGCCCAATACCCCTTCCCCGAACTTTTGGGGTCTCCGAAGTAGATTTTGAAGCTTCCACGGACCCCAGTCCAAGCTGGGCTTGTCCCCCTGGGAGTTCCACCAGTTAAAAGAGAATTGAAGGTTGCCAGGAGCCTTGACCACGCGAGTTCCGGTTATACCGGTCGGGCTCAAGTTGGGGAGAAAAACGCCTATTTGATTATCTCTACAGCTGACACAATTGGAAAGCCCGTTGTTGTCGGCAACCCAGGCCACATTTATCGTGTCTTGAAACTGGTCACGGCAACGGAATGAGGGAACCGAGTTCAAAAAACCACTAACATCATCGTTAAACCCCCCCGGGTCCTCAGACAGGCTATAAACATCTGGATCTAAATAGAGTGCCAGGTATACATTATTTAACTTCTTAACGTTTATATTCTCAACCAAATAGTCGAAAAGGACGAAATCTTGAGCGTAGTCATAGCTCCAGGCGTAACTTTTCTGGGTAACCTTTAGGCCAATCGGCTTGAGCTGTCCGTCAAAGGGGTCATTAGGGCAAACAATAGGGTCATAGCAGGTATCTGCAAAGGCAGTAATGAAATCCTGCTCAGAAACAGCTGAGTCGCTAAAAGGTATAAAACAACTTCCCTGTTGAATACCGGCCGGGCGAATAGTCCGTGCCCTGAAAGGCTCAATGGGGAGGTACTCTATGACGTCACCGAACCAGCCGTCATTGCCCACGCTGACCAGAGTCTCGGCTTCGCTTCCCTCACCTACTATTGCCCCTATCCACATAGCCCCCTGGAATAAATAACTCAAACCGCTTCCACCGGGAAATTCCCCTGACGGCGCTGACCTTCTAGTGCAAGGGTCGGCATAGTCGCCGGCCTGACTGCCAAAAATACCCCGATTGGTCACCGAAAGCCAGAAATTCCCCACATTGTGTACCCTTAATTCCTGTGCCAGTGCAGCCGTCTGAGCCTGTACGGGAATACTTTTGCCCCCGGTATCCCTGTTAATAGTTCTGGCTTCGGCCACAGTCGTCAATATCAATAGATACAAGACCACCACGCTAGACAAACCTAAAGATAATTTTCTCAACATGCGATGGCTCTCCTTGGCTGAATTAAAAGTTCATGGATACACCCACCTGGATGTTGCGCCCCGCGCCAACATACAGGGGATTTCTGTCATGTGCAGTGCCCGGGACGATAAAACCGCTGTTGTTTTGCCCGGTGTCTGGGCGGCCAGTGTTGACGTACACTGTTTCCACGTTTTTGCGGTTGAACAAATTGTAAACATAAACCGTGAAAGAGTAATCGGTTTTCCAAACCTGGAAGTCCTTGTTGACCCTCAGGTCGACTGTGCTCCTGGCCGGCATCCTCAAATAATTGGTCGGAAGCTGTCGTCCCTGTAACTGAGTCTCGATACCCGGGTAGGTCCGGTCAGGAGTGAATGGAAAGCCGCTGCTATATTGCCAGAGCAAGTTGATTCCCCAGTTGTCCGGCATCCGGAAGCCAAAAACTCGGGGGTGGTCTCCTTTGCTGGCTCTCAAATCCAAATTCAGGGTCATCTGGTGCCGTACATCCCAGTCCAAGGGATATTCCTTCAGGGGGATAAAGTGGAAACCTCCCAGGTCTAAAGCGGCATAATAATTAGAGACTTCAGCTGAGCTCTTGCCGTAGGCATAGGCATACTGATAGTTGATATATCCGTTGACGTGAGTTCCTCTTTTCTTATCTAACTGGACTTCAAGTCCCCTGCTCCGGCCATAGTCCAAATTCGCGTTGAAGTTGACCGGAGTCCCAGAATTCACCAGAGGATTGGTGGTCTGGAAAGTATTGAGCAGGCCAAATTGATCTTTATAAAATCCTGAAACGTCAAGAGTATACGCTTCTGACATGGCATACTGGATTCCCAGCTCGTACGAAATGGTCTTCATATAATCAAGGTTGAAGTTGCCATAGAGGGGAACTCCGGTTTGAGTTGGCCGGGCATACATGAAGTGAAGTTCGGGAAGTTCGTAGAAATGTCCGTAGTTGAAGTAGACTTTGGCCACATCTGAAACGGGGTAAGCCACTCCCAGGCGAGGGGAGACTCGGTTGCGCCCATTGACACCCCGCTGCCCGGTTACCAGCTCAATAATTCCCTCTTCAGTTGTTTTTCCATCAATTGTGGTAGTCTCGAATTTCTTAGTCAACTCTTTGGATTGCAGATAGTAATCATATCTAACCCCTAATTTGGCAGTCATGGTTCCGTATTCAATCTTGTCCTGAAGGTAGAATGATCCTTGAATTGGCTCTCGGGTATAGAAGTCCCGGAATATTCCATGGTCAGGCCAAGGCCCTCCATCTGGCAAACCGGTATATCGATAATAGGGGTAGCGCATGTCGGCCATCTGCAGCTTGCTATACATCAATTCAAATCCGGTTTTAATCTCATGCTGGCGGCGAACCTGGCTGGTCAAGCTTCCTTTAAGGGTCCAGATTTCACTGCGGCGGTCCTGATAATAAGTCCGACGCTCATAACCACGGTCATAGAACCCGTCAGAGAAATCGTACTGGCCGTTTCCATTCTCATCGGCGTAAGGCTCACCCGGGTCCCATCTCCCGTTGGGGAGGTCGAATTTCCCGTTCTTGTTAAGGTCTAGAACTATTACCCCATCTATGAAAGGCATGTTTGGCGGGAAGGGTTCATTAGGACCGTTGTAGCGTCCATCGTGATTGAGGTCATTATTCTCGGGACAGTTGCAGGTGACGAACAGATCTAAAACTGCATCCCACACACCGTTTCCATTGAGATCCTGAAAGGGCTCACCGGGGTCCCATTTCCCGTTCCTTTGTCCTGATACATCCGGCAGATCGGTAAAGGGCTCAAAGGGGTTGAAAACCCCATCACCGTCAACATCTCGAAAGGTTTCTCCTAGAAAAACGTCGCCATCGTTGAAAGCTTCCGGCTCATCTACCCCCTGGGCCCCAGAGGCCGTAGAAAGCCTTTCAGGATTAAGCACGCCATCTCCATTGGTGTCCTTAAACCTTTCGGCGTTATCCCATTTCCCTTCTCCAAAGGTATCATAGAGGTTGGGATCGAATTGGTCCACTCCTTGGGTATAAACTCCGTCACTGTCATTATCGACAAAGAATTCTCCAGGGTCCCACACTCCGTTTTTGCCGTGGTTTATGTCGTCGAATGGCTCACCCGGGTCATACCTTCCATTGCCATTGAGATCTACGTAGGGATCTGCGGCGTCCCACTTTCCATTATGATTAGCATCCTGGTCAGAACTCTGAGACTCCCATTGGTCGTTGAAAAGAAAATCAGGCGGGTAGACCACCCCTCCCGGCTCGGTGGGGGACCCGGGAAGTTGCAAAAAGCGCGTGTAGAAGCGGCTCATCTGGATCTCCACAAGGGAGTTGCGTCCCAGATTCTCGGAATAGCTCAGGCTGGTGCTAATATCCTGCTGCTCATAGACCGGGAGGGTGGAAGGAGTGTAACGGTAGTTCCAGATATTAATATCCCCGCGGGTTTCATAAGAAGGATTGTAATAAGCTGTATAACGGTCAACGCTCTGCCGGTACGAAAAAGTAATGTTTCTGGCAGGGGTGGCCTTGTAATTCAGCTTGATGCTGCCCGAGGCGAGGTTCTTGAAGCGCTCCGGAATCTTTATACCAGATTGATAAGAAAACACCCCCGGCCAGGTTATGCTGAGCAGGTCATCTGACCTAAAATGCTTTCTGACTTGAGGAGGAGCGAAGGTATTCAAGTGAGTATATCCATCGCTTCTGAAGACATCGAAATTGGCCGAATAAGAAAGTTTCTCTCCCGCAAAGTTTATTCCCAAAGCCGGAAGCAGATACTTGGTCAGCAAAGGATCAGGTCCATTTATGCTTAACCTCAGTCGATCGGAGTTAAAGGAGTACTTGTTGAGTTTGGGATCTCCAAAATCGTCGGTGAGATATTCTACTGAACCTTTGGTGCTGGTCACATTGCCTTGCTTGGTAACTATATTGATGATAGCAGAAGTGGCGTTGCCATATTCGGCGTCAAAACCCCCTTTGAGAACTGAGACTTCCTGAATCTCTTGAGAAGACACGTTGGTGCCGCCTCGCACAGCTCCCAGCCCCCCCAAGGGGTCACGGGTGGAGACTCCGTCTACTATATATGTTACCTCACCAGCTCGTCCTCCCCTCACGTGAAGCTCGTTGTTGCGGGTGACAAACCCTACCTGTACCTTCAGAAGCTCATCGACGTTCTTTACCGGCATTACTTCGATTTGTTGGGTGGAAATCCGGCGGAGATTAGAAGTTACATCTTTTTCTATGGTGGCTCTCTTACCTTCTACAATTACTGGCTCCAGCTCTACCGGCGTAGACTTCATTTTCTCTTCTATAATGGTGGTCTGATCGGTCATGACCTTGACACCTTTTACCAATATCTCCTGATAACCAACAAAAGATATCTTAAGGTTATAGGTACCTGGCGGAACGTTCAATATTATGTAAGAACCATCCATCTTTGTGACTGCCCCCAGATTTGTACCTTCCACACGAATAGTTGCACCGGGCAATTCCTTCTTGGTATCAGAGTCCAAGATCACCCCGCTTATCTTCCCGGTAGTTCCAGACCAAACTGTCTGGACCAAATAAAAGACCAAAAGCGAAATTAACAAAACTTTACACAGACCCTTCATAATCCACTCCTTTCCTTCACAACTCTGCCTTTGTGAGCTCTCTTTAAATTTAAAGCTATAATTTAAATGTCACTCTCCTTTGAAGTCAAGTCTTTTTATCTCCTTTTCAATCTATCCGTTGGTTTTTTTACACTCCTACTCTTTCAACTCTGAATCGAGGCCGCCTGTTCCCGGCTTTGAAGAGTACAGGGGTAGGCTGAGCTGTCGATGCGATTCTGGTTCCAGCTTTCCCGGGAATATTTGTCTTGTTCTAATCGGAAAGCTATTCTGAGTTCCGGCTTGGTCACCCCTTCTTCCACAAAACTGATTCCGAAGTAATCGGCAAACCCCTCCTTTAAAGACTCTTTTAACTCATCCAGTTCCACTCTTCTGCCGCTCAGGAGGCTCAAGCTGGTGCTTTTCTCGTCCCAGCTGTGTTGGCCAGTTGCAACTTCTTCCGGTTTAGCTGGGAGGTAGCTTTCTATTTTCCACTCCGACTTATCCCTTGGTATACTGCCATGCTGCAGGAAACATCCCTGGCTTCTCCTCTGGGCGCTGCCCACCAGCTTTCTCCCCTTTACAGTCAGCTCATAGCTGGAGATACTCTCAAAACAGGGATGGTGGTAGGATAACCGGCTTGTTCTTCGAGCGGCCCGGCCCCTTTTATACTCTGCCCTTATACCTAACTTCTCTAAACCCCGGGCTAAGGCCAAGGAGATCTCCCGGTAGGTTGCCAGCAAGTTACTCCCTAGCTCCGGATTGCGAGAACTGTTGGCAACTACCGCATACGTCAGCTCGCCGAAATGCAGGACCGCTCTGCCGCCGGTTATCCTACGCACTATTTTCAACCCCTCCTGCCGGGCTTTTTGAACGTTTATTGCCTGATTCATTTCCTGAAAGTAGCCTATGCTTACGGCCGGCTCAGACCAATCGTAAATTCTCAGAGTCGGAGGAAAATTTCTTTTCTCCTGGCATCTTATGAAAAGCATTTCATCCATCGCCATATTCCAGTAAGGCTGACCCGGACCTGAATATATTAATCTCCAAAACTGCAATGCTATACTACCTGAGCTTCTCTTAACTTGGCAATCAGGGCTGATACCATTTCTGCCGGAGTCCCAGCCGCTATAATTTCTCCGCTGGGCCGGGCCGGGGGAGTGCCAAAGGAGGCCATCTTTGTCAAAGAACTCTTTCCCGCCATCTCTTTTTCTTCTAAGTTTAGCTCTTTTTGGCCCCAGACTGTCAGCGGGGCGGATTTGGCCCGCATCTTCCCTTTTAGAGAGGGGAGCCGGGGCTCGTTGATTTCCTTGATGACCGAAACCACCACCGGCAGTCTGACTTCCACTCTATCATACCCGTCTTCGGTCATGCGCAAGACCGTCGCGGAAGACGAGCTTAAATTTTCAAATTTTTTCACGAAACTCACTTCCGGCAGATTCAGCCATTCCGCCAAGGCGGGAGGGATTAGACTGGAATCCCCGTCCACTGCCTGCTTGCCGCATAAAATCAAATCGTAACTGCCGATCTTTCTGATTCCCAAAGAGAGAATGTATGAGGCGGTATAGGCATCCAGACAATTGACATCTGGAACCGAAAGCAGAACCGCTTCATCGGCTCCCAAGGCTAAACAATTCCGCAAGGCCGGCTCTGCATTTTGATTACCTAAGCTTAGGGCATACACTTTTCCCCCTGACTTTTCTCGGATGCGTAAGGCCTCTTCTAAGGCGTAATCATCAAAGGGATTCGTCATCCCCGGCCCGGAGGGATACACTATCTTGCCGGCGGAGTTGTCCACCTTGACCAGCGCTATCTCCGGAACTTGCTTTACACAGACTACAATATTCACAGACTACCTACCTTCCTGCCTAAGGTTTAGAGTGACAAACCTTGTGCCTGAAACATGGGATGGAAGCTTCGTTTGCACTTAAGATATAACTAAAAGCAATGCAACTAATTAGAGAAAAATAAACTGAATTATGCTTATCCCTTAAGGGTATATTCGTGTAGGTCTGCGTTTTTACCTCGACCTTAGCTCTATTGTAATGCTAACTCTATATCTTACAACAAGGCCAACTCAGCCAATAATTACGACTCTGCTTCAGTTTTTTGTGCAAGCATTCTTGCGTTTCTTTCTTCAGTCTTGAGTTTCTCAAGAGCTAATCTGGCGGCCATTTGTTCGGCCTCCTTTTTACTCCCTCCTCGGCCAGTGCCTAATTTTCTCCCCTGGGCATAGGTCCCGATGGTGAAGATCTTCTTATGATCCGGACCCTCCGCCACTTCAACTTCATAGCGGGGCATACCCAGTCCCCTTCCCTGGAGAAATTCTAATAATTCTCCTTTGTAATTATGCTGGGCTCGGTCGGCGGTGGTTTCCTGGTGGCGCTCCAGAATCAGGCGCTGAACTATCTTTTGCGCTGCTCCCAGTCCTCCATCTAAATAGGCTGCCGCTATAATCGCTTCGCAAGCATCTGCCAAGATCGATTCCCTCTGCCTTCCTCCGGACCTCTCTTCTTCGGGGCTCAAGAGCAAAAATTCCCCCAATCTGAATTCCTTGGCTTTCCTGCTTAGAGTAACCTCGTTGACTAAGACGGCCTTCATCTTGGTTAATTCCCCTTCTGGCTTGTGGGGATACTTCTGGTACAGAAACGCGGAGACCACCAGGCCCAAGACTGAGTCTCCTAAGAATTCTAGTCTTTCATTGGAGGATTGAACTTCTTTGGGAACTTTAGTTCTTAAATAAGACTTGTGGGCTAAGGCGGCGATCAACAGGGACTTGTTCTTAAAGCGATACCTGAGTATGGACTCAAGCCGCTTGAGGTCCAGGGAGGTTTGCTTGCGATTAAAAATTTTAAATAATGAAAGCCATTCCGACTTCATCACCACTACGGCTGAGCTTGGAATTTACCGACTGCTAAGGTAATATTATGGCCGCCAAAACCAAAGGAATTAGAAAGGGCTATTTCGACTTCAGCCTGGCGGGCCTGTTTGGGAACGTAATCTAAGTCGCATTCCGGGGAAGGCTTGTCCAAGTTAATGGTGGGATGGACAATCCCTTCTTGAATTGACAAGATGGTGGCTATTAATTCGGCTGCGCCGGCTGCACCCAGCAAATGTCCGGTCATCGACTTGGTGGAATTAATCAGGAGTTTGTAAGCTCTTTCTCCGAAGACATTTTTGATAGCTAAAGTTTCACTGATATCTCCTAAGTCGGTGGAGGTGCCATGAGTATTGATGTAATCCACGTCTTCCGGTTTTAAGCCCGCATCCTTTAGAGCGCCCTGCATGGATCGGGCCGCACCATTGCCATCCGGTGCCGGGGCGGTGATGTGATAGGCGTCAGCCGACATTCCCACTCCCAAGAGTTCGGCATAAATCTTGGCTCCTCTTTTTTGAGCGTGCTCCAAGGATTCTAAGACTAAGATTCCTCCCCCTTCACCCATCACGAATCCATCCCGGTCCTGGTCAAAAGGGCGGGAAGCAGCCGGAGGGTCATCATTTCTGGTGGACAGGGCCCGGGCTGCACAAAAGCCGGCAAAAGATAGGTGCGTAATTGAGGCCTCTGATCCGCCGGTCAGCATAATCTCGGCTTCGCCCCGCTGGATTATTCTGTAGGCGTCCGCTATGGCATGGGCTGAAGAGGCGCAGGCTGAGACGGTCGAATAATTGGGGCCTTTCAGCCCGAATCGAAGAGAAATCAAGCCGGGGCACATATCAATAATCATCATGGGGATAAAGAAAGGGGAGACTTTGGAAGAGCCGAACTTAAGCAGCTGAGAATGTTGCTTTTCCAAGGTGTCGATTCCCCCAATGCCAGAACCGGTGACCACCCCTATTCTATCTAAATTCAGAGAAGGGAAATCCAACTTGGCATCCTCCACAGCTTGTTGAGCCGCCGCGATGGCGTACTGCTCCACCAAATCCATCCTTCTCAGCTCTTTTTTTTCAATGAAAACGGAAGGATCGAATCCTTTGACTTCTGCGGCGATTTTGGTGGGGAGGCCGTCCGGATCGAATCTGGTGACCCGGTTTACTCCGGATTGGCCGGCTTTAAGATTTTGCCAGAAGGTAGCTACATCATTCCCTACCGGACTGATTATTCCTAATCCGGTTACAACGACTCTGTTTTTCATATATCCACATAGGCAATCAAATCCGAGGAGTGACTATTTATCCTCCTCTTCTTCCTCGTCTTCTTCCTCTTCTTCTTCATTTGCTACCGGGGCATTCTCTGCCTGAGCCAAGCCTTTTTCGATGTAAGCTATGGCATCTCCCACCGTGGCAATTTTTTCAGCCTCTTCATCCGGGATTTCCAGATTGAACTCTTCTTCTAAGGCCATAACCAATTCCACCGTATCCAGGGAGTCTGCCCCTAAATCATCTACAAAGGATGCCTCCGGAGTCACCTGCTCGGGATCGACGCCTAATTGTTCGACTATAATATCCTTTACTTTCTGTTCCACTGAAGCCATTTATAGTACCTCCTGTCCTTTCTTAGAATGGCTCATAACAAATGCTACTTTGGGTCGGGATAATATAAAGCTGCCGTAAATAGTGTCAACTGAAAAATGTGACAGATAAGTGAATGGATTTCTGACAGTTACATGTACAGGCCGCCATCCACCTGAAAGACCTGGCCGTTTATATAGGAAGCCTTATCAGAAACCAGAAAGCTTACCAGATTGGCTACTTCGTCAGGAGTGCCGGGGCGTCCCAGAGGTACCAAAGAAAGCAGGGCATCCTTAGCCTGATCAGGCAAGGTCCTGGTCATTTGAGTGTCAATAAACCCCGGGGCCACAGCATTGACATTAATATTACGGGAGGCTAACTCCTTGGCAGCAGTCTTGGTCAGGGCAATCAGCCCTGCCTTTGAAGCGGCATAGTTAGCCTGGCCAGGATTTCCCATCAGTCCCACTACCGAACTGATGGTAACAATCGTACCAGAGCGCTTTTTCATCATGATCCGACTTACCGCCTTGATACAATTAAAGGCTCCCTTTAGATTGATATCCAGAACCTGGTCCCAATCCTGTTCTGACATCCTGAGTAGCAAACTGTCCCGGGTGATTCCGGCATTGCAGACCAGAATGTCGATAGTCCCGAATTTTTCCAGAGTGGCGTCGACCATACGGACTACTTGCTGGTAATCCGAGACGTCAGCAACCAGAGTCAAGACTTGTTGGCCGGAAGGGTCTAGAGCGGTGGCTAATTTGGCAGCGGTTTCCAAGTTCAGGTCGGCGATAACGACCTTGGCTCCGTTTCCGAATAATTGCCGGGCAATCGCCTCTCCTATTCCCCGGGAAGCACCGGTGACGATGGCAATTTTTCCGTCTAAACTCATTTTGGCTGGGTTTGAAGGAATAGCTGCAGGTCGCCCAATTTATCCGCTCCGGAGATATTTGCGCCGGGAATAGTCCTTTTTACCAGTCCCTGTAATACCTTTCCCGGACCGACTTCTATAAAATTAACCACCCCTTGCTTTGACATAAATTCCAAAGAGCGAGACCACAAAACCGGCCTGGTTATCTGCTCCACCAGCAATTCTTTAATCTGTTCTGGGTCAGTTACCCCTTTGGCAACCACGTTGGCTACCACCGGAATACCAGCGTTCTGAAAATCGAGTTTTTCCAACTCCGGGCCAAGTCCAGCCTTGGCAGAGAGCATCAAAGGAGAGTGAAACGCCCCTCCCACTTTCAAAAGCAAAGCTTTTTTACCTTTCTGTTTGGCCAACTCAACCACTTTTTCAACTGCTTTGAACTCACCGGAAACTACCACCTGCCCTTTAGAGTTAAAATTGGCCGGCTGGACGATGCCAAATTTAGATGCTTCTGTGCATAAGGCGAATATTTCTTCTTCATTCATTCCTACTACTGCGGCCATGGTGCCAGGATTCTCATCACAGGCTTTCTGCATCAATTGACTCCTTCTTCCTACGGCATAAAGAGCATCTTCGTAGGACAAAACTCTGGCGCAGACCAAGGCAGAATATTCTCCTAAGCTGTGCCCGGCTACAAAATCAGGCTTCAGTCCGTTTTCACCAATTTGAGACAGAAGAGCGCAGGAGTGCATAAAAACCGCCGGCTGAGTGAACTGAGTCTGCTGCAGTATTTCTTCCGGACCTTCGAAGGAGACCTTAGTCAATGGTAATCCCAAAATCTGGTCCGCTTTGGCATACATTTCTTTAACGACAGGAAACTGGTCATACAAGTCCTTCCCCATTCCCACATACTGAGAGGCTTGGCCGGGAAAAAGAAAAGCTATCTTACCATTCACATTTGCTCCAAATTTTCTGGTGGTAAAGTAGAATAACCTTAATCTTCTATCAGGTCAAATGCAAATGTTGGAGAAAAATGAAGAGCCTTCTGGGAATTGACCTTCTGACAGACTTAAAGTTCGGAAGTTTTGACCTTCGAATTACCCACTCCGTGGAAACTGAGCATCTCCTTGATGCGCTGATTCACTTTCCTTTTGACCATATTAGCCGCCACTCGGATGCCATTCTTTATTGCTTTAGGAGAAGAGGAGCCGTGGCAAATCACACAGACCCCGTTGACCCCTAAAAGCGGAGCCCCTCCGTATTCGGCATAATCCAGGGTCTTTTTTACTTTTTTGAAAGTGTATTTCAGGAAAAATACTCCCATCTTGGAGAGAAGATTACTTCTTACCTGCCGGCGCAAGAGATGCGCCAAAAACCCCTCAAAACTTTCCGCCATCTTAATCATCACATTGCCCACAAAGCCGTCGCAGACCACAACATCAGTGGTCCCTTTCAGGATGTCGCGGCCTTCCACGTTGCCGTAAAAATTGAGAGAACTGTCCTGCAGAATCTTGTGCGATTCAACCGTTACCGGATTCCCTTTGCTCTTTTCTTCGCCGATTGAAAGCAGCCCTACCGTTGGGTTGTCTTTGTTCAAGATTGCAGAAGAATAAATCGACCCCATTACGCCAAATTCGTACAAATTTGACGGCTTGCAATAGGCGTTTGCACCTACATCCAAGACCAAGACCCCTCTCTGATTTTCAGTGGGCAGATACATGGCCAAGGCTGGCCTATCAATTCCTTCTAATCTCCCCATGGTGACTAAAGCCGAGGCCATCACCGCCCCAGTGTTGCCAGCTGAGATCACGGCGTCCAACTCTCCTTCTTTCTGGAGCTGCATAGCTACTGAAACGGAAGTATCCTTGCGCCGGACCGCTTCTCCGGGGAGCTCCTCCATGCCGATGGCTTCCGGGGCATGGCGGATGGGGAAAATACTTTTGACCCGATGGCGCAGCTTGTGCCGGAGCTTTTCGGAAGCCTGGCGGACTTTTTCTTCGTGGCCTACCAATACAATCTGGTAGTCGCCATTCGATTCTCTATGGGCTAAGGCCGCACCTTCAATGACCGACTCCGGGGCATAATCCCCTCCCATAGCATCAAGGCCGATTCGGATAGGGCTGTTCACTTTATGGTGACTAAGCCCCTTTGGGGGTCAGTATTTCTTTGCCGGCGTAATAGCCGCAGTGGGGGCAGACCCGATGCGGCAAGACCGGCTCCGAACACTTAGGACAGGAAATCACGTTGGCGCCGGCTAACTTCCAGTGGGTTCTTCTCTTTCTGCCGCGCGCTTTGGAATGTCTTCGTTTTGGTAATGGCAAAATCTACTCCTTTATTCTTGGTTTAGTAATTGCTCTAATTTCCCCCAGCGGGGGTCGATTTCCTCTGGTTTACAATTGCACGTCTCTAAGTTCAGGTTAAGGCCGCATTTGGGGCACAAACCTTTACAATCGGACTGGCACAAAAAACGCATGGGAACACTCAAAATCAAGGCCTCCCGGAGCCGGGGAATCAGATTATAAGCTGGCGCCGCCTTGGAGATGAACTGGTAGTCGTCGTCTTGGATTTCAGGAGCTACTGCTACCTCGGTCTGATCTAAGATGAATTTAATTTCAGCCTGCAATGGAAATTGGCAAAGAGTAAGGCAGCGGGCGCACTCAGCTTCCAAAAGAGCCTTGATTGTCCCCTGAAAAGTGAACTTATCTTTGCTTCTGAAAACCAACATATCAATCTCAGCCGGATTCATTAAGAACGCCTCATCCGGCTTCAGGCTCAGTGACTCCTGGGTCTCCTGAAATGAGAAGTAGTTCTGACCCTCTAGCAAGTCCTTGAAGCGGATTTCCATAAATTTTCTTAATAAAATCGCCAGGCCTAGTAAGTCAAGGGGAATTTGGCTCTGGGCTATGAATATACGCAGAATAGGCTTTAAGATTTGAGCTATCCCGGGCTGAGGGTTCGGCACCAGGCTCATCCTGAAGGGCAGGCTAGGGCTACCGAGAATTAGGATGTTCTTTCTGATGCCGGTGAACAATCTTTTCCCCCACAAAATACCCTATCCCTCCCCCTACGACCACATCAGACAGAAAATGGACGTTGTCATTCAGGCGGGACCAAGCCACCCCGGTTGCGAGGAGATATACCGGATATTTGACCCACCACCGGGGATATTGATGAGCTACCACTGATGCGAAGGCAAAAGCGGTAGTAGCATGCCCGGAAGGGAGGGATAAAGAAAAATCAGACGGCGAAAAATCAAATCCTTTGAAATAATAAGCTCCTTTATCCGCAAAAGGCCGGGCCCGGTCAAAACTGTATTTCAAACCGGTAGTAATCCCCTGAGTAATCAGAATAGCCCTCAGCCCCAAATAGCCGGTATCTTTGGCTTTCTGGTCTTTCAGAACAAGCCCAGCCGCATACATCCCTCCTAAAGCCCAGAAGGGGAGCTTATCTCCCAACGGGCGGAAGAAATCAGCCGACCGATTGCTGAAATCGGTGCGGTTTCTGGCAAAGAGCTTCTGTGACTCTTCGTCAGTGGCAAAAGCTATGGAAGAGGCAGCCAGAAAGGACAGAGCGACGATACGGTCTTTTTTTTGCCAGTGGAAAGGGGAGGTGACTAGGGATTTGCCATCCTGATAGAAGTCGTTGGCCACTTGGTCCACGGAGCTGGACTGGGCGAAGATATTTGAGCAGGCTGACAGTGTAATCAGCAGAATGGCCAGGAGAAGTTTACTGACTTGAGATTGAAACATTCGGTTCTGGCTTCTGATTATCTCATTGAAAGATTTTTATATTCTATCCGAACAACCGCAACTGCCCCTCCTCCTGAACCGCCACCGCCTTCTTCTGCTCCCCAAACAAACTAATCTTCCCATACACCCCATCATACCCCGGCTCAATCTTCACCTTCCCTTCCCGCACCAATTTGATCCCCTCTGCCACTTTAGGCGGAGCGCTTTTCTCCAGCTCGGCAATGGGAACCTCTAAGAGCGCATTAAACTCTGAACCATAATCTTGCACCAGGCGCAGATATTCTTTTTCCACCCCTTTCGTATCCGGCGATTGACCCAACGCCTCTCCAATAATTTCCGCCAGGGGAATCAGATTCTTGTAGGGTATAGCCTCCGGCAGCACAAAACCTTCTGGCCGGTCAGCCAACTCCTCCACTCGATTCAATACTCCTACGGTCACTCCCCGACCGCAGACCGGACAGATCGACTTGGCCTTATTGGTTTCCGAGGGCTTGAAGCTGACATTACACTTACGGTGGCCGTCAAAATGATACTTCCCCTCTTCCGGAAAAAACTCAATCGTATAGAGAAATTTGGTTTTGTCCTTCTTTCTTACCGCTTCCCAGATTTTGAAGTAGTCCATCTCACAGTCGAAGACATTCGCCTCCCGGCCTAATTTGGGAGCCGAATGGGCATCCGAGTTGGAAATTAAAGTAACTTTATCTAAAGCAGAGACTCTCCAATTCATAGGTGGATCTGAAGATAAGCCGGTTTCAATAGCGAAGATATGCTTTGAATATTCCCCGAACGCCTCCGGAATCGAATCAAAACCCGAATTGGAGCCAAAAATCGAAAACCAGGGGGTCCAGGCATGGGCCGGAACCAAGATGCAGTCTGTGGATGTGTCATAGACTATCTTGGCAATATCCTTTACAGTGGCGCCAAAAGTAGGTCTCCCGTCAGAAGTCAGTTTGCCTATCTTGAACAGTTTTAGATTAAGCTGCTCTGCAATCTCAAAAGTTGGCGCAAATAAAATGGTGTGAATCTTCCTTAATTTTTCTCCTTGAGAATAGACATTGCTAACCTCCACCGAGAGCATGAAGTGTACCTCAGACGATTTATCTTTTAGTTTGAATAAGCCCCTCCCTGTCGGCTCTAATTTACTCTTCAGTTCGTGAAAGTAGCTGGGATGAGTAAAATCTCCGGTGCCGATTAAGTTTATTCCCTTTATCTTCCCCAATTTAGCCAGAGTATCCACTTCCATATCAGTGCTGGTAGCCCGGGAGTACTTAGAGTGCAGATGCAGGTCGGCAATTATTCTCATACTTGCAACTGGAATATGGTTGGCAACTCCCTCAATTTGCAGTCTGGCTTCTGGCGATGCAAGAAAAAAATCTTGAAAATGGACTGGCAAAAACTATATTGAGCCAACCCTAAGGAGGAGTGAATGGTTTTAGCAGGAAAAATCGCCTTGGTCACCGGCGGCTCGAGAGGAATCGGCCGAGCCATCGCCTTGAAATTGGCGGATATGGGAGCCGACCTCGCCATCAACTTTTTCAGGTCCAGACAAAAAGCCCAGGAGACCCAGCAGGAGGTTTTTGCCCTGGGGAGAGATTGCGCCATCTTCCGGGCCAATATAAACGACGTTGATTCCATCAAAAAGCTCTTTCATGATGTCAAAAGCCGGTATGGAAGAATCGATGTTTTAATCGCCAATGCCGCCATGGCCATGTTCGGAGACCTTGAGCACTTCAGCCTCAAAGGATGGGAAGTCACCATGGACGCCAACGCCAAAGCCTATTTCCTGTGCGCCCAGGAAGCAGTCAGGATGATGCCCAGAGGCGGCAAAATCGTGGCTCTAACCAGCTACGGCTCCCAGAAATACATCCCCGGCTATGCCGCCTTAGGCTCAGCCAAAGCGGCCATTGAGACTCTGACTAAATACTTGGCAGTCGAATTCGCGCACAAAGACATCAACGTCAACTGCGTCTCCGGCGGGGCAGTAGATACCGATTCTTTGAGAATCTTAAGTGAACACAACCGGCACATCGCCGAGGAATACATCCGAAAAACCCCGGCCAAAAGATTAGGTAAAGCGGAGGATATCGCCAACGTGGTGGCTTTCCTGTGCACACCGGAGGCAGACTGGATAAGGGGGCAGACCATTATAGCGGATGGGGGGTTTTCGCTGATGTGACATCTTTGTATTAGACCTCAGACACTGACTGTTTTGAACGGTAAATTAGCCACATTAGTAAGTTAATTCCCTTGGTTCCGTGTACTACTGACTGCGCAAAAAGTCTGCTCTAAAATACCTTCTAACTCCTCCAAGCCGAAAGGCTTTCTTAAAAAGCGGCATCCGCTTTCGGCCAGAAACCTGGCTGTCTCAGAATTTACCACATCGCCGGTAATAAAAATGATTTTATCCTTATAAGCCGGGTTCTTGTGGGCCAGGGTTTGATAGAGCTTCTCTCCATCCATGCCCGGCATTTTGATATCAGATATAATCAAATCGAAATTTGACCCGGCCAGCTTACCTAAAGCATTTACACCCTCCTGGGCAGATACTACCTCGTGGCCTTGGTCAGTGAGAAAATCAGATATTAGGTCCAAGATGTCTACTTCATCATCAATAACCAAAATTTTCCTCTGGCCAGTTTTCGCTTGAGCATCTGTGGGGGGAGCAGGTGTAAACTCCTCGCTTTTCGCACCTTCCTCCTGGAGAATTGGTAACTGGATGGTAAAGGTGGTCCCCGCACCTAATTTGCTCTCTACCTGCATATCTCCCTGGTGCCCTTCTATGATCCCATGCACCACGCTGAGCCCCAGCCCGGTTCCTTTGCCTACCTCTTTGGTGGTGAAGAAGGGCTCAAAAACTTTATTCAGATTCTCCGGCGGTATACCACCACCATTGTCTGCAACCTGAATGAAGGTTTTATCTGCCTGACTGTAGGTTTTTATTTTTACGGTTTTCTCTCTGGGATTTTGGAGCAGAGCGTGTTGGGCATTTTCCAGCAGGTTTAATAAAACTTGTTGAAACTGAGTTGGGTCGACCAGGGTGTCCGGAAGCTTTTCATCCAGCTCTTTTACCAGGTCGATATTGTTCAGTTTTAGTTCATTGTTTTTAAACTCCAAGGTGGCTTCAATTACTGTATTTAGGTTTACCTGCTCTTTATTAGGCTGAGTCTTACGAGAAAAGGATAAAAGATTGGCCACAATCTTTTTGCATCTCTCCGCGGCTTTGATTATGGTCTGGATTCTTTTTCCTACCCTTTCATCCAAGTCACCAAGAGTCAGAAGCTCGGAATTGCCCAAGATGACCGCCAGAGGGTTATTCAATTCATGCGCCACCCCGGCCAAAAGCCGGCCTAAGGCGGCCAACTTTTCACTATGATATAACTTCTCTTTTAGTAGTTCTTGATCTTTTTGTAGCCGCAATCTCGCTGTAATATCTTCCAAGACTATTACTATCTCTTGCTCCCCTTCTGGATAACTCAAAAGGGAGAGAAATACCAGAAAATCTCTTTTACCGGAGCTCTCCTCACCTGAATAGCCAAGCTGGCAGAAATCGTAAGGCTTCCTTTCTTTCCTGAACTTGTGCAGACCCTCAGATAGCTCATACCAGCCCAAAACCTCCTCTAGGCTTTTTCCTAAAGCTTTTTCTGGATTATCGCCGGTGAATTCAGAGAGCTTTTGATTGGCTAAAATTATCTGGTTGTCCTGGCTCACTACCAGGATACCGGTGGGCAGAGTGTTGACTGTAATCCGGTAAAGTTCTTCTGCTTCTTGTAGAGCCTTAAGCAGGCGGTTGTTCTCGGCCGCTAAGGCAAGGCTATTGGCAAAAGTAACTACCAGCTCCTCATCCTCGGCGGTAAATCTCTCCCCATTTTTCTTATCCGACAGATAGATTTTTCCGAAATACTGGTCCTTGACCCAGATAGGAACTACCAAAAGAGATTTAAGAACTGGATGATGGCGTGGGAAGCCGGTAAAAAGAGGGTGTTTAGTCTGGTCTTCTAAGTTCAATACTTCACCCTTTTTTAACTTTATTCCCAATATCCCTGGGCCGCTGGGCAATCGGCCAATCTTCTGCTCGTCCTCAGCCGAAAGGTTGCTGGCAAAGGCAGTTATCTCTCCTCTTTCATTATAAGTCAAAGCCACTCCATATCTGGCATCCACCAAGGAGCACAGGATCTCAACGCTTTTCTTCAAGCCTGGCTGGTCAAAGTGGGAGGAGACCAAGAACTTCATCATGTGGTGCATGGTCGAATTGATGCGGGTAAGCTTTACGTTTTTCAATTTCAGCTCTTCCTGCTGCCAGTCAAGCTGTTTTAACCCCTTATTGCGGCTGAGTACAATCTCTTTAATTTCGTTGTCTGGAAAAGCCTCTGAGTCCAAGTACTTTCCTTCTTCCAGACCCAGAGCCACCTTCTGGTCTGCCTCCACTATCTTCTGGATAGGTCTCAAAATCCTCTTTCCCAGATACCAAAACAGCGGAGCGCAAAATACAAAAAGATAAGCCAGAGATACTAAGAAATGCAGGGGCCGGTTTAGGATAATCTCTGGATGGTTCAGGTAGTACTGGTGGTGCAACTGGCTATTGGTGAGAGCGGCTAAAATAGCTACCGCTAAACCATATAATAGTAATTTCCCTTTCAAACTTATTCTGAAAATTTTCCTAAACATTGAGAGCCCCGATTTCTAAGGGGAAGCACATAGCCGAACATCTGGCAATGTCTTGGGCTGATTTAAATACCTCCCAAAATACATACAATTTAATTATCGGGAGGAGTTGTCAATGGAACACCCTTTCCTAGCATAAAAAGCTTAGTAGAGCATAAATTTTTTCTGACTGATTCTGTCAGTGGACTTTTTTATATTATATGTTATTATATGGAATCCAAAAAAGCTTAAAACCAAGGAGGGAATGGTATGGGAAAGTTTGAGCGACTGCTGTTAGAGTTGAACGTCATTAAGGGAAGCCCGGGGATAAAGACCAGTGAATTAGCAGAGCGGGCGGGAATAAGTTCAAGAACTATTTACCGGGACATACTCTCTTTGTCTCAGGCGCACATTCCAGTTTACTATGAAAATGGCTACCGGATTCTCAAAACTGCCTTCTTGCCTACTCTAAACCTTACTGTGGATGAAGCCAGAGTACTGCGACTGGCACTATCCTGCCCCAGCTTAAAAAGAAGGGATTATGCCAAGATTGTTAAAAGCCTGCTCGCCAAAATTGACACAACCTTGGATTCTAACACTAAGTCAATGATTCGCTCTCTTTCTGACGTGTCTCAGATCAAAGCTATAGAGCATTTTACTCCTTCCCGGCTTTTCCCCTCGGCGGAAATACTGGAACAAGCCATTCAGAAATGCCGGAAGGTCAGGTTAACCTACGACAGCATCAACTCAGGTCGGCGGGAAAGAACTGTTCACCCTTACTCATTGATTTTTAGAGAGGTTGTTTGGTATTTGCTGGGCTTCTGTGAATTGAGAGGGGATTTCAGGCTATTCAAGCTGTGCCGGATTAAGAAGATTACTCTGTTAGATCAAGGTTTTGATAAAGACCCCAAGTTCTCTGTGGATAAGTTTTTCGAGAACAGGTGGCAGATGTTAGGTGGTGAACTCCACCGGGTAAAAGTGAAATTTACCGGCTCGGCAGCTCGGTGTATTGAGTCCACCCCTCATCATCCCAAAGAGGAAATTACTAAGCAAAAAGATGGCTCAGTCATCTACTCCTTAGTGGTGGAGGGGTTAGAAGAGATTGCCCGCTGGATTCTCACTTTTGGAAAAGAGGCCATAGTCTTAGAGCCAGAAGAGCTAAAGAAAAAAATAATAGAAACCTCCCATGGTATTCTGGCACAATACTACCAAAGCATTATGATAAAGCCTGCTGTGAGTGTCGGGGGGGGGCCTCCTCTCCCTCCAGAACTAAGGCTTAAACTTCATTTTTGTGCCAATAAGTGTTTAGCCAAAAACTTCTCCATCGCCCCGTAAAAATCAAACCGGTTCTCCTCATTGGCAAAGCCATGCCCCTCATTCTCCTTGACGATATACTCCACATCCAGCCCCTTCTTCTTCACCGCCTCCACAATCTGATTCGACTCATTGATGTTCACCCGCGGGTCTTTAGCCCCCTGTGCCACCAAAAGAGGCACCTTGATGTTATCCGCATAGAAGACCGGGGAGGCCGAAGCCATTAGGGCGCTGTCCTTGACCGGGTCCCCTACCATTTCGTAGAACATGTCTAAATAAGGCTTCCAGTAAGGGGGAATCGACTTCATGAAGGTGAACATGTTGGAGACGCCGACGTAATCCACTCCACAGGCATACAAATCAGGAGTAAAAGTCAATCCTGCTAAAGTAGCATAGCCGCCGTAACTTCCGCCGTAAATCGCAATCTTCCTGGGGTCGGCAATTCCCTGGTCAACCAGCCATTTCACGCCGTCGGAGATGTCATCCTGCATGGTCTTGCCCCACTGCTTAAAAGAGGTCATCCAGAATTTCTTGCCGTAGCCGGTGGAGCCGCGGAAATTCATCTGCAGAACCGCATAGCCGCGATTGGCTAAGAACTGCACTTCCGGATTAAATCCCCACATATCTCTGGCCCAGGGGCCCCCGTGAGGATTTACTACCACGGGCAGGTTCTTAGCTGCTTTCCCTTTGGGCAAAGTCAAATAGCCGTTGATGGTCAGCCCATCTCTGGTCTTGTAAGTAATCGGCTTCATTTCCGCCAGGTCATTTTCATTCAGCCAGGGATTCCGGTCGGCCAATTTGGTCAGCTTGCCGGTGGCCTTCTCATATAAGTAGTAAGAGCCCAAGCTGCGGTCGTTCATGGTACGGACCGTCATCACATCTTCATTCTTATTCATGAAGGTAACGTAGACCTCGTAGCCCGGTAGAAGCTTCTCTAACTTCTGATATAGCTCTTCAGTCTCTTTGTCCAAAAATTTCCTCTGCATCTTCCAGGTGATGTAGTCTATCTCGGTCAGAGCTTTTCTCTTTCTGGAATAGTCCATGCCCTGCACGTCCACTTCCGGATTCTCGTAAATCACTTCTAACTCTTTGGCGGTGGCCGGGTCATATTTTACAATGGCGACTTTATCCCGGCCTAAATTGGAAGCGGCGTAGAGATTCTTGTTATCAAAGGTGAAAAATAAGGGACTGAAGTTATCCCTGAAGTTGGTGGTGAGTACGACATGAAAAGAATCCTTATCGCTGGGACGGTACAAAAGGCTGGTGTTGACACCGTCAGTCGTTCCGGCCACTAAAATACGGCCATCGTGGTCAGTCACCCAGTTGGTGATGTTACCCGGATTTTCGGCAATCATGGTCAGCTCGCCGGTGGCGGTGTTCAGGCGGTAGGCATCAAAAATCTCCGGGTTTCTCTTGTTCATCCCGATAATCACGTCAGTGGGGTGATCTCTCAAGTCATCGATGACCATAACCCGGGTTTTTTCGAAGGGGGTAAGGTCAGTTTCCTTCTGGCCCTCCCGGTCGACTGCGAAGAGGTGAAAGTTTTCATCTCCTCCGAAATCCTTCAGATATAACAGCCGGTCGTTCCCCTTCCAGAAATAGGTCTGCAGGTCTCGGTCGGTGATGGAGGTGATTCTTTTGACTTCAGTGGAGCCCCGCTTCTGAACGTGGATGTTCATCCGATTCTGGTACGGCTGAGTAAATGAAATCCAGTTGCCGTCCGGGGAGACCTGAAAGTAGGCTTTCTCCGGATTCTTGAAAAAATCCCGCATCGGAATCTGCTTGGGGGCCTGGGCCTGACTTACTACAGCCAAGCAGAACAGGCCTAAAAGCGCTAAACCGAGTACAATCCTTTTATTTAACATGATAATCTCCTACTGGGTTAAAGTTATTGTGGGATAATAAAACATTTTCTACTTCTTTAAATTACGTAACTTGAAAAGATAGAGTTTCAACTTTCTGAAATGTCCTTAGCTTCACATGACCTATAACTTGGCAGCGGACTGGTTTTTATTTTTCTGAATTACTCCAGCACAAAAATATTCTTCCTGGCGCACATCTCTTTCAATATCTTAGGCCAGACCGTGACGCTGACTTCCCCTAAATGCGCCTTCTTCAAGAGCTGCATGCAGGTGCGGGCTTGACCGATTCCGCCGCCGATGCTTAAAGGAATTTCATCTTTCAGAATGGCCTGATGATAAGGGAGTTTGAGGAAATCAAGCTGGCCGGTAATCTCCAGTTGTTTCTTGAGAGTCTCCTTGGTGACCCGAATACCCATGGAGGTCAGCTCGTGCCGCCTCTTGGTGACCGGATTCCAGACTAAGATGTCACCGTTCAGGCCATGCATCGGACGTCCATCTTCAGACCGAGTTTCAGTGACCCAATCATCGTAATCAGAGGCCCTCATCTCATGCGGATACCCATCCTGGAGCACCCAGCCGATGCCAATGATAAAAATTGCGGGATATTTCTGCAGGACTGCGGTCTCCCGAGCCTTCCTGGGCAGGTTGGGATACATATCCAGAATCTCTTCAGCGTGCAGAAAGGTCAGTTCTTCCGGCAGGTTGGGATACTTGTCGCTCTTAAGCTTGGGAAATTCACTTTGAATAAATCTCTCTGCTCCTTTGAGGACCTTCCAGATTTTGGTGACAATTTCTTTCAGGAACTTCAGATTGCGCTGCTGGGGAGTCATTACCAGTTCCCAGTCCCACTGATCCACGTAGGCGCTGTGGTCATGGTCCAGAAAATAGTCTTTGCGCACCGCCCGCATATCGGTGACTAATCCTTCTCCAACTTTCAGTCCGAATTGCTTTAAGGCGACCCTTTTCCACTTGGTGGCTGCCTGGACTACCTGGGCATCAATGGGGTTTTTGTTGTAATCATTAGAGATGTGGAACTGAATCGGGGTGCGGGAGCCGTCCCGGTCCAGGTAGTCGTTGACCCCGCTTTCCACATCGACAATAAGGGGAACCTCAACTCTGATCAGGTTAAGCTCTTTACAGAGATTGTCCTCTATGTATCGTTTCAGCGCGGTAATTGCCAACTGGGTCTCTTTGGGATCTAATAATGATCTATAGTCGCTGGGCAAAATCTTTTCCAAATCGGCATAATTACCGATACCCGGGCCAGCCAAATCGGCTTTTTTGTCAACTACAACATCACTCATCTTTACCTCCGGCAGATTTTATGATGGGGTGCTGGTAACATTTTTCAGGCACAGAATTTATGTTACTTTTTTCACAAAGTCAAGAAGAAATAGCCTTCTCACTGGACAAATAGAGAATGGCTCAAGAAAAACAAATATATTCTACAAATACAAGAGTCTTCCGAAATTCTACTTCTCGGCCCAGGCCGGCAGGGACTTCATGTAAAAACCGGCCCGCTCCAACGCCTTCTTCTCATCCAAGTCAGGCTGCCAGCCCTTGAACCACTGGGCGATTCCCTGCTGAATGGTCTCCTTAGACTTGAGCTTGCCAGTATCGTCAGTACAATACTTGCAGTAATTCTCAGCCGGCCTTTAAAGTCCGGCATCCCTAAAGGAGCTGCGCAGGAGTGGCAGAATTTATCCATAATTCCTCCTTGTTTAATTGAATTATTTCTTGTCTGCACCAAGATATATTTCTTGGCTTACTCAAGCAAATGAGAATTGAATGGAAGAAAGGCCTTCCTAAACTATCTTAATTAGACATGACACACAAAAAAAGGCGAGCAGAAAATCGCTCGCCCCTAAATCTTACTGCCACCTGACCCTGGCTCTAGGGGAACTTAGGGCAAGGCTTGCACACCTCCCAGCAATATATCGGTGGATTGACAGTGCAGTACATGTAACAACACAATTTGGCCGCGTCAACAGTTTTGGGAGCAGTAAGAACTGAAAAGCCCATTGCCAGGGCAAATATCACTACGAAAAATACCCCTAATTTTAGCCACCGGAAATGTTTCACTTGGCATCACCTCCTTGTCCAAAAAATTAAAATCATGGCGAAATAAAAATCAACTAGAAAATTTCGAAATTTAAACTTTTCCCGGTTCAGAAACCTAAGACGACTGGAACAGGTTGACTATCCAGAAGGCTAACAGGATGGGTAGAAGGCTCGGATATCTGTGAAAAAGGCCGGTTGACAAGAGTACTGACTGCAGCTATAAATATAGCTATAGCGTAATATGTAAAGAGGAACATAAGCTAATATATTCATGCAAGTGACATACACAATGAATGAAAGAGCCTTTAGCAAATATTTTAAAGCCTTCGGGGACCCTTCCAGGCTACGGATTCTGATGTTATTATCGTCTAATGAAAAGACTGTCAACCAGATAGTCAAATCTATAGGTTTATCGCAACCCACTGTAAGCCGGCATCTTACTATTCTGAGAGAGGCTGAAGTTGTTGCCTCCCGTCGTGTCAAACAGAACGTCTACTACAGCCTGAACAAGAAAACCGTGGTGATTTGCTGTGCAGATTTTTGCGACTGTTTGAATATTTCTGGACGAGGGAAAAAGAAAGGGTGGAAGTAGCTCCGACAAAATTTTTTTGAAAGTTTTATCGATATATCTACATATAACTATATAGCTATATGCCATAACCCAAGCAGGTGAAGAGAATGGAAAAGGAATATGGCCAGGTCAAAATTACCGAGACCGGCACCGGTTTCCGGATCGAGGTAACCGGTAAGGGCCTGAAAGAGGCATTTCCCTGCTGCTGTATGCCGATGTTCGGAGCACTTAAGATGGAAAAGTCGGGATGCTGCGTTCCTTCTGAAGAGAAAAAGCAGGAGAAATAGACTGGAAGTTTCTGAAAACCTCGGGACGCCGGTAACATTTGGCTCATGCAACATGAAAGGGGCAAGTAATTCTGCTCTTGCCCCTTTAAAACAAGCCCTTTGGCGTATGGGTGGGAAGCCGGGATAAAAATAAATGGCGGAGTGTATGGGACGATTTTGGAACTTTCCTGATACGCCTCCGCCCTTTAAATCTCATATCGTCTTGAGTGACGGCCCTGGTGCGGTCGCCGCAGCGATGATCGCACGTGTCGAGGTAGTTGTGGGCGGCGTGGCGGATGGAACTGTGGGTACTCAGGGGGCAGGGTGGGCAGCGCCGTCACCGGCAGCGCGGCTCTAATTAACCGCTCGATGCTCTTTACCTCTCCCCTCTGGTCAAAAGTGGCAAAAGACACGGCCCGGCCGGCTCGACCCGCCCGCCCGGTTCGACCAATGCGGTGGACATAGTCTTCGGAATTCGAGGGCAGATCATAGTTGACAACCAATTCAATCCCTATGACATCGATACCACGGGCCGCAATATCGGTAGCCACCAGAACACGATATTTTCCCGACCTGAACCCTTCCAGGGCCTTGCGGCGTTGTGGCAGGCTCAGGTTAGAATGGATATCAGTTGCGGCATGACTGTTAGCCTTCAGTTTGTGGGCAAGATTGCGCGCTGCGTGTTTGGTCCTGGTAAATATTAGGATCGGGCCGGGATACTGTTGTAGCAGCACCTCTAACAGTCGAGTCTTGGCCTCCCGGTCGACAAAAAATACCTCCTGAGTAACTTTTTCCGCAGCTGTCCCGGAAGGGGCAATCTCGACTTGAATCGGAAGCTGCATGTGCCGCCGGGCAATAGCCACAATCTCCTGGGGTATGCTGGCTGAGAATAGCATGGTTTGGCGTTCCCGCGGGAGCGAGGCCAAAATTCTATTGATCTGCGGTGCAAAGCCCATGTCTAACATTCGGTCGGCCTCGTCTAAAACTAAAATCCGTATGTCAGAGAGAATGACCGTACGTTGTTCCAGATGATCCAGTAAGCGCCCCGGGGTGGCAATGATGACCCGGGGTTTCCGCTCCAGGGCCTGGTGCTGGAGCGTCATGGACGCTCCCCCGATCAGCACCGCCGTCCGCAGGCCGAAAGCGCGGCCAACCGCATGGAGCGCTTCATCCACTTGGATGGCCAGCTCACGAGTCGGCAGCAGTATAAGCCCGCGCCCCTTGACCTGAGCCAGCCTTTGTATCATCGGAACCCCAAAGGCGAGGGTCTTGCCGGTCCCGGTCTGGGCGATGGCAATGAGGTCCTTACCTTCGAGGCCGATTGGTATTGACCGCCTTTGAATCGGCGTAGGTTCAGTAAATCGGAGGCGGTCAATCGCTTGGAGCAAACCGGGGGCGATGCCTAAGCCGGTAAAGCCACTGTCTGAAGATTTAATGGTCATAAAGGTTAGTCAATAGACTCTCCCGCAGTATTGAAGTCAAGGGATTAGCTAGTTTGCCAATTCCTGCCAGACCCGGTGGCGCAATTCCTCTTTCAAACGGCGGGAGAGGAGTCCTTCGGCTTGTTCTTCAATAAGCTCATCCGCCACATGTTTCATTTCTTCCAATTCGAGTAAAAGCTGGGACAGAATTTTGTCGTCTTTGGGAACTTTCACTTCTTCAAAACCAACTTCAAGGAAAATTTTCAAAAACCTGGCTTCTTCTTCCGAACGGCAATCGATGGACCGCTTGCCCGAATACAGCTTCCACCCAAAAAGGTCTTTTACGACTTTAATGTCATCCGACTGGGGCGGTAAAACTTTTTTTACCAGCGGCCTTTTGGTCAAAACGTCTTCGCGATAAAACTCGCCAAAGGTTTTCATTGTTTCTTCTTTTCTTTATACTGTTTTGCCACCGTAGTGGCAACCGCTTCCACGTCCACCCCTTCAATATATCTTTTTCCCTTATCCACGCTCTGGGCCTTTTCGATTCTCGACCGCACCAAATCAACTACCGCTTTATAAACTTCCAGCTGCTCTTCTTCCGTCAATCCTAATATATCCCCCATTATTATTTTATCCAACTCCCGCCGGTCGGGCTTAACGTTAACGAGTGAATCCACCTCAGCTTTACCGTTGCAGAATTCTTTTAACGAATGCATTATTTCTCTTCCACTCAACTTTTGAAACGCATCGATTAGTTTTTTAATGGAACTCGAGGCGACTTCTGCAAAATCTGGCACTAATATCTTGCTAGCCATCCATACATCCATATCAACTACATTTATAGCACCCGTAAGTTTCCTGCCTGACAACTCATTAAACAATGCTGTAACTGCACTATTTAAGAAAGCTGCTAGTGGTTTTATGAACCGTTTATTTTTTACAACAATTGGGAACAGGTTATCACTGCAAAAAATCGGTTGAGAGCTATAGGGAATCAAGAAGCGATCACCAATCCGACGAGGATAAAATATTTGTGTCGGCTGATGTTTTCCAACACCATACCATTTCTCACCTCTTGAGCGACAGCTAACGGTTTGTGCTGGAATTTTGTCTCCAAATTTCTTTTTTTCTCCTTTTCGTATATAGTGTAACACTCTCTTATTTTTTAAATCCTTTTTATCCTCATTAATTAAAAGGATTCGCCATTTCAACTGGTCACGGTGAATAACTATGCTTGGAGTTTCCCTAAAAGAATGCAAAATGAAGTTTGGCACCCAATTTCCATTTTCATCCTTATGCATCCAAAATTCTTTTTCGATTCCTTCACGCTTAATATCTTCTTCTGTAAAATAAAAAAAATCATTGGCACCGGTCTTGATACCGAAGCTAACATGCGCGATTTGTTTCAAAGGAACCAACTTACCCTTACCCTTTTCCAAAATCTTAAAAAAGATTTCGGGAGCGCGAAGGTATTTGCCCCACTTGGAGCCAACATATTTTTCCTTCTTTTCTTCCTGTGTATGTTGCTGGCCACCGTCTTCCTCTATTTCCACCCCTTCTTCCCATAGCTCTTTCTGGCTTTTGGGGTAAATCCGCAAATCGTCATTTTCATAAAAAACGTCGTGGCCGGAAATAGTTCGGATTAACTCGTCTATTTTCTGCAAACGTCCGCGCTCTTTTTCCCAAATTTCTTGAGCCGGTGGAATAAAATGGGTTAAAGGCTTCTTCAAATAGACAAACCGGCACAGATTTTCATCTCTTTCCGATTTCTTATCACATTTTTCTAAAATGATTATGCAAGTGTTGATGTCCGCCTCTTCAAACCAGCGTTCAATTTTGGAAGCAATTATGGCGACTATCTTGTAGTTCTTCAAAAAGAACTCTTGCAGCCCTTTGCCATAATCCACATCCAGCCAAGACTCGGAAACAATAAACCCAAATCGCCCGCCCTGTTTTAAAAATTTGAAGCCGTGAACGAAAAAGTAAGCGTGAATGCCAGCTCGTCGACCAATCTTAGCCAGTGGTCTATCAGTAACATCGAGAAGAGCTCTTTCAATCAGTGTTTCCTTATACTCTTCATCCCCTTCGGAGATTTTGCTTATTTCTTCCTGCCGAGTATACGGCGGATTACCGACGATGGCGTCAAAATAGCGAGGATACTTCACTTCTCGCTTTACCTTAGACAAAGTTTGAATCTCCCCCCTGAGGGAATTTTCATAGTCAAAACCATCTTGTTTAACTATCAGGGAGAAGAAATCCTTCTTCAAAATTCTTGGATAATTCTCGTTCGATCCTAAGTCTTTAATCGCCAAGTTGATGGTAGCTAAATGGGCGGGGAACTTGGCAATATCGTTGCCCCAGAGCGTTTCCAGTACTTTCTCGTGCTCCAGCCGTTGGTTCATCATTTTTTTATGCTGGTAGGCTCGTACCAGAAAAGTTCCGGCGCCACAGGCCGGGTCCAAAACTTGGTCATTCTCGTGTTTTAGGCAAAAGCGCAGAATTAAATCGACCACCTCGGAACGAGTAAAATATTGCCCCAAATTGTGCCGCTCGTCTTCAGGTATCAAACGCTCGAATATTCGGCCAACCACATCATAGCCCAATCGGGCCAGATCGTACCGGCGCAATAGCCGGACTAAATCTTTGATTTCAGTAACAACCTCTTTGGAATCGGGAAAAGCAACGCTGTCTATGAAATCAGTGTCGTAAATCGTCTCATAATCGATGTCCAAAACCTGTTTGAAATAGCCTTGCAGGTTTGTAGCCAGAACGGAACCTTTAGTCAAGCTTTGCGGTATTTCCAGAGGGTCCAGCTTATTCGGCCTTTTGATTTGCAGAAGGTCGTAGAAGAGGATTTTGTTGATCAAAAGATAGGCTGTCTGGCGGGCCGCTTTGCCAAAAGGGGAAAGATGTCTAGTGAATTGCCAGTTTTGCTCTTTAAACCATTTCCGAAGTTCCCTGGCGAACTTGGGATCCTCGTTAAACCGCTCCAGAATAATGTCGGAATATTGCTTGGCTAAAACCCGAATTTTCTCGTGCAGGCGGGCGATGAGAAGCTCATCTATGGGAAGCCTTGGAATCTGTTCGCGTCCGGTATGTACCATAACCAGTTGCAGTAGAAATTCCTGAAGCGCGGCTTCGGTAGAGCGTCGAAAGTTCTCTATCTGATTTAAATCTTCGATACTGGACAGGACGAATTTGTTAACGATCTGTTCTTCTTCCGACGCCATTCCGTTTACTCTGGCCGTGTCGTACCAAACAAGTTGTTTGAAGTTGGTCAGGGCAAAATATGGTGCTTTGCGCTGGGTAGCTTTCTTGCGTGCTGGCTCTTTCAACTCGGGTTCGTTGAAAACATCAAAGTAAGGTGGTTTTGCCTCTATAAGGCACAGCACCTTCTCACTGCGTTGGGATTCAAAAATGACCAAATCCGGCATTTTGCGGTCTGCTCCAGAGGTCTCAACGTAAGGTAGGCCCAAATTAAATCTTTCTTTCTCGATAATTTCCCGCATCCAGTGCATCAAAACGGCCGCCGCCGTACGCTCGGTCTTGATAGCGGTGGCTTCAAACGGAGCGGGGCTTTTGGCCATGCGGCCTTTCACTCTACTTTTCAAGTTCCCTCAAAACCTGGTCAACAATCCGCCGTGCAATTTCCATTGTGGCTGCAAGACGGATGACTTTGACGTCGCCTAGCCCCTTAATTTCTAGAAATCTTTCCAAAAGCTGGTTGGACATCCCCTTAAACGAACCAAATTTGGCCAAAAGGTCTCCGGAAATCTTTTCCGCCGGCCTGCCTTTGATGCCACTGCCGATGATTATGGCCAAAAGTTCGGCGTCCGAAAGTTTTTCCGCCCCAAGTTCCACCAGCTTGCCGCCCGGATGCCGCCAGCGGAGTATGGCGGATTCGACGATCGGCTCAGTGGCCGTTCTCTTCATAGAATTCTAAACTAATTAACGAATTTTAATACTTCAGCGTGGTACAGCTATTCCCTCTAAGATATTGTTGTCCTTTGGACTTGCTACCATTCTTGCCTTTATTATAAGCGGGGACGACGAGACTCGAACTCGCAACTTCCGCCGTGACAGGGCGGCGCTCTAACCAATTGAACTACGTCCCCGAATGGTCACTATCTGGGCGGCACAGGGTTCGAACCTGTGACCTTCTGCGTGTAAGGCAGACGCTCTGAACCAGCTGAGCTAGCCGCCCAAAAAAACTTAGTCTAACAAAGAGCTAACTGAAATATAACTCGATTGAAGTTCTAACGCAACCGGTAAGATTACTGAGGACCGGAGGCGGGAGGCTCGATTACTTCACCGGTGGCAGGAGCCTTGGCTTTTTTCTCTGGCGGTAAAAGAATAGCAATAGGAACCAAAACGCAGTAACCCAAGACCAAGAGTATGGGCGCTATCGTGATATCGCCGCTTCCTAAGAAGACATAACCAACAATAATGGTGAAAATGGCAATTCCAAACCAGATATAATTCCTCTTGCCGAAGGGCAATCCCTTCTTCTCGGGCACCTTAACTTTTGGAGCTGGCTTTGTTTTCGGTTTTTCTGCCATATGAGCTTTGATTGTAAGTGTGGGCTAATTTAGGGTCCTGGCTTGATAAGTCAAGCTAAAATCTGTTAAGTTCTTAGTAAGCATTTTCCTGTCTCAAAACGTTCTTCAGGGTTAAGAATATTATCTTCAAATCCAGCGCCAAAGACCAGTTCTCCACGTAGTACAAATCATACTGGGTTCTTTCTTCAATGGAAGTGTTCCCTCTTAATCCATTCACCTGGGCCCAGCCCGTCAGGCCGGATTTGACCTTGTGCCGGATGAAGTAGCGGGGGACATCTTCTTTGAGCTTATCGACAAAATGGGGCCTTTCTGGACGGGGGCCCACCAGGCTCATCTCCCCCTGAAAGACATTCCAGAGCTGGGGGAGTTCGTCCAGGCTGAATTTGCGCAGGAATCGGCCAACTCTGGTTCGGCGCTGGTCCTCTGGAAGGGCCCAGACCGGGCCGGTTTGATTCTCGGCATCAGCCTGCATGCTTCTGAACTTCAGCATCGTAAACCTTCTCCCATCCCGGCCAATCCTCTCCTGTTTGTAAAGCGCGGGACCGCGTGAATCTGTTTTAACCATCAGAGCCAATAATAAAAGAAGTGGTGATAAAATAACCAGCCCTAATATGGAAAAGACCAGGTCAAATCCTCTTTTCAAAATCCGATTCCATCCTTCCAGAGGGGTCTTTCCTAATGAAATAAAAGGGGTTCCATCCAAAGAGACCAGCCTGGCCTTCATGGTCATCAATTCCAGCATATCCGGGGCAATCTGAAATTCTACATTCAAATCATCACAGCGCAGGGCGGTCTCCAGCATCTGGCGGTGGTAGTGTAAAGGAAGAGACATCAGAACCACCTCTGCCGATTGCCGGGAAATAATCTGGGGCAATTCCTTCAAACTTCCCAGGTAATCTTCCCCTCTTTCTTCTGAACCCTCTGGAGATACTAAGCCGATGATGTTATAGCCCAGCTGGGGTTTACTGGACAAACGTCTATATAGATTCTGTGCCGTCTGAGGCAGAGCCACCACAAGAGCCCTTTTGACCCCGATCCCCCTCTGGTTGAGAGAATTTTCTATTCTGGAAATCAGGGCCCTTTCTAAATAGATCAGAATCAGGCAGGTCAACCACATGATTACTAAGGTCAAGCGCGAAAAGGTGGTGGAGCGGTAAAAGAAGCTGAAAGCCAAAACCACTAAGAGGCCCAGGCTAATCGACTTGAAAATCAAAAAAATCTGGTCGGTAAAAAGGTGGGGCCGATGGCTGCGATACGCTCCCGCCGTTGCAAAGCTTAGCAAAAAAACCATCCCTACAAAAAAAGAGCTGTGGATATAGAGACTCAACTCCGGGACACCCTTGGTAACCGGAAAAAGAGAAGTTAAGGGAGAGTAGAACCGGAACCAGTAGGATAAGAGGAAAGAAATTAGAATAGTTACGAAATCAGCTGTGATTAGAAGGACTGGAAAAAGCAGTTCGTAAGTTTTTCTGGTCATAAGCTAAAAATTCTTGTGTGCTCGTAAAACTTCTCCTCTACAAAAGCCTTAATCTTCTCTTTGAAAATCCTGGCATCAAATCTCAAAGTACTTCGCCTGATTATTTCTGGGTCGAATTCAGATTTTTCAAACGCTTTGACAGCCCGAATCAGCGACTCAACCGTTTGTTCCTTGAAAAACACACCGGTCGCTTCACGATTTGGTTTTTCAACTTCCTCAGGATGGAACCCGACGATTGTTTCCAGTGCTCCCCCTTTTCCGTAGGCTATGACCGGCTTGCCGCAAGCCTGGGCTTCGACCGGCACAATGCCGAAATCTTCCTCTCCGGGAAAAATCAGAGCTTTGCAATTGGCATAATGGTCCTTTAAGTTCTCTGCTTTCTGCCAGGGAACAAACTCTATGTTTTTGGCAGCCCTTCTCTGCAGTTGTCTCTTATTTTGACCTTCACCCACAATCAGCAGACGATAGCCCAACCTATTGAATGACTCCACTGCCAAATCCACCCTTTTATAAGGTACCAGGGCGGACACAATCAGAAAATAATCGCCAGCTTTTTCAGAGATGCTAAAGGAATCCACTTCAACGGGAGGATATATTAGCTCACTCTCCCGGCGATAGTGTTTCTTTATCCTCATCTGGACGTTACGGCTGTTAGCAATAAAATAATCTACCCGCGGTGCAGAAGCCTCATCCCAGGTTCTCAAGTAGTTAATCAGATACTTGGTTAGTCGACCGATAGGTCTGCTGATCTGCTGTTTGCCAAAGTAAGTGTAATACATCTCCCAGGCATAGCGCATGGGGGTGTGACAATAACAAATATGACATACTTCCGGACGAGTTATGACCCCTTTGGCCACGCAATGGCTGGAAGAAATCACCAGGTCGAAGCCATTCAGATTGAATTGTTCAATTGCGGTCGGAAACAGAGGAAGGTAATACTGGTACCTGCTCCTTGCTCCGGGCAACTTTTCAATGAAAGAAGTGTGGATTTTCTTAGATTCAATTTCCCTTGAAACTGAACCGGGATTGTGCAGCAAAGTAAAAATCTCAGCCTGAGGATAAATTCGACACAATGCCTCCAGACATTTTTCCCCCCCCCGCATGCCAGTCAACCAGTCGTGTATCAGGGCTATTTTCACTTCAACTCTTAGCTCGCCTAATTTTCCCTAACTGATTTTTGATTGCTGGTATTACTTCTCTTACACAAAACTTTTTCATGTAGACAAAGGCCGCAGAAGGGAGTATTCCACTTACCTCTGGTACGCTTCGGAAGTCTGACTCCAAGCAGTTTGTGATTGTACTGGTGTTGTTGAAAACCACAAGTTGGACTGAATTCTCCAGCATCTCAACCCACTTTGACCATCAACTGCTTGAGCCGATTCTGAATCGAATCCTTAACCGGTTTTTCTATCACTAACCTCCAGGCCAAAAGATAATATATTAATATCAAAAGCAGGACCTGCAAACAGAATTCCAATAAAGATTCGGCCCGCAAGAATTTCTCCAGGAGGATGGCCGCCAGAGTTACCGGCACAGCAATGGCTAAGGGACTGAGCAGACTTTCCCGGAGATATTTCCAGAAAGAGTAACCGGTGATTTTCCGCACAAAAATAGAGCTGAACAAAACCCTGAAAAGCAGAGCCGGTACCGAAGTCCCCAAGGCCACCCCTAAAATTCCATAGGGTTTTATTAAGATAATACTCAGGATTAAGTTACTAAGTGCTTCGGCCACCACTACCAGCGAAAAAAATCGATGTCGGGCAGTTCCCAAAAGAACTTCTTCGGTGCTGAATTGGGACAGGCCGTAGATCTGCGGAATCAAAAGCACCACCAGGATTATATACGATTTTTCCGCATACGGGGGTCCCATCCAGACCCCTAAGAGAGTCTTCCCCATTATTAACAGAATCACGCTGGCCGGCAAAATTATCAGAAAAGAGTACTTGGTCCCCAAGGTTAACAATCTGGCTAACGATTCTTTTGAACCTTGGGCTTCTAAACCGGAGGCTACTGGCATGATGACGCTGGTCAAGGAATTGACTATGCGGCGCAGGAACTCCACGCCGATGGCGCCGATGGCAAAATAGGTTATTTCTTGGGGAGAGCCGAAGATGCCGATGACGGTGTTGTCAGAGTAGTAGGAGATGCGGGTGGCAATTATGATGAGGAAGCTGAAAAAGCCATAATTGAGAATCGCTCGGGCTGTCTTTGGATTGGCTAATTTAAGATTGATGCGTAAATTCGGCTCCCGGCTAAAGGCAAAATAAACAATCAAAAAGAAGCTGAGCAGGCTGCTAACCGCGCTGGTCAGGCCTAGCATGGCCAAGGTAGGCTTTATCGGCAGGATTACCAAGACTAGGGCTGCCCGCACCAGATTACCCAGCGTGATCGCGATGTTCAATAAGTCGAAGCGTTCGATTCCCAACAGGATACTACCAAATACACCGGTGCCAAATCCCAAGGCCATGGAAAAACTAATTAGGACAATCACCCAGAGGGCTTGGTCGTGTAAATCTGCCGGTATGTTGAAAAGTGAGCTGGAGCTCAAACCTAGAAATAATCCAATCCCCAAGGACAAGAGTCCCGCCAGACTGTAAGCCACCAGGCTGGTATTCACTACGTCGTTAAAACTCTTGTAATCAGAACTGGCCTTATACTTGGCCACATAGCGCACTACCGAGGAGCGAATACCCAGATCCAAGAGCCCCAGATAGCCGGTTAATGAAAGTGCCAGCATCCACACTCCGTAGCCGGTGTCTCCCAATTTATGCAGGATGAAAGGAGCCAGAAGAAAAGATACTAAAGTGGAGATGGCCAGCCCGCTCCAGTTGGCCAGGATGTTGCGGGCAATCACTAATCGGCTGGCCACGCTAGCTACTTGAAAAGTCTGCGTTCAATCAGGTCACAGATGATGTGACCGATGGTGATGTGCGCTTCTTGGACCCGGGGAGTATCAGACGAGGGGACGATTATTTTTCTATCTGACAGACGACCCTGAGTTCCTCCATTGCCGCCTAAAAGAGAAACTACTTCCAAACCTTTTTTTCTTGCAGCCTTACAAGCTTGATTAACATTAGGGGATTTTCCGCTGGTGGAAATTGCTACTAGGCAATCCCCTTTCTGTCCCAAAGCTTCAATCTGTCTGGCGTATACCTGCTTGAATCCAAAATCGTTGGAGCAAGCGGTTAAGAGCGAAGTGTTAGTTGAAAGTGCCAGAGCCGGAAGGGCTTTTCTACCGGAGTCTTTCTTAAGACGGACAATCAATTCAGCCGCCAAGTGCTGGGCATCCGCGGCCGAGCCCCCATTCCCGCAAAAAAAAATCTTCTTGCCTCTCTTCAGGCAGGCGCCCAATAGGTTGGCAACCTCTATAATTTGGCCGGAGAACCGATCCTGGACTTTCTTTTTCAGTTCGATGCTTTCCTGAAACTGCTGCCTGACTAATTCCGACTCCCTTGTCATCTATTTCTCTTTCCAGTGTATGGCTCTGGCGAATTCATTCAATTGCGCCGAGGCGGATTCTTGCTCCAAAGCGTTGCCTATGACGACAAAATCCGCACCCTGTTTTATCATTTTAGCCGCGACTTCCGGCTCTCTTATCCCTCCTCCCACTATTAAGGGTATCTCAACTGACTCCCTGACCTCTCTGACCATTTCAAAAGGGATATGATTTTCTGCTCCGGAACCGGCTTCCAGATAAATCAGTTTCATCCCCAGATATTGGGCCGCCAGGGCATGGGCTCTGGCAATATCCGGTTTGTCAGCCGGAATGGGCTTGGTGTTAGACATGTACAGAACCGAAGTCATTTTGCCGGAATCCACAATGATATAGCCGGTCGAAATCGCCTCCAACTGATATTCTTTAAGCAGCCCGGCGGATTTGACATGCTCGCCGATGAGATAATCCGGATTTCTGCCGGAGATTAGGGATAAGTATAGAATAGCGTGGGCTTTCGGAGAAATCTGATGCGAATTGCCGGGGAAGATGATGACCGGAATTCGAGAGACCTGTTTTATTATCTGAATGGTCGTATCGAAGCAGCTGGATAGCAATAAGCTGGAGCCCACCAGAAACGCATCCACCCCCGCTTTTTGATAAGTCTCCACTGCTTCGGGAAGATGATTAGCCTGTTGCCGGTCCGGATCTAAAAGAACTAAGAATCCTGCCCCTTTTCTTTCTTTTATCTCTAACAGTTTTTGATAAACTTTCATTTCTTCAGAAATTTTGCCACAGTTTCAGGCAGATGAGCCAAAACTTCCTGCAGTTTATCGGTCTCTTTAGCTCCTCCGAAAGCCAGATTAGGTCGGCCTCCTCCTTCCCCGCCGATTTGAGAGGCAATTTCTTTGACGATGTCTCCTGCTTTCAAGCCTCTCTTCTTGACCAGGTCATCTGTGACAATGGTAACAAAACTCACTTTATCCTGATTTATCCAGGAGAGGAGGCCAACTGCAGACTTAATTTTTTCTCTGAACACATCTGCCAGAAAGAGCAAGTCCTCTCTGCTGGAGGCTTCCACATCGACCGAAATGACCGGAATGTCTTCAACTCGCGGAGCTCTGGCCAACAATTCTTCCAGTCTTGACTTGAGAATCTCCCCCTGCAACTCTCTGGTTCTTTTTTCCTGAGCCTTTTGTTGTTGTAGAAGAATTTCAAGTTTGTCCAGGTAAGAGGATTGGTCAGACTGCAACAGACTTACCCCTTTTGCCAGCTTTTCCTTTTCTTCCTGAATCAATCGGTAAGCCTCTTCACCGGTCACCGCCTCAATCCGGCGCACCCCGGCTGCGACGGCCGTTTCCTGGGTTATCCTGAATAATCCGATCTCTCCGGTAGTTCTAACGTGAGTCCCGCCGCATAATTCTAATGAATAATCACCTATTCTTATCACTCTGACCTTATCACCATATTTTTCCCCAAACAGAGCCATCGCCCCCATTTTCTTGGCTTCCTCAAGAGGAATATCGGGAAGCGGACTCACATCATAGTTTTCCCAGATACGCTGGTTGACTTCATACTCGATTCTTTGCAAAGTTGACTTATCTAAGCCCTTGAAATGCGTGAAATCAAACCTCATCCTATCCGGAGCAACCAAAGACCCGGCCTGATGAACATGTTCTCCTAATATATCTCTGAGAGCCTTGTGCAAAAGGTGGGTGACAGTATGGTTTTTCATTATCGCCTTGCGCCGGGCTTTATCCACTTGAGCACTGGCTTTCTCTCCTTTGAGTTCTTTGTCAATTTTAGCCTCAGAAATCAGGTGCAAGATAATATCATTCTCTCTTTTTGTGTCTGCCACATCCAAGGAGATTTTTTCAGTTGAGATTTTACCAGTATCCCCCACCTGTCCTCCCGCCTCAGCGTAGAACGGAGTAACTTCCAAAATAAGGTACTTCTGACCAGATTTAGATTCCCACATACCCTGAACCACACTTTCTGTTTGTAGTGTATCGTAACCTACAAATTTCGTCTCATTTTTTGTTTCTGATGATTCTGCGCCAGTTGCTATCATTCCAACAGTTGTAAATGTAGAAGCAGTACGTGAACGCTCTCTCTGTTTTTCCAGCTCTTTCTCAAATCCTTCCAAATCAGTATGCAGTCCTTTTTCTCTGGCCATCACCTCGGTCAAATCCACCGGGAAACCGTAAGTATCATACAATTTGAACACTTCTTCGCCCGGGATTACTTTTCCTCCTTTGGCCAGGATACCGGCTGCCACAGATTCAAACAACTCAATCCCCTTATCCAGCGTCCTTTCAAATCCTTCTTCTTCTGATTTAATCACCAGATCAATGTGAGATTTCTTGGCTTTAATTTCCGGATACACTTTTCCTAAAGTTTCAACCACCTTATCGGTCAACTGATACAAGAACGGCTGATGCAAATCCAGAAGCCGCCCATGCCGGGCCGCTCTCCTTAAAATTCTCCTTAGAACGTAACCCCGCCCTTCATTGGAAGGAATCACCCCATCCGCTATGCAGAAAGTCAATGCCCTGATGTGGTCAGCAATTACCCGAAAGGAAACTCCTTTTCCATCAGGAGAATACTTCTTACCTGACAGTTTTTCTACCTTCTCAATTATGGGAAGAAATAAGTCAGTCTCATAATTAGATTTAACCTTTTGCAGCACAGCTGTAGTTCTCTCCAAACCCATGCCAGTATCAACCGAGGGAGCCGGCAGAGGATTTAGTTTTTCATTCTCATCTCTGTCAAACTGCATGAAGACTAAATTCCAAAGCTCTAAATAGCGATCGCACTCACAGCCAACACCACAACTCGGCTTTCCACAGCTAAACTCTTTTCCCTGGTCATAGATCAACTCAGAACAGGGCCCGCACGGCCCGGTCTCCCCCATGGACCAGAAATTATCCTTCTCCCCGAAACGAAATACCCTCCCTTTTAAGAATGAATCAGTGGCAATCCAGAATTTCTCGGCCTCGTCATCTTTTTCATAAATTGTAACGTATAGTTTATCCTTAGGCAGCCCCAGAACCTTAGTACAAAATTCCCAGGCATAAGCCACTGCCTCTTTTTTAAAGTAGTCTCCAAAAGAAAAATTCCCCAACATCTCAAAAAAAGTGTGATGCCGGGCGGTCTGCCCTACATTCTCTAAGTCATTGTGCTTGCCCCCGGCCCGCATGCACTTCTGCGAGGAGGCAGCCCTTTTATAATCCCTCTTTTCCTGTCCCAAAAAAACTTTCTTGAATTGATTCATCCCCGCATTAGTGAAAAGCAGGCTGGGGTCATCCTGGGGAACTAAAGAAGAAGAGGCAACCCGTTTATGCCCCTGCGACTCAAAATAACTTAAAAACTTCTCTCTGATTTCAGAACTCTTCATGCTTCTATCAACTCATCAATGCCTTTGACCGCCTGCCTGACCACCTCATACGAAAATCCCCGCCGCAAGAGAAAATCCGCCATTCTTTTCCTGGTCTTCACATCCTCTGGATTCTTATACATCCTGGCCTTTCTGCGCAAGAGATTTTTAGCCAGCTCAGTTTCATTCTCCTGGTCATAAGCCTCTCGTAACACCTGCTCAATGGTCTCTTTCTTAATTCCCTTCTGGATAAGCTCTCTTCTCAACAAGAATTTTCCCATCGGCCGATTAGCCATGCGGGATTCTGCCCAGCTTCGGGCAAATTTTTCATCATTGATTAAATTTTTTTCTTTTAATTCTTCAATCACCTGTTGAATCAATTTAACACCGGCCCCTTTTTGCCGCAATTTCTCTCTCAGTTCCTTTTCACTTCTGGGCCGGATGGCCAGAAACCGGAAAGCCTTTTCTTTTAGCTTCTCCCGGTCCGCTGACCAGAGAATCTGTTTAAGCTCTCTGGCTGAAAGACTTTTATCTTTTTCTAAGTGAAATTCCTGGATTAAGGCCTCATCCGCTCCAAAGGCGAATTTCCCGTTGATGAAGAGCGACTTACGGTGAGGTTGGTTCTTCTGCGGAACAATCTTGGTAATTACCAGAGAAGCGAGCATTATCTCTTGGTCTTAGTCGGCTGCTTGGCTTGCTCCTCCTTCTCTGGTTTGGGTGCTTCCCGGTGGTCTATGCCCAGTCCGGCCCGAATTCTCTGCTCTAACTTGGAGGCCATCTCCTGATTATTTTTGAAAAATGCCACCACATTCTCCCTGCCTTGACCCAATCGCTCCTGCTCGAAAGAATACCAGGTGCCGGTCTTTTCTAACAGTTTCAAATCGGTGCCTAAGTCCACCAACTCTCCGGGTTTGGAGATTCCTTCACCATAAATAATGTCAAACTCAGCTTCACGAAATGGAGGAGCTACTTTGTTTTTCACGACTTTCACTCTGGTGCGGGAGCCGATTACTCTTTCTCCTTCTTTAATTGAGTTAATCCGGCGAATGTCCAGGCGGACCGTGGAGTAAAACTTGAGCGCATTTCCACCGGTGGTGGTCTCCGGATTGCCGAACATTATCCCGATTCTCATTCGGATTTGATTAATGAAGACCACGCAGGTCTTGGACTTACTGATGGTGGCGGTCAATTTTCTTAAAGCCTGGGACATTAAACGAGCCTGCAGTCCCATGTGGCTATCTCCCATCTCTCCTTCTATTTCAGCCTTGGGGACTAAGGCGGCTACTGAATCTACTACGATCACATCCACGGCTCCGCTGCGGACCAAGGTATCGGCAATCTCTAAGGCTTGTTCTCCTGTGTCCGGCTGGGAGATTAAGAGATTATCCATATCCACCCCGAGCGCTCCGGCATAACGGGTATCCAAGGCATGCTCGGCATCGATGAAAGCGGCCACTCCGCCCACTTTTTGAGCCTGGGCCACTATGTTCAAACCCAGAGTAGTTTTCCCGGAGGCTTCCGGACCAAAGATTTCCACCACTCGCCCACGCGGGACTCCGCCTACGCCTAAGGCAGCATCTAAGGCAATCGAGCCGGTGGAGATGACCGGTATGGCCACTGCGGCCTGGTCTCCCAAGCGCATCACCGCCCCTTTGCCGAATTGCCTTTCAATTTCTGTGACCGCCTGCTCGACCGCCTTCCTCTTTTCTGGCAAAATTTCCTTCATAACTTCCTCGCTTAAGCTTCTAACACTATTTTTTTCAAGGGTGTGTAAATCGCTCCAGTCGGATTGAGCTGGCTCTGCATTACCACCACTTCATTAACTTCAAATTCCTCTGTGGCAAACTCTATTTTCCCCACTGCCTGACTCAATTCTTCAGCTCCTTTCGGCATTTTAATTCTTCCAATAGTAAAATGGGGAGTGAATTTTCTCTCCTCTCTTGGAAATCCCATCTTTTCTATTTCTTTTTCTACTTTCTCCTGCAGTTCGGTTATCTCTTTTTCTCCGGCGGCGGTCCCCACCCAGATTACCCTGGGCCTCTGTAAGTTAGGAAAACCTCCCAATCCTTTCAAGCCCATTCTGAACTTTTTTGCACCTTTGCAACCGGCCTCGGTGGCGGTGAAAACTTCCTGAATCTTGTCTTCTGGAACTTCGCCTAAGAATTTTAGAGTAACATGAATATTTCCAGGTTTAACCCAGCTGACCTGCGCAGGGATTCTTTTCAAATCGGCCTGGACAGCGGCAATCTGGTTTTTTATTTCAGCCGGCAATTCGACCGCAACAAATGCCCTCATATATACTTTTTGCCTGATAAGTGCAGCCGAAGCATATTTAGCGCCGCGTAAGAACTTCTCTCTCTAATAATTTGCCGGTCGTCTCCGAATAAAAACTTCTCCACCCAGACTTTCTGCTTATTGGCTATACCAATATAAACTAAACCCACCGGTTTTTCTGTTGTACCTCCGGCAGGCCCGGCAATTCCTGTTATTCCAACCCCAACATCTGCACTTGAGATTTTTACTATTCCCTTAGCCATCGCTTCTGCTACTTGAGAACTGACCGCACCATATTTCTTTATCATTACCTCCGGCACACCTAAAATCTGAGTCTTGGCCTGATTGCTGTAAGTCACCACTCCGCGGTCAAAATAATCCGAAGAGCCGGGAATGTTGGTAATTTTTGATGCCAAAAGTCCGCCAGTACAGGATTCCGCTACAGCCAACTTCAGCTTTTTCTCGCGTAGAAGACGACCGATCAGTTCTTCCTGACTTTCGCTATCTGTGGAATAAACGTATTCTCCTACCCTTTCCATAATCTTATTCTGCACCTGCTCCAAGAGAACTTTTCCCGCCTTCTCATCTCTGGCCGAGACGGTCAAGCGGATGTCCACTCCATGATAGCCTGGAAGAAACGCTACCTTCACATCTTTACTCTCTTTGATAATGCTTTCCACTTTTTCATACAGGGCAGACTCCACAATTCCAGTAGTCCTGATTTTCTGGTGAATGATTCTCTTGGCAATTTTCTGCTTGGATAGAAAGGGCACCACTTCATTATCCGTTAGATAGTGCATCTCCCGCGGAACACCGGGCAACGCAATAAACGTAATCTTCTCCTCCTGAATCAAAATACCGGGAGCAGAGCCAATTTGATTTTCAAAGAATTTCGCCCCCTGCGGAATCAGCGCCTGATTCTGGTTAATCTGGGGCATCTCCATTCCCCGCTTTTCGTATCTCTGCTTGATTTTTTCCAAAATCTCCTGATGAAAGATCAGATTTTTCTTAAAGGCTTTGACAATTCCCTTCATGGTCACATCATCGTGAGTAGGACCTAACCCTCCGGTGGTGATAATTAGATTTACTCGCTGGCGGGCTTGATTGATAGCCTCCACGATGCGAGTTACCTCATCTCCCACGCTGGTCTGATAGACCACCTCGATGCCCAAGTCGGCCAAGCGCTGGCTGATGTAGGCCGAGTTAAAGTCAATGGTGTGGCCATACATAATCTCATCGCCGATGGAGATGATTTCAGCTTTCATTGATTTTTAATAAGCTACAGAGATACCGTCTGTCGTTAAATATTCCTCAGGTATTCATTTTTCAAATAGTCCTTGGTAGACCCAGTAGATTGAGAAGAGCCAAACAACTGATACCAACCAGTGAAAGATATTATCTTCATTGAAGTGCATTACAAGATATACACCAGATACAAAATAATAAAAGAGTAGTACGAAAATTTTAGGTATGCTCTTCTTCTCAAGTAGATTGAAAAGAGCTTCCAAAACCTTAAAAGTAGGTTTGAGAACTTTGAATATTGGTGTAAGAATAGCATCAATTACTTTATCTGTACGGTTCATATTTTAGATTACTTATTCGTTTATTGGAATATGTTATTCCTAGAGTATGCAAGAATTTTTGTGTTTGCAATGACTACAATTATTGGTATCTTACCATGTGAAGTTTGAACCCCGCCAGGGCGAGTAACCCTGGCCCGACGACTGGCCTTCGGGTCGGTCGTTTCTTTTTAATCTGCAAACTTTCCTTAAAACCCTCCATGTGTCAATCGGATTAGGATTTGCATCACCACATTCGCATACACCCCCGCCACCAGGTCATCCGCCATCACCCCCCAGCCAAAAGGAAGCTTTTCCGCCTTCCTGGCCGGGAAAGGCTTCACAATGTCAAACAGCCTGAACAAAACAAACGCAATCACATAATAAACTATCCTCTTCGGCACCAAAAGTAAAGCCAGGCCCATCCCCATGATTTCATCAATCACAATCGGACGGGCATCATGGCCTAAATCCTTTTCTGCCTTGGTGGAGACAACTGCGCCAATGATGAGAATCGGTAGCCAAATTAGCACCGCCCACCAGTTCACCGGCACAAAAAACCAGATGAGAAGCAATCCTAATAGACTCCCCCATGTTCCAGGGACAAGTGGCAAATACCCCACCCCGAATCCAGTGGCCAAAAACCTGCTAATCAATTGTCGATTAAAACCTATCTAAGCACCCCTTTCAACAAAGCTGCATTCTTAATTAAGTAATCCAACCCGGTCAGTACGGTCAGCAACATGACTAAAAAGACAGAATAATCAATGATCCTCGGCCCCCAAGGAGAATCTAAGGCCGGAATGCTCCAGCCCATCGGCGCTGAAAGCGTGCGCAGCTCATAGAAACCGAGTATTCCCAGAATCACCCCCATCTGCGAAGCGGTCTTCCATTGGGCTAAGATAGTAGGCATTATCACCCACCCTTTGTATGCAGCTAAAGTTCTCAGTCCGGTTATGAGAAATTCTCTTCCGACAATAGTCAGCACCATCCAGGCTTTGACGTAATCCAGAGCCACTAAGCATATAAAGGCGGTAGTAGTCAATATCTTATCCGCCAGAGGGTCCATAAACTTCCCGAAGCCGGTCACCCAGCCATTCTTTCTGGCTAAGTAGCCATCCATCAGGTCGGTCAGTACCGCAATGAAGAAAACCAAGAGAGCCAAACCCTTTGTGTAAAAGTTGCCTATCAGAAAAAGAATCATGAAAATAGGAGAGAGAATTATCCGGGCAATTGTCAGCTTGTTGGGAAGATTCATTCTGGCAAATCTTTTCTGTCTTAATTTATTCGCAATCTAAGATTGAGTCAACTTTAATTCAATGACTCGATTTGATTCAAAACTATGTCAACATTAACTTATTGTGCCAGTTGGCCTAAAAGCACTCCGCCCCGTCTGGGCAGACGGGGCGAAAGTATGGAGGTTTGGGTATTGAAGGAGCTAACAGAGGACACTCATATATAATACAAACCCTGTGCCTAATTCAGTTGATTTACTACTTGAAGTTAATTGTAGATTCGACAATAAGTTATATGCTCAGGAAAAATCTTCAGGTTAAGAAATTAAGATATCTTACGGTGACTCCAATCGTTGCGATTAGCTCTTTATGCCCTTACGCTTATCGATTAACTTAATATAGCTCAAGTGAATAGGCTATACAGCAACTTTCGGCGGAATTTTTGAACTAATTTTGTGCAAAAAAAGAGCCAGGAGATACTCCCGGCTCCTCAACTTAAATCTCTTATTACAGATAACTTATTTTAAGAAAGTCATCTTCTTGGTCACATGCTCTTTGCCAATTGACAGATTGTAGAAATAGACCCCAGAACCTACTGCATCGCCACTGGAGTTTGTCCCATCCCACATTACCGAGTAGGTGCCGGCGGATTTGTAGTCATTTACCAAGGTTTTGACTTTCTGCCCCCGGATGTTATAGACATCCAGAGTTACCTGGGCTTCCTGAGGAACATAATAGGAAATCGAAGTGCTGGCGTTAAAGGGATTGGGGGAATTGGCTAAAGTGGCTTCTCCGGTGGCAGCCTCTTCTACTATCGGCTCAACACCGACTGCAGCCACCAGAGGCGCTCCGCCCACAGCCCGGCAGGCGTTTATTCTGCCAGTCCCCATCTTGCCTTTGTGACGTCTCTGCAGGTTGGCCTCGATGTTGTCAGTGGTGCTCTTAATCTGTGAAGAAATCTGGCTTCTGGTCCAGGTTGGGTTCCATGACTTAATTAAGCCAGCTAATCCGGCTACGTGCGGAGCAGACATGGAAGTTCCGCTGGCCTTGGCCACGTAGTCATTGGCCGGGTCAGTGTTGACGTGATAGGTGCTTATAATATCAACTCCCGGAGCGGAAACGTCTACCCAGGTTCCAAATGAGGAGAAGGAGGCTTTCTTGTCCAAGCTGTCCGTGGCGGCTACTGACATGGTGGTGTCACCGGTCTTGGCATTCAGAAAGTCGGCAGTCTGGTTGTTGCTGTTGCCGGCTGACTTGACAATTAAGATTCCGGCTGCAACTGCATTCTGTACCGCGGCCTGCAAGGCACTCAAACTCGAAGAACCCCAGCTGCAATTCACAGCTGCTACTTTGGCAGTCTGGCTGGGGTTGTTATTAACTGCGGCCGCATAGTTTAAGGCCTGGGCCGCAAAGTCCATCCTGACATAGCCACTTCCGTTGGAGGCCTGCCAGCCGATTCTCAAGCACATGATTTTGGAGCCGTTGCCGATTCCGCCGGTGGTTCCGCCGGCATCTCCACCTGCCATACCAGCCACGCCTCTGGCGTTGTTGCTGATGGCAGCTATGGTGCCGGCCGTGTGAGTGCCATGGCCATTGAAGTCGGCCGGATCATTGTCAGTCGTGCTGCAGTCTTCACCAGTGGCGCAGCCGGTCACTCCGGTTACGAAATCCCAGCCGATGTGGTCATCCACAAAGCCGTTGCCGTCATTGTCAATGCCATCAACCGGGTCTAAGGTGTTGATCCAGATATTACCGGTAGTCCCGGTAGCCGAAGGCCCGCCGGTCCAGCTGGCGCCACCCAAGTCTTTGTGATAGTAACGGAATCCGGTGTCACAATCTCCTACCACAACAGAAGTGCTTCCTTTGTTGATATCCCAGGCACAGGAAGCATCCACATCCTGGTCGCTCTGTTGCTCCATGTCCCACTGGTAGCCAAAGGCCTGCCCCGGCGAGAAATAGGTATCATTGGGGGTAAAATCGACATAGTTGATTCCAATTGGCTCTGCAGTTTCCACCAAAGCGCTCTTGGAAAAACCTGCCAGAACATCTGACAGAGCGACCACTTTGGAGTTAAAAACTATTCGGTAGAACCGGGACATGTCCGGAACTCCCGGAGCAGTAGTCAGCTCAGCATTGGGAAACAGAGCTTCCACTTTATTCACTCCTAATTGGGTAGCCAGGGCGTCTAAGGCTGGAATCCCGAATTTACCGCTGGCAGCTACCTGGGGCGAAACCCTTATTTTTCCGGTAGAAGCTGCCAGGTTGACGATGATGGCATCATCTACGTACATGACATCCTGGGAGTGGTCCACATAGGGAACCGTGACGAATTTCTCGGCACCTGCCAAGCCGGCCACTATGAGGACTGACAAAATTGCTAACAAAGCTTTGCGCATTCTAACCTCCATAAAGGTTTAAGTTAACAAAGTCCCCTTATTTCTCCCACACCTCTTTAGAGAGTCTCTGACTTCCCTGTCACCACCTCCTTCTTAGAATACAGGTCACCAGAAACCTATGTTCTATTATGAAAATCCTCCGTCTGCAACTCTTCAATTAGCCTTGAAAATAAAAACAAAAAAACAGACTCTCGCTCAAGGTTGTCAAGAGAATTTTGAGTTAAAGCCTCAAATTATTTTTTTCACAATAAGCAATCAGCTTGCCAATGCCCTTCAACCGGCACGAATAGCGATTGCCAATCGTTGCTCAGCAGTTGAGAATTCGAAATGAAATAGGCCAAATTTCCCTCAAAAAAGAAGGCAGGTGTTTTCCGCCTGCCTTCTATCTGAGTTAGTATTGAAATTAGTTAATTACTACAGGGAACCGGCCCGCCTTTCAGAATGTAATTGACCAGATAGATTACATCTGCCAAGCTAACACTGCCGCTGCAGTTGACATCCCCCTGCTCGACTGGAACCGGCGAGTACAGATTCGACTTGAAGATCCCATTGACGATTCTGATCACATCTGCCAAGGTTATATTTCCGTCCCCGGTAGCATCCCCGCGCATCCTCATGCTGAGGATAAAGTTGACCTCGCTAGCATCTGCTCCAGAGATTTCAATCTGTTGAGAACTTGCATTACTTGAATAAGAAGAAACTTTCAAGGTGTAGGTACCCGGCTCAAGTCCCTCCAAGGTGTAAGTGCCTATCCCTGGTAGAGAGTAAGCTGAGGCTACCAGCTTATCAGTCGGTGTGTAGGCATTGACCATCACCCCGCCTAGGCCTGTCCCCAAATTGGCAGCGGGCAGGATTCTGCCACTTATGGCAAAGGGGCCCTCTGATATTTTAGACAGATAAAAATCCACGCCCGCCTGCGGAGGAGTCACCAAAGTGGCCGAATCAAGGGAGTGGGCATCGTCATAAAGCTCGGCCTTATAGCCAGGAGCCCAGGCCAGGACATGATACCCAAGAGTTGGCAGATGGGGGAACAGATAGGCACCGGTTGTATCGGTTGGAGTCACAAAAATTACAAAGTGATTTTGGTCTATCTTGCCCACTATCAGGACCAAGGCGAAGCTTAAGGGTAATCCGGTAGAGTCGTCATAGACTGTGCCACTGATAAAGCCACCCGGCGGCTCAGACAGTGGCTGGAGTTGAAAATCAATGCCCAAAGTAGTGGCCAAAGGCAACACTTCTACTGAATCCGGATAGATAGAAAAGTGGTATCCTCTGGCAAAGGAAGTTACGTGGTAGATTCCAGGGGGAAGGTGGCCTATCTCGTAGTTTCCAGCACTATCCGAGAAGGCACATCCGAATCCGGGGCCACCCATCTTTTTGGCTATCTGCAGGGCATGGAAGATGGGGGTGCTGTTGGCGGCATCGGTCACGTTGCCGGCTATGGCTCCAAAGGCAAAAGGTATCAATTGGAAATCGATGGTAAGATTATCTCCGTTATTGACGGTCACAATGCCAGGATAAAGGGCCGGATGGTAATCGTGTGCCCAGGCCACCAGTGCATAGCTTCCGGCTGGAAGAGTCAGGGAGTAATGGCCGGCAGAATCAGTGCGGGTTTTGAAGTGCATCCCCAGATTGTTATGAGCCAAAACCCTGGCCCCGGCAATGGGAAGACCGGATAAGGAGTCGCTGACCATTCCTGAAATGGTTCCGGTCCCTCCTTCGTTAATCGGAGCTAAGGCAAACTTTATTCCGGAAGTAGTCATACCGCTGGTGACGTGAACTAATGTGGCCGAAGAAATGTCGGTTACGTTGTCATAAAACTCGCAGATATAATTCGGCTTGCAGGCTCCGACATAATAGTCCCCTTCCGGCAGGTTTTGTATGACGTAATTCCCATTCAGGTCAGTTATAGCTCCACCTACCGCGTGGTGAGTGCTGTCAGCGCTCAAGGCCACTACCGGCGTACCCGGCAAAGGTAAGGAAGTTGCTTCATCTGAGATATGGCCTGAAATCGCTCCGGTACCCCCTCCAATGGAAGGAGTCAGGGAAAAATCTATCCCAGAAGTTATGGCGCCATCAATGACATGAACAGTCGTGGCACCCGAGATGGTCGGGGAATTGTCGTAAAATTCGCAATCATATCCCATCCGGCAGGCTAAGACGACATAATCCGTAGCGGTCGGCAGATTTTCTATTAGGTAATTGCCGTTGCTATCGGTGACCGCTTCTCCCAGGGTCATATGGGGATAAGGGCCGGAGCCACTCTTGGCCATCACGTGCGCTCCCAGAAGTGGCAGAGAAGTGGCCTGGTCGATTACTGTGCCGGATATGGCTCCATAACCAGCCCATGCCAAAGCCGGAAACAGAATCAAGATTGCTAAGCCGAGTAACTTACTTCCCCTGGACATACCAACCTCCAAGTTTTACAAGTTCGCTATTTGCAGATGTTACTTACAAACCAAAATTTACAAGAATTATCCTTGTTGTCAAGCCATTTCTCTGGGCTTAACCGGCAGGATAAGAATCACTTTCTGATTACCGAACGGCTCAAGCGGAAAAAATAAATGGTAGGCTCAGACTGAAATTTTTTCTGGCACCGCTTCCGTTTTTTCCTCTGATTTCGCTGGAACAGGCTTTTTCTGCAGTGAAGCGGTTTGCCAGCGCTTTCTCAGAGAAAAAATCCCGCCCACTACCACCAGAATCGACCCTCCCCAGAAGAGATTGATAAATGGCTTGAGGGAGACTTCGATGGCAAATCCGGGCTGGGGAATTTCAGCGGTGTTGGCGGACTGCCCCACTATTCTGAGGTTGACGCTCCCCTGGTCAGCTTGAACATCTTCTAAATAGACTAAGGCCCGGTCGTGGTAGAACCGAGCCGGCTCTTGCCTAAAGCCTCGGCCGTCAGCAATCAACTTAGGAGTGATGGGCTGTGTCCCTTCTGGAGTGATCACTTCCAGCAAAGCCCCCACTTCCTGATTGGCCTCCTGTCCATGCGGAGAGACCTGGAATTCCAAGAATCTAAATTTGTACCCCTTGATTTCCAGCTCTTCTCCCTTCCGCAGGGCAAAAGCCTGCTCGGTGATGGAGGGATCGACATTTTCTTCAATCGGGGCGATATACACATCTTTGTTCCAGTATCTTTTTATATAAGGTTTGTGCATGATCCCCTGGTTGTAGGCGGTGAAAAACTGCCTGGGGGCGGCTACGAAACTGTGGCTCCCCCGCTGGACTAAAATTTTGTGGGGGGTCTTCCCCTGGGGAGTGGCGCCGTCTTTTCCCTGATAAGTGAAGGTATAGCCTAAGACGTTCTGGGGAACGCCCGGAGTCAGATACACTCTGGCTCTGCTCTCATAGACATTAGAGAAGATTACGCCGATGAAGAGCAGGGCTATTCCCGCATGCGCCAAAAAGGCGCCGGCCACTTTGCCATTCCTGAACTTTTCCCACACTATCTTCCCGTTGCTGAAGAAAGCAAAAGCGGACATGAAAATAAAAATGGCAAACAGCGGCTTTCTGACCGCGGTGACGATTATCAGGGAGCTTACCATAAATGCTAGCACCAGCGGAATTCTTAAATTCTTCCAGAAATTTTCTTTGTTATTATTCCCCCAGCTCAAAGCCGGGAGTAGACCCAGGAAGAAAGTGACGATTATGGTAATCGGGGTTATGGAGATGTTGTAATAAGCGGGCTGCACAGAAGCGGGTGTCCCGAACCAGCGGGTAATCAAAGGCGTGGACATTCCTAACAGGACTAAGAATCCGGAAAGAATAAAACCCAAGATGTTTCCGAAGACCAAAAACTCGCGGGAAAGCCAATCCTCAGAAGTGGTCTGCCCCTTAATCTCTTTGGAGCGGTAAAGTAGAATCCCGCCTCCTAACAGACCGAAAATGATGACCGAGCCTATCAGGTAAGCGTTAATTCCCAATTCCAGGAAAGAATGGACTGAAAAATCTCCTAAAATCCCGCTGCGGGTCAGGAAGGTTCCATAGACGACCGCTAAATAGGCCAAAATCGCCAGAAGGAACCCGGTTCTTTTCAGGGCATTTTTCTTTTTGTGAATTATCAGAGTATGAATCAAGCCGGCCGAGAAGAGCCACGGTATCAGAGAAGAATTTTCCACCGGATCCCAGCCCCAGTATCCTCCCCACCCTAAAGTCTCGTAAGCCCAAAAACCCCCCATGACTAAGGCTGCGCCCAAGCTGATAAAGGAGAGAATCACCCAGGGGAAGACGTAAGCCACCCAGGAATCATATTCTCTGGCAATTAAAGCCGAGAGAGCAAAAGCAAACGGAATCACGGTGGCGGCAAAACCGACGAACATCACCAACGGATGAATGGTCATCCAGTAGTTCTGCAGTAGCGGATTTAGGCCTACTCCTTCCGTAGGAACAGTGGACAAGAGTGTAAAAGGGGAGCGTTTAATTAAAATTGCCAGAACCGAAATCGAAAATAGCGAGATAAAAAAGAAATTCCCCTTTTCAAATTTTCCCGACTTTTTCAAAAGCACCAGACCTAAAATCGAAGTGTAGAAAATCCAGAGTAAGTAAGTCCCCTCCTGCCCGCCCCAGAAGGTGGCAATTAGGTAATACAATGGCAAATCAGTGGAGGAATAATTGTAAACGTAGCCGACCTGAAAGTCGTGAGTCAGAATAGCATAAAGCAGACAAAAGGAGGCGGTGAAAATTGACCCGGTGGTCAAATAGAAAAATTTCCTTCCCCACCTGGTCAAATTCTCTCTCCCTTTCCAGGCTAAGAAATAGGTGAGCGCAGTCAGAATAGCAAGAAATGTAGCAGAATATATCGCAATCTTGCCTAAATAAGGGATTATCATACCACCTCCTGGTTTACTTCGTTGGCTTGAATCACTTCATCCTTAAAGGTATTAGTCTGCGGGTCATAGGCTGCAATCTCGGCTTTCAGAGCCTCCAAAAGTTCATGCTCTTTTAATCTTTTGACGATTTTTCCGTGCCGGGTCAGCATCAAAACTCCTTTGCCGCCAATGACTCCGATGGGAGCCTCTTTGGCCTCTCCCGGCCCGTTGACCACGCACCCCATCACCGAGATTTTGACCGGCTTGGTCTCATCTTTGATGACCTGCTCGATGTCGTTAATCATGTTCATCAAATCGACTTCGATTCTGCCGCAGGTGGGGCAGGAGATTAAAGTCGGGCCTTTTACTCTCAGGCCGAATGATTTCAAAATCTCCCAGCCTACTTTAACTTCCTCAACCGGGTCGGCTGTCAGAGAGACTCTGATGGTGTCGCCGATGCCATTGTAAAGCAGAGTTCCCATGGCCACTGCCGAGCGAATGGTGCCGGACCAGGCCGGGCCTGCTTCGGTAACACCCAAGTGGAGAGGATAGTCCGCTTTTTGGGAGAATAAAGTGTAGGCCGCCACCATATCTTTGGGGTCAGAAGCCTTTAGTGAAACTATGATGTTGTGAAAATCAAATTCAGCCAGGTACCCCACGTTGCGCAGTGCGGATTCTACTAAAGCTTCAGGAGTGGGGTGGCCATATTTTTCCAAGAGGTCGCTTTCTACTGAACCTTGATTTACGCCTACCCGAATGGGAATCCCCTTATCTTCGGCTACTACCAAAACTCTTTTGATTTTCTCTTTGCCGCCAATATTCCCTGGATTGATTCTTAACTTATCCACTCCTCTTTTGGCCGCTTCAATGGCCAGGACATAGTTGAAGTGAATGTCGGCAATCAGGGGAACATGAATCTGCTTTTTGATTTCGGAGAGCGCTTCTGCCGCCGGCATATCCGGAACAGCCACGCGCACAATTTCGCAGCCTGCCTCTTCCATCCGGAGAATCTGCTCCACGGTCGATTTGACATCTCTGGTGTCAGTGGAGCACATCGACTGCACTGCTACCGGATATTCTCCGCCGATTTTGACATTGCCGATTCGAACCACTCTGGTTTTCTTCTTGGATTCCATAATTAACTGACCGCCTGATTCAAATAATGCTCTTCATAAATTTGATAGACTTTCTCCACCACTTCCCGCACCAGGTTGGCTGGAGTGGAAGCGCCGGCGGTGATGCCGACTTTTTCTATCCCTTTTAGCCATTCCCTTTTAATCTGGGAGGCGTTGTCAATCAGATAGGACTTGGGACAGTAATCTTGAGCTAGTTCAAGCAGCCTAAGTGAATTAGAGCTTATAGTTGAGCCGACCACAATTAACATCTCCACCTGCGGGGCTAAATTTTTGATCGCCTCCTGGCGCCTGACGGTGGGGTCACAGATGGTATTCTGAATTTCCAAGTGCGGATATTTCTTCCTTAATTTTCGTTCCAAGACCTCAAACTGCTTGGTGCTCTGGGTAGACTGGCTGATGAAGCCGACCGGGCCCTTGATTTCCGGCAGCAGTTCCAAGTCGGTCTTTTCATCGATGATGATGATTCTATCCGGCGCGATGCCTACCACTCCTTTGACTTCATTGTGATTCTTGTCTCCGTAAATTAAGACCGTGCACCCTTTGTCCAGAAATTGCTTGGCCGCCTTGTGGATTCTGGTGACCAGAGGACAAGTGGTATCGACTATGTGCAAGCCTCTTTTTTCTGCCTCCTGGCGGACCGAAGGCGCTACCCCATGGGCCGAGATGACCAGAGTTCCGTCCTCGGCATCTTTTAAGTCTGAAATGGAGACAATGTTTCTTTCCTCCAGACTCTTTACGATGGCGGAGTTGTGGACGATTTTGTTCAGAATCCTGATTGGTCCTGGATTAGACTGAGCAGTCTTTTCCACTAATTTCAGGGCCCGCTCCACTCCGAAACAGAAGCCCCAGCTGTCAGCTAAGATGACTTTAAGCATTTTCTTCTAATTGAGACTGAGTATCAACAGCACAAGATAGCCAAAAAAATTCTTGAGTCAATCCCTTTATCGGCTAACAGACATCCTTCAGGCCGACCCAGAACTGCCAGTTTTCGGCCGATAGCCAATCTACTCCCAGAAGGTAAATATACTTATCAACTCTACTTGTCATATTCCCCTCCTACAGAGAATACACGGCCTTAAGTTTGTAAATTCTGCTGGACTATCTTTGACCGAACAACCTTAGAAGTTAATTTCTTGGCTGAAGCCTGCTTGAATATCAGCTTGTGTTTCTCCTCCCTCAGGCTTAAGAACTTCTCTACTCTGCTTCGGATTGATTCGTCATCCAGACTTACTTCCTTCAGCAGAGATTCCCTTTCTCCGTGAGTCACAAAGTTATCCGGGATGCCCAATCTGCATACGGAGATTCCAGGCAACCGCTTGCTTTCAATATATTCCAAAATGGCGGAGCCGAATCCCCCGTTCAGCACATTTTCTTCCAAGGTTACTACTTTGTTGAATCTGGGTAGAAGTTCTGAAAGCAGTTCCTGGTCTAAGGGCTTTATCACTCTACAGTTTGTTACCATGGCACTAACTTGAGAATCGTTTTGCAGAGTCTCAGCCAATCTCAATGCCTGCGCTACCATGGTGCCGCAGGCCAAGATCAAAAGCTCCTCTCCCCCTCTAAGAATCTCCCAGCTTAAATCTTTCATTTCCGGCACCGGATACTTTATCTCTGCTTCGGGAATCGTCCCTCTGGGGTAACGAATCGCAAGCGGGCCTTTATCCCAGCTTGCTGCAAAATTCAGCATTTGAACAAGCTCGGTCCCGCTACTGGGTGCTAGAATGGTTATCTCCGGTATCATTCTCAGGTAAGTCAGATCGAACACTCCATGATGAGTTGGCCCATCCTCGCCCACCAATCCGGCCCGGTCGATACAGAATCTGACCGGCAGATTCTGCAGAGCCACGTCGTGCACTATCTGGTCGAATCCTCTCTGCAGGAAGGTGGAGTAAATGGCCAAAAAAGGCTTGGCTCCGGTAGCAGCCAGCCCGGCTGCAAAGGTCACTGCATGGGATTCGGCAATACCAACGTCATAGAATCTGTCTGGAAATTTCTGCTCGTATTTGGCCAGACCGGTGCCGGAGCACATGGCTGCGGTGATGGCCACCGCTTTGGGGTCTTTTTCGGCAATTTGACAGAGAGTCTCTCCCATCAGAGAGGAGTAAGAAATTCCTGAAGAGGGCTTGGATTTGCCGGTATTGACATCAAAGGCGGACATGCCATGAAAGGTGATGGCATCCTGTTCGGCTGGCTTATAACCTTTGCCCTTCAGAGTGGCCACATGCAGAAATAGAGGACCTCTAAGAGATTTCAATCCATTCAGTGTTTTTATCAGCAGCTCCAAGTTGTGTCCATCAATCGGCCCGAAGTAGCGAAAGCCCAATTTTTCAAATAAAATACCGGGTACCAGAAGTCCCTTAACCGACTCTTCGAAGTTGATGAAATGTTTCCTGAGTTTTACCATCTCTTTCAGCTTGCCGGAGAGTTTCCACAAATCTTTTTTAATCTTATTGTAAGTGGTGTCAGTCAGAACTTGGGTCAAGTAAGTTGAGATTGCCCCCACATTCTTGGAAATCGACATGGAGTTATCATTGAGAATTACCAGAAAATCTTTTTTCAAAGAGCCGGCATTGTTCAACCCTTCAAAAGCCAATCCTCCTGTCAAAGCACCATCGCCCACCACGCAGACCACCTTGTAATCCTCTCCGGCCAGATCTCTGGCCACTACCATTCCCAGGGCAGCCGATATGCTGGTGGAGGCGTGCCCGGCCCCGAAGGCATCGTATTCAGATTCATCTATGCGGGAGAAGCCGCACAATCCCTGATAAGTTCGAACCGTATGGAATTTATCTTTTCTGCCGGTAATCAGTTTATGCGGATAGGTCTGGTTGGAGACATCGAAGACGATTTTATCTTTGGGAGTAGCGAAGACATAGTGCAAGGCTAAGGTCAGTTCGACAATGCCTAAGTTAGTGGCCACGTGCCCGCCGGTGATCGAGGTGACCTCAATCACCCTCTGCCGGATTTCAGAAGCTAACTCCTTCAATTCCTCTAATGAGAGTTTCTTTAAGTCGGCCGGCGAATTTATTCGGGAAAGAATTGGGTACATTAACTCTAATTTGCTCTCTGCTTTTTCTTAGTCATGAACTTATTTAGGAAATGTTCGTGGATGCGAGAGTCGGGAGTCAGCTCGGGATGAAAGGTTAGACCTAAAATGTTCTGATTTTGCACCATGACCACCTGCTCGCCCAAAAAGCCGAGTTTTTCAACGTTGCGACCAACCTCAGTAATCAAAGGAGCCCGGATAAAGACCATCTCGAATTCTGAAAGTCCGTTTAACCCCACCAGCTTCCCTTGCTGGGCAAAAGAGTGTACCTGCCTGCCGTAAGCATTGCGCTTTACAGTTATATCAATCAGTCCTAAGGTTGGTTCACTGCTATTTTCGATTTTTTTAGCCAGTAAAATCAAGCCGGCACAGGTCCCCATGATGGACTTGGACTTACCGAACTTTACTAGTTCTTCGGTCATGCTCAGGCCGTTGGAAAGTCTTCTGACTGCTGTAGATTCTCCCCCCGGTATGATTAAGGCATCGCACTTTTTTAGCTCCCCTGCAGTTTTCACTAAAAGGGGTCTATATCCCAATTTTTCTATCACCCGGCAATGCAGGTCAAAGTCCCCCTGCAGAGCCAGGACACCGACTGTGTAACTCATATTATCGAATCTGGAGCAACTGTTCCTGTGGAATCTGAGAGATTTCTAAGCCCTTCATCGATCCTCCCAGGCTTTTGGAAACTTCGGCAATCAGCTTGGGGTCATTGTAGTGGGTAGTCGCTACTACAATCGCCTTGGCTCGTTTAGAAGGATTCTCAGATTTGAATATTCCGGAGCCGACAAAGACCGCCTCGGCCCCCAATTGCATCATCATGGCCGCATCCGCCGGAGTGGCCAGTCCGCCCGCTGCAAAATTGGGTACCGGCAGCTTTCCGTTCTGGGCCACCCATTTGACCAATTCTAATGGTGCGGCCAAATTTTTTGCCTCCGCGTAAATTTCGTCAGCAGCCAAGACGGTTAATCTTTTCATGTGGCCATTGATCTCCCGCATGTGCCGGACCGCTTCCACCACATTGCCGGTGCCCGCCTCACCTTTGGTGCGAATCAACGCAGCCCCTTCCGCTATTCTGCGGAGAGCTTCACCTAAATTGCGACAGCCACACACGAAAGGAACTTTGAACTTGGTTTTGTCAACATGATGAGTCTCGTCTGCGGGAGTCAGCACTTCTGATTCGTCGATATAGTCCACTTCTAAAGCTTCTAAGATCTGCGCCTCGGCAAAATGCCCGATTCGGCATTTAGCCATCACTGGAATGGAGACCGCTTTCTTAATCTGCTCGATAATCTCCGGGTCAGCCATGCGGGCAACGCCTCCTTCTTTGCGGATGTCCGCCGGCACGCGCTCTAAGGCCATCACCGCACAGGCTCCGGCCTCTTCGGCAATCTTGGCCTGCTCGGCATTGGTGACATCCATGATTACCCCGCCTTTAAGCATCTCGGCTAATCCGACTTTTAATTTCCAGTTGGGGTCATTTTCTAATACGAACATATTACTCACCTTCTTTTAGAGGCGATATTTTTCAATCTCCTCATCTTTTAAAGGGGTTACTTCTACATAAAATTTTTCACAGGCTCCATTTTGATAACCTACCCGAACCTGGGGCGCTTCTTTTCCGTCTGAGTAACGAGCAGTAATACCTGCAATAATTCTGATTTTTTCGTCATTTAACGAACCCTCGGCAATACTCAAAGGACTCATGAAATCTTCGGCTTCAAATAGAGTATCGGTGTCGTAGCGGAGCAATTTTAAGTAACGGTTTTCTGTTTCATTCTTGCCTACGATAACTTTAGTCTCGCCAATCCGGAAGTGTCTCCCTTTCTTTAAGCGGTTGACATCTTTTGCTGTAAAATCGGGCTTGTTTTGCATCAAGTCTTTTAATCTTCGGGCAAAAGCTCCGTCAGCCAAAAGACATCCACCAGCCGGATTGGGATAATCAGTGACACCCAACTTTTCAGCTAACGCCATCTGCGGCTTCCTGCTCCTGCCGGAGAAATCTAACAGCTTTTCCCGGTTAATCAACCCTTCCTGTTCAGGTCTTGTGGGTGCTAAGTTTTTGGCAGTAAGTGGACGAACCAGCAAACCTTCCAGACCAGCCTCTTTCTCAATATCTTCCAGCGAATGCCGGTGCTGACTCTTCGGCCTCTGCCCTAAAACCTCGCCGGTGATAATAAAATCCGCTCCGATTTCCCGCATATATTCTTTTGCCTTCTTCAACATTATAATACGACAGTCCATGCAGGGATTCATATGCCTCCCGTAGCCGAATTTGGGGTGTTTGACAATATCCAAGTATTCCTCCACTATGTTGAAGTGCTTTAACGGGATATCCCCATTTCTAGAAGCCTGTTTAGCATCCCCACAGGTCTTATGAGTCAAAGTGCAGTTGCAGAAGCCGGTATGATAGTTGATCGGGTGCACCTCTACCCCGGCCTCCTGCATCAGCCGCAGGGCTAAGGTAGAATCCAGGCCTCCGGAAAGGAGGGCGACTGCTTTGGGTTTCTTCTTTTCCGACATGGGTACCACCCTAAAAAATACGGGGGAAAAGAGGAAAAATCAAGCTTCATTCATTCAATTAGAATGAATTAGCAGTCATTCCGAGGAGCCCCGACAAGTCGGGGTGACGTGGGAATCCCTTTGAATTGGTGCTTTCTTTTGACAACCAGATTGCTTCGCTTTCGCTCGCAATGACAACCAATCTATCACTCAGCAGACCCAGGTTGCCCTTTAGTTTAGGGTGAGCATGTGTCGAACCCTCAACCTGGGAGAACTTACCCCTCTCCGCCTCTCCCCTAAAAGGAGAGAGTGCCCGGTTTCCTCCCCTAAGAGGGGAGGATAAAGGTGAGGTCATTCGTAGCGTCCGAGCTTGGCTCGTACGATCTTTTCATACGGTATCACCGTAGCCGAGGATTTCTTCCTCGGCTGGGTTAAGAGGAGGCGGGGTAAGAGAACCCGCCTACGAGATTCGTTGATTATAACCACACCCCAACCCTCTCCTCTTAGGAGAGGGAGAAAACTTCTTCACCTTGAGAGTCAGCGAGACGACAGCCTCGTACGAGCCTTTTAACAAATTATTAATCACTAACAGCAAAGCCACCATAAAGATTAAGCCAAATATCAATTTATTATGCCTGGCAATCCAATCTGGCAGATAAATATCAAAATTATCACTTCTATCAGAAGTATATTTCATCGCCATGGGCGTCAAAGGGCATCTCCATTTATTAAAAACGAGCACTGCCGACTCAAGCATTACCAGTCCGATTGAAAACCATAATAGGAAATTGAGTCTTTTCGTTATACCCGCATACAATGTGTAAAATATGGCTGCAGCCATTACTCCCCAAATTAAGGTGTGAATGGTCTTGATTGTTTTTATCATGTGAAAATAATTAAAAGAGAATTTCCCCTTTGAGGCAAGGTGGGCCGACTACTTACACCGCACCACCTCACAAAACAGACTCGATTCATCCACTTCCACAATCTTTGCTTTTACATCGAGTCCGGCAGTCAGAGAAAGAAACTCCTCCGCCCCCACACTGTTTGCCGTAAATCCATCCCTGCACACTATTACCCTGTACTTAGTCTTTTCCCAGTCTATCTCCCCCACCAGGCCCGCCTCGGATTGTAACTGAAACCATTGCAGTCTCTCCTTCCAGAATCTGCCAGAATAGCTTGAGAACAGCATTATCCCTCCCGGTTTGGTAACCCGAAAACTTTCCCTTATTAAATCCTGCCGGTTGACATGAAAGGCCGAAATTCCATTCTGAATGCAGACCACGCAGTCAAAAATCTCATCCTGAAATTCCAAGTTGAAGGCGTTCATCGCCGCCAGATGACAATTGGTGAAACCCTTAAGATAGTTTAGCCCTGATAATAGACTGGCTAGAGAATTGTCTATGCCGATGACTAAACTTGCCTTCTTGGCCAGAAATGGAATTATCCTTCCGTAGCCGCACCCTAATTCAAGAACCACATCACCGGGGTGAATCGCCTCCAGCACATGCTCTATCTCCGCTTTGAGGTATTGTTGTATCCGCGGGGTAGCAATTTCATAACAGAGCTTAAGCCTTTCCGCCGAGAGTTTATCTTCGTAATAGCCTTTCATTGGGAACCCCTCCTATCCTGAGGAACGCGGCCTACCATCAGACCTAAAAACGCTACTTCCGCTTTGCCTTTGCTTCCAGGTACGGCGAAAACTCCTCCGGCTTCCCTGGAGAGGCAATCTCGAATTTAATCAGCACAGTATCCTTTTCTCCCTTTGTATAAGTAAGCTTAAACCTCGGAGCAGACGGCATCAACTCACTCAGAAAAGTTACACCATTCTTATCTTCTGAAAACCCCACCGTGTAATTGATAACATGCCCCTCATTGTCAAAATAAATAGCTTGAGTAGGTTTTCCCGCCTCCTGATGTACCACCATCAAATCATCGTGACTGAAGGCCGGACGGTCCTTGGTGGCCGGATATTCCGCATGATTCTTTCTCACCAGAATCGTATTCTGCAGCTCCAGTGAAAAAGCGAAAGTGCCAATTCCTTGACCGGGCTGGCCTCCTCTTTCTCCTATCCATTCTCCCAATAAGAATTGCCAGTCGTCCCAGCTGACAGCTTTTTTAGCAGGCTGAGCCGAGAAAGTCATAGCTGGAATAAGAACGCTTAAACCAAATAGATACGTCATCATGTTTCTGCTTACTGAAATTCTAGATCTTACTCTAAACCTTCTCATAACAATTCTCCCTTCTTCAGAACGGCAATAATCGTCTGTTGGTGCTGGTCCTGGTTATAAATCTCGGCTATGGAAAATCCGCACTTTGATAGTATATGTCTGACCGGATCCAGGTCATAAGCAACTG
>Ga0209172_10000401_pt1 | contig 120973 bp, 111 predicted proteins | sample LarsenN4metaG_FD_184113 | JGI IMG/M metagenome (GOLD analysis project Ga0209172, IMG submission 184113) | Hot spring sediment bacterial and archeal communities from British Columbia, Canada, to study Microbial Dark Matter (Phase II) - Larsen... ... | reverse complement strand
AACGCATCCGACGAACTCCCTCGTGAACCGATGCCGTGCCCATCCCCGTGCCCCCTTTGTTCAAAGGCACCTTCAGACACGACACTTCACGAGCTACAAACGCACGTCAGATCACGAGCTACCTACACCGCGACCGGCGCGCAGTTGACAACGCCGGCGCGCGGTCGGACGCTTCCCGGCGGGCGGGCAGAGGGCCTCGGGGGCCGGCCCGCAGGCCCAGCGCGAGGATGCCGATGACCGAGCCCATCACGCTTTCCGTCGCCGACCGCATCGCCACGGTGACCCTGGCGCGACCGCCGGTGAACGCCTTCAACTCGGCCATGTTCAAGGCCTTCCATGCCATCCTCGACGAGCTCGCCCGCCGCAGCGACTGGGGCGTGCTGCACGTGAGAAGCGCGCTCAAGGTGTTCTCCGGCGGCGCCGACCTCGGCGAGGTTGCGACCCACTTCGCCGCCGCCGACAAGATGGAGGCGGCTGCCAAGGTCACGCGGCCGTTCCAGGAGCTTTTCCAGCGCATCGCCGACCTGCCGCAGGTGAGCCTGGCCGAGATCGGCGGGGCGGCCATGGGCGGCGGCTACGAGCTGGCACTGGGCTGCGACCTGAGGATCGCCGCCAACGAGGCCAGGCTGGGGCTGCCCGAGCCGGGCCTCGGTCTGCTGCCGGGCGGAGGCGGCACCCAGCGCCTCACCTGGGTGGCCGGGCCGGCGGTGGCCGCGCGCGTCATCCTCACCGCCGAGCACGTGGACGGGCGCACCGCGCGCGAGCTCGGGCTCGTGCAGTGGGCGGTGCCGCGCGCCGAGCTCGAGAGCGAGGCCCGGCGCATCGCCCAGCGGGCGGCGAGCCTGCACCCCATGTCGCTCGCCGCCTGCAAGGTGTGCATCCGGCTGGCCCAGGACCCGGCGCGCAACGGCTTCGCCGCCGAGACCGAGTGGACCGGCCGGCTGCTCGCCACCGAGGAGACGCAGCGCCGCGTCGCCGACTTCCTGGCCGGCGCGCGCCGGTAGGATTTCCCTCTCCCCATGCCTCTTCAGGCATGGGGAGAGGGGTAGGGTGAGGGGCGGCGGCATACTCCACGCTGGCGTATGTGGCTGCCCCTCACCCCGACCCTCTCCCCGCAAGCGGGGAGAGGGGGGCGTATGTGGCTGCCCCTCACCCCGGCCCTCTCCCCGCAAGCGGGGAGAGGGAGAGCGCAAGCGGGGCGAGGGAGGGGCGCAAGCGGAGAGGGAGAGCGGCGCAGGCAGGGAGAGCGGCGCAGGCGGGGCGGGGGAGACGAGCGTAAATTTCCCTCTCCCACGCCTTCTCAGGCGCTGGGAGACCGAGACGAAGAGGAGATCCATGCAGCTGAAATACAAGACGGTGATGATGACGGGCGGCGCCTCGGGGATCGGCCGGGCCACCGTGCTGGCGCTGGCCAGGGAAGGCGCGCGCGTCCTCCTGTGCGACATGAACGAGGCCGGCGCCAGCGAGACCATCAAGGCGGCCCAGGGCGGTCCGGTCGAGTTCGTCCGGCTCGACCTCGCGGACGGGGCCAGCGTCGATGCCTGCGCCAGGGACGCACTCGCGCGCGCCGGCGACAAGATCGACGTGTTCGTCAACGTGGCGGGCTGGGACCGCACCCAGCCGTTCGTCGAGGCCGACCAGGCCTTCATCGACAAGGTGATGGCGATCAACCTGCTGGGCCCGGTGCGGCTGACGCGCGCGATCTTCCCGGCGATGATTGCGGGCGGCGGCGGCAAGATCGTGTTCGTTGCCTCCGACGCGGGCCGGGTGGGGAGCCTCGGCGAGACGCCCTACTCGGCCGCCAAGGGCGGCATCATCGGCTTCACCAAGTCGCTCGCCCGCGAGGGGGCGCGCCACAAGATCACGGTCAACTGCGTGTGCCCGGGCCCGACCGACACGCCGCTGTTCCACGCCAACCCCGAGCGCATGCGCGAGGCGCTCCTGCGGGCGATCCCCTTCCGCCGCCTCGCCACGCCGGAGGACATCGCCGGCGCCATCCTCTACTTCGCGGGCCCCACCAGCGACTACGTGACGGGGCAGATCCTGTCGGTCAGCGGCGGGCTGACCATGGCAGGCTGACACGGCGGGCGGCGGGAGGCGGGTCGAGCGGTGGCGGCCGGCGGTCAGCGGCCGGCCTTGGCGCGGCGCGCCACCTCGGCCTTCGACACCTCGCCGGCGGCGATCAGCGCGTTGACGCAGGCCGACGAGAGCTTGAGGCCGTTGGCCCGCATGCAGGCGCGCACGCCGGGCCCGTCGGGGTCGTGCCGGCTGCAGTAGGCGAAGTAGTCGCTGGCGCAGGCGAACTGCACGCGGGCGCTCACGGCCCCGGCCTGGGTGGTGAGGAGGGCAAGGCCGGCGAGGCCGAGGACGGTGCGCACGGCGGCGCCGGCAAGGGTGCGGGTGGCAATGGGGATCATGGCGGGCTCCAGGTGAATTCCGGTGCTGGGCCGCAGCCTCGCACACCCCACCCCGCCGCGCTGTTTCGGGCGAAACAGCGCCGGCCGACCCGCCCGCGCTCCCCCACCCCGCGCCCCGCCGTTGGCAGGCGGGCGGGCCGCAGCTTAGAGTGAATCGACAGACATGCCCGGCCGCAGCGGGCGCATGGGCCGGGCCAGGGAGGAGGCGCCATGGCATTCGACATCCACCTGCCCGAGAGGCGCATCGCCGAGCAGCGCCGGCTGTGGCCCAACCGGCTGCCCGTCGACTACCTCGACGATGCGGTGCGCACGGCCCCGGGGCGCACGGCGTTCATCGGCTGGAACAGCGCGCTGAAGCGCGAGATCCGCCTCACCTACGCCGAGCTCGCCGACCGCGTCGACCGCATCGCCGCAGGCCTGCTCGAGCGCGGCGTGGGCAGCGGCGATGTGGTGGCCTTCCAGCTCCCCAACTGGTGGGAGTTCACCGCCCTGTTCTTCGCCTGCAACCGCATCGGCGCCGTGGCCAACCCGCTGATGCCGATCTTCCGCCAGCGCGAGCTGCGCTTCATGATGGGCTTCGCCGAGGCCAAGGTGGCGGTGGTGCCGACGCTGTGGCGCGGCTTCGACCACATGGCCATGATGCGCGAGATCCGGCCCGACCTGCCGAGGCTGCAGGCGGCCTTCGCGGTGGGCGGCGCGGGCGCGGAGTCCTTCGAGAAGGCGTTCCTCGACCGCCCCGCCCCCTCGCCGGCGGAGCGGGCGAGGTTCGCGGCCCTGCGGCCCACCCCCGACGACGTGGTGGAGCTCATCTACACCTCCGGCACCTCCGGCGAGCCCAAGGCCGTCATGCACACCGCCAACACGGTGCTGGCGCCCGCCCAGTGCTTCATCGACGACATTCCGGTGCGCCCGGCCGACATCATCTTCATGGGCTCGCCCTACGCGCACCAGACGGGCTTCCTCTACGGCATGCTGATGCCGGTCATGCTCGCCACCACCACGGTGGCGCTCGACATCTGGTCGGCGGCGGAGGCGGCGCCGATGATCGAGCGCGAGCGCGCCACCTTCTCCATGGGCTCCACGCCGTTCGTGTCGGACATGGTCAACCTGCCCGAGGAGGCCCGCGCCCGCGTCGCCCGCACGCTCAGGACGTGGGTGTGCGCGGGGGCGCCGATCCCGCGCGTGCTGGTGCAGCGCGCCAAGGCGGAGATGAACCTCGATGTGCTCTCCTGCTGGGGCATGACCGAGAACGCCGGCATGACCATCACGCGCAGGAGCGACCCGCAGGAGAAGGTGTTCTCCACCGACGGGCGGGCGCTGCCCGGCACCGAGGTGCGCGTGGTGGACGACCACAAGCGGCCGCTGCCGGCCGACACGGTGGGCAACCTGCAGGCGCGCGGCATCACCCACTTCGTGGGCTACCTCAAGAAGCCGCAGCTCAACTCCATCGACGAGGACGGCTGGTTCGACACCGGCGACCTCGCCCGCATGGACAAGGACGGCTACATCCGCATCGTCGGCCGCACCAAGGACGTGATCATCCGCGGCGGCGAGAACATTCCCGTGGCCGAGGTCGAGAACCTCATCTACCGCCACCCCAAGGTGGCCGAGTGCGCGGTGGTGGCGATGCCCGATCCGCGGCTCGGCGAGCGGCCGTGCGCCTTCGTGGTGGCCAAGCCCGGGGCGGGGCTCGAGCTTGCCGAGCTCACCCGCTTCCTAGCCGAGCAGGGCATGGCCAAGCCCTACTGGCCCGAGCGGCTGGAGCTGGTCGCGGAGATGCCGCGCACGCCCTCGGGCAAGATCCAGAAGTTCAAGCTGCGGGAGGCGGCGGCGAAGCTCGTAACGTGAGCCGGCCGGCCGGCCCGATTGTCGCCCTATGCCCGCCCTAGAGTTGCGGGCCGGGGCGGCCGCCGGGGCATGCGGCCGCCCGCCGAACCAGGAGCCGGGGGCACCACATGCGCATTCTCCATCGCCGAGCCGCAACCCTGCTGGGGGCGCTGACCGTCCTGGCCGTCCTGGCCGCGGCCGGCGGGGCCTCCCGCGCCGCCGCCTGCTCGGCCGGTCTCGACGCCAAGGTCGAAGGCACGCTGCGCGACTTCTTCCACCGCGTGCCGGGCTCGCGCGAGCTCGTCTCCAAGTCGGCGGCCGTGCTCGTGTTCCCCACCGTGTTCAAGGCCGGCATGGGGATCGGCGGCGAGTACGGCGAGGGGTCCCTCATCACCCGCGGCCGCACGCTCGAGTACTACAACACGGTGTCGGCCTCGATCGGCTTCCAGCTCGGCGCCCAGGCGCGCTCCATCATCATCGTGTTCATGACGCCCGAGGCGCTCGACGGCTTCCGCCGCGTGAACGGGTGGAAGGTGGGCGTCGACGGCTCGGTGGCGCTCATCACCGTGGGCGTCGGCGGCTCCATCGACACGAGCCGCATCGTGAGCCCCATCGTCGGCTTCATCTTCGACGGCAAGGGGCTCATGTACAATCTCACCCTCGAAGGCTCCAAGATCAGCCGCATGTCCTGCTGACCGCGCGCGGGCGCTCAGCGGCCGGCGGCGGGCCGGATGAGCGAGGCTCCGGTCATCTCCGCGGGCTGCGGCAGGCCCATGAGGGCAAGCAGCGTCGGGGCGAGGTCGGCGAGGCGGCCGTCGGCGAGGCGCACGTTGCCCGCACCCGCCAGCAGCACCGGCACCGGATTGGTGGTGTGGGCGGTGTGCGGGCCGCCGGTCTGGGGATCGCGCATGAGCTCGCAGTTGCCGTGGTCGGCGGTGACGAGCAGCACGCCGCCCGCCCTGGCGATCGCCTCGGCGATGCGCCCGAGCCCGGCATCGACCGTCTCCACCGCCTTGATGGCGGCGGGCAGGCTGCCGGTGTGGCCCACCATGTCGGGGTTGGCGTAGTTGAGCACGATCAGGTCGTACTTGCCCGAGCCGATCGCCGCCACCGCCGCGTCGGTGAGCTCTGGCGCCGACATCTCGGGCTTGAGGTCGTAGGTGGCGACCTTGGGCGAGGGCACCAGGATGCGGTCCTCGCCGGCGTAGGGCGCCTCCGCGCCGCCGTTCAAGAAATAGGTGACGTGCGGGTACTTCTCGGTCTCGGCCATGCGCAGCTGCGTGCGCCCGGCCTTGGCCACCACCTCGCCCAGCACGTTGGCGAGCGGCTGCGGCGGGAAGACGGTGCCGAGGAAGGCGTTGAGGTCGGCGCTGTACTCGGTCATGCCGGCCGCGTCCGCCACGCGCACGGTGCGCCGGCGCGGGAAGCCCGCGAAGGCCGGATCGAGCAGGGCGGAGAGGATCTGCCGCACCCGGTCGGCGCGGAAGTTGAAGCACAGCACACCGTCGCCGTCGCGCATGCCGCGGTAGCCGCCGACCACGGCCGGCACAATGAACTCGTCGCTCACGTCGCGGGCATAGGCGTCGGCGACGACATCGCCGGCGCTCGCAAACCGCGGGCCCTCGGCCGACACCATGGCGTCGTAGGCCTTCGCCACCCGCTCCCAGCGCTTGTCGCGGTCCATGGCGTAATAGCGCCCGCACACGGTGGCGATGCCGACCCCCGACGGCAGCGCCGCCTCGAGCCGGGCGAGGTCGTCGGCCGCCGAGCGCGGGGGCGTGTCGCGGCCGTCCGTGAAGGCATGGACCACCGTCGGCACGCCGGCCCTCGCCAGCACCTGGGCGAGCGCGGCGGCATGATCCTGGTGGGAGTGCACGCCGCCGGGCGAGGCGAGGCCCATCAGGTGGCAGGTGCCGCCGCTCTCGCGCAGGCGGGCGACGAGGCGCACCAGCGCCGGCGCCGTCGCGATCTCGCCGCTGGCGATGGCATCGCCGATGCGCGGCAGGTCCTGCACCACCACCCGGCCGGCGCCGATGTTGAGATGGCCGACCTCGGAGTTGCCCATCTGCCCCTCGGGCAGGCCGACGTCGCGGCCGGAGGTGGCGAGGAACGCGTGCGGGGAGCCCGCCCACAGCCGGTCGAAGGCGGGCGTGCGGGCCTGGCGCACGGCGTTGTCGGCCACCTCCTCGCGCCAGCCCCAGCCGTCCAGGACGACCAGCATCACCGGGCGACGTTCCTGCTTGGTCTCCGCCATTCGCTCGCGCCTCCAGGCAGCCGCCGGCCTGATGGCACAGCCGCTCGCCCGGAACAATAGCCGGACGACGCCAACGTTTCCCTGCCTGCGGCGAAATACCGGCTGCCCCGGGGGCCTTGCGGCTAGAGCCGCTCGAAGCCGCCGGTCTGGCGCAGCGCCTCGCCCAGGGCGATGGCCGCCGCCACGGCCACGTTGAGGGAGCGCAGGCCGCTCCGCATGGGGATTCGCAGGCGCGCATCCGCCAGCCGGTGCACGGCCTCGGGCACGCCGGCGCTCTCGCGCCCCAGCATCAGCGTGTCGTCCGCGGCGAAGGTGAAGGCGGTGTGGGGCATGGGCCCGCGGGTGGTGAGGAGGACGAGGCGGGAGCCTGCCGCCCGCCGCCGGGCGTCGAAGGCGGCGAAGCTTTCATGCCGCTCGAGCTCGACGTGATCGAGATAGTCGAGGCCGGCGCGGCGCAGGGCGCGGTCGCCGTGGTCGAAGCCGGCGGGCCCGATGAGGTCCACGGCGACGCCGAGGCAGGCGGCCAGGCGCAGGACGGTGCCCGTGTTCTGCGGGATATCAGGCTCGTAGAGCGCAAGGCGCATGGGGGCCTGTGCCGGGAGGGTGGGGCGGATCCAAGGCCGGTGCGCGCCGCCTCCGGCGGCCCCTTCGGCATGCGCCAAATTGCCCCCGCGGCGGTGCGGGCGACAGCCTTGTGCATCCCCCGGAACAGTGCAACAAGAACGCGCGTCAATCCGTCCTGTTGGGGGAGCTGCGGGCGATCACCGACAATTCCTGCGGGCCTGGGCGTGCGAGGCAAGAGCAGGCGGGAGCGGCGCGGGACGCGTCTGGCGCGTGCCGGGGCGCCGGCTGCGAGGTGAGGCCGGAGGCACCGGGGACGAGCACATGCAAAGGGAGGCTCATTTGGCGTCTCACACGGCGGGAGAGCCCAACCGTCGCGACTTCATCGTGGTCGCGGCGCAGGCCTTCGCGGGCGTCGGCGCGGCGGTGGCGCTGTGGCCCTTCATCCACCAGATGAACCCCGACGCTTCCACCCAGGCGCTCGCCTCCATCGAGGTCGACCTCGCCCCCATCAAGGAGGGGCAGGCCATCACCGTGTCCTGGCGCGGCAAGCCGGTGTTCATACGCAACCGCACGCCGGAGGAGATCAAGCAGGCGGCGGAGGTCAAGCTCGCCGACCTGTCCGACACCAGCGCCCGCAACGACGCCCTGCCCGAGAAAGCCCCGGCCTACGATTCCAACCGCACCAAGAAGGGCAAGGAGAACTGGCTCGTCCTGGTCGGCATCTGCACGCACCTGGGCTGCATCCCCAAGGGCCAGTCGATGTCGGACTCCAAGGGCGAGTTCGGCGGCTGGTTCTGCCCCTGCCACGGCTCCCACTACGACACCTCGGGCCGCATCCGCAAAGGCCCGGCGCCCCGCAACCTGGAGGTGCCGGAATACGAGTTCATCAGCGATACCAAGATCAAGATCGGCTGAGGGACGCGCCATGGTCAGCCACCACGAGTCCACCTACCGGCCGGCCTCGCGCCTCGCCAAATGGATCGACGAGCGCCTGCCGCTGCCGCGGCTGATGCACGGCCAGTTCGTCGACTTCCCCACTCCGCGCAACATCAACTACCTGTGGACCACGGGCGGGCTGCTCACCTTCTTCCTCGGCGTGCAGATCGCCACCGGCATCGTGCTCGCCATGCACTACGCGCCGACGGCGGCGGACGCCTTCGACAGCGTCGAGCGCATCCGGCGCGACGTCAACTTCGGCTGGCTGCTGCGCAACATGCACGCGGTCGGCGCCTCGATGTTCTTCGTCGCCGTCTACATCCACATCGGCCGCGGCCTCTACTACGGCTCCTACAAGACCCCGCGGGAGCTCCTGTGGATGATCGGCGTGGTCATCCTGCTGCTCATGATGGCCACCGCCTTCATGGGCTACTCGCTGCCCTGGGGGCAGATGAGCTTCTGGGCGGTGACGGTCATCACCAACCTGTTCTCGTCCATCGATTCCATCATTCCCGGCCTCGGCACCCGCATCGTGCAGTGGCTGTGGGGCGGCTACTCGGTGACGGGGGCCACGCTCACGCGCTTCTACAGCCTGCACTACCTGCTGCCGTTCGTGATCGCCGGCGCCGTCGGGCTGCACATCTGGGCCCTGCACGTGGTCGGCCAGAACAACCCCACCGGCCTCGACATCAAGACCGCCTCCGACACCGTGCCGATGAGCCCGCACGCGGTGATGAAGGACGTGTTCGCGCTGTCGGTGTTCGTGATGCTGTTCGCCTGGTTCGTGTTCTTCGTTCCCGACTATCTGGGCCACCCGGACAACTACATCGAGGCCAACCCGCTCTCCACCCCGCCCCACATCGTGCCGGAGTGGTACTTCCTGCCCTACTACGCCATCCTGCGCGCCATCCCCAGCAAGCTGCTGGGCGTGGTGGCGATGTTCGCATCCATCCTGATCCTGCTGTTCATCCCCTGGCTCGACACCTCGCGCGTGCGCTCGGCCAAATACCGGCCGATCTACAAGTGGTTCTTCTGGCTGTTCGTGATCTCGGTGGTGGCGCTCGGCTATCTCGGCTCCAAGCCGCCGGAGGGCGCCTACGTCTACTGGGCGCGCGTGTTCACCGCCTACTACTTCCTGCACTTCCTGGTGATCATGCCGATCGTGGGCGTGATCGAGAGCCCCACCCAGCTGCCGCGGTCGATCACCGAGTCGGTGCTGGGCGGAGGCGGGGCCGTGCGCGCCGATGCGGCGGCGGCACCGGAACGGCGCTAGGGCGGGGAGGCAGCCATGATCGCGAGCATGCGCGCCAGGAGCACGGCGGCCAGCCTCCTGCTGGCAGCGGCGGCCGCCGCCGCGGGGCCCCTCGCCGCCCGGGCGGCCGGCGAGGTGCAGCACATCGAGCGCCAGAGCTGGACGTTCGCGGGCCTCCTGGGCAAGTTCGACGACGCCCAGCTGCAGCGCGGCTTCAAGGTCTACACCGAGGTGTGCGCGCGCTGCCACGGCGTCAAGCGGCTCTACTTCCGCAACCTGGCCGAGCCCGGCGGTCCGGGCTTCCCCGAGGCTGCGGTGAAGTCGCTGGCCGCCACCTACCAGGTGGACGACGCCCCCGACGAGCAGGGCAAGATCGGCAAGCGGCCGGCCCTCTTGTCGGACCGTCTGCCCCCGCCCTATCCCAACGAGCAGGCCGCCCGCTACGCCCAGAACGGGGCGCTGCCGCCCGACCTCTCGCTCATCGTCAAGGCGCGCGGCATCGAGGCGGGCACGCCCTTCTACCGCGTGCTCGACACCATGATCCGCGACGTGCTCACCGGCTACCAGGAGGCGGGGGCGGACTATATCTACGCCTATCTCACGGGCTTCCGCGATCCCCCGCCCGGCGTCAAGCTGGCCGAGTTCATGAACTACAACACGGTGTTCCCCGGCCATCAGACGGCCATGGCCAACCCGTTCACCGCCGGCGACGGCCTCGTCAAGTACGACGACGGCACCCCGGGCACGGTCGACAACTACGCCCGCGACGTGACGGCGTTCCTGTCATGGGTGGCCGATCCGCGGCTGGAGGAGCGCAAGCGCCTGGGCCTGCTGGTGATGGGCTACCTGCTGATCACGGCCGTGCTGCTGGGCTTCGCCAAGCGCCGCATCTGGCGGGACGTGCACTGAGGCGGGCGGCGGGGCGCGCCCTCACGCGACCTTGCGGATGGGATCGGGCGGCGCCAGCAGCAGCTGCCTGACCGCGGCGCCGGGCATGGCCGCCCCGATGAGGAAGCCCTGCACCTCCTGCACGCTCGGCTCGCGCGCCACCAGCGCCAGCTGCTCCTCCGTCTCCACCCCCTCCACCGCCACCGCCATGCCGAGGTCGGCCCCGAGGCGGGCCACCCCGTGCAGCAGGTTGAGCGGCTTGCTGCTCTCCCCCAGGCCCTGCAGGAACGAGCGGTCGATCTTGACCTTGTCGAGCGGGTAGCTGTGCAGGTAGGCGAGGCTCGAGTAGCCGGTGCCGAAGTCGTCGAGGGAGATGCGCACGCCCATCTCGCGCAGGGCGTCGAGCCAGTGGCGGGTGAGCTCGGTGTCGTTGAGGAACACCGATTCGGTGATCTCGATCTCCAGCCGGTCGGGCGGCAGGCCCGTCGCCGCTAGCGCCGCGGCGACCGTCTCGGCCACGTTGCCGCGCCGGAACTGGATGGCCGAAATGTTGACGGCCACGCGCACCTCGCCCGGCCAGGTGGCGCACTCCCTGCAGGCCTCGCGCAGCACGAGATCGCCGATCTCGCCGATCAGGCCCGTCTCCTCGGCCACCGGGATGAACTCGGCCGGCGAGATCATGCCGCGCTGGGGATGCGGCCAGCGCAGCAGCGCCTCGCAGGTGGCGATGCGGTTGGTGTGCAGGTCGAGCAGGGGCTGGTAGTGGACCCGGAGCGCGCTGGAGGAGAGGGCGCTGCGCAGGTCGAGCTGGAGGCTGCGGCGGGCCTGCGCCATCACGTCCATGCCCTGCTCGAAGAAGCGCCAGGCGCGCCGGCCGTCGGACTTGGCGCGGTAGAGCGCCATGTCGGCGTTCTTGAGCAGCAGGTCGGCCTCGGCGCCGTCGCGGGGGGCCAGGGCGATGCCGACGCTGGCGCCGATCACCACCTCGTGGCCGCTGATCTCGAAGGGGCGCGCCAGCTCCGCCATGACCCGCTCGGCGAGCGCGGCCGCCTCCTTGGGGTGGCCCAGCGGATACTGCAGCACCACGAACTCGTCGCCGCCGAAACGGGCCAGGATGTCGGAGCCGCGCACCAGCCCGCGCAGCCGGTCGGCCGCCGCGCACAACAGCTCGTCGCCGCAGGTATGGCCCAGCGTGTCGTTGACCTCCTTGAACTCGTCGAGGTCGATGAAGTGGATGGCGAACGGCCCGCGCCGGCGCAAGCCGGCCACCGCGGCATCCATGTGCTCGCGGAACAGGGCCCGGTTGGGCAGGCCGGTGGTGGTGTCGTAGCGGGCCAGCTGGTCGATGCGGGCCTCGGCGATCTTGCGGTCGGTGATGTCCTCGAACAGCACGATGGCGCCGCCGTCGGCCATGGGGTGGAAGGTGAGGGCCAGCGTGCGCCCGCGCTCGGTCTCGAGGAAGAAGTCGCCCTCGCCGCCGCCGGCGAGCCGGGTCTCCAACTCGGCCGCCAGCCGCTCCGCCTGCTCGGCGGAGAGCGTGCCGGCGCGCGCGCAGTCGCGGGCCAGGTCGCGCCCCGAGGCGCTGCGGCCGGCGACCTCGAGCGGCGTGCCGAGCAGCTCGGAGAGCCGCCTGTTGCAGACCGCCACCCAGCCCTCGGCGTCGAACATGCACAGCCCGTGCGGCATGTTGTTGAGCGCGGTGTCGAAGCGGCGCGCCAGGAGCCCCACGTCGCGTCCGGCGATGACCGCGTCGAGCAGCACCCGGCGCAGGCGGTCGGAGATGAACTTGAGGGCGGCGAAGAACGGCGCGAGCACCAGGGCGAAGATGGCGTAGTAGGCGCCGCCGGCGGAGACCAGGGCGATGGTCATGGGGATGCCGGCGCACACGATCTGGGCGGTGACCAGCAGGCTGCTGGCGAAGTTGCGGCCCGAGATCCCGATCATGTAGGCGAGCGTCATGGAGAAGCTGAACAGCTCCACGAAGGGATCGTCGGTGCGCGCGAAGGCGACCAGGCACCACAGCCCCATGAGCGAAACGTGGGCCGCCGCGCCCACCACGTAGCGCAGCTCCCAGCGCCGCGCCTCGGCCATGGTGGTAAGGCCGGCCCGGCGGCGCTCGTAGGCGCGCATGTCGAGGGCGCGCACGCAGGCCACGAGGACGATGCCGAGCGAGCACAGGTAGAGGGCGAGCTCGCCCGTCTTGAGGGCGGTGATGAGGGCCGTGATGGAGGCCGCGAGCGAGCCCACGAACAGGCTGCGGCCGTCCTTGAACAAGGCATCGACCAGGGAGATGTAGATTTCCGTCGGCAGCGGCTTGCCGCCCCGGTCCGCCATCAGCCGCTGCCACGCTCCCATCATCGTCCCCTGTGCCCGGTGAACGTAAGGTTGCGGCAATTCGATGAATTTTGGCTCAATTCGAATGAAGGACAGCCGGCGTCCCGCCGCGCACGCACACGCCTCCCGGTAGGGGCGGCGACGAAGTGCAGGAGCAATATTACCGGGCCTGCCTGTGCCGAAATGAAATGGAGGCCGTGCCCCGCCTCAGTTCGGCTCATGATTTAACCGAAAATTAACCGTGATTTTCATTCCTTTCTTTTTCGTTAACTTAATGCTTTACGCGGCTAAAGTTGTGATTAACGTTATTTATGCGCTTGGGGTCCAAGGGGCGAGGATATTATGGTTGCATTAGCGTCCGTGCCGGCGGCATCGCTGCCGGGACAAAGGCTTGCCGACCGTGTGATGGGGCTTCTGGAGCGGGTCGATTATCGCCGCGCCGAGACGCCCGAGGAGAAGGAGGCCATATTCCGGCTGCGCTATGCGGCCTACCTGCGGGAGGGGGCGATCCCGCCCGATCCCAGCGGCCGCTTCCGCGACGCGCTCGACGACAGCCCCAACGCCTGGATCGTCGGCGTCCACGTCGACGGCGAGCTTGCGGCCTCCATCCGCCTGCACGTGGCCACCCGCCAGTGCCCGGACCTGCCGGCGCTGGGCGTGTTCGCCGACCTGCTCGGCCCCGAGGTCGCCGCCGGCAAGGTGGTGGTCGACCCGACCCGGTTCGTCATCGACCGCGCCGCCTCGCGGCGCCATCCCGAGCTGTGCTACGCCACCACGCGCATCGCCTGGCTCGCCTCCGAGCACTTCGGCGCCCACCTGCTGCTCGCCACCGTGCGCGCCGAGCACCAGGCCTTCTACCGGCGCGTGTTCGGCCACCGGCTCATCTGCGAGCCGCGCCACTATCCCTCGCTCAGCAAGCCGATCTCGCTCATGGCGCTCGACTTTCCGCTGGCGCGGGAGCGCGTGCTGGCGCGCAACCCGTTCTTCCGCTCGAGCTACTTCGAGCGGCGCATGCTGTTCGCCCGCGCCCCGGGCCTGCCGCTGCGCACGGCGGCCTGAGCCGAGGCCGAGGCGAGGCCGCGGCCTGGCGGCAAATTGAGTTGCCTCGGCCGCCCGCCTCGCGCAGTCTGGCGGCGCGGCAGCGGGCGCCGCGGCACGGGCCAGGAGGAGCGGCAGATGGCGGTTGACGGCACCTGGAAAGTGACGATGAGCACGCCCATCGGCGAGCGCAGGTCGACGCTCGTGCTGGCGAGCTCAGGCGCGGCCCTCACGGGCAAGCTCACCAACGAGGAGGGCAACTCCACCGACATCTTCGACGGCAAGGTGAGCGGCGACAGCGTGAGCTTCAAGGCGGCCATCAAGAGCCCGATGCCGCTCACCCTGGAGATCGCCGGCACGGTGGCGGGCAACGCCATCTCGGGCACGGTGTCGGCTTCGGGCGTGGGCAGCTGGCCCTTCACCGCCACGCGGGCCTAGCCGGCGGCCCTCAGCCGGCCTTGCCCTCGAAGAACTCCTTGACGCGCGTGAAGAAGCCCGCCGAGTGCGGCGAGGTCTCGCGGTTGCTCTCGCGCTCGAAGGCCTCGAGCAGCTCGCGCTGGCGGGGGGTGAGGTTCTTGGGCGTCTCCACCTCGACCTGGATGTACATGTCGCCCGTCACCTTGGAGCGCAGCACCGGCATTCCCTTGCCCTTGAGGCGGAACTGCTTGCCGGTCTCGGTGCCCTCCGGAACCTTCACGCGGGTCTTGCCGCCGTCGACCGTGGGGACGTCGAGCTGGCCGCCGAGCGCGGCCGTGGTCATGGAGATGGGCACGCGGCAGAAGATGTCGGCGCCGTCGCGCTGGAAGAACTCGTGCGGCTTGATCGACAGGAAGATGTAGAGATCGCCGGCCGGGCCGCCGCGCAGGCCCGCCTCGCCCTCGCCGGCCAGCCGGATGCGGGTGCCGTCCTCCACGCCCGCCGGGATGTTGACGGAGAGCGTGCGCTCGCGCACCACCCGCCCCGAGCCGCTGCAGGACGAGCACGGATCGTTGATGATTTCGCCGCGCCCCTGGCAGGAGGGGCAGGTGCGCTCGATGGTGAAGAAGCCCTGGGAGGCGCGCACCTTGCCCGCGCCGGAGCAGGTGGGGCAGGTGGAGGGCTGGGTGCCGCTCTTGGCGCCCGAGCCCGAGCAGGCCTCGCAGGTGACGCTGGTCGGCACGCGGATCTGCGCCGTCTTGCCGGTGAAGGCCTCGGGCAGCGTGATCTCCATGTTGTAGCGCAGGTCGGCGCCGCGCTCGCGCCCGGTGCGCTGGCCGCGGCCGCGCCGGCCGCCCATGAACTCGCCGAACAGGTCGTCGAAGATGTCCGACATGGAGGAGGCGAAGTCGGGCCCGAAGCCGTGCCCGCTGCGGGCGTGGCCGTCGAAGGCGGCGTGACCGAACTGGTCGTAGGCGGCGCGCTTCTGCGGATCGCGCAGGGCCTCGTAGGCCTCGTTGAGCTCCTTGAACCTGGCCTCGGCGCTCTTGTCGCCGGGGTTGCGGTCGGGGTGGCAGTCCTTGGCCAGGCGCCGGAAGGCCGCCTTGATGTCCGCCTCGCTGGCCCCCCTGGTCAGTCCCAGAGTCTCGTAGTAGTCGCGCTTGGGCATTCGCCGCCGTTCCGATCCTTGCACGCTAGGCCGCGGTGTCGCCCGCGCGGCCGGAGCCGAAAACAGCGAGCCCTCGACTCACCGCGACCCCCGCGCTTGGCTCGGGTGCTGGCTCGACGAGGGCTGGCATTGCAGTCTCCCCCGGGCTTGGCGATATCACGCTGACTTTTTCTTGTCGTCCTTCACTTCCTCGAAGTCGGCATCGACGACGTTGTCTCCGCCGCTGCCGTTCTTCTTCTGCTGGCTGCCGGCGCCGGCATCGGGGCCGCCGCCCGGCTGCTGCGCCCCGTAGAGCGCCTCGCCGAGCTTCATGGCGGCCTGGGCCAGGGCCTGCGTCTTGGCCTTGATGGTGTCGACGCTGTCGGACTTCACCGCCTCCTTGAGCTCGGCGATGGCAGCCTCGATCTTGCTCTTGTCGCCGGCGGCGACCTTGTCGCCCAGCTCCTTCATCGACTTGTCGGTGGAGTGGATGAGGGCCTCCGCGCCGTTCCTGGCCTCGACCAGATCGCGCTTCCTCTTGTCCTCGTCCTTGAACCGCTCCGCCTCCTCCATCATGCGCTTGATGTCGGCCTCCGACAGGCCGCCCGAGGCCTGGATGCGGATCGACTGCTCCTTGCCGGTGGCCTTGTCCCTGGCCGAGACGTGCACGATGCCGTTGGCGTCGATGTCGAAGGTCACCTCGATCTGCGGCACGCCGCGCGGGGCGGGCGGGATGCCGACCAGGTCGAACTGGCCGAGCAGCTTGTTGTCGGCCGCCATCTCGCGCTCGCCCTGGCTCACGCGGATGGTCACGGCGTTCTGGCCATCCTCGGCCGTGGAGAAGATCTGGCTCTTCTTGGTCGGGATGGTGGTGTTGCGCTCGATCAGGCGCGTGAACACGCCGCCCAGCGTCTCGATGCCGAGCGACAGCGGCGTCACGTCGAGCAGCAGCACGTCCTTGACGTCGCCCTTGAGCACGCCGGCCTGGATCGCCGCGCCCACCGCCACCACCTCGTCGGGGTTGACGCCCTTGTGCGGCTCCTTGCCGAACAGCTCCTTGACCACCTGCTGCACCTTGGGCATGCGCGTCATGCCGCCGACCAGCACCACCTCGTCGATGTCGGCGGCCTTGAGGCCGGCGTCCTTGAGCGCCAGCTGGCAGGGGCCCTTGGTCTTCTCGATCAGGTCGTCGACCAGGCTCTCGAGCTTGGCGCGCGTGAGCTTCATGGTCAGGTGCAGCGGCGACTGCGTCTGCGGGTTCATCGAGATGAACGGCAGGTTGATCTCGGTCTGCTGCGAGGAGGACAGCTCGATCTTGGCCTTCTCGGCCGCCTCCTTGAGGCGCTGCAGGGCGAGCTTGTCGCCCCTGAGGTCGATCTGGTTCTCCTTCTTGAACTCGCTGGCCAGATACTCGACGAGCCGCATGTCGAAGTCCTCGCCGCCGAGGAAGGTGTCGCCGTTGGTCGACTTCACCTCGAACACGCCGTCGCCGATCTCGAGCACCGAGATGTCGAAGGTGCCGCCGCCGAGGTCGTAGACGGCGATGGTCTTGGAGTCGCGCTTCTTGTCGAGGCCGTAGGCGAGCGCCGCGGCCGTGGGCTCGTTGATGATGCGCAGCACCTCGAGGCCGGCGATCTTGCCGGCGTCCTTGGTGGCCTGGCGCTGGGCGTCGTTGAAGTAGGCGGGGACGGTGATGACGGCCTGGGTGACGGGCTCGCCGAGCTTGGCCTCGGCCGTCTCCTTCATCTTCTGAAGCACGTAGGCCGAGATCTGGGCCGGCGAGTACTGCTTGCCGTGGGCCTCGACCCAGGCGTCGCCGTTGGGGCCCTTGATGATCTTGTAGGGAACGAGCTTCTTGTCCTTCTCCACCATCGGGTCGTCGTAGCGCCGGCCGATCAGGCGTTTGATGGCGAAGAATGTGTTCATCGGGTTGGTGACGGCCTGGCGCTTGGCCGGCAGCCCCACCAGCCGCTCACCGTCGTCGGTGAAGGCCACGATCGAAGGAGTGGTGTTTGCGCCTTCCGCGTTCTCGAGCACCTTGGGCTTGGAGCCCTCCATCACCGCGACACAGGAATTGGTGGTGCCGAGGTCGATGCCGATCACTTTGGCCATGTCTTGCTATCCTCTCTCATGCGGCAGACCGTCCGAGCCCAAAGCCTGGCACCCGGCCGCCCGAGGCCCCAACCGACCCCGGGCAACGGTCCCCTAGAGCTTCGATGTTATGCGGGTTTATATAGTGGGGGGTGTGGGGGGCTGCAACGGTGGAGGCCGCAGCGGCCGGGCCGCCCCAGAACGGGACTGTTGACTGTTGACCGCTGTGCAACGGCAGGAGAGGCGGACGGCCGCGGGCCTGCCTGAGGGCTTCCGGCACCTGCCGGGCTATTTCGGCCCGCGCGAGCAGAAGCGGCTCCTCACCGAGATCAGGGCGGTGCTGGCGGCGGCGCCGCTCTATGCCCCCGCCATGCCCCGCACCGGCAAGCCCTTCTCGGTGCGCATGACCAACTGCGGGCCGCTCGGCTGGGTCTCGGACAAGGCGGGCGGCTACCGCTACCAGGCGGTGCACCCGGTCACCGGCCGGCCGTGGCCGGCGCTGCCGGAGATGCTGCTGGCGCTGTGGCGGGAGGTTGCCCGCTACCCGCACCCGCCCGAGGCTTGCCTCGTCAACTATTACGCGTGCGGCGCGCGCATGGGCTCCCATCGCGACGAGGACGAGCAGGAGGCCCGCGCGCCGGTCGTCTCGGTCTCGCTCGGCGACGATGCCACCTTCCACATCGGCGGGCCCGAGCGCGCCGGCCCCAAGCAGCGGCTGGTGCTGAGGTCGGGCGACGTGGTGGTGCTGGGCGGGGCCGCGCGCATGGCCTATCACGGCGTCGACCGCATCCACTCCGGCACCAGCAGCCTCATCGCGGAGGGCGGCCGCTTCAACCTGACCCTGCGCCGGGTCACGCGCGGCGCGCCATAGAGGGCGGCCCTCACGCGGAGGGGTTCTCGTTGGCAGCCGGCGGCACCGCCGAGCCCGGCGCAGCCTCCGCCGCCTGCGCAGCCTTGGCCCCGCCCTTGGATACCGCCACCATGGCCGGGCGCAGCACGCGCTCCTCGATGGTGTAGCCCGCCTGGAACACTTGCACCACGGTGCCGGCCGGCACGTCGGTGCGCTGCACCTCCATCACGGCCTGGTGCAGGTGCGGGTTGAACGCCTCGTTGAGGGGCTGCACACGCTTGATGCCGTAGCGCTCGAGCACGTTGAAGAGCTCGCGCTCGGTCATCACCACCCCGTCGAGGAAGCTCTTGAGGGCGGGGTCCTGCTCGGCGGCGCCGGCCGGCACCGCATCGATGGCGCGGCGGAAGTTGTCGCCGAGGCCGATGATGTCCCTCGCGAAGCGGGTGATCGCGTACTTGCTCGTATCCTCGCGCTCGCGCTCGGAGCGCTTGCGGATGTTCTCCACCTCGGCGTGCGCCCTGAGCAGCTTGTCCTTGAGCTCGGCGGTCTCCGCGCGCAGCGCCGCGATGGTCTCCTCGGGCGAGGGCGGCTGGGCCGCAGGCTGCGCGTCGGGCGGGGCGGCGGCAGCCGCAGGCTGGGCGGCCGCCTGCTCGGGCGCGGGCCGGGTGCCGTTCTTCTGCTCGGAATCGTCGTGCGGGGTGTTGGCCATGGTCATTCGTTGTCCCGAGAGATTTGCTGGTTGCGCCGGCGGCAGGAGGAAGGCAGCTCGAAAGAGCGGCCGGGCGGGCCGATGCTCACGCCGATATCAGGCAGCGGCCCGAAAAAATCAAGTCAGCAGGCGGCCCACCAGCTTGGCCGTGTAGTCCACCATAGGGATGATGCGCGCGTAATTGAGGCGGGTGGGGCCGATCACGCCCAGCACGCCCACCACCTTGCGCCGCTGGTCCTCGAACGGCGCCACGATGAGCGAGGAGCCGGTGAGCGAGAACAGCTTGTTCTCCGAGCCGATGAAGATGCGCACGCCCTCCCCGCCCTCGGCCAGGCCCAGGAGCTGCACGAGGTCGCGCTTGGTCTCTAGGTCGGCGAACAGCTGGCGGATGCGCTCGAGGCTGTCGAGGCCGTCGACGTCCTTGAGCAGGTTGGCCTGGCCGCGCACGATCAGGCTCTTCTGGTCGCCGAGCGCCCCCGACCAGGTGGCGAGGCCGGCCTCGATCACCTTCTGGGTGAGCTCGTCGAGCTCGGCCTTGGCCGAGGCCAGCTCCTTCTCGATCTTGGCGATGGCCTCGGCCAGGGTCAGGCCGCGGATGTGGGCATTGAGGTAGTTGGCGGCCTCCATCAGGCTCGAGGGCGTGAGCCCGGGCGGCAGGTCGATGACCCGGTTCTCGACGCTGTCGTCGTCGCCCACCAGCACCACCAGCGCCTTGCCGGGCTCCAGGCGCACGAAGTCGATGTGCTTGAGCCGGCTCACCTGCTTGTCGGCCAGCACCACGCCGGCGCAGTGCGACAGGCCGGAGATCATCTCGCCGGCATCGGTGAGGACCTGCTCCACCGACTTCTCGCGCCGGACCTTGAGCTGAGCCTCGATCTGGCGGCGCTCGTCGTCGGCGAGGTCGCCGATCTCGAGCAGGCCGTCCACGAACATCCTGAGGCCGATCTCGGTCGGCAGGCGGCCGGCCGAGGTGTGCGGCGCATAGATGAGGCCCAGGTGCTCGAGATCCGACATGACGTTGCGGATCGAGGCCGGCGACAGGGTCATCGGCAGCTGGCGGGCGAGGTTGCGCGAGCCCACGGGGTCGCCGGTGGCCAGATAGGTCTCCACGATCTGGCGGAAGATGGTGCGCGAGCGGTCGTTGAGCTTCTGCAACTCGGTGCGGCCGCCGGCAGAACCGGTAGCGGGGTGGGACTTGTCGGCGCTCATGGGCAGGATTTTTGCAACTCCAATAAGACTCTAGGGCCTGCCGGCGGCGCGCGTCAAACGGGTGCCCGCGATCACGACGGGCGAACGGGGAAAGCCTTCACGATCAGGGCGTCGACCACCGAGACGCCGCGGCCGGAGTCGTGCACCAGCACCGGGTTGAGGTCGATCTCGGCGATGGCATCGGCGTGGTCGGCGGCCAGATGCGAGAGGCGCACCATCAGCTCGACAAGCGCCTCGACATCGGCCGGCGGCCGGCCGCGCCAGGGCCCGAGCAGGGCCGCGCCGCGGAGCCGGGAGAGCAGCTCGCGCGCCTCGGCCGGGCCGAGCGGCACGGGGGCGAGCGCCACGTCCTGCAGCACCTCCACCGACACCCCGCCGAGCCCCACCATCAGCATCGGCCCGAAGGTGGCGTCGCGCTTGACGCCGAGGATCACCTCGCGCCCGGGCGGCGCCATGGGCTGCACCAGCACGCCCAGCACGCCCGCCGCCGGCGCGTGCCGCCGCGCAGTGGCGAGCACCCGGTCGCAGGCGGCGCGCACCTCCTCGGGCGTGCGCAGGTCGAGGGCCACCGCCCCGGCCTCGGTCTTGTGCAGAATGTCGGGGGACTGCACCTTGAGGGCGACGGCGCCGCCCATCTCGCGCGCGGCGGCCGCCGCCGCCTCGGCGGAGGCAGCGAGCGTGCCGGCGCCGGCGGCGATGCCGTAGGCGGCGAGCACGGGCCGCGCCTGCCACTCGCACAGCGCCGGGCCGGCCTCGGCCAGCGCCGCGGCAGCCGCCGCCCTGTCCGCAGCCGGGGCGCTGCGCACCTCGATCGGCGCGAGGTAGCGCGCGCGGAAGGCGCGGTAGTCGGCCATGGCGCGGAACGTGCGCGCACAGGCGTTGAGGCTCGTGAAGAGCGGATAGCCCGCCTCGCTCAGGACCTCCACCGAGCGCTGCGCGGGCAAGGTGTAGGTCCACAGCAGGATCGGCTTCTCCGTCTCGGCGGCAAGCAGGGAGAGCGCCTCGCGCTGGCGCTCGATGTTGTGGGCGGAGCGGGCGGTGAGCACCACCACGATGCCATCGACCGCGGGCGAGGGCAGGAGCAAGCGGGCAAGACCGGCGTAGCCGATCTTCGACACCGCCTGGGCGGTGGCATCGACCGGGTTCTGCGAGGTGCCGTAGGCGGGCAGGTGCTGGTCGATGCGGGCTCGCGTATCGGCATCGAGCGGCGGCACCTCCAGGCCGGCGGCGGCGCAGGCGTCGGCCATCCAGCCGCCGCCCCCGCCCGAGGCGGTGCAGATGCCGACGCGGCGGCCGGCGGGCAGGCGGTGCTGCCAGCAGACGAAGCCCGCCGCCATGTCCACCATCTCCGGCAGGTCGCCGCCCTCGATGAGCCCAAAGCGGCGGAACATGGCCCGGTAGGCGGCGTACTCGCCGGCGAGCGCGGCGGTGTGGGAGGCGGCCGCCCGCACGCCCGCCTCCGACTGGCCGATCTTGTTGACGATGAGCGGCCTGCCGGCCTTGAGCGCCTTGTCGGCGACGCGCCGGAGCTTGTCGGGGCTCTTGACGTCCTCGAGCAGCATCAGGATGGCGTCGGTGCCGCCCTCCTCGATCATGAACTCGGCGAAGTCGAGCGCCTCCAGGCATGCCTCGTTGCCGGTGGTGACGACGTAGCGGAAGGCGAGCTCCTTGGCCCGCCCGTGGTCGAAGAAGGCGAAGCCGATGCCGCCGCTCTGCGCCACCACCGCGAGCTGGCCGCGCGGGCGCCCGGCCGGCAGCAGGGGGCGCTCGCCCGCCTCCATGGCCGGGCTGAAGGTGGGGGCGAGATTGGCGGCGAGGTTGGCGAAGCCTTCCGAGTTGGGGCCGAGCACGGCCATGCCGTGGCGCTCCGCCGCGGCGCGGATGGCGGCCTGCATCTCGCTTCCCTGCCCGCCGGCCGCCTCGGCGAAGCCGCTGCTCAGCACCACCGCCGACCTGACACCGGCCGCAGCACAGCGCTCGAGCTCGGCCGGCACGTGCTCGGCGGGGATGATGATCACGGCAAGGTCGACAGGCTCCGGCACCTCGGCGATGGAGGGATAGGCGCGCACCCCGTCGACCTCGGCGCTGCTGCGGCTCACCGGGTAGAGCCTGCCGGCGAAGGGATGGCCGCGCATGACCCGGAAGATGCGCCCGCGCAGGCTCTCGGCGTCGGCCGAGGCGCCGATCAGCGCCACGGTGCGCGGCCACAGCATGGCGCTGAGATCGGGCATCGGCGATTTTCCCCCGCAGCAGGCTTCGGCGACGTTGACAGCGTCGGGCGGCGCTCGCCACCATGCAGGCTCTGCCGCCGCGAGGCAATCGGTGCGCGGGCTCCGGCTCGCAGCGAAGGAGTGAGCGCCATGTCGCAGCCGTCACACGCCGCAGGCGGCGGGCGCGTCGCCGTCATCGGCCTCGGCTCGATGGGCTTCGGCATGGCGACGTCGCTCAGGCGCGCGGGCTTCGACGTGGTGGGCTGCGACGCCGCCCCGGCGGCGCTCGACCGCTTCCTCGCCCAGGGCGGGCGCGGCGCCGCGACCCCGGCGGAGGCCGCCGCCGGCGCGCGGGCGGTGGTGTGCGTGGTGGTCAATGCGCACCAGACCGAGGCCGTGCTGCTCGGCCGGAACGGCGCGGCCGAGGCGCTGGGCGAGGACGCGGTGTTCATCTCCTGCGCCACCATGGACCCCGGGAACGCGCGCGAGCTCGCCGCCCGCCTCGCCGCCAGGGGCCGCCTCTATCTCGATGCGCCGATCAGCGGCGGGGCGCAGCGCGCGGCCGAAGGCGCGCTCACCATGCTGGTCTCGGGCAGCGCCGCCGCCCTCGCCGCCGCCCGGCCCGTGCTCGATGCCATGGCGGCCAGGGTCTACGAGCTCGGCGCCGAGCCGGGCACCGGCTCCGCCTTCAAGATGGTCAACCAGCTGCTGGCCGGCGTGCACATCGCCGCCGCCTGCGAGGCCATCGTCTTCGCCGCCCGCCAGGGCCTGGACCTCGCCAAGGTCTACGAGGTGATCAAGGCCTCGGCCGGCAACTCCTGGATGTTCGAAAACCGCGTGCCCCATGTGCTGGAGGGCGACTACGGCCCGCGCAGCGCGGTGGAGATCTTCGTCAAGGACCTCGGCATCGTGCTCGACATGGCGCGCGGCGAGCGCATGCCGGTGCCGCTGGCTGGCGCCGCCCTGCAGATGTTCCTCATGACCGCCGCCGCCGGCATGGGCCGCGACGACGACGCCTCGGTGGCGCGCCTGCTGGCGCAGGTGAGCGGCACGCCGCTGCCGGGCGTGCCTGCCCGGGGGTGAGGGCGGGAGGGGGCGAATCGGGCCGAGCGATGCCGGCCGGGGGCGGAGTTCCTGTGGATAGGCTTGCGGGGCGGTTGTGACGCCAGGGGATTTCGCTAGCCTCCGCCATCCAGCGCAAGCTGCGCAGCGGGGAGGCACAACAGCATGAAACGGATCGCCCTCATTCTTGCCGCCGTGGTGACGCTGGCGCCGGCGGCGGCCCACAGCGAGCACGAGGAGGGCTGGACCACCCGCGTCGCCGGCTACAATTCGGACGGCAGCCCGCGCTTCGTGCGCGTCTATTGCCGCAGCGACGGCCGCTGCTTCCGCCCCCGGCGCTACGCGCGGCCGCGGCCGCACCGCGACGGCACCCGCGTCTACGGCTACGTGCGCCGCGAGAGCGACGAGGGCGGCCACTGCCGCGAGATCCGGCGCGCCGTGGGCGACCAGCATCTCACCGTGGACGGGGCCAAGAAGGCCGCCAACGACGCCTGGGCCGGCACCGTGCGCTTCCATCTCGGCGAGAAGTTCATGGACCTCGCCAATGCCAAGCACATCGTCTACACGTGCTCGCGCTCCTCGATCAAGGAAGGCGGCGTCACCACGCTCGGGCAGACGCTGACGCGCTGCGAGATCGAGGCCCAGCCCTGCCACCCGCCGCGCCACCTGGAAGCCAACGACAAGTAGCGCCCGCGGGCCTGCCCGGGCGATGCCGGCTGGGCTCAGCTCACGGCCTCCGCCCGTCTCGGCTCGCGCGACCGCGCCAGGTCGAAGCTCCACAGCGCGTCGATGGCGCGCATGAGCTGGGCCTCGCGTGCGCGGATGTGCTCGGCCCTCCACTCGTGGAGGCCGCGCAGGCCCTCGTTGACGGCGGGAACGGGGGCGCCCGGCGTGCCGAAGTAGAGCTCGAGCTTGCGCGCGAAGTCGAGGTTGGCCGCCAGCATGTTCTGCGACTTGGTGACCAGCACCAGGTTGCCGAGCGATTCCGTGCACCACTCCCGCTCCGCCGGATCCGTGTACCAGGGGCGCCAGGGACTGCCGGCGCCCAGCTTGCGCGGCAGCACGTGCTCCACCGTCATGTCGCCGGGGAAGGTCGCCGACTGCGGCGAGCCGGCCATCCCGTCGCAGAGCCGCATCAGCAGATGCTTGGCCGCCTGCGCGTTGCGGCCGTGCAGGTCCCGCAGGTTGTACTGGATGGTGCGCAGCTCGGAGCGGGAGAGCTCGAGCGGGCTGTCGGGTGCATCGAGCCGGCGTCCCTCCCGGAGGGCGGCGGCCACCGCACCGAAGCGCCGGACGCGCTTGCTGGTGCCCATGCACAGGATGCGGGCGGCGAAGGCCAGGCGGTCGAGCCTGGCCAGGAGGCGGGCCAGGCCCTCGCTGTCCTCCCCGTGCTCCAGCCACCACAGCATCACCGGCGGAATCCAGTCGGAGAAGCCGTGCCAGTTGAGATAGCGCAGGTACTGGCAGATGGCGGCCGAGTGCGGGCTGCCGACATGCCGGGCGGCGCGGATGTTCTGGTAGACGGCGGCAGCCGGGCCCAGCACCTGCTCGATGAAGGGCTGCGCGCCGCCCTTGGCGGCGGCGATCTCCGCCAGGTCGGAGATCACCCGGTCGCTGGTGCGGCGGTACATGGCGCGGATGTGGCTGAACAGCTGCTCGAACTCGCCGCCCAGGCGCGTCTCCGCCTCCTTCCACACCGTCCGGCAGCTGGCGATACCGGCCATGGGCACCGAGCCGAGCAGCATCGCCTTCAGGATGTCGTTGCGGGCGAGCGGCTTGCCGCGGGCGTTGAGCACCTCGAAAATGCGATGGGCGCGGTCGATGCCGGTGGTCGTCACGTGCACCACGTAGCAGTGCTTGAGCACGAACTCGGCGAGCTGGCGACGCTCCTTGGCGTCGTAGGCGGCGAGCTCGGAGACGAAGTGATTGCGCACCTCCAGCATGCGCTCCTCCGCCAGGGAGGCGGCGCCGCTGCCCTGGTCCGCGAGCGTGGCCCCCGGCGCGCGCACGTGGCCCAGGAAGAAGGCCTCCTCCGTTCCTCCCACCGTCAGGCGATCCCGGGCGCCCGGTCCCTCGCCGGCGCGGATGGCGGCCAGCAGCCGCGGGCTCGGCGGCTCGTGCTCGCCGGCGGCGAGGTCGCGCAGGACGCAGAAGAGGATGGTGAGCGTGGTGAGCCTCTGAAAGCCGTCCACCACATCGAGCTGACGGCTCGCCTCGGGCCGGCGCCGGGTCCAGCGGCGCAGGCGCGAGGGCGGCGGGTTCGGATCAATAAACAACATGGCGCCGAGAAAATACTCGCCCTCCTCCCGGGACTCGCCGGCGGCCTCGAGCGCCGCGGCGATGTCGCGCAGCAGCTGACCGGCCTCATCGGCCGACCACACGAATGCGCGCTGATAGGAGGGTGCGCCGATAAAGAACGGATTTCCAAAGAGCTTCTCGACCGGCATGGTCCGCGCCGTGAACTGAGCCATTGGTCCCGCTCTCTGGCTGGCTGGGTCATCCATTGTGGCGCCAATCCGGGAGCCTCTGCAACACTGCCATGACGCTTGCTTCGCAGGCCCGGTTATGCTGTGCGCGCCGGCGGCCCTCCGGCGGGCCGCCCTGCAGGGCAGTGCGGCAGGTGCCGGCGGCTGCAGGCGCAGGAGCCCCAATCGATGCTCGGCCTCGCCTTCCGGCTCGCCCGACCCCTCCTCAACGCGCTCGATCCCGAGCGCGCGCACGAGCTCACCCTGCGCGCGCTGGAGGCGGGCGTTCATCCGCGCGCGGGCGGCCACGATCCGGTGCTGGCCGTGAACCTTTGGGGCCTCGCCTTCTCCAACCCGCTGGGCACGGCCGCCGGCTTCGACAAGGACGCGCGGGTGCCGGACGCCGTCCTCGCCATGGGCCTGGGGTTCGCCGAGGTCGGCACGCTCACTCCCCGCCCGCAGGCGGGCAACCCGCGCCCGCGCGTCTTCCGCCTGCATCACGACCGCGCCCTCATCAACCGGCTCGGCTTCAACAACGGGGGTCACGAGGCGGCCCACGCCCGCCTGGCGCGGCGGCCCCGGCGCGGCATCGTCGGCATCAACGTCGGCGCCAACCGCGACACGGCCGACCGCGCCCAGGACTACGTCGCCGGCATCCGCCGCTTCCAGGACGTGGCGGACTATTTCACGGTCAACATCTCCTCGCCCAACACGCCCGGCCTGCGCGACCTGCAGGCGCCGGCAGCACTCGACGACCTGCTGGCGCGGGTGGCCGCGGCGCGCGACGAGGCCGTGGCCGCGGGCAAGCCGCGCCGGCCCATCGTGGTGAAGCTCGCCCCCGACATCGCCGAGGCCGACCTTGCCGACGTGGCGGGCGTGCTCGTCGGTCGCGGCGTCGACGGAGTGGCCATCGGCAACACCACGCTCTCGCGCGCGGGCCTCAAGGAGAGCGCGCTCGCCCGCGAGGCGGGCGGGCTGTCGGGCCGGCCGCTCTTCCACCGCTCCACGGCGATGCTGGCGCGCCTCTTCCGGCTGACCGGCGGCAGCATTCCGCTCATCGGCATCGGCGGCGTCGACTCTCCCGCCACCGCCATCGCCAAGATCGAGGCCGGCGCCACCCTGCTGCAGCTCTACACCGGGCTGGTGTTCGAGGGCCCTGGCCTCGTCGGCCGCATCAAGCGCGAGCTCGCCCGCTATGCCCGCGACCGCCGCCTCGCCAGCATCGCCGACGCCGCCGGCCGGCGGGCGGCGGAGTGGGCGGGCCGCCCGCTCGAGCCCTGATCCGGCCGCGCCTCCCCCTTGCCAATCGCCTTGCGCCCCTCCATGAAGCGTGGAGGGGGGAACGACATGGACTGTCAGCTCGACATCTTCTTCATCGAGGCGCTCATCAACGGCCTGCTGCTCGCCGGCCTGCTGGCGCTGCTGGCGCTGGGGCTCAACCTCATCTTCGGCGTCATCGACGTGGTGTGGATCTGCTATGCCGAGCTGGTCATGGTCGGCATGTACGGCCTCTACCATGCCAACAAGGCCGGCGTGCCGTTCCTGCTCGCGGCGGTGCTTGCCATCCTGCTGGTGGCGGCGGCCGGCGCACTGCTGCACTTCCTGGTGATCCGGCCGGTGCTGGACACGCCGCCCATCAACCAGCTGCTGGTCACCGGCGGCGTGCTGTTCCTCCTGCAGGCGGCGGCCACCATGGCGTTCGGCATCGAGTTCCGCAACGTCGGCATCCGCCTCGGCTCGCTCAATCTCGCCGACATGAGCTTCTCCTGGTCGCGCATCCTGGCGTTCCTGGTGGCGCTCGGCGGCATGCTCGCGCTGTGGCTGTTCCTCAAGCGCACCTATGTCGGCACCGCCATCCGCGCCATCGCCCAGGACCGCCAGATCATGCCGCTGATGGGGGTGGACAGCCGCCGCCTCTATCTCGTCACCTCGGCCATCGGCGGCGGGCTGGCGGGGCTCGCCGCCACGCTGATGGTGCTGCAGTACGACATCTATCCGCAGATCGGCCTGCAGTTCGGCCCCCTGATCTTCATGATCTGCGTGCTGGGCGGCCTCGGCAACATGATCGGCGGCTTCATCGCCGCCTTCATCATCAGCCAGTTCATCGCCGTGGGCTCGAGCTGCTTCCATACCGAGTGGGGCTATGCGGTGGCCTTCCTGTTCTTCATGGTGGCCATCTTCCTGCGCCCGCAGGGCCTGTTCGGGGGCAAGGCATGAGCATCGCCCGCCTGTCGCCCGCGGCGATCCTGGTCCTGCTCGCCGTCGCCGCCCTGCCGCTGCTCGTGCGCATCGTCTCCCCGGCGTCGGAGAAGTACTACCTGCATCTGCTGATCCAGATCCTGCTGTGGTCCTTCATCTACACGGGCTGGTCGCTGATGGGCCGCTTCGGCCTCACCTCGCTCGGCCACGGCGCCTTCACCGGCATCGGCGCCTACGCCACCGTCATGCTGTGGAACTTCGCCGGCCTCACGCCGTGGCTCGGCATTCCCATCTCGGTGGCGCTCGCCGCCGCGGTGGGCGTGCTGGTGGGCTATCCCTGCTTCCGGCTGCGCATCACCGGCCACTACTTCGCGCTGCTCACGCTGGCGCTGACCGAGTTCGTGCGCCTGTGCATCGTGGGCCTGCGCGACTACACCGGCGGCTCGCTCGGCACCCAGCCCCGGCGCTACGACGACGGGCTCTCGCTCTATGCCCTGCAGTTCGAGCCCGACCGCATGCTCGCCTACTACATCGCCTTCGCACTGTGGCTGCTCGGGCTCTACGTGTGGCTGCGGGTCGACGCCAGCATGGACCGCTACGCGCTCGATGCGGCGAGCCAGGACGAGGACGCGGCGGCCAGCGTCGGCATCGACGTGACGCGGGAGAAGCTCAAGATCACGGCGCTGTCCTCGGCGCTGTGCGCGCTGGGCGGAGCGATCTTCGCCCAGTACCAGATGTACATCGGCCCCGACACCGTCGCCGGGCTCGGCACCTCGCTCAACATCGTGTTCGCGGTGATCGCCGGCGGGCTGTGGGTGCCGCTGGGGCCGACGGTCGGCGCCGTGTTCACCCAGGTGCTGGCCGAGGGCCTGCGCGTGGCGGTGCAGGGCTCGGCCACGCTCAAGAGCCTGCTCGGCAGCTCGGCGCTGGCGCTCGACCAGGCCATCTACGGCCTGCTGCTGGTGCTGTTCATCATCTACATGCCCAAGGGCATTCTCGGCACCGGCGCCGACTGGTGGCGGCGCTGGCGCAAGCGCTGAGCCGGCCGCCGCTCGCCCGCGCCTCGCAAGGTTCCGTTGAGGGAGCCGTGCCATGCTGGCGGGCGTTGCGGACGCGCACCGCTCTCCGGCCAATGTCGAGCCGCCGGCTTGGCAGCGGCCGGCGGGCGTGCAAGCTGTCGATCTTCGAGGATAGGGAAAAGGCTGGCGGCACAGCGGGCTAGGCCGGCCGCGTGTGGGGAGCCTGCGATGCGGGGCGGGAGCGCGCCTGGAGTTGGGCCGCGGCGGGGCCGCGCGCGCGCCGGGGTCCTCGCCCTGGGGCTGGCGCTCGTCGCCGCCGCCGATCCTTCCCTTCTCGCGCCGCCGGCCGACGCGCGGCCGGCCCGGGCGGAGCGGGAGCGCGCCGGCGAGACCCAGCCTTCGCGCAAGCCCGACGGGCCCATCAACATCGTCGTCTCGATCGGCAGCCAGCGCCTGTGGGTCTACGACAAGCACGGCCTGGTCGACACCTCGATCGTGTCGACCGGCACCGGCGGCTTCCCCACCCCCACCGGCGTGTTCGCCGTGATCGACAAGGAGGAGCAGCACTATTCCAACATCTACCACGGCGCCTCCATGCCCTTCATGCAGCGCCTGACCATGTCGGGAGTGGCGCTGCACTCCGGCGTCACCACCGGCCGGCCGGCCTCGCACGGCTGCATCCGCCTGCCCCACGCCTTCGCCATCAAGCTCTACCGCATGACCGGGCTCGGCGCCCGCGTGGTCATCGCCCCCAACGAGCCGGTGCCGCGCGAGATCGCTCATGCCCGCCTGTTCTCCCGGAAGGAGGCCGTGCCCGACCCCGAGGAGGCGGGCGCGAGCCCCCTGCGGCGGGCGGCGGTGGAGACCGGCATCGAGCTGCAGCGCGCCACCGGCGATGCCCGCATCGGCAAGATCACGGCGGCGCGGGCGCGCGAGCTGCAGAAGCTGCCGATCTCGGTGCTGGTGAGCAAGCTCGAGGGCAAGGTGTTCGTGCGCCACGGCTTCCGCCAGCTGCTCGAGGCGCCGGCCGCGGTGCGCGAGGGGTCCCGCGCGCTCGGCACGCACGTGTTCACCGCGGTCGAGCCCGCCGGCGACGGCGGGGCCATGCGCTGGCTCGTGCTGTCGGTGCCGGATTCCCCGCACGCCGAGGCCGGCCGGCGCCGGGTGTCGCGCGCCTCGCGCAGCGAGGCCGAGCCGGCGCTGGCGCTCGCCGCCGGCCCGCCGTCGACGCCGGCCGAGGCGCTCGACCGCATCGAGCTGCCGCAGGAGGCGGTGGACCGCATCTCCGAGATGGTCGGCCCCGGCGCCACCCTCATCGTCACCGACCACGGCAACAACCGCGAGATGCGCTCCAACGGCACCACGGATTTCATCGTGCTCACGCGCTGATGGAGTCGGCTCAAAGCGGCGTGCGGTCCTCGCATGCATTGCCGGAAAAGGCCGCCGGGTACGTCCGCGGCCGTCAGAACCGGCCGGTCACCAGGTACATGGCAATCCACGGCTGCCACACGACGACGACGAGGCACGCGAGCATGATGGCGATGAAGGGCAGGGCGGCCCGGCACAGGAGGCCGTAGCTCTGCTTGAAGGCGCCCATGGCCACGATCAGGTTGAGGCCGACCGGCGGCGTCAGGTAGCCGATCTCCAGGTTGAGGATCATGATGAGGCCGAACAGCACGCGGTCGTAGCCGTAGGCCTGGGCGAGCGGAGCAAGCAGGGGGGCGAGCACCAGGATCGCCTCGCCGGTGGTCATCAGGCAGCCCACCAGCAGGAGCAGCAGGTTGACCAGCACCATGAACGCGAGCGGGCTCGTCACCCAGCCCTGCATGAAGTCGACGAGGCCCTGCGGCACGCGGTGCTCGGTCAAGATGATGTTGAGGCTCAGGGCCACGGCGATCAGGGGAAAGAGCGAGCCGCCGAGCCTGGAGGTCTCGAGCACCACGTCGTAGAAGTCGCGCGCGGCGAGCTCCTTGTGCACCAGGATCTCCACGGCCAGGGCGTAGGCGAGCGCCACGGCGGCGGCCTCGGTGGCGGTGAAGTAGCCCGAGTAGATGCCGCCGAGCAGGATGGCCGGCATCAGCGCCGCCCACATGCCCTCGCGCAGCGCCGCGCCGAGCTCGGCCGCGTCGATCCCCGCCGTCGGCATCGCCCGGTTGAACCACACCGCGTAGGCCGACAGCGCCAGCGTGATGAGCAGGCCGGGGCCGAAGCCCGCCGCGAACAGGTCGGTCACCGAGGTCTCGGTGACGAGCCCGTAGATGATCATCGGGATGGAGGGCGGGATGATGATGCCGAGCGTGCCGCCCGACATCACCGCCCCCAGCGAGAAGCGGTTGTCGTAGCCGGCCTGGCGCATGGCCGGGTACATCACGCTGCCGATCGCCAGCATGGTGACGATGGAGGAGCCGGAGATGGCGGCGAATACCGCGCACGAGAGGATGGTGGCCACCGCCAGCCCGCCGGGCAGCGGCCGCGTGAGCGCCGCCAGGATGCGGATCAGCCGCTGGGCGATGGCGCCGCGCGTCATCACCGCCCCGCACAGGATGAAGAGCGGGATCGACAGGATCACCTCCTTGTCGAGGCCCACCCACATGTCCTCGATGATGTCCTCGAGGTTGCCGCGGCCCCACAGCAGGTGCACGCACGCCGCCACCGCGAGCAGAATGACGAGCAGCGGCTGGCGCAGCACCAGCGCCCCCAGCACCACGGCCGCGAGCGCCGCCGCCTTCATTCCTGGAACTCCGGCGGCGCGGGCTTGAGCGCAGGCGAGAGCGCGTAGAGGAGATAGCGCCCCGCCGCCGACAGGAAGCCCAGCGGGATCGCCGCCTGCACCGGCCATACCGGCCAGTCGAGCACCGGCGCGCGCAGGTCGGTGGCGAGCGAGGAGGCGACGAGCTTGAACCCGAACCAGGCCACGCCGAGCAGGAACAGGCCGGTGACGAGGTCGGCGAGGCGGTCCATGGCCGGCCCCCAGGATGCCGGCACCCAGCCGTAGGCGAAGCGCGGCACGATGTGGGCGGCGGTGGCGGTGGCGATGCCGATGCCGGCGAAGCTGCCGATGACCAGCGCGAACACGGAGAGCTTCTGGGCGGCGAAAATGCCGGTGGCGCCGGGCTCGAGCCCGGCGAGCCGCAGGAGCGGCCCCACCAGCTCGCGGCCGATCACGTCGAGCAGCATGATGCCGGCGATGAAGGCGAAGGCCGCGACCGCCACCCAGCACTCGCCGCGGTGCCAGAGCTCGACGGCACGCCGCAGCCGCGGCGAGGCCGGGCGGCCCGCGTCGGGCCACCAGGCCGGCATCCGCTGCGGCAGCCGGCGGCCCAGCTCGTCCCAGCCGCGCGCGAGAACGCCCCGGGCCGCGGCACGGGCGGATGCGGCATGCGCCTGCAGCCCGGCAAGGCCGCGGCCGGCCCGCCGGGCCAGCTCCTCCCGCGCCGGCCCCGCGCGCGCCCGCAGCTCTCTCAGGCGGTCGGCCGCCCCGCGCTGCAGGCGCTCGCGCAGCGCGGCAAGGCTCCTGCGCAGCGTCTGGAGGTCCATGGCCGCCCCCGAGGTCCCGCCCTTTTTCCGCCGGTCGTCAGGCGGCCGGGCCATGAAGCCCATCCCTCCCGCGTTGCGCGCAACGGGGAGAAGGCTCAGGATCAGGGCGAGCAGGCCTTGATGCCATCCTGGATCGCCTTCCAGTAGGTGCCGGCCTCCCCGCCCACCGCCTCCACCATCTTGGGCCAGGCCGCCTCCATGCCCTTGCGCCACGCGCTGCGCTGCTCGGGCGTGAGCTCGACGATGGTGCCGCCCTGGGCCTTGTGCATCTCGCGGATCTTGCCCTCGAAGCCGCGCACCTCGGCGCGCAGCTGGGCGGCGGGCGTGGTGGACGAGGAGCCGGTCAGCGCCGCCTTCTGCTCGGGTGCCAGCTTGTCGAACACGGCCTTGTTGACGATCACCACGCCGCCCTGGTCCTGGTGCTGGGTCATGGTGACCACGGGGGCGAGCTTGGCGAGGCCGGAGAAGAAATAGAACGTGGGCGCCGAATCGGCCACGTCGATGAGTCCGGTCTGGAACGCGGAGTTCCACTCGGTCACGGGCAGCGGGTTGGGGTTGGCGCCGAACTGGCTCCACATGAAGCCGCCGATCTTGGTGGGCTGGGCGCGCGCCTTGAGGCCCTTGAGCTCGTCGGGCGACAGATAGGGCTTCTTGCCGATGATGTCGGCCACGCCCACCTCGCTCCAGCTCAGCATCACCACGCCCTTCTTGAGGAACAGGTCCTGCGTGAGCTTGGTCAGGTGCTGGTCGACCACGCAGTCCTGCTCCTTCTGGTCCCTGAACAGGAACGGGATGTTGAGCAGCGCGATCTCCGGCACCAGCAGCGAGCCGGCGGTGACGGAGTAGCCGCCCATGTCGATGCGCCCGCGCGCCACCTGCTGGATGGTGTCCTGCTCGGAGCCGAGCTGGGAGTTGAGGAAGGCGTTGATCTTGAGGGTGCCCTTGCTTGCCTCCTCCACCTGCTTCTGGAAGCGCACCACCTGCATCTCCCACACCGTCTTGGGCGGGGCGCTGGTGGCGTAGCGCAGCTCCACGGCCTGGGCGAAGGCTGAGCCCGCCGACGCAGCGAGGGCCAGCGCGGCCGCGGCCGACAGAATGGGCAGCGTGTGCGACATGGGTGGTCTCCTCCCCGAGGCGAGCGGCCCCCTTTTCTCGCCGTTGCTCTTGTGTGGTGAACGGGGCCGGCGCCGGCGAGGATAGACGGGCCGGCGCGCGGTGGCGAGGGTGCGCTGGCGTGCGCGCGGGCCGGGCGGAAGGGGGATCAGGCGCGGTCGCGGAGGGTGGCCGGCTCGCGCCCGCCGGCGGCGGCAAGCTCGGGGTTGGCGCGGGCCGGCCGGCGCGGCGGCGGCAGCCCCACGGGGCGGCGGCCGCGCCCCGGCGGCCGCATGGTCTGGAACACGAGGCGGCGGAAGGGCTGCTCGTGGCGCGTGCCGGCCAGCACTTCCAGATAGGGCCGCCACAGCTCGCGCCGCGCCTCGATGCGCGCCAGCGCCTTGGGCGCGTGGCGCAGGGGCGATAGCGGCTCGAGGCGCTGGCTGCCGAGCCAGCCGAAGGTCGCCTGCCAGATCTCGGGCGGGGCGCGACGGTTGCGGGCGGCGCGCAGCTGCACGATGGTGGGCATGCTCGCCTCTGCGTCGTGCAGCCCGATCTCGACGCAGGCGATGCTGCGTCCGCCCCTGCGGATCGAGAACACGGCGGTGAGGCCCGTGTACAGCTGATCGGCGTACTGGTCGAGGCAGTTCTCGAGCGCCTCGCTCTCGGCGATGAAGTCCTCCACCGTGCGCAGGGCCACGAACTCGAAGCCGGCCGCCGAGCCGTCGGCCAGCCAGGCGTGCTCGATGCCCGGCCCCAGGCACTCGATGAGGCGCAGGCGCTGGCGCCAGGCGGCGACCTCCTCGCGCGCCCGCCTGAGGCTGGTCTCCGGCGTCCACGGCCGGCGCAGCAGCCGATGCCCGAGAAGCCCCGGACGGCCGCTGAACCACGCCCACGCCGCCATGAGCCGGAGCGCGTCCTCGTGCGGGCCGGCAAGATCGTGCTGGCGCGCCAGCCACAGGGCGTACTCGGGCCCGGCTGCCTCGAAGGCGTAGCTCACGCGCTGCAGCCAGAGGGGCGCAAGGCGCTGCTCGCGCGGCACCAGGCTCGCCATGCGGAAGGAGAACGCCTCGTCGCGGGGAAAGGCGGGCAGCGGCTCGGCGAACGCCGGGGCGGGGAGCCGGCGCAGCCACCACGGCAGCCCCAGAACGTCGGCCGCCTCGCGCAGCGGCGCCCCCTCGCAGACGAGATTGAAGCAGCGCTCGCGCTGGCCCGGGCCGGCATAGCCGCTCACCAGGGCGAACAGCAGGGCGGGGAAGGTGTCGGCCAGGTCCTCCAGCTCGCTCGAGCAGGCGGTGAGCTCGGCCACGTAACGGCGGTAGCAGGGGTGGAAGCTGTCGAGGCGCCGCGCGCGGCGGCCGGCCCGATCGTTCTGCCCGAGTGCCTGTCCGGTTGCCGGATCGCGCTTGCCGTCGACGGCGGTCATTCCCGTTCTTGCTTCTCAAATCCGCCCACCCGCCAGGCCCCGATTGCTAGCCGGGCAAAGTGGCGAAATGGTGTGGCGGGCGCCGGTGCGGGAGAGCCGCGGCGAGGCGGCGTCCATGGTGCTGCCGCCGCGCTGGCCGGCACGTCATCGGCCCGCAGGCCCCGCCGCGTCGGGCCCTGCGTCGCTGTTCATGAAGACCTGGATGGCCTGCCGCAGGGCGAGCGCGCCGGGCGTGCGCCGGGTCGGCGGCTCCTTGGGGGGTTGCCCCCGCCGGCGGGCGTCGAGGAGGGCCAGGTGACGGCACTGGCCTCCGCGCCGGCAGCGCTGATCGGGGCAGCGCGCGGGATCGGGGCAGGCGAGGCGCAGCAGGGCCTCCGCGCAGCGGAAACGCCTGGCCTCGGCCTCCTCGTGCGTCTCGGGCGCGAGCGGGGCCGGCGGCTCGGCCGGCAGCGTGTCGAGCTCGGCGCCCAGCAGCAGGCGCAGCTCGGCCACGGCTTCATCGACGGTCAGGAGGGGGAGCTTGTGCAAGGGCACACCTTCGTGGCTGAGAGGGAGGGGGATCGGGGCCGGACCTGCGCACGCGCCGTCCGCCCCGCGGGCTCGGCCGCCCGCCAGGGTGCGACGGGGACGCGGGTGCCTACTCGGCAACCCATGAATGGGCGGCCTCACGGCCGCCGCGGGTTCCCTTTCGGCACCCGCGTCCGGCGATTTCTGTCCCGGTCCGCACTTTGGCTTTCCGCTGCGCTCCCTTTTGGGGGAGCCTCGCGTCGGGCCTTGAGCCACTGAAGGCGGCCTGCGCCTCCACGCCATTGCTGACGCTTTGCCGCAAGCGGTCGTCCCGGGCCTCCCGGATCTCGAGCCTCCGTCGGCTCTACCTTCCGGGCGCCGGCCGCCGGCCACGTGAAGGACGGATCGATCCACGTCCCGTCGCAGGCCGGCGACGGAGCCATTATAGGCACAGCCCCGGACCCTGGGGATAACCGCCGCTATGGTTGACGCGCCGGTGGCGCCGCGCCGGCCTCGGCAGCTGCGGGGGGTACGGCCGCCCGGGGTCGGGCCCTGCTGCGCGGGGCGGGGTCAGCCCGAGGGTCTAACTCCGTTCTGGCGCTGCGCGCTGGCGGCGCAGCAGCTCCAGAAGCGCATCGGGGTCCGTGACCGGCAGCGAGCACGCCGGCCCCAGGCAGGCGTAGGCGGTGGGCCTGCCGTCGACGGCGGTCTTGCCGGCAAGCGGGCCAGTGGCGGGCAGGCCCGCCTCCGAGACGACCTGCTGCACGGCGCCGGGCAGCGACAGGCGGAACAGGGCGCGCGCCAGCGGCGCGGCCGGCGCCTCGGCCCGGCCGGGATCCACCACCGCCACGTGCTGAGGGGCGATGAGGTCGAAGCAGCCGGCGAGCAGGCCGCAGTGGCCCAGGGCGTTGCGGCCCAGATCGCCGGCGAAGGCCTGCGGGATGGCGTGCGCCCGCTCCAGGTAGTGCGGCTTGCCCGTCAGCAGGTGGAGGGCGACGAGGTTGGAGACCATGAGCGCGTTGGCGTTGGGGGTGGCGTCGTCGTGGGCGGCGCGCAGGCGCACGATGACGTCGGCGGTGTCGTCGGCGGTGAAGGCATAGCCGCCCGCGTCCGGCACCCAGAAGCGGGCGTCGAGCGTGGCGCACCAGCGCTCGGCGGCGGCGAGGTGGGCGGCCTCGCCCGTCGCCTGATGGAGCCTGAGCGCCCCCCAGATCATGTCGGCGTAGTCGCTGGCCATGCCTGCCACCTTGGCCTCGCCGGCGCGATAGCTGTGGGCGAGGCGGCCGTCGCGGTCCATGCGGGCGAGGATGAAGGCGAAGGCGGTCTCGGCGGCGGCGAGCCAGTCGGGCCGGTCGAACAGGCGCGCGGCGTGGACGAGCGCGGCGATGGCAAGCCCGTTCCAGTCGGCCAGCACCTTGTCGTCCCAGCCCGGCCGCACGCGCCGGGCGCGCGCGGCGAGCAGCTCGCGGCGCATGTGGGCGAGCGCCTTCTCCTCGCTGGGGGAGCGCAGGATCGGGCTCTCGAGCCGGTTGAGGATGGTGCGGCCTTCCCAGTTGCCGGCCTCGGTCACGTCGTAGGCGTCGGCGAACAGGGCGGCGTCGGCCTTGCCCAGCACGGCCTCGATCTCGGGGAGCGTCCAGACGTAGAACTTGCCCTCCTCGCCCTCGGAGTCGGCATCGAGCGAGGCGGCGAAGCCCCCGCCCTCGGCCACCATCTCGCGCAGGAGCCAGCCCACCGTCTCGTCGATGCGCCGGGCGTAGAGCTCGCTGCCGGTCTCGCGCCAGGCCTCGCACAGCAGGTCGAGCAGCAGGGCGTTGTCGTAGAGCATCTTCTCGAAGTGCGGCACGAGCCAGCGCTCGTCGACCGAGTAGCGGGCGAAGCCGCCGCCCAGGTGGTCGTAGATGCCGCCCTGGCAGATGCGGGTGAGCGTGTTGTCGACGGCGTGCCGGGCAGCCTGGTTGCCGTAGCGGACGGCGCCGCGCCACAAGAGCCAGAAGAAGCTCCACTGCGGGAACTTCGGCGCGCCGGCGAGGCCGCCGTGATGGGGGTCGACTGCCGACACCATGCGCCGCGTGAGGTCGTCCAGCGTGCGGTCCTCGATCAGCGCGCGGGCCCCCTGCGCGGGCTCGCGCTCGCGCAGGGCCTCGACTAGCAGGCCGGCGTTGTGGGCGACCTTGTCGGGCTCCTCGCCGTAGACGCGGGCGACCTCGCGCAGCACCTGCGGGAAGCCGGGCCGCCCGTAGCGCGGCTCGGGCGGGAAGTAGGTGCCGCCCCAGAACGGGCGCGCGTCGCCGTCGAGGAACATGGTGAGCGGCCAGCCGCCCTGCTCGCCCAGGCTGTGCAGGGCGCGCATGTAGACGGCGTCGATGTCGGGGCGCTCCTCGCGGTCGACCTTGATGTTGACGAAGAGGTCGTTCATCAGCGCCGCCGTCTCGGGGTTCTCGAAGCTCTCGTGGGCCATGACGTGGCACCAGTGGCAGGCGGCATAGCCGACCGAGAGCAGGATCGGCTTGCCGGTGCGCTTGGCCTCGGCCAGCGCCTCCGGCCCCCACGGCCACCAGTGCACGGGATTGTCCTTGTGCTGGAGCAGATAGGGGCTGGTCTCGCGGGCGAGGCGGTTCTCGGCTGGCGGTGCTGGCATGTGGCCTCCTGGCGGTGCCCCGCAGCATAACGCGAAAAGCCTGCCCGCGGGCACCGCAGGCGCTGCAGCAGGCGCCACCAGGGGCGCCGTTGACCCTGCGCCGGGATTTCTGCACAGTTTCCGCTGTGGCTAGGCAGGGAGAGGAGCGGGCCCGTGGGCAGTTATCGCCGCATCGAGGTGAGGCCCGTTGCGGGAGCCCTCGGCGCCGAGGTCGGAGGCGTCGACCTGCGCAGCCTCGACGACGCCACGTTCAGCGAGATCAAGGCCGCCTGGCTCGAGCACCTCGTCCTCTTCTTCCGTGGCCAGGTGCTGAGCCCCGAGCAGCACATCGCCTTCGCCAGGCGCTTCGGCGAGATCCACCACCATCCGTTCATGAAGGGCATGGACGAGCATCCCGACATCCTCGAGATCCTCAAGGAGGAGGGCGACACCAAGGCCTTCGGCGAGGTCTGGCACACCGACCAGATGTTCAATCCCAAGCCGGCGATGGCCACCATCCTCTATGCCAAGGAGACGCCGGATGCCGGCGGCGACACGCTGTTCGCCAACATGTATCTCGCCTACGAGACGCTGTCTGAGCCCATGAAGGCGATGCTCGAGGGGGTGAAGACCTGGAACGTGGGCGACCGCCAGCGGCTCGGCCGCACCTACGAGACCGCCCCGCGCGCGGGCCGCTACGCCGGCAACGCCGGGATGGCGGCCAAGGTGCGCGATCCGGGCGATCTCGTCACCGAGGCCGCCCATCCGCTGGTGCGCACCCACCCCGAGACGCGGCGCAAGGCGCTCTACATCTCCAACCACACGCAGACGCTGGTCGGCTTCAAGCCCGCCGAAGCCAAGCCGATCATCGAGTTCCTGCGCGCGCACGCGGTGGAGCCGGAGCTCACCTGCCGCTTCCGCTGGGAGGTGGGCTCGCTCGCCGTATGGGACAACCGCTGCACCCAGCACCGGGCGGTCAACGACTATCCGGGCAAGCGCCGGCGCATGCACCGCATCACCATCGCCGGCGACGAGCCGTTCTGACCGCGGCCCTGCGCAGCCGGGCGGCGCCGCGGCGTCAGTCCTGGCCGAGGAGCCGCGCCAGGGCGGGGTAGCTGAGGAGCGCGGCCGCGAGCAGCCAGATGGCGAGCGAGGCAGGCGTGCTGTGCTCGAGCCGGCGCAGGCGCTCGTAGAGCGCGGCGGGGATGCCGGCCACCATCATGGTCATGGCGGCGATGCAGACGGTGGTGAGATAGAACAGCGCCTCCGGCCCGAGCACCGCCGAGCCGCGGTTGAAGAGGTAGAGCAGGTAGGCGACGGGGTCGAACAGCGGCGAGTAGATGGTGCCGTTGAGGATCGACACGGCGGCGGTGCCCGCCAGCAGCAGGTCGCGCTCCACGATCACGCCCCATCGCCGCAGCGGTGCCATCGCCTCAGCCCATCGAGATGCGCACGCCGGCCGCGCTCACGGCCATGAACAGGGCGAGCCGCGCCGCCAGCAGCCAGATCACGGCGAGCACGCCGACAAGCGCCTGCGGCACGATCCGGGGGGTGAGCGCGCCGGTGAGCGCCAGGAGCGGGGAGGTGGCCGCGGTCAGAACGCGCAGGGCGGCGACCCGCCGGCCGGACCCCGGCAGGGTGGCGAGCAGCATGCGCAGGACGAGGAGATAGATCAGCGCCGCGAGCAGGAAATCGGGGGCGTGGTAGTACCACAGCGCGAGCTGGCTCTGGCTCGGGGTCATGGGCGGGTCCGTGCGCGGCTCACACTGACGACGGCGGCGTCATCTCGAGGATGTGGATCATGAAGCTCGCCGCCTGCAGGATCGCCGCCCGCGCCGCCAGGTTGGCGCGGCGGAAGGCGGGGTTGAGGAGATTGCGCGCGGTCCGGTAGCCGGGCTTGCGCCGGGCCGCGGCGTGCAGGCGCCCGAGGCGCCGCAGCAGCGCCTCGCGCTCCATCTCGAGCTGCTCCGCCGACGGCGCGCCGCGCGGCTCGGCCCTCGTCAGCCTTGTCCGCCTCGCCCTTCGCCTGGTGCGCTTGTGCATGTGGCGATGCCCTGTGGCCCGTGTGCGCCGCAGACTATCCGACGCCGGCAGCCGCGGCCAAGCGGACCGGCGCCGCCCGGAAGGCGTCGTGCTCGATACCACGCACCGCCCGGGGCGTGTAAGATGGGCCAGGCCGCAACTGTGTTGTGCGGCCCCGGCGACGATGCGCGCAAGGAGTGAATCGCGACCGATGGCTCTCGCTGACGCCCGCTCCGCCCCGCCTGCCGCTCCCTCGCCGCTGGTGGGCCTCGAGGCGGTGGTGCTCGACACCGAGACGACCGGGCTCGACGCGAGCACGGCCCGCGTGGTGCAGATCGGCGCGGTGAGGCTCGGCCGCGCCGGGATCGAGGCGGCGGAGCGCTTCGAGCAGCTGGTCGACCCGGGCGTGCCGATCCCGGCGCGCGCGAGCGCGGTGCACGGCATCACCGACGAGCACGTGCGGCAGGCGCCGAGCTTCGGGGCGATCGCCCCCGACCTCGAGGCCTTCATCGGCTCCTCGGTGGTGATCGGGCACACGGTGGCCTACGACCTCGCCGTCCTCGAGCGCGAGTACGAGCTGGCCGGCCGGCCATGGCGGGCCCCGCGCACGCTCGACGTGCGCGACCTGGCCGAGCTGGTGCAGCCCACCCTCGCCCGCTACGACCTCGACCGCCTGTGCGAATGGCTGTCGATCGAGGTCGACGGCCGCCACACCGCCATCGGCGATGCCGTCGCCACCGCGCGCCTGTTCGTCGCCCTCGTGCCGCTGCTGCGCCAGCGCGGCATCCGCACGCTGGCCGAGGCCGAATCGGCCTGCCGCCAGATGGCGCGCCAGCGCGCCCAGGCGGTGCAGCGGCTCACCGCCGAGGCCGAGCCGCCGCCGGGCGACACCCGGCGCGCCGTCGCCCGCGTCGACAGCTTCGTCTACCGCCACCGCGTGGCCGACGTGATGAGCTCGCCGGCGGTCACCGCGGCGCCGACCGCCACCGTGCGCGAGGCCATGCGCGTGCTCATCGAGAGAAGGATCAGCTCGGTGCTGGTGGTGGACGCTTCGGGCGAGGCCGGCATCGTGACCGAGCGCGACCTGCTGCGCGTGCTCGACGCCTCGGGCGAGCGGGGGCTCGAGACGCCGCTCGAAGCCGTCATGAAGAAGCCGCTGCAGTTCGTGTGGGAGGACGACTTCCTCTATCGCGCCATCGGCCGCATGGAGCGCCTGGGCTTCCGCCACCTCGCGGTGCGCAACCGGCAGGGCAAGCTCACGGGCGTCGTCACCACCCGCAACCTGCTGCGCCACCGCGCCACCACCGCCATCGTGCTGGGCGACGAGATCGACAGCGCCGGCGACGTGGGGACGCTGGCGCACGCCTGGTCCAGGCTGCCGGCGCTGGCCGCCAGCCTGCTCGCCGACGAGGTGGACGCGCGCACGATCGCGGCGGTGGTGAGCTCGGAGGTGTGCGCCCTCACGCGCCGCGCCGCCGAGCTGGCGGAGGCGAGCCTGGCCGAGCAGGGACGCGGGCCGCCGCCCGTGCCCTATGCGGTGCTGGTGCTGGGCTCGGCCGGGCGCGGGGAGTCGCTGCTCGCGGCGGACCAGGACAACGCCATCGTCTACGAGCGCGGCGAGCCGGGCGGCCGCGAGGACCAGTGGTTCGAGGCGCTCGGCATCGAGATTGCCGCCATTCTCGACGCCGCCGGCGTGCCCTTCTGCAAGGGCGGCGTGATGGCGCGCAACGCCCAGTGGCGCACGAGCCTGAAGGGCTGGCAGACCACCATCGACGGCTGGGTGCGCCGCCAGCGGCCCAAGGACCTGCTCAACGTCGACATCTTCTTCGACGGCGTGCCGGTGCACGGCGAGCTGGCGCTGGGCGAGGCGATCTGGAACTACGCCTACGACGCCGGCAAGAGCAACCACGCCTTCATCAAGCTCCTGAGCGAGCTCGCCCGCGAGTGGCGCGCGCCGGTGACGCTGTTCGGCAACCTGCGCACCGACCAGCGCGGCCGGGTGGATCTCAAGCTCGGTGGGCTCATGCCGCTGTTCACCGCCGCCCGCGTGCTGTCGATCCGCCACGACGTGCGCGTGCGCTCCACGCCAGAGCGCTTCCGCGGGGTGGCGCGGGCGGGCCTCGGCGCCCACGCCGACATCGAGGCCATCGTGGACGCCCACCGCGTGCTGCTGGGCGCCATTCTGGCGCAGCAGCTGGCCGACGCGGAGGCTGGCGTGCCGCTCTCCTCCAGGGTCGAGGTGGCACGGCTGGGCAAGCCGGCCCGCGAGCAGGTGCTGGCAGCTCTGCGGCAGGTGCACGCGGCGGTCGACCTGGTGGGCGAGGGCCGGCTCTGAGGCGGTGCGGGCTCTCGGCGCGCGGGCTTGGCATTCGCGCGCCGAGCCCCCATGCTGCGCCGCAACGGGCGGTGGGTTCGGCTTAAGAGGGAGCGACCATGATCTCGAACGTGTCCGGCAGGCTGCGGCGCCTGCCCCTGGCTGCGGGCCTCGCGCTGGCACTGGCGGCCGGCCCGGCCGCGCCCGGCGCCGGCGCCGAGGAGGCCTGGCACACGATGACGGGCCCGGAGCGGAGCTTCACCGCCGAGCTGCCGGCGGCCCCCAAGTACACGCCCGTGAAGATGCGCACGGCGGCCGGGACCGGCTACACCATTCATCAGTACGTGCTCGAGCGGGGGGACACGGTGTTCTCCGTGCAGCTCTCCGACTTCCCCTCCGACGTCAACCTCTCCAATGCGCGCCTGAGCCTTCAGAACGGGCTCGACGTGAGCGCCAAGGCGCTCGAGGGCGGCAAGTGGGCCAGCGTCGACTGGACCACCCTGCAGGGGCTGACCGCGGTCGACGCGGTCGGGGTGAAGGGAGGCTTCGCGGTGCGCTCCTTCTCGGTGGCCAAGGGCCAGCGGCTCGTCACGCTCACCTATGCCGGGCCGGCCGGCTCGGCCCGCTCCGATGCGGCCAACCGCTTCATCGGCTCGCTGCGGCTCGGGCCGTAGCGCCGGGGCCTGCCCTCAGCGGCAGCGCACCTGCCAGGGCGCCTCCTGGCCGTTGGCGGTGAACCTGCCGTCCCTGATCGTCACCTCGCTGCCGTCCACCCGGCTGTTGGCGATCGCCTTGATGCGTCCATCGAGACCCATGACCAGCGTGTACCTGCGGCTATGACCGAGCCCGGCAAAGTGCACCACCAGCTCGAGCGCGCCGCCGCGCCCGGTCTGGGCCCGCTGCACCTCGTTGCTGTCGCGGCGGTCGCCGAAGTCGCGCTCGTGCGTCACCCGGCCGCCGGGGTGGCGGACATAGCTCAGATAGCCGTTGGAGCCGCTCGCCGGCTGGCCGCAGTCGAGCGCCCATGTGCCGATGAGGCCCCAGCGCGTCAGGGTGTCGCCGGGGCTCTGCGCCAGGCCGTCACCGGCACCGGCAAGGAAGGCGGCGAGCGCGAGCGCACAGGCGCGAAGGCGGCGGGTCATGCGGTCCCCCTCTCGAAGCCGGTCCCCTGGGGCGGCCAGGCGCGCGATCATCGGCCAAGATCGTGGACGACCGCAACCCGGATTTGTTATCTGCCTGGGGACGTCTCACGGGAGGAGCCACCTTGAGCTTCGAGCGCCTGTTCCATCCCCGGGGCATCGCCATCATCGGCGCCTCGGCAGACCTCGCACGCATCAGCGGCCAGCCGATCAAGGCGCTCAAGAACAGCGGCTATGCCGGCGGCATCTACCCGATCAACCCGAAATACAAGGAGCTGCACGGCTTCGCCTGCTATCCCGACGTGGGCTCGATAACGGGGCCGTGCGACCTCGCCCTGGTGGCGGTGCCGGCGCCGGCGGTGGCGCAGGCGATCCGCGACTGCGGCAAGGCCGGCATTCCGTTCGCGGTGGTGCTGACCGCGGGCTTCCGCGAGACCGGCGCCGAAGGGCGCAAGCTCGAGGCCGAGCTGAAGGAGACGGTGGCGCAGAGCGGCGTGCGCATGGTGGGGCCCAACTGCCAGGGCATGCTGTCGGTCGAATCGCGGGTGTGGACCGTGTTCGGCAGCGTCGCCGACGAGACCGAGCTGCGCGCCGGGACGGTGTCGTGCGCCTTCCAGTCGGGCGGCTTCGGCTACGCGGTGGTCAACCTGGCCGAGGCCCAGGGCGTGGGCTTCCGCTACTGCGTCTCCTCCGGCAACGAGGTCGACATCACCACGCCGGAGCTGCTGTCGGCCTTCCTCGACGACCCCGGCACCTCGCTCGCCTTCGCCTACCTCGAGGGCACGCCCGATGCGCGCCGGCTGCTGGAGATCGGGCGCAAGTCGCTCGAGACGGGCAAGCCGATCCTGATCTGGAAGGCCGGCGCCACCGATGCCGGCGTCAAGGCCGCCGCCTCCCACACCGCCAGCATGACCGGCAGCTACGACCTCTACCGCGCCGCCATGCGCCAGGCGGGCCTGATCGAGGTGGACGACGTGGAGCCCATCGTCGACATCGCCAAGCTGTTCGCCCAGGGGCGGCTGCCGGCGGGCAACTCGATCGGCGTGTTGTCGATCTCGGGCGGCTCGGGCGTGGTGTTCGCCGACGCGGCGGTGCGCGGCGGCCTCACCCTGCCCTCGTTCGCCCCCGAGACGCTCGCGCGCATGAGGAAGCTGGTGCCGGCGTTCGGCTCGCCGCAGAACCCCGCCGACATCACCGCCGCGGTTTTCAACGACACCAGCCTGTTCTCGCGCACGCTGGAGGTGGTGCTGGAGGATCCGGGGCTCGACCAGCTCGCCATCCTGATCGCCTCGATCTCGGGCGTGCGCGCGGCCGAGAGCGCGCGGGCGATCGCCGCGGCCGCCGCCAAGACCGGCAAGCCCGTGCACGTGGCCTGGTCCGGCCGCCACGCCAAGTCGGAGGAGGCGCAGGCGGCCTTCGATGCGGCACGCGTACCCTACGTCACCACGCCGGTGCGGCTGGCGCGCGCCGCCGCCGTGCTGGCGCGCTTTGCCGCCGACCGGCGCCGGCTGCTGCCGCGGCAGACGCCGCGGGTGGTGGCGGCCAAGGGGACGGCGCTGCCGGAGGGCGCCGTGACCCTCAACGAGGCCGAGAGCAAGGCGCTGCTGCGCGCCTACGGCGTGCCGGTGGTGGCGGAGGCGTTCGTGCCGGCCGGCGCCGACGTGGCGGCCGCCGCCAGCGGCCTCGAGGCGCCCTATGCGGTCAAGGTGGTCTCGCGCGACGTGCCGCACAAGACGGAGGCGGGCGGCGTGAGGCTGGGCGTGGCGCGCGAGGCCCTCGCCGAGGCCGCCGCGGCGGTGGTGGCCAACGCCGCCAGGGCGGTGCCGGGCGCCAGGATCGAGGGCGTGCTGGTCTCGGAGATGGCCGCGGGCCTTGAGACGCTGATCGGCGTCATCAACGACGAGGCGTTCGGGCCGACGGTGGCGCTGGGCCTCGGCGGCGTGCTCACCGAGGTGCTGAAGGACGTGACCTATCGCGTGGCCCCGTTCGACATCGAGACGGCGCGCGAGATGATCGCCGAGCTGCGCGGGGCGCGGCTCCTGGAGGGCTACCGCGGCAAGCCCGCCGCCGACAGGGAGGCGCTGGCCGAGGCGCTGGTGGCCGTCTCCAACATGGCGGCGGCGCTGGCCCCGCGGCTCAAGGAGCTCGACATCAACCCGGTGTTCGTGCGCCCCGCCGGGCAGGGCGTGGCGGCGGCGGACGCGCTGGTCGTCCTGCGGTAGCTCGCATCGGGGAGGGCCGGGCCTGTATCCTCCGGAACAGCGGGGCGGCTCCATCTCGGTCAGCATGGGCCAAGTTCGAGGCTTGGAGCCCGAAGGAGACCGAGATGAGCAAGCGCACGATCGCCGTAGCCGCCGCCGCCCTGGCCGCGGCCATGACCCTCGCCACCAGCGCCCAGGCAGGCCGCGGCCTGCGCATCGGCATGGGCCTGCATTTCGGCGGCGGGCATCATCACCACCACCGCCCCCACTTCCACCGCCACCGCTTCATCCACCTCCCCCCGACCACCACCACCCAGGACGTGACGGTGGTAAAGCGCTATAAGGCCCCAAGCGGGCCGGCGCAGGTGGCGGCGGTCGTGAAATACGCCGACGGCAAGGGCCGCATCTACGACCTCGCCAGCAAGGTGTGGTTCGACGGCAAGAGCAGCTGCTGGTCGGGCAAGCATGCGTGGACGTTCAAGGGCGGCGCCTGGTTCTATGGCGGCAAGCGCTGGTACGAGACCGACGGCATGTGGACGCTGCAGCAGGCGGTGGCCCCGGGCGAGGAGCCCGCGGCGGTCGATTGCGGCACGGTTCCGGCCTTTGCCGCCAAGCTCGAGCCTGCCGGCGACAAGCAGGCAACGGCGCCCAAAGCCAGGGCCGACGGCGGCAAGGCCGGTGCCAAGGCGCCCGTGCGCACGGCCGAGAAGGGCGCGGGCGACAAGGCGGACCAGCCCGAGGCGGCCGCCCAGTGCACGAAATACTTGCCGAGCGTGGGCAGCTCCGTCACGGTTCCCTGCGAGTGACGGGGCCGGCCCGGCCGGCGCCGCGGCGAGCGCAACGAGCCAGGAGGGATGGAAGCCATGACAGTGGCAGCGAGCGGTGGCGCCCCGGCGCGCAGCCCGGCCGTACCGGTGGTCCCCGCCAAGCCCATCCCGATGGTGCCCAAGCTTGCCTATCGCAACCTGTTTCACGACCGGCTGAGCCTGGTCGTGACGCTGGTGGGCATCGTGTTCTCGGTGGTGCTGGTGGCGGTGCTGTGCGGCATCTATCTCGGCATGGAGGCCCGCATCGCCGCCATGCTCGACCACTCCGAGACCGACCTGTGGGTGATCCCCATCGGCACCAAGAGTTTCGACGAGCCTTCGCTGCTGGCGGGCCGCGAGAAGCACCCCATCCTCTCCACCCCCGGCGTGGCCGGCGCCGACGAGCTGGTGGTGGGCTTCGTCAGCTGGCGCAAGTCGAGCGGCGGCACCACGGTGGCGCTGCTGGTCGGCTCCGACACGCGCCACAACACCTCCCTGCCGTGGGACATCGTGGAGGGGCGCGTGGCCGACCTCTCCGCGCCTTCGGCGATCGCCATCGACAAGACCTACTTCAAGGAGCTCGGCATCGAGCGGCTGGGCGACCGCGCGGAGATCAACAACACCGAGGTCAAGGTGGCGGTGGTGACCGAGGGGATCCGCTCGTTCACGACGCTGCCCTACATCTTCTCGACCCTCGCCACCGGTCGCGCCCTGCTCGATGCCACGCCCGACCAGGCCTCCTACCGGATGGTCAAGGTGGCGCCGGGCTCCGACGTGGAGACGGTGCGCAAGGCGCTGCAGGCGCGCCTGCCCGACGCCGAGGTCGTCACCCACAAGGAGTTCCGCACGCGCAGCCTCGACTACTGGCTGCTCGAGACCGGCGCCGGCTCGGCGGTGATCGCCGCGGCCCTGCTCGGCATCGTGGTGGGCGTGGTGGTGGTGGCGCAGACGCTCTATGCCAGCACCAAGGACCACCTCAACGAGTTCGCCACCATGCGCGCGCTCGGCGCCTCCAGCCGCTACATCATCAAGGTGATCCTGATCCAGGCCATCCTGAGTGCGGTGATCGGCTATGCCCTGGGCATCGTCATCGCCCAGGCCGTGATCTGGGCCTCGAGCGGCGGCACGCTGCTGATCCTGATGACCCCAAACCTGGCGATGGCGCTGTTCGCGCTGACGGTCGGCATGTGCATTTTCGCCGCCGTCTGCGCCATCTTCAAGGTGATCCGGATCGATCCGGCCGTGGTGTTCAGCCGCTAGGAGCCCGCCATGACGCAGGAGCCGAGACCGATCCTGGAGGCGAGGGGCATCGTCAAGGTGCTGGGCGAGGGCGCGGCGCAGGTGCAGGCGCTCAAGGGCGTCAACCTCGACGTCATGCCGGGCGAGCTGACGCTGCTGATGGGTCCCTCGGGCAGCGGCAAGACCACGCTGCTGTCGATCCTCGGCTGCATCCTGACCCCTAACGCCGGCACCCTGCGCATCGGCGAGCAGGAGGCCACGGGGCTCAGCGCCGAAGGCCTGGCCGACCTGCGGCGCCGGCACGTGGGCTTCGTGTTCCAGGCCTACAACCTGGTGCCGACGCTCACCGCCATGGAGAACGTGATGCTGGCCCTCGACCTGCGCGGGGCGCCGCTGTCGCGGGCCCCGGCGCTGGCCGCCGAGGCGCTGCGCCAGGTGGGCCTCTCCCACCGCGCCCACGCCAACCCGAGCAAGATGAGCGGCGGCGAGAAGCAGCGCGTGGCGATCGCCCGGGCGCTGGCCGGCTCGCCCTCGGTGATCCTGGCCGACGAGCCGACCGCCGCGCTCGACAGCGAGAACGGCAAGGGCGTGATGGCGCTGCTGTCCGAGGTGGCCAAGGACGCCCGGCGCGGGGTGCTGGTGGTCACCCACGACCACCGCACCCTGGCCTACGCCGACCGCCTGATCCGCATCGAGGACGGCCGCATCGTGGGCCGCGCGCGCCGGCGCATGAGCTCGAGGAGCCAGCCCTCGGCCGCCCTTTCCGCCTGAGGCGGGAGGCGGCCCGGCGCGGTAACGCAGGGAACAGCCCGTCCCCTGCCGCAACGCCACATTGCGGTCGCGCAAGGCAGCCACCATCTCGCAGGCGGCCACAGGTTGCAGACATCACCAGCTTGAAGGAGCCAACCTATGACAAGCTGTCGCACGATCATGACGCGGTCCGCGATCTTCGCCCTCGCTGTGCTCGGCGCCGGACCGGCGCTGGCCGCCGAGCCGACCGGCCTCTGGTACGATCACACCGGCCGCGGCGCGGTCGAGATCACCAAGTGCGGCGCCAACCTGTGCGGCCGCCTGGTCTGGCTCAAGGACGAGAAGAACAAGGAGGTGTGCGGCATCCAGATCCTGGGCGACGTCAAGCCCGTCGCGGGCGGCAAGTGGGACGGCGGCTGGATCTACGACCCCGAGCGCGATTCCAAGTTCAGCGTCGAGCTGACGCCCGTGGGCGACCAGTCGCTCAAGGTGGTCGGCTACCTCGGCACCAAGCTCCTGAGCGAGACCATGATGTGGAAGCGGGCGCCGGCCGACCTGAAGCGCTGCAGCGCCTGACACGGCGCCCGGCCAGGCCCTTGCGCGCAGGCGCGCGAGGCCCGGCCGCGTGCGAGCCTTTCGGCAAGCATGTTCGCCGCTGCGGCCCTGCAACTCGACCGATTGACCTTGTCGCCATGGCCTGCACGGCTAGTATTGGCGCGTGCCGACCGCACACGCGGCAGGCGGTCCAAGGAGAACTCGCATGAGCGAAGCGTCGGCGGCCTGCCGCAAGGCATCGGTGCGAGTGGCCCTGCTGCTGGCAAGCGGCTTGGCGGTGGCCGCCTCGGCCATGGCGCAGGAGAAGCAGGGCCTCAAGGAGGTCCTGGGCCGGGTGCAGACCGAGGCCGAGACCAAGGCCGTCGACGACCTGGTCGGCAAGCTCAAGGGCGTCTCGCGCAAGGGTGAGCCGGGCTCGGTGCCGGCGGCACCGCCGCCCCCGGGCGCAGCGCCGGAGCCCAAGGCCGCGGCGCCCGCCCCGGCCGCCCCCGCGCCGCCCGCCGCGGCCCCGCCGGCCCCACCCAAGGTGGCCGCTCCCGAGCCCAAGGCCGCGCCGCCTGCGCCTCCCAAGGCCGCGGCGCCGGAGCCGAAGGCAGCGCCGCCGCCGGCTGCGCCCGCCGAGCCCAAGGTCGCCACGCCCTCGAGCCCCGCCCCGCCTGCAGCCGGGCCGCAGGCGCCGGTCACGCCCGAGGAGGCGGTGCGGCGCGCCGAGACCAAGCAGGCCCCGAGCGTGGATATCGAGGTGTTCTTCGCCTACGACTCGGCCGACATCTCACCCAAGTCGGTGCCGATCCTCACCACGCTCGGCCGCGCGCTGAAGGACGCCCAGCTCGCCGAGGACTCCTTCCTGGTGGCGGGCCACACCGACAACAAGGGCGGCTACGAGTACAATCTCGCGCTGTCGCAGCGGCGCGCCGAGGCGGTGCGCAAGTACCTGATCGACAACTTCGGCATCCCGGCCGACAAGCTCGTCGCCCGGGGCTTCGCCTTCAAGCATCTCAAGACCCCGGGGCGGCCGCGCGCGCCGGAGAACCGCCGGGTGCAGATCGTCAATATGTCCAAGGACCTGCCCGCCGAGTCGCGCCGCTGAGGCGCGACCGGCCGGGTGCCGCTGCGCGGGCCGCCGCTGCGCGCGCCGCCCGTCAGTGCGGCGCCGGGGTGCCCGCGCCCCACACGTAGATGCACATGAAGAGGAACAGCCACACCACGTCGACGAAGTGCCAGTACCAGGCGGCGGCCTCGAAGCCGAAGTGCTGCTTGGGGGTGAAATGGCCGGCCAGCGCCCGGAACAGGCACACGGTCAGGAACAGGGTGCCGATGATGACGTGGGCGCCGTGGAAGCCGGTGGCCATGAAGAAAGTGGCGCCGTAGATGTGGCCGGCATACTTGAAGCCGGCGTGGGCGTACTCGTAGGCCTGGCAGGCGGTGAACAGGATGCCGAGGACGATGGTGAGCACCAGGCCCCACACCAGGCCCTTGCGGTCGTTCTCGAGCAGGGCGTGATGGGCCCAGGTGACGGTGGTGCCCGAGGTGAGCAGGATCAGCGTGTTGACGAGGGGCAGGCCCCAGGGGTCGAAGGTGCCCGTGAAGGCTTCGCTGGGCTTGGGCGGCCACTGGCCGCCGGTCAGCGCGTTGCGCTCCACCATGCCCACCACCTCCTTGCCGTTCTCGGTGAGGGGGTGGACGGCGGCGGGGAACAGCGCGGCGTCGAAATAGGCCCAGAACCAGGCGACGAAGAACATCACCTCGGAGGCGATGAACAGGATCATGCCGTAGCGCAGGTGCAGCTGCACGACCGGCGTGTGGTCGCCGCCGTGGGCCTCCCTGATGACGTCCCGCCACCAGCCGTACATGGTGAAGATGAGGCCGAGCACGCCGATGAAGAACACCGACGGGCCGGAGAGGCCGAACAGGCCGGGCCCGCCGCCCAGCGAGCGCATCCAGATGATGAGGCCGACCGCCGTGACGAACGCGGCCGTGGCGCCGACCGCCGGCCAGGGGCTCGGGTTCACCAGATGGTAGTCGTGATGCTTGGCGTGCAAATCGGCCATGCTCCGTGCTCCCTGATGCCTTCCTCGAGTCCCTGCGGCTCCCTGGCCCCGATATCTAGCCGGCCCGGCCGTTGGCGGGCACCGTTGCCGGTGTCGCAGCGGGGCTTCCGGCGGCCTTGCCGGGGGCGGGCCTCGCCGGCGCCACCGGGTGGAAGGTGTAGGACAGCGTGATCTGCCGTGCCCCGTGGGCGTCCTTGTCGTGGACGATCTGCGGGTCGACGAAGAAGCTCACCGGCATCTCCACGCTCTCGCCCGGCTGCAGCACCTGCTCCTTGAAGCAGAAGCACTCGAGCTTGCTGAAGAACGGGGCGGTCTGCTCGGGCAGGACGTTGAAGGTGGCGGTGCCGGCGACCGGCCGGTCGGACAGGTTGGTGGCGCGGTAGAAGGCGAGCACGTTCTCGCCGATCCTGACCTCGAGCGTGCGCTGCAGGGGCTCGAAGCGCCAGGGCAGGTCGCGGGCCACGTTGGCGTCGAAGCGGACCGGGATGGTGCGCTCGAGCCGGGTGGCGGACGGGGCGCTGGCGATGCGCGGCGTGCCGTCGAAGCCGGTGACCTGGCATAGCAGGCGGTAGAGCGGCACCGCGGCGTAGGCGGCGCCGACCATGGCGGCGACCAGGGCCGCACACCACAGCGCCACCGCGCGATGGCGGCGGTGGAGCGATCCGGGGCCTCTCTTCTCGGTCATGCCGAAACCCGATGCCCCTCACAGGGGGCGGTTGAACACGTTGCCGCCGAGCCGCACCAGGGTGGCGACATAGAACAGCACCGCCAGCGCGGCCAGGGCCAGCGCGATGGCGATCGACCGCGCCCGCCGCCGGCGCTCCCACTCCCGCCGCTCCTCGCCCTCCACCGCTGGCCTCCGCGCCCGCTAGGCTGCCGGCAGTCCGATGCCGCGCTCCAGGAGCAGCATGCCGAACAGGCCGAAAAGGTAAAGGATGGAGAAGGCGAAGAGCCGCCTGGCGGCGCGGTCGGCCGCCCGCCCCTCGCGCACGCGATGGACCTGCAGCGCCAGCCCCAGGAACACCCCGCCGAGGCCGATGGCGGCCACCGCATAGAGCGGCCCGCCGAGGCCCAGCGCGAGCGGCCACAGGGCGAGCGGCACCAGCAGGGCCGAGTAGATCACGATCTGCTTGCGCGTCTCGTCGGCGCCCGCCACCACCGGGAGCATGGGCACGCCGGCGCGCTCATAGTCGCGCGCCCGGTAGAGGGCGAGCGCCCAGAAGTGGGGCGGCGTCCACATGAAGATGATGGCGAACAGGGCGAGGCTCTCCAGGCCGACCGAGCCGGTGGCGGCCGCCCAGCCGATCATGGGCGGGAAGGCGCCGGCGGCGCCGCCGATGACGATGTTCTGCGGCGTCCGGCGCTTCAGCCACATGGTGTAGACGAAAAGGTAGAAGGCGATGGTGAGGGCGAGGAGGGCGCCCGCCGCCCAGCTGACGATGAGGCCGAGGGTGGTGACCGCGCCGACCGCCAGCACCACGCCGAAGGCCAGAGCCTCCTCGGGCGCGATGCGCCCGCGCGGGATGGGGCGGGCGGCGGTGCGCTGCATCAGGGCGTCGATGTCGGCATCCCACCACATGTTGAGCGCGCCGGAGGCGCCCGCGCCGACGGCGATGCACAGGAGCGCGATGGTCGCCAGCACCGGATGCATGGGGGCGGGGGCCAGCATCATGCCGGCGAAGGCGGTGAACACCACGAGCGACATCACGCGCGGCTTCATCAGGGCGAGATAGTCGCCGATGCTGCCGCCCGGGGCGTAGGCCCGGCGCAGCGCCTCCGCCCTGGCGCCGGCCTCAGACATGGCGCAGCCCGGGCAGGTGCGGGCCCGACGCGCGGGCTGCCGCGGGCCGCACGCGCGCAGGGCGCCCGCGGGAGCGGGCGCCGTCCGGGAAGAAGCCTGTGGCCATGGCCGCCCGCCGCTCAGTGATGCGCGGTCCCCTTGAGCTCCGGCAGCCGCTCGTAGGAGTGGAAGGCGGGCGGGGAGGGCAGCTGCCATTCCAGCGTGGTGGCGCCGGCGCCCCATGGGTTGTCGGCGGCCTTGCGGCGGGCGACGTAGTAGGCGTGCAGCATGCCGAGCACGAACACGATGGTGCCCGCCGCCGTCAGATACGAGCCGATGGAGGAGACGTAGTTCCAGAAGGCGTAGGCATCGGGATAGTCGGCATAGCGGCGGGGCATGCCGGCGAGCCCCAGGAAGTGCTGCGGGAAGAACAGCACGTTGGCGCCGATGAAGGTCAGCCAGAAATGCAGCTGGCCGATGCGCTCGCTGTACATGTAGCCGGTCATCTTGGGGAACCAGTAGTACCAGCCGGCGAAGATGGCGAACACGGCGCCGAGCGAGAGCACATAGTGGAAGTGGGCCACCACGTAGTAGGTGTCGTGGAGCGCGCGGTCCACCCCGGCGTTGGCGAGCATGACGCCGGTGACGCCGCCGATGGTGAACAGGAAGATGAAGCCCAGCGCCCACATCATGGGCACGCGGAACTGGATGGAGCCCCCCCACATGGTGGCGATCCAGGAGAAGATCTTGATGCCGGTCGGCACCGCGATGACCATGGTGGCGAACACGAAGTAGGCCTGGGCGTCCACGCCCATGCCCGAGGTGTACATGTGGTGCGCCCACACGATGAAGCCGATGAAGCCGATGGCCACCATGGCGTAGGCCATGCCGAGGTAGCCGAACACCGGCTTGCGCGAGAAGGTGGACACGATCTGGCTGATCATGCCGAAGCCCGGCAGGATCAGGATGTAGACCTCGGGGTGGCCGAAGAACCAGAACAGGTGCTGATAGAGCAGCGGGTCGCCGCCGCCGGCCGCGGCGAAGAAGGTGGTGCCGAAGTTGCGGTCGGTGAGCAGCATGGTGATGGCGCCGGCCAGCACCGGCAGCGACAGCAGCAGCAGGAAGGCCGTCACCAGGATCGACCACACGAACAGCGGCATCTTGTGCAGCGTCATGCCCGGCGCGCGCATGTTGAAGATGGTGGTGATGAAGTTGATGGCGCCGAGGATGGAGGAGGCGCCGGCCAGGTGCAGCGACAGGATGGCGAAGTCCATGGCCGGGCCGGGATGGCCTTGGGTGGAGAGCGGCGCATAGACGGTCCAGCCGGCGCCGACGCCGTTCATGCCCGCCGGCCCCTCCACGAACAGCGATATGAGCAGAAGCGCGAAGGACGCCGGCAGCAGCCAGAACGAGATGTTGTTCATGCGCGGGAAGGCCATGTCGGGGGCGCCGATCATGAGCGGCACGAACCAGTTGCCGAAGCCGCCGATCATGGCCGGCATGACCATGAAGAACACCATGATCAGGCCGTGGCCGGTGACGAACACGTTGAAGGCATGGCCGTTGGCGAAGTACTGCAGCCCCGGCTCCTGCAGCTCGAGGCGCATGCCCACCGACAGGAAGCCGCCCACCAGCCCGCCCATGATGGCGAACAGCAGGTACATCGTGCCGATGTCCTTGTGGTTGGTGGAGTAGAGCCAGCGCCCGAAGCCGTAGGGGGTGTGGGCGTGGTCGTCGCCGTGGCCGTGTTCCGCGTGAGCCTTGCTTGCCATGTCGCCTACCTTCGCGCCCGTCCGGGCGCCCTCGTCGTTATTGCCGCGCGCGGCGGCCCGCTGCGGGCCTAGCGCAGCGGCCGGCTGTCGGCGGTCCTGGCCGAGCCGGCGAGCTCGCGCGCGGCCGCGAGAATGATCTCCCTGACCCGCTTCTTGTCGCGCGCCTTCACGGCCGCCACCCAGTCGTTGAACACCCTCTCCTTCACCACCCGCAGCGCGATCGGCATGAAGGCGTGGTCCTTGCCGCACAGCTCCGAGCACTGGCCGAAGTAGATGCCTTCCTTCTCGGCCTTGAACCAGGTGGCGGTGATGCGCCCCGGCACGGCGTCGACCTTGGAGCCGAAGGAGGGGATGGTCCAGGCGTGGATCACGTCGGTGGAGGTGACGAGCACGTGCACCACCTTGCCCACCGGCACCAGGATCTCGTTGTCGACGGCGAGGTTGCGCGGCACCTGGTTGGCGGGCATGCCGGCCTTGATCGCCTCCTCGATCTCGTTCTTGCCTTCGGCGTTCCTCTCCTGGAGCATCACCGAGTCCACGCTGATGCCCTGGTCGGGATACTCGTGCGTCCAGTTCCAGGCGTGGCCTATGGCCTTGATGGTGAGATCGGGCGCGGGAAAGGAGTATTGGTAGTAGAGGAGCTTGAAGGAGGGGATGGCGATCGCCACCAGCACCAGCACGGGAATGACGGTCCAGGCCACCTCGAGCACGGTGTTGTGGGTGGTGCGCGAGGGGGTTGGATTGCGCTTCTCGCTGAACCGCCACATGACGTAGAGCATCAGCGCCAGCACGAAGGAGGTGATGGCGAAGATGATGTAGTTGACGTAGTCGTGCAGCCACTGGATGTCGGCAGCGACCGGGGTGACCGCCTCCTGGAAGCCGAGCTGCATGGGCGAGGGCTGGCCCGAGCCCGCCAGCGCCGGCACTGCCAGCAGGCAGGCGCCGACGGCAGCCAGCAGCCCCGACATCCTGAAGCCAACGCCGCGCTCGCTCATCAAGGTCCGCTCCCGGCCTCGGGGCCCCGGCGGCTCGCGGCGCCCGAACGGCCGCGGCACGCGCCTCAGGCGCCCTCGCTGTCTCTCGCCATCTTACGACCACCCCCGCCCGCTCCGCTACACCCGCGGCGCGCGCCGCCGATTCCGGGGAGGGGACGCTTGCGGAGCACCAAACACAATGGTCAACAGCGACTCAAGGCCGGCTCGCTGCGGCATAAGGTTGCGCTGGCGCGGGGCGCCGCGGAGGACGGATGCGACGCGCTCGGGCGGCGGCCGGCGGCCCCTCGGATGCGGACGCCGGCTTCCAAATTCGGCCGGATTCGTGGGCGAGACCGAACGCTGGCGGTGCGCGGCCGCGTGCCCAGGGGCTGCGGCGGCCGCCGACTCGCCTTAGGACTCGCTCGCGGAGGAATGAGGCTCCGCCAGGGATGGCCAGCTTGCCCACGCCGACCGCATTCTCTGCCGCACGTGCGGGGCTCCGCGCCCGCTGCGCCGCCCTGCTCGCGTCGGCGGCAGCGATGGCGGTAGCTTTGGCGGCAATGCAGCCGGCCGGCGCCCAGGCGCCGGGGCTCACGCCCGAGGGCGGCACCGTCAAGGCCCAGCACGGGGACTGGCAGGTGGTATGCAAGCCCCCGCCGCCCGGCGCCAAGCACGAGATCTGCGCGCTGGCGCAGAGCGTCACGGCCGAGGACCGCAACAACATCGGCCTCACCGTCTACTTCCAGAAGTTCTCCGACGGCCGGCGGGTGCTGCGGGTGTTCGCGCCGCTCGGGGTGCTGCTGCCGCCGGGCCTCGGCCTCAAGATCGACGACAAGGACGTGGGGCATGCGCCCTTCGTGCGCTGCCACAGCTTCGCCTGCTACGCCCAGGTGGTGGCCGACGCGCCGCTCATCGAGCAGCTCAAGAGCGGCAAGACGGCGGTGTTCATCATCTTCCAGAGCGAGGAGGCGGGCATCGGCATCCCCATCTCGCTGGCGGGCTTCGGGCAGGCGCTGGCCGCCCTGCAGTGATGGAGCGTCCTGGGGTCGGACCCTGCGGCTCTGCCCCCTTTGACCCGGCCGGCTCCGCCCCCGTTCTAGCCGCCGCGGACGAGCTCGCCCTCGAGCGCGCGGGCGATGAGGGCGCGCGTGTTCTCCACGCCGTAGAGCTCGACGAAGCCGCCGAAGCGCGGCCCCTGCGACTGGCCCAGCAGCACCTCGTAGAGCGCCGCGAACCAGGCGCGCAGCGGCTCGAAGGCGGCGGCCTTGCCCACCTCGTAGACGATGTCCTGTAGCGCCTCGCCGTCGGCGCCGGGCGGCGCCTTGGCGAGCTCGGCGGAGAGCGCCTCGAGCGCCACCCTCTCCTTGTCGGTAGGGAGCCGGTAGGTCTTGGCCGGTTTGACGAAGTCGCGGTAGTAGGCGAGCGCATAGCCCACCAGCTGGTCGAGCACCGGGTGCTGCTCGGGCGTGGCCCCGGGCGCGTACTTGCGGATGAAGCCCCACAGGGTCGCCTTGTCCTCGGCGTTGGACACCGAGACCAGGTTGAGGAGCAGGGCGAAGCTGATCGGCAGCTCCGCCGCGGGCGGCGTGCCGGCGTGGATGTGCCATACCGGGTTCTCGAGCCTCGCCTTCTCCTCCTCCCGGGGGTACTTGGCGAGGAAGCCCAGGTACTCGTCCACCGCCTTGGGGATCACGTCGAAGTAGAGGCGCTTGGCGGCCCGCGGCTTCTGGAACATGAAAAGCGACAGGCTCTCGGGCGAGGCGTAGGTGAGCCACTCCTCGATGGTCAGGCCGTTGCCCTTGGACTTGGAGATCTTCTCGCCCTTGTCGTCGAGGAACAGCTCGTAGATGAAGCCCTCGGGGGGAGTGCCGCCGAGCGCGCGGCAGATGCGGGAGGAGAGGTTGACCGAGTCGATCAGGTCCTTGCCCGCCATCTCGTAGTCGACGCCGAGCGCGGTCCAGCGCAGGGCCCAGTCGGCCTTCCACTGGCACTTGACGGCCCCGCCCGTGACCGCCGTCTCCACCTTGCTGCCGGTGTCGGGGTCGCGATAGACCACCGTGCCCTTGCGCGCATCGCGCTCCAGCATCGGCACCTGCAGCACCCGGCCGGTGGCGGGCGAGATCGGCAGGAACGGCGAGTAGGTGGCGCGGCGCTCCGGGCCCAGGGTCGGCAGGATGATGTCCATCACCTCGTCGTAGACCTCGAGCATCCGCACCAGCGCGGCGTCGAAGCGGCCGGCGCGGTAGCACTCGGTGGCCGACAGAAACTCGTAGTCGAAGCCGAAGCGGTCGAGGAATCGGCGCAGGCGCGCGTTGTTGTGGGCGGCGAAGCTCGGGTGCTCGTTGGAGAAGGGATCGGGCACGGCCGACAGCGGCTTGCCGATGTGGGCCGCCAGCATCTCCCGGTTGGGCACGTTGTCGGGCACCTTGCGCAGCCCGTCCATGTCGTCGGAGAAGCACACGAGCCGCGTCCTGATGCGCCCCTCGGTCAGCACCTCGAAGGCGTGCCGCACCATGGCCGTGCGCGCCACCTCGCCGAAGGTGCCGATGTGGGGCAGGCCGGAAGGCCCGTAGCCGGTCTCGAAGATCACCGTCTTGCCGACCCCCGCGCCGCACTTGGCCAGCCGCGCCACGATCTTGCGCGCCTCCTCGAACGGCCAGGCGCGCGCCTCCCGGGCGGCGGCGGCGAGCTGGGCGTGGCGAGCGTCGGGCATGGGCGGGTCCTGCCGCCGCCTTCGACGGTGCGGGGCGGGCCGGCGGCGCGGACCCTATTGGCCGCCCGCGGCGGCGTCAATCGCGGCCGCGCGGCGGCAGGGCGTTTGCATTGGCCGCGTGCTCGGGCATAGCCTGGGGCCTGGGCGGCGCCGGGCGGGCGGACGCCGCCGCCACAGCCGCAGAGGGAGCCCCATGACCGCCACAGCGCCGCAGGAGAAGGCCATAACCGACTGGCTCGCCGCCCAGAAGGAGGCGATGCTCGCGCTTCTCGCCGAGATCGTGAACATCGACAGCGGCAGCTACGACAAGTCGGGCGTGGACGCGGTGGGCGCCCGCTTCATCCGCTTCTTCCACGAGCACGGCATCGAGGTGAGCCACGAGCCCAGCGAGCGGTTCGGCGATGCCATCCACGTGCGCCTCGACAGCAAGCCCTCCAACGAGCGGCCCATCGTGCTGATGGGCCACCGCGACACCGTGTTCCCCAAGGGCGAGGCGGCGCGGCGCCCGTTCCGCATCGAGGGCGGCCGCGCCTACGGTCCGGGCGTGGTCGACATGAAGGGCGGCCTGGTGCTCAACGCCTTCGTGCTCGCCGCCTTCAAGCGCTTCGGTGGGGCGCCGGCGCCGCTCGCTGCCCTCATCACCAGCGACGAGGAGATCGCCTCGCCCTTCTCGCGGCCCATCATCGAGCGGGTGGGGCGGGCGGCGCGCTGCGTGTTCAACTCCGAGCCCGGCCGGCCGAGCGGCAACGTCGTCACCGGGCGCAAGGGCGGCGTGTTCCTCTCCCTGGAGGTGGCGGGCCGGGCGGCGCACTCGGGCGGCAACTTCGAGAAGGGCATCTCCGCCATCGGCGAGCTCGCCCACAAGATCGTGGCCATGCACAAGCTCACCGACCTCGCCGCCGGCGTCACCGTCAACGTCGGCCTGGTGAGCGGCGGCCAGTCGGTCAACACCACCGCCCCGCACGCGGAGGCGCAGATCGACCTGCGCTACGTCAGGCCCGAGCAGCGGGCACCGGCGCTGGCCGCCCTGCAGCGCATCGTCGACGCCGCCACCGTGGCCGGCACCACCTCGCGGCTCGAGATCAGGGGCGAGTTCCTGCCCGTGACGGGCGCCACGCCGGAGGCGGAGGCGCTGTTCGCCTGCTACCAGGGGGCGGCGGCGGATGCGGGCCTCGAGGTGGCCGGCGAGTTCTCCGGCGGCTGCGCCGACTCCGGCTTCACCTCGGCGGTCGGCTGCCCGACGCTGTGCGGCGTGGGCCCGGTCGGCGCCAACGCGCACACCGCGGAGGAATATCTCGAGGTCGACACGCTGGTGCCGCGGGCGCAGGCCATGGCGCTCGCCATCCTGCGGCTGCCGCCCGCGGCCGCCCGCGCCTGACGGCTGCGGCGGGGGCGCCGCCCGCCTGCCGGATGCAGCCCGCTGCGGTGCGGCGCCGGCGTGCCGCGCCACGGCGCCCTGTCACATGCCTGAAACGCGAATCCGCTTCTGTGCGCGGCATGACGAATGCGTCCGCCCCGCACCCAGACGGCCACGCCCTCGTCCCCCGCGCGCGGGCGGTCTTCATCTCCGACGTCCACCTCGGCACGCGCGCCGCCCAGGCGGGGGCGCTGCTCGACTTCCTCAAGCACTGCGAGGCCGCCACCATCTACCTCGTCGGCGACATCGTCGACTTCTGGAAGGTGCGGCGCGGGCCCTACTGGCCGCAAGCCCACAACGACGTGCTGCAGAAGCTGCTGCGCGCCGCGCGCAAGGGCGCGCGCGTGGTGCTGGTGCCCGGCAACCACGACGAGGGCCTGCGCGACTATGCCGGCTTGCGCTTCGGCGGCGTCGAGATCCGCCGGAATGTCGTGCACGAGACGGCGCGCGGGCGGCGCTATCTGGTCATGCACGGCGACGAGTTCGACGTGGTGGTGCGCTCCGCCCGCTGGCTGGCGTTCCTGGGCGACCGCGGCTACGAGCTGGCGCTTTGGCTCAACAACCCGCTCAACTGGGTGCGCCGGCACCTGGGGCTCGGCTTCTGGTCGCTGTCGGCCTACCTCAAGTACCGCGTCAAGAGCGCCGTCGCCTTCATCGGCGCCTTCGAGGAGGCGGTGGCCACCGAGGCCAGGCACCGCGGCGTCGACGGCGTCATCTGCGGCCACATCCATCATGCCGCCGACCGGCGCTTCTCCGGCATCCACTACCTCAACTGCGGCGACTGGGTGGAGAGCTGCACCGCCGTTGTCGAGACGCCGGAGGGCGAGCTGCGCATCGTGCGCTGGCGCGCGCGGCCCGAGGCGAGCGGCCGCCGCGAGGAGCCGGCGCGGCCCGCCCTCGAGCCCTTCAACGGCGCCCCCGCCCCCTTGCAGCCCACCCGGCACGGGATGCTGCATGACCACCCTCGCGCGCGCCACGCGCTCAGCCACCGCCGCCCTCCTCCAGCAGGCGGTGCACCGCAACCGCCTGTTCTCCGCCGCCGGCCTGCGCGAGCGCGCCTTCACCCGCGCCTTCCAGGACCTGGTCTACCCCCGGATCTGGGAGGATCCGGCGGTCGACCCGGAGGCTATCTCGAGGAGGCGCTGGGCCGCCTCGCCCGCGCCCGCGGTCTCGCCCTGGGCGTCTCGCGCCCCTATCGCGGCTATGCGGTGCGGGCGGTGCTCGGGCCTGCGTTAAGCGCCACTTAACCGAATCGGCCGCCCCTGCGGTCGTGCAACCGATTGTGGGGACCGCAAGGCCATGACCAGCCTGGAGCAAGCACTCGCCCGCATCCTCGAGCTGATCGCCCAGGCGAGGGCGGCCGGCGACGCCCGCACGCTCGCCGCCCTCCTGCAGAGGAAGAGCGTGCTCTGCGCGGCCCTCGGCGCGCCCGAGCAGGGCTGGAACTGACCTCTGGCCGGCAGAGGTCCGGGCACTCTGCCGGCGCCACCGGCCGAATGCGTGCGCCGGGAGCCGCCTGCCCCCGGCCGCGGCGACGGACCGCCCTGGCGGGCAGCGCGCCGGCGCTGGCGCCCCATTCCCCCACCTTTCCGCAGCTCGGCGCGAGGCTCGCCGCGCGGGCTGTGCTATGCTCGGGCTGCGACTACAAAAGATGTCCGTCAACAGCCGGAGAATGCCATGAAAAGCATGCTCCTCCCCGTCGATCAGAGCGAGCACATGATGTCCGCTCTGGAGACCGCATGGCTCTTTGCCGCCCTGTTCGAGGGCACGGTGGAGGGCGTGGCCCTGCGGCCGGCCTTCGCCGAGATCGTGGCCCCGGATCCCATCGTCGCGGTCACCATCCCGCCCGCCGACTGGAACGAGACCGAGTTCACCCGCGCCGTACGCCAGACCTTCGACACCTTCGCCACCCAGCATCCGGCGGCCCCGGGCCGGGCCGTGCGCTTCCGCTGGCGGGGCGGCGCCGCCATCGAGGACAGCACGCTGGGCAGCCTGGCGCGCGTCTACGACGTGACGGTGCTGAGCCGGCCGGGCAATCGCGGCGCGCGCATGAGCGCGCTCGAGGCGGCGCTGTTCGACAGCGGCCACCCGGTGCTGATGGCGCCGCCCGCCCCCCCGCGCTCGATCGGCGAGAACGTGGCCATCCACTGGAACGCCAGCACCGAGACCGCGCGCGTGATGCTGCTCGCCATGCCCATCCTGCGCAAGGCCAAGCGCGTGACCCTGATCAGCGTGGAGGGCCACATCGTGCCGGGCCCGAGCGCCAAGGACGCCCTGGGCTATCTGGAGGCCAACGGCGTCACCGCCGTCGACAAGACGGTGGTGCCGCGCAGCGGCCGCCCGGGCGAGGCCATCCTGGCGGAGGCCAAGGGGCTGGGGGCCGACCTGCTGGTCAAGGGCGCCTACACGCAGAGCCGGCTGCGCCAGATGATATTCGGCGGCGCCACCAGCCACATCTTGAGCGCGGCCGAGCTGCCGGTGTTCTTCGCCCACTGACCGGGCCGCGGCGGGCCGGGAGAACGGGGCCTACGGGCCACCTGCCAAAAAATCGGGGGCCAGAGACGCGATCGCGATCTCCGGCCCCGAAACTGTCTGAGGCGATGTCTGTTGCGGGGGACGTGGTCCGCGGCCGCGCCCTGGTGCCCGGCCGGGGCGGGGCGCGGACCGTCCTCGTCCGGTCCGCGTCAGCGACGCTTGGCGCGCTTCTTGGCGGCCGCCTTCTTCATCGGCTTCTTCTTCGCCTTCGACTTCACAGCTGCCTTGGCCATGTCTGCCCTCTTTCTCTCTTGCTATCGTTCGAATCAGCTCGAACTTGAGAATACTGAACAATTCCAGCGAATTTGTTGATAGTGAATGAATAATCGAGCGGCTCGATTTTGAGCTTTCAAATCGCGGTGTTGCCGCTAATCCACAATTTCGCGCCCGAATGCGCCGTTTTCCCTCCGTCGCCAGCCTTTTTTGACCGACAGTGGACTGCACGCGCCGATCGGGTCGCGCGCGGGCAGCGGCGTCGGCGCGGGCACGCACGCCACTCGCGCTCGCGCTTTCGCTTGCGCTGCGCACTGCCGTCAGCGCTGGTGGAGAGGAGCAGGCGAAGCCGCACGCACGCGCGGCGATCGCGCTGATGCGTGCGGCGGAGCAGGCGACGCCGTTACGCTGTCATCCCGACGCCGCGCGCGCCGGGCACGGCGCGTGCGGGTGAAGGCCGGGATCCGGCACGCCAGCATCGCGGAGGGCGGGGCGTCGTCTCGCGCCCCGCCCGACCCGCCTCAGTAGAGCGCCACCGGGTTGCCGGGCGAGCCGGTCGCACCCTTCATCTTCAGCGGCGACCACACGAACAGGAACTCGTAGGCCTTGTCGGCGACGAGCTGCGACAGGTCGAGGTTCTCGAGGTTCCAGATGCCGCGCTTGGTCTGCAGCTTGATGTGGCACTCGAACGGCTGCGGGTTCTCGCCGCCCGCATCCTTGCCCACCGCCTCCACCGCCCACTGGTCGGCGCCGGTGAGGATGATCTTGCGCTCGGCCAGGTACTCGCAGGCGGAGATGCCGAAGCCCGGCTCGCCGGCATTGAACTGGGCCACGCGCTTGGCCTTCTCGGCGGCGTCGAAGGTGTCCCAGTTCTTGGGATGCCAGATGTCGCCGTGGCCGGTGTGGAGGAACACGCAGTCGCCGGCGCCGATGGGGGCGATGCCCTGGCGCTTGACCATCTCCTCCACGTCCTTGGCGGTGACGATGCCCGGGTCGCTGGCGCTGTGCTCGCGCGGGATGGGCAGCGGGCCGCCGCGCAGGGCGACCGCGTCGAGCAGCACGCCGCGGCACACGAAGCCCTTCTCGGCGACGTGCTCCACCCCGAGCGGCCCGAGGCCGCTGGCGCTCACGCCTTTGTCGCCGAGAAAGCGGCCGTTGTAGAAGTACATGCCCTTGGAGGTCATCACGCCGATGTGGCCGGGGCCGTCGAACTGGGTGCCGATCTGGCCGAGCTCGGTGGACACGTACTCGTCGTTGTAGATCAGCTTCTGGGTGCCGAACGGGCCGCCCGTCGGCATGCCGGGGATCACCAGCTTCCAGCTGCGCGTGCCGAAGGCGGGAGCGTCGGAGGCGTAGACCTTGCCCAGGGTCGCCACCTTGCCCTGCTTGACCAGCCGCACCGCCTTGAGCACCAGCTCCGGCGTGGTGCGATTGACGGCGCCGGCCCTGTCGTCGGGTCCCCACTCCGAGGGCGCCCATTTCTCGGTGAGGGGCGCATCGTTGACGTTCTGCGCGGCGGCCGGGCCGCCTGCCGCTATCGCCAGACCCACAAGCGCAGCGAGCTGCACATACGATTTCATGGCGTTCCTCCTGGCTTCGCGTCGAGGCCGTCATTGAGACCGACATCTTGGCCCGAACTGTGTCGGCGCGCGAGCGTCTTGCCGGCCGGCGCCGTTGCGCCCGGCCGCGTTCGCAAGTAACAGAGAGCGGTCCTGGAGGCGGAGGCGGAAGCGCGCGATGGCCATCGATCCCGATAAGCTGCTCAACTGGAAGTTCCCCGAGATCGAGCACGCCTACACCGAGAAGGACACCATCCTCTACGCCCTGGGCCTCGGCTGCGGGGCCGACGGCCCCCATTCCGACGACCTCAAGTTCGTCTACGAGAACGGGCTGGTCGCGCTGCCCACCATGGCCGTGGTGCTGGCCTCGCCCGGCAACTGGCTCGGCAGCAAGGACTCCACCGTCGACTACACCAAGGTGCTGCACGGCGAGCAGTCGCTGACGCTGCACCGGCCGCTGCCCCCCGAGGGCACCGTGATCGGGCACACGCGCGTCACCGGCCTGCTCGACAAGGGCAAGGACAAGGGCGCCGTGCTCTATGCCGAGCGGCGGCTCCTGGACAAGGCCACCGGCGCCCCCATCGCCACCATGGTGTCGGCGGCGGTGCTGCGCGGCGACGGCGGCTTCGGTGGCAAGGCCGGCCCGCAGCCGGCACCCCACGCGCTGCCGGATGGCCCGCCCACCCGCCACCTCGACCTCAAGACCTACCCCAACTCGGCGCTCATCTACCGCCTCTCCGGCGACCGCAATCCGCTGCACGCCGACCCTAAGGTGGCCGCCGCCGGCGGGTTCAAGACGCCGATCCTGCACGGGCTGTGCACCTACGGCGTGGCCGGGCGGGCCATCATCAAGGCCTGTTGCGGCGGCGACCCGGCCCGGCTCAAGAGCCTGCAGGTGCGCTTCTCGGCCCCCGTGCTTCCGGGCGAGACCATTCGCACCGAGATGTGGCCCTCGGCCGGCGAGGTTTCCTTCCGCGCCCGCGCGGTGGAGCGCGACGTGGTGGTGCTCAACAACGGGCTCGCGCGCATCGGCTGAGCCCCGCCCCCGTCAGGTGCGGGCCGGCGCCGGCCGCCGCGCCGCCTCGGCCGGCAGCGGCGGCGGGTTGGGCGCGGCGCGGGCCTCGGCGATGAGGCGGTTGGAGGCCTCCTCGATGCGCTCCTCGATCAGGCGGCGCGCTTCCGCCCGCGGCAGCCCCGGCGGAACGGGGTCGAGCACCTCGATGACGATGGTGCCGGGGTAGCGCATGATGCTGCGGCGGGGCCAGAACAGCCCCGAGTTGAGCGCCAGCGGGTAGCAGGGCAGGCCGAGGCCCTCGTAGAGGGCGATGAACCCCGGCTTGTAGTCGGGTGGGGCGCCCGGCTGCCGGCGCGTGCCCTCGGGGAAGATGACGATCTGGCGGCCCTGTCCGGCGCGGTGGCGCGCGTCGCGGATCAGGCTCTTGAGGGCGGCCGGCCCGCGCTCGCGCTTGACGAAGATGTGCTGGAACTTGTGGGAGAACCAGCCGTAGAGCGGGATCCAGCCGAGCTCGGCCTTCATCACCATGGCCGGGTCGCGGAACACGGGAATGAGGGCGAAGGTGTCGAGTGCGGACTGGTGCTTGGCGGCGACGAGGCAGGCGCCTTGCGGCAGCTTGTCCTTGCCGCGGACCTCGAGCCGGGTGCCGCAGATCACCTTGAGCCACCACAGGCTGGCGAGCCCGTGCAGGCGCAGGCCTTCCATGGCCCAGCTGCGCGGGGCCAGCAGCAGCCAGCTGCCCAGCACCAGGAACGCGGCCGTGTTGACGTAGAACACCACCAGGAAGACGAGCGAGCGCAGCATCATCGCCGGGCCCCTAGAGGCTCGAGGCACGCAGCCTCGCGCTGTCCGCCAGGGCGCTGCCGTCCCACGAGCGCAGCATGCGCGCCACGCCGAAGCGGGCCGCGGAGGGCAGGAACTTGACGTACTCGAAGAACAGGAGGCGCGCGGTTGCGGCGTGCATCCACCACTGCTCCGTGCGGAAGTTGCGCGATACCACGGGGTAGGGGACGAGCAGGGCCTCGGGCATGGCGCGCGACAGCTCCACCAGGCTGCGCGGCATGTGGTAGCGCGAGGTGACGATGATGAGCTTGGAGAAGCGGTTGGCGGAGGCCCAGGCGCGCGTCTCCTCGGCATTGCCGATCGTGTCGTGGGCGGAATAGCCGATGTCGACGCAGCAGTTGAACAGCGTCTTGTCGATGCCGCTGTTGCGGTAGAGGTCGCCGCGGGTGGCCACCGGGTTGGCGCCGGAGATCAGCAGGCGGCGGCCGCGCCCCTCCGCCAGCAGCTTGGCCGCCTCGCTCAGGCGATGCATGCCTCCGGTCAGCACGACGATGCCGTCGCCGGCCTCACCCACGGGCGGCGCATAGCGGCTGACGGAGCTGGCAAACACCACAAATCCGCCCAGGAACGCGAACAGCAGGGCACCCGCGGCGCCGGCGAGAACTCTCCCTGGTCGTGCCACGTCTTCCTCTCCCAGCGGCCATTCCCCGGCGTTGGGCACCCCCCGACGGCGATGTTAGCCGATTTGGCGCCGATTGTGACTCGCTGCGCATCGCCGAGGAAGCAGATTTTCCCCGCCGCGCATCAATGCTGGCTGTTTAAGATTCGGTAAACGCCGAGGCGGGAGGTGAGCATGCACAGCGAGGCGATGACGAGCACCACGATGCCGAGCAGCACGTAGCCCATGGCGTCGAGCGTGGAGATGCCGATCAGGCGGCGGATCTCGGCGATGGTCACGGCGCCGCCCCCCAGGATCTCCATGACCGTGGGCATGGCCACGAACACCAGCATCGCCCACACCGCGCCGACGATGCCGGCCCGCACGCCCAGGCGCAGGAAATGGCGCTCGAACTCGCGGGCGATGAAGCGGTCGGTGGCGCCCACGAAGTGCAGCACCTCGACGATCTCGCGGTTGGAGGCCATGGCGCTCTTGGTGGCCGAGACGATGATGGCGGTGGTGGCCGCCCCAACCAAAAGCAGGATGGCGAGCCCGCCCAGGGCGAAGGAGCGCGTGATGGTGCGGATCTGCTGCTGCCAGCGGCGGTGGTCGTCGAGCGTGACGCCCTTGAACTGGCGGCTGAGCTCGCCGCGCAGGGCCTCCAGGTCCGGCGGCTCGCGCCGGTCGAGCTCCACGGCGATGAGGCGCGGCACCGGCAGCGCTGCCACCGCGTCGGTCTGGCCGAGCCACGGCTCGAGCAGCTGGGTGGCGTCGCCGATGGTGAGCGCGCGCGCCGTGACGATGCCCTGCTGACGCGACAGGAAGCCGGTGACGTCCCCCACCACCTTGTCGATGTCGCTGCGGTCGCGTGCCTCGATCTGCACCGTCACCTCGCTGGCGATGTCGCGCAGCCAGGCGGAGGCGGCCTGGTTCATCATGTAGACCGCGCCGGCCGTCAGGCAGGCGAGGAAGCACATGATGGTGATGACCAGGGTGAGCGACCGGCCGGTGACCGATCCGGCCGGAACGATGGGGCCCACCGCCTGGCTCGGGTCGTGGCGCCGCGAGCGGGAGGAGGGCTCGGGCCGGTCGGCCTCCAGCCTCGGCACGGGCCGGGCCGACGTGCTCGCCTGCGTGGTGCCGGTGGGCGGCACGTGGAAAGGGTCGTGCTCGAGCCGTGGGCGCACGGCCTGCCCGGTCGGCGGCCCGGTGGGCCTGTCATACGATCCGGACATGGCCGTCGTGGAGCTCCAGGCGGGGCGCCTTGGTCTGGCGCATCAATTGGTGGTCGTGCGTGGCGATGACCACGGACGTGCCGAGCCGGTTGAGCTCGATGAACAGGCGCAAGAGGCGGCGCGCCATCTGCGGGTCGACGTTGCCGGTGGGCTCGTCGGCGAGCAGCAGCTCCGGCTTGTTGATGACGGCGCGGGCGATCGCCGCGCGCTGCTTCTCGCCGCCGGAGAGCACGTTGGGGTAGGAGTACATGCGGTCGCCGAGCCCGACCCACTGCAAGAGGTCCGTCACGTCCTCCTTGTAGTCCGAGATGCGCTTGCCCGTCACCCGCAGCGGCATGGCGACGTTCTCCCAGGTGGTCAGGTGGTCGAGGAGGCGGAAGTCCTGGAAGACGATGCCGATGCGCCGGCGCAGCTGGGCGCGCTTGGCGGGGGTCACGCGCGTGATGTCCTGCCCCAGCACGTGGATCTGCCCGCGCGTGGCCTGCATGGACATGAACAGCAGGCGCAGCAGGGAGGTCTTGCCGGAGCCGGACGGGCCGGTGAGAAAGTGGAACGAGCCGGGCCGCAGGTGGAAGGTCACGTCGCGCAGCACCTCGTGCCCGTTGCCGTACCTCAAGGCGATGCCGTTCAACCTGATCACTCTCTTTCCGGGCCTCCGGACCGAGTGCACACCCACGGGTTATGCGTAAGCTGGATGAAAGGATCAATCGTTCAGGATTGTGGCGGACTGATGTAATGGCCGTGGCGGACCGGCGCTCGGCGGCCGCCCCGGAATTGATGGACAACGTGCGGCCGAGGCGTCAAATGCTGCCCCCATGGCACCCACGCTATCCACATCCGACCTGGTCGAGGTGATCTTCCCGGCCGCGGCGATTGCCGAGCGCATCGAGGACATGGCGCGCCGCATTGCCGCCGCCGGCCTCGACGACCTGCTGGTGGTGGCGGTGCTCAAGGGCAGCTTCGTGTTCGCGGCCGACCTGCTGCGGGCGCTCCACCGCGTCGGGCTCTCGCCGCAGGTCGACTTCATCTCGCTCGCGAGCTACCGCAACGCCACCACCTCCTCGGGCCGGGTCGAGATCACGCGCGACATCGAGGCGGACGTGTCCGGCCGCAACGTGCTGATCGTCGACGACATCCTGGAATCGGGGCGCACGCTGGCCTACGCCAAGGACCTGGTGGCCGCCCGCGGCGCCGGCCGCGTGCTCACCTGCGTGCTGCTCGACAAGCCGGTGCCGCGCGCGGCCGCCATTACCGCCGATTTCCGGGCATTCGAGTGTCCGCTGGTGTTTGTGGTAGGCTACGGCATGGACCTGGCCGGCCGCATGCGGGAGCTGCCGTTCGTGGGTCGGCTGGTGCGGGAGCCGTGAGGGGCGCCCGCCGGTCGCGGCGGGCTCGCCTGGCGCGAGGCCGCGAAGGGAGGGCAACATGGCACGCATCCTTCTGGCCGAGGACGACGCGGCAACCCGCGACCTGGTGCAGCGCGCGCTCGCCATGGACGGCCACGCCGTGATCGTCACCCAGGACGGCGCGGAGGCGCTCGACCGGCTGCAGGTCCCGCCCGCGTTCGATCTCCTCATCACCGACGTTCAGATGCCGGGGCTCGACGGGGTGGCGCTGGTGGAGAAGGGCCTGGCGGCGAGCCCCCGGCTGCGGGTGGTGCTGATGTCGGGCTTCGCCGACGAGCTCGGCCGCGCCGAGCATCTCAAGGGGCGCATCTCGCGCATCATCTCCAAGCCGTTCACCCTGGAGCAGATCCGCTCCGCGGTTAAGGCGGCGCTGGCCTGACCCGGCCGGCCGGACGACGGCATCACCGCGGGCAGCAGGTCCCGCGCCCGGGCGGCAGGCCCCTCACAGGCCCCGCACTCGAGGCTCCGTGCGCTTGCCACAGGTCCCAATATCACCCAAATTCCCGGGCAGTTAGCTCGACTCGAGGGTGCGGAAGCCCCGCCCTGCGGCAGGGGGGACGCGAGGCTCATGGCGATCACGATCGATGCGCGCGAGCTGGGCGCGCGGGCCGGCCCGCGCGTCGGCGGCACGGCCACCGGCGCCGAGCGCCAGCGCGCCTTCCGGCAGGCGCACCGCCACTCCCTCCTCGTCAGGGCGCTGCGCGTGGCCCTGCCGGTGGGCGTGGCAGGGCTCGTCGGCTTCTATGTCCTCACCCTCGGGGTCAGCTGGAGGCTGGGCTCGGGCCATCTCAACGTCGGCGAGGTGGTGCTGACGCCCGACGACATGACCATGAAGGGGCCGAGCTACTTCGGCGTCACCAAGGACGGCGGCCGCTACGAGGTGCGCGCCAAGCGCGCGGTGGTCACCTTCAGCAAGGATGCGCCGGTCAAGCTCATCGACATCGACGGCGATCTCGTGCAGGCCAACGGCGTGGTCACCACGCTCAAGGCTAAGCACGGCACGCTCGACAACGCCAAGAGCCAGCTCGAGCTCTACGACGGCATCGAGATTTCCGCCACCAACGGGCTCAAGGCGCGGCTGTCGCGCGCCACCATCTACTCCAAGGAGCACCGCGTGGTGTCCAGGCACCCGGTCGACGTGGAGATGCCGACCGGCAGAGTGCGCGGCAACGGCATGGTGATGCGCACCAACACGCGCGAGACCACCGTGGTGGGCAACGTGAAGGCGCACCTGGTCGCCGCCTCGCAGCCGGGCCAGCAGGAGCAGGCCGCGGTGCTGGGCCGCGACGCGCGCCAGCCCGTGGACGTCGACGCCGACCAGCTCTACGTCAACGATGCGGCGCGGACCGCGCAGTTCACGGGCAACGTGGTGGCCGTGCAGGGCGACTCGACGCTGCGGGCGCCGGAGCTGCACGTCAGCTACGAGGGGCGGACGGCCGACCAGCTCACTGCCGCGCCCCAGCAGGGCGCGGAGGCCGCGCGCCTGTCGCGCCTCGTCGCCAGAAACGGCGCAGAGGTGGCCATCGGCACCGACAGGCGGGTCACCAGCACGCAGGTGGAGTTCGACGCCAAGGCCGACACGGCGCTGTTCACGGGCGACGTGGTGGTCACCCAGCAGAGCAACGTGCTGCGCGGTCGGCGCCTGCTCGTCGACCGCAAGAGCGGGCGCAGCCGGCTCGATGCGCCGCCCGACGGGCGCCAGCCGGTGGGGCGCATCGCCGCCACCTTCCATCAGGGCGAGGCCGCCGCCGGCGCGCAGCCCAGGCCCAGGGCGGCCAAGGCCGGCGACACGGCGGCCGCAGCGGTCCAGAGCAGCGTGCTCGGCACCTTCCGCACCGATCCCAGCGCGCCGATCGAGATCGAGGCCGACACCCTCGATGTCAACGACCACAGCAAGGAGGCGGTGTTCCGCGGCAACGTCAAGTCGCAGCAGGGCGACTTCATCGTGCGCACGGTGGAGATGGTGGCCCACTACACCGGCCAGGCCGGGCCCGGCCTCGCCCGTGCCGGCGAGGAGGGGGCGGCCGGCAGGCCCTCGCAGCTCACCCGCGTGGAGGCCAGGCAGAAGGTCCTCATCACCTCCAAGGACGGGCAGAGCGCCACCGGCGACTGGGCCGACTTCGACGTCAAGGCCAACACCGTGCTGATGGGCAATCGCGTGGTGGTCTCCCGCGGCAAGGACGTGGCCGAGGGGCCGCGGCTCAAGATCGATCTCAACACCGGCATGTACCGCTTCGAGCTCGAGCAGGATGCGGTTGCCGGCACCGCGCCCGCGGTCAGCGCCACGCCGGCCCTCGGCGCCCCCGCCCCCGCCTCCGCGGCCAATCCGGCCGGGCGTGCCTGCCCGCCCGGCAAGCAGTGCCTCCTGTTCTATCCCAAGGAGGCCCAGGAGAAGGCCAAGGAGGCCGTCAAGAAGCTGCAGCCGGGCAAGGACGACGGGAGCTGGCCGGCGCGCAGCAGCGCCAGCCCGCCGCAAAGGGGCAACTGAGGCCATGCGGCTCCTTCCCATCCGCCTGGGGATGCGGCAGGCCAAGCGCCGCGGCCCCGCGCGCGAGCGGCGCGGCGGCAACGGCCAGGCGGCGGCCGGGGAGGCGGAGCGGAGCGCGGCCGGCGGGCCGGGCTGGCTCACCGTCGTCAACGTGCAGAAGAGCTATCGCGGGCGCATGGTGGTGAAGGGCGTGAGCCTGGCCACCAGCCGCGGCGAGGCGGTGGGCCTGCTCGGACCCAACGGCGCCGGCAAGACCACCGTGTTCTACATGATCACCGGGCTGGTGCCGGCCGACGCCGGCCAGGTCACGCTCGACGGCCGCGACGTGACCGCCCTGCCCATGTACCGGCGCGCGCGGCTCGGCATCGGCTACCTGCCACAGGAGGCCTCCATCTTCCGTGGCCTCACGGTCGAGCAGAACATCATGGCGGTGCTGGAGCTGGTGGAGCCCGACAGGAAGCGGCGCCGGGAGCAGCTCGACAGCCTGCTCGAGGAGTTCAACATCACGCGCCTGCGCAAGTCGCCGTCGCTGGCGCTGTCGGGCGGCGAGCGCCGGCGCTGCGAGATCGCGCGCGCGCTCGCCACGCGGCCCTCGTTCATGCTGCTCGACGAGCCGTTCGCCGGCATCGATCCGCTGGCCGTCGGCGACATCCAGCAGCTCGTGCGCCAGCTCACCGCGCGCGGCATCGGCGTGCTCATCACCGACCACAACGTGCGCGAGACGCTGAGCCTCGTCGACCGCGCCTACATCATCTACGACGGCCAGGTGCTGACCCACGGTAACCCACAAGAAATCATAGCTAATGAAGACGTGCGAAGGGTTTACCTGGGGGACATGTTCAATTAATGCGGCGTCTCTATACCTTGACCCCGTGACACGTCCTGGCGACGATTGGGGCCGCGATGGCGCTGGTGCCGAAATTGGAGTTGAGGCAGGGCCAGCAGCTGGTGATGACCCCCCAGCTGCAGCAGGCCATCCGCCTGCTCCAGCTCTCCAACGTCGAGCTCACCTCCTTCGTCGAGGCGGAGGTGGAGCGCAATCCCCTGCTCGAGCGCGAGGAGGCGAGCCCGGAGTTGCCGCCGCCGGATCACGCCGCCACGCAGCGCGGTGACGACGAGGGCGACGGCGAGTGGGTGGCGGGCGAGGATGCCGCCCCGCTCAACGGCGCCCCCCACGGCGAGGCCGACGCGAGCCCAGCGCGCGGCGCCGACGATGCCGAGCCCGATATCGGCGGCTGGGCATCGCTGCGCCAGCGCACGAGCAACAGCTACGGCGGCGAGGACATCAATCTGGAGGACTTCGTGGCGGCCGGGCGCTCGCTCGCCGACCACCTGACCGAGCAGCTGCACGTGGCCATCGCCGACCCCGCCGAGCGGCTGATCGGCGCCCACCTCGTCCACGCGGTCGACGAGGCGGGCTATCTGCGCGTCGACCTCGGCGAGCTTTCCGCCAGGCTCGGCGCGCCGCCCGGCCTGGTCGAGAAGGTGCTCGCCAGGCTTCAGACCTTCGATCCGCCGGGCGTGTTCGCGCGCGACCTCGCCGAGTGCCTGGCGCTGCAGCTCAAGGACCAGAACCGCTACGACCCGCAGATCGCGCGGCTGCTCGACAACCTGGAGCTGCTCGGCAGCCACAACCTGGCCGGCCTCAAGCGCGCCGTCGGCGTGGACGCCCAGGAGCTGGCCGAGATGATCGCCGAGATCAAGCGGCTCAACCCCAAGCCCGGCCTGCAGTTCGGCAGCGTGCAGATCCAGCCGGTGCTGCCCGACGTTCTGGTGCGGCCGGCGCGCGACGGCAGCTGGGTGGTGGAGCTCAACGCCGACACGCTGCCGCGCGTGCTGGTCAACCGCAGCTACTATGCGACGGTGAGCCGGACGGCGAGCTCGGAGAAGGACCGCAGCTACCTGCTCGACTGCCTGCAGAGCGCCAACTGGCTGGTCAAGAGCCTCGACCAGCGCGCGCGCACCATCCTGCGCGTGGCCGAGGAGATCGTGCGCCAGCAGGACGGCTTCCTGACCTACGGCATCGCCCACCTCAAGCCGCTCAACCTCAAGACGGTGGCCGACGCCATCTCCATGCACGAGTCGACGGTGAGCCGCGTCACCTCAAACAAGTACATGGCCACCCCGCGCGGTCTCTTCGAGCTCAAGTACTTCTTCACCTCGGCGATCGCCTCCGCCGACGGCGAGGAGGCGCACTCCTCGGAGGCGGTGCGCCACCGCATCCGCCAGCTGGTCGAGGCGGAGAGCGCGAGCGCCATCCTGTCCGACGACAAGATCGTCGAGCACCTCAAGCGTGACGGTATCGACATCGCCCGGCGCACGGTGGCCAAGTACAGGGAGGCGCTGCGCATTCCCTCCTCCGTGCAACGCCGGCGCGAGAAGCAGATGGCGGCGAGGCTGGGCTCGCGCATGTGACGGAGGGATTGCCGCCGCCCCGGTGCGGCCCTATTTGACACCCACAGCCGGCTAATCTACGGTCCGCGCCGCGCTGATACCACTCGGGTCGAACTCGGACCCGGCGACCCGGATCCGAGCCCGGTCCGGAGGTCCAGCCGGCAGGCGGACGAGCAGGGAGCGAGCGGATCAGGCGCGTTCTTGCACGGAGAGTATCGGGTCAGGACAGCTCAGGGGCGCGGCAGACGCCCCACCGAACAGCAGTCGTCTACGAAGCCATGGGGGAAATCCAGCGAGAGAGGCGGCGCTGAGGCGCCCGCCCGAGCCGACACCGGCCGCCGACGCAACGTCCGGCGCGACACCGGCCCGTGTCGGCATGAGTTGTGCAGTTCGTGGGTAAAGGCGGGCTCGAGGCTCGAGCGCCGGTCCGGGATGCGAGAGACGATCATGGATCTTGGCGATCTCATAGCGCCGGAGGCGGTGGTCCCTTCGCTGAAGGTCAAGACCAGGAAGCAGGCGCTCCAGGAGCTGGCACAGCGGGCCGGCGCGCTCACCGGGCTCGACGGGCGCAGCATCTACGAGGCCCTGCTCCAGCGCGAGCGGCTGGGCTCCACGGGCGTCGGCAGCGGCATCGCCATCCCCCACGGGCGGCTGCCGGGCCTAGCCAAGATTGTGAGCGTGTTCGCCCGCCTCGAGGAGCCGATCGAGTTCGACGCGCCGGACGGCGACAAGGTCGACCTCATCTTCCTTCTGCTCGCTCCCGAGCACGCCGGCGCCGATCATCTCAAGGCGCTCGCGCGCATCTCGCGGCTGCTGCGGGAGCCGTCCACGCTGGCCAAGCTGCGCGCCTCCAGGGACCGCGCCGCGCTCTACTCGGTCCTGACCGAGCCGGCCGTGCACGCCGCCTGAGCGGCAGCCCTCATGCCGCCTTGGTCTCGGGCCGCGCCGGCACCATCAGCACGGCCTCGCCCTCCAGCACCGCCTTGCCCTCCACCGTGCACACGCTCTCGAAGCGGGCGCGCCGCTTGGGCGGATAGAGCTCCATGACGCGCACCTTGGCCACCACGCGGTCGCCGACCTTGACCGGAGCGCGGAAGTTGAGGGTCTGGGACACGTAGATGGCGCCGGGGCCCGGCAGCTCCATGCCGAACACGGCAGAGATGTAGCCGGCCGTGAGCATGCCGTGCGCGATCGGCTCCTTGAACACTGTCTTGGCGGCGTAGGCAGCGTCGAGATGAACCGGGTTCTTGTCGCCCGTCACCTCCGCGAAGGTGACGATGTCGGCCTCGGTTACGGTCTTGGCGAAGCTCGCCTCCATGCCGATCTCGAGGTCCTCGAAGAAGTAAACCTGCCGTTTGATGACGTTCATTTCCTGACCTGCCTTGTTCCCCCCGATGCCGCGGCGCAAAACTAGACGTCTAGAGTTTGCGCCGCAACAAGCCCCTCCCCTCACCATGAAGAACGCTGTGCGTCCCGAAAAAGATCGTTGCGGACTGCGGATTTGGCGCCACAGCGGGGCGGCCCCCTCCGGCCACAGGGCGGCTGTTGCCGGGCCGCCGCCCCCGGCCGGGAAATGTTGCGCTGCGGTCCTCTTGGCCACCTGCGGCACAGTGGTTGCATGGCCTTGCGGGGCTGCGGTATAAGCCCGGCTTTCCAGGCGCATCGCCTGCCTGCGCAGGCCCGCGCTTCAGCCTGCAAGTTCGCTGCCGGGTTGCGCCTGACGCCGGCGCCCCGCGCAGGCACGCTTAACGGCCCGCCCGGGCGCACCGGGGCGGGCTCCGGAAAGGGCCCCATGAGCGATCGCAAACTGCTGATGCCGAAGGCCACGGCCGTGTGGCTGGTCGAGAATACCTCCCTGTCGTTCGAGCAGATCGCCGAGCTGTGCAACCTGCACGTCCTCGAGGTCAAAGGCATCGCCGACGGCGATGTGGCGCAGGGCATCAAGGGCATGGACCCGATCTCCTCGGGCCAGCTCACGCGCGAGGAGATCGCCAAGGGCGAGGCCGACCACAGCTACCGGCTGAAGCTGGCCGCCGCCAAGGTCGATATCCCCGACGTCAAGACCAAGAAGGGGCCGCGCTACACGCCCGTGTCACGCCGCCAGGACCGCCCCAACGCCGTGCTCTGGCTGCTGCGCAACCATCCCGAGCTGAAGGACAGCCAGATCATGCGCCTGGTCGGCACCACCAAGCCGACCATCGCGGCCATCCGCGAGCGCACGCACTGGAACTCGCAGAACCTGCAGCCGCAGGACCCGGTGACGCTGGGGCTGTGCTCGCAGATCGACCTCGACAACGAGGTCAGGAAGGCGGCGCGCCGGCTCGAGCGCGAGCGCAAGGAGCTGGGACGGCACCCGGAGCGGGCCGGCACGCTGCTGCCAGCCTCCCAGACCATCCCCGGCCTTGGCCCGCAGCCGGACGTGGAGATCGTGCCGCCGAAGCGGCGCGAGGAGGTGCGCGAGGAGACCGAGGCCGAGGAGGAAGCGCGCGTGTTCGCCAAGCTCCGCGAGCTCGGCGGCAGCAAGGAAGACGACGAGCAGCCGACGTAACCGCTGGGACGCTGTCGGGCCGCCCCTTGCGATCAGGCCGGGGCAGCGCCGGGCCCGATCAGTTGGGGCTGTCGCCGCCGGGGAACGGCCATGCCGATCTCGGCACGCTCCACCACAGCCGGCGCCCCTCGCCTGCGGCCGGCGCCGTCTCGCCCTCCCGCGGCCCGCCCAGCGCGCTGAGCCCCGTGGGCCGGTGCGGTGCGCCAGCCTCCGGCCGTGCGGCCTCGCCCGTCGGCGGTGCCGCCGGCGCGGACTGCACGGGCCATGAGGAGACGGCCGAGAGCTCGGGCGCCGTCCCGCGGGCCGCCGCCACCTCCGTCCGGAACGGCTCGAGCACCAGGACCGGCGGCGTGCCGGCGCGCGGCTCCTGCATGGCCGCGGTCGCGGAGACGAGGCGCACGTGCGCCGTGGTGCTGGCCAGCGCGCTGCCGGAGGAGGTCACCTCGACCGTGACCGCGAAAGTCTCGGGCGTGCCGCTGCCCACAAGGAAATGCAGGCCCTCGAGCTCGGCTAGTCCCAGCGACCAGCTCTGCGCGTCGAGGCGCTGGCCGGCCGTCAGCGCAACCGCCTCGGGCAGGTGGCGCAGCACCACGCGCGCGCCGTCCACGGCCTCGGCACCGGTCACGCGCAGCGGAAACGGCGCCCTGCCGTCCTCGCTGCGCGGGACGCTGAGCTCGAGCGTGCGGTAGAGCACGGTGCGTCCGGCGGCGTCGGCCGCCGGCAGCACGGCATCCTCGATTTGGCGCTCGCTCCGCCCGGCCTCCGGGTTGACGAGAAGCAGTGCCAGCAGGGCCGCGCCGCCAAGCGCGGTGCCGCTGGCCACCCCAAGCCCGAAGCTCGTGCTCATGCGGCGCAATCGGGTTCGCAGGGGCGGCTTCGCCGGCCGGGGTCGGCGCTTGTGGCTGGATACGGGAAACAGGCCGGCTTCAAGAAGGGCGAGCCTCTGCATGAGGCTCCGCGGCAACCCGTGACCGGCACCCGATGCGCGCTGCATCGTTCGCCTCCCGTTACGCACGACACCCCCGCACCTTGGCTTGTTCGCCCGCGCCGGCCGGTGCTGGTTTCCGCCGCGTTGTCCGCAGCTTGTTGGCACGGTCTCGGGCCGGCAGAGGGGATGGCCCCGCTGCATGTTCCATGAGTTAACATTTTCTGCTTGAAAGTGGCAATACGGCAATAGGAGCGGGCGGCCCGCTCCGTCCCGGGTTCCAGCGGCCTTCCAGGAGCTTTTGCCATGCCCCCGAGTCCCTACATGCAGAACCTCGACCGGTGCGAGGCCAACCACCAGCCGCTCACCCCGCTGTCGTTCCTGGAGCGCGCCGCCGCCGTCTTCCCGCGCCACACGGCGGTGATCCACGGCGCCCTGCGCCTCACCTATGCCGACTTCTATGCGCGCGCCCGCCGGCTTGCCTCCGCCCTCGCTGCGCGCTCCATCGGCGTCGGCGACACCGTGTCGGTGATGCTGCTCAACACGCCGCCCATGCTCGAGGCCCACTACGGCGTGCCGATGACGGGCGCGGTGCTGCACTCCATCAACACCCGGCTCGATGCCGCGGCCATCGCCTTCCAGCTCGACCATGCCAACTCCAGGGTGGTCATCTGCGACCGCGAGCTGGCGCCGGTCATGCGCGAGGCCCTGGCGCTGGCCAAGGTACGCCCGCTCGTCGTCGACTATGACGACCGTCAGTTCCCGCAGGCGCGCGCGGCCCTCTCGGATCTCGACTACGAGGCGCTGCTCGCCTCGGGCGATCCCGCCTTCCGCTGGCGCCGGCCGCAGGACGAGTGGGAGGCGATCTCGCTCAACTACACCTCCGGCACCACGGGCAACCCCAAGGGCGTGGTCTACCATCACCGCGGCGCCCATCTCATGTGCTACGCCAACGCCGTCGCCGTCGGGCTCGGCCGGCATCCCGTCTATCTGTGGACGCTGCCGATGTTCCACTGCAACGGCTGGTGCTTCCCCTGGGCGCTGTCGCTGGTCGCCGGCACGCACGTGTGCCTGCGCGCGGTGCGGGCGGGGCCGGTCTACGCCGCCATCGCCGAGCACAAGGTCACGCACCTGTGCGGCGCCCCGATCGTCATGGGCACGCTGCTCGCGGCGAGCGCGCAGGAGCGGCGCGCCCTGCCCCACCGGGTCCAGTTCGTCACCGCCGCGGCCCCGCCGCCCGAAGCCGTGCTCGCGGCCATGGCCTCGGCCGGCTTCAACGTGGTGCACGTCTACGGCCTGACCGAGGTCTACGGGCCCGCGGTGGTCAACGAGTGGCACGGCGAGTGGGACGCGCTGCCGCTCGCCGAGCAGGCGGCGCTGAAGGCGCGCCAGGGCGTGCGCTACCCCGCGCTCGAGGACCTCACCGTCATGGACCCCGCCACCATGACGCGCGTGTCCGCCGACGGCACGACCCTGGGCGAGGTCATGTTCCGCGGCAACATCGTCATGAAGGGCTACCTCGCCAATCCCAAGGCCACGGAGGAGGCGTTCGCCGGCGGCTGGTTCCATTCCGGCGACCTCGGCGTGCTGCACCCCGACGGCTACATCCAGCTCAAGGACCGCTCCAAGGACATCATCATCTCCGGCGGCGAGAACATCTCCTCGATCGAGGTGGAGGACACCCTTTACCGGCATCCGGCGGTGGCGGCCTGTGCGGTGGTGGCAAGGCCCGACCCGAAGTGGGGAGAGACGCCGGTGGCCTTCATCGAGCCCAAGCCCGGCGTGCCGGTGCCCGCCGCCGCCGAGGTCATCGCCTGGTGCCGCGAGCGCCTCGCCCACTTCAAGTGCCCGACCCACGTGGTGTTCGCCGAGGTGCCCAAGACCAGCACCGGCAAGATTCAGAAGTTCCTGCTGCGCGAGCGGGCGAAGGCGCTCTGAGCCGGCGGCGGGCGGGGCGTCCTCGCGCCAGCCGCCCGGGGCTATCCGCGCACCACCCGGTTGCGCAGCACGCCGATCCGCTCGATTTCGAGCTCCACCACGTCGCCGTCCTGCAGCTGGCGTCCGAGCTCCAGGCCGCAGCCCGTGCCCACCGTGCCCGAGCCGATCACCTCGCCGGCGTGGAGCGTCTCGGAGGCGGAGATGTGGGCCAGGATCGCCGGCCACTTGTGGTGCATCTGGCTGGAGCTGCCGCCGCCCCAGCGCTCGCCGTTGACGCGCGCCTCCATGGCGAGGTCGTGGGGATCGCCGATCTCGTCGAGGGTGACGATCCACGGGCCCAGCACGTTGCCGGTGTCGAAGTCCTTGCCCTTGGCGGGGCCGAGCTGGGCCGTCATCTCCAGGGCCTGCGCGTCGCGGGCCGAGAAGTCGTTGAAGATGGTGAAGCCGAAGATGTGCTCCATCGCCTTGTCCGGGGCGATGTCCTTGCCGGTCCTGCCGAGGATGCAGGCGAGCTCCAGCTCGTAGTCCATGTAGCTCGAGTACCTCGGCCACACCACGTCGGCCTCGTGGCCGACGAAGCTGAAGCGGTTGGCCTTGTAGTAGATCGGCTGCTTGTACCAGATCTCCGGGAACTGCCGCTTGATGCCGGTGCGCTTCTCGGTCTGGGCGATGGCGTTGCGCAGGTGCAGCTCGAAGGTGAGGCAGTCGCGCACCTGCCGCGGCACCGGGATGGGCGCCAGCAGCCGCACGGAGGCGATGGGCGCGGCGGCCGCCGCCGGCCATCGCCCGGCGAGCCTGCGCGCCGCCTCGAGCCCCGCTTCCCCGGCGTCGATGAGGTCGAGCATGCTGGCGAGCATCGGGGCCGGCGCGCCGCCGGACTCGAGCGCGTGGGCCGCGGCCAGGTCGAGGATCTCGCCGCGCCCGGTGTCGACGACGCCGATCGACTGCCGGCCGGCGCGGGAGAAGGTGGCGAGCTTCATGGGGCCTACTCCTCGAGGATGGCGACCGCCCGCGTCCAGCCGGCGGAGGCGGCTTTGATCTTGACGGGGAAGCAGGCGATCATAAAGCCGTCGGGCGGCAGCGCCTCGAGGTTGTGCAGCTTCTCGATGTGGCAGTAGCCGATCTCGCGGCCGGCCTTGTGGCCCTCCCAGATCAGCCCGGCGTTCCTGGTCTGGGCGTACTTCTTGGCCGTGTGGACGAAGGGCGCGTCCCACGACCAGGCGTCGGTGCCGGTGACCCGCACCCCGCGCGAGGTCAGATAGAGCGTCGCCTCGCGGCCCATGCCGCAGCCGGTGGGCACGTAGTCGGGCTCGCCGTAGCGCCTCCCCGCCGAGGTGTTGACCACCACGATCTCCAGCGGCTTCAGCGTATGGCCGATGCGCTTCAGCTCCGCCTCGACGTCGGCCGGCGTGGCGACGTAGCCGTCCGGGAAGTGGCGGAAGTCGAGCTTCACGCCCGGCTGGAAGCACCACTCGAGCGGCACCTCGTCGATGGTGATGGCGCGCTTGCCGCCGTCCATGGTGGAGGCGAAGTGCCACGGCGCGTCGAGGTGAGTGCCGTTGTGGGTGGAGATGTCGATGCGCTCCATGGCCCAGCCTTCCCCGTCCGGCAGGTCGGCGGGGGTGAGGCCAGGAAAGAAGGCGCACACGGCCGGCACGCTCTGCTTGTGGTCGACGTAGGTGATGCGGGGCTCGTGGCCGGGCGGGTCGGAGGCGATGTCGCTCTGCAGCGGCACGGAGATGTCGATGATGCGGCGGGTCACGGGCTTCCTCCGGCGGTCGGGGTGGTCGGGCCATGTTTGTCCGCAAAGCCCCGCCTTGTCGATAAGAGCGGCCGATGCGAGGAGGCGGGATCGCGCAAGTCGAGCCGACGAGGCCACGCGCCGCCGCCGGCAGCCTGCGCGATCTGCGTCTCGGGGGCGGGGGGAAAAGAGCGAGAATTGGAGCGGGCGATGGGATTTGAACCCACGACCCTCACGTTGGCAACGTGATGCTCTACCCCTGAGCTACACCCGCCTCCAACCGCGCCTTATGCAGCAAGACGGCGGCCGTTGCAAGGCGCCGGCTGGGGCCCGGCGGGGCTCCGCCGGCGCCCTCAGGATGCCGCCCGCGGGGGTGCCGCCCGTTGCCTTGTCTGCCGCCCCCCGCTAGGAGGTGTGGAGCCCCGTTCCCGCCCCGCCCCGCCCCGCCGTGCCAGCCACCCGCCAGGACCTGCTCGCCCGCCTCGACGCGCTCGGCATCGAGACCACCACCGTCGAGCACGAGGCCGTGTTCACGGTGGCGCAAAGCTCCAGGCTCGAGCGCGAGCTGCCCGGGGGACACACCAAGAACCTGTTCCTCAAGGACAAGCGGGGCCGGCTGTTCCTTGTCGTGGCGCTGGGCCACGCCCATATCGATCTCAAGAGCCTGCACAAGACCCTGGGCTCGGACCGTCTCAGCTTCGGCCGGCCGGAGCTGCTGATGGAGGTTCTGGGAGTCCCAGCCGGCTCCGTGACACCGTTCGCGCTCATCAACGACACGCAGCGGCGGGTGACGGTGATCCTCGATGCCGATATGATGCGGCACGAGCGGCTCAACTACCACCCGCTGGAGAACACGGCGACGACCAACATCGCCCGCGAGGACCTCGTTCGGTTCATCCGCTCCTGCGGCCACGAGCCCCGCATCCTGGCGGTGGCGACGACGACCTGACCGAGCGGGCGGAACAGCCTGGAGAGCAACATGGTTTTCGGCATCGGCAACCCGGGTGGCAAGCAGCAGGCGGCCGCCGGCGACATCGTCAAGGACGCCACCGCCGCCACCTTCGCCAAGGACGTGCTGGAAGCCTCGCGGCAGGTGCCGGTGCTGGTCGACTTCTGGGCGCCGTGGTGCGAGCCCTGCAAGCAGCTCACCCCCATCCTCGAGAAGGTGGTGCGCTCGCACGGCGGCAAGGTGCGGCTCGTCAAGATCAACATCGATTCGAACCAGACCATCGCCAACCAGCTGCGCATCCAGTCGATCCCCACGGTCTACGCCTTCCGCGACGGCCGCCCGCTCGACGGCTTCATGGGCGCGCAGCCGGAGCGCGCGGTCAGGGCGTTCGTGGACCGGCTGCTGGGCGAGGAGGCGGCGATGGACGCCGCCCAGGCCATCGAGGCGGCCGACCAGGCGCTCGAGGCGGGCGACCTCCAGGGCGCGGCGGAGGTCTACGCCGCCGTGCTGCAGCAGGATGCGCAGAACGTGTCGGCGCTGGCCGGCCTCGCTAGGTGCTACCTCAAGAGCGGCGACCTCGCCCGCGCCGAGCAGACGCTGGGCCTGGTGCCGCCCGACAAGCGCGAGAGCGGGCCGGTGGCCAGCGTGCGCGCCGCCCTCGACCTCGCCCGCATGGCGGGCAAGGCCGGCGACGCCGCCAAGCTCGAGGCCAAGGTGGCGGCCGATCCCTCCAACCATCAGGCGCGCATCGACTACGCGCTGGCGCTGGCTGCCGGCGGCAAGAAGGCGCAGGCGGTCGAGCAGCTCCTGGAGAGCATCCGCCGCGACCGCAAGTGGAACGACGAGGCGGCGCGCAAGCAGCTGGTCCAGCTGTTCGACGCCTGGGGCGCCAAGGACCCGGCCACCCTCGACGGCCGGCGCCGGCTGTCGTCCATCCTCTTCTCGTGAGATCGGAGGCAGGTTGCCGAGCGGCCGAAAGCGCTATCGAGGACCCGCGGACCTGCCGCAGAGCTTCCCCGTGTTCCCCCTGCGCGGCGCCATCCTGCTGCCGCGCGCGCAGCTGCCGCTCAACGTGTTCGAGCCGCGCTATCTGGAGATGGTGGAGGACGCCATCGGCGGCGCGCGCGTGCTCGCCATCGTGCAGCCGGCGACGGGAGACGGCGAATCGCCGCCCGGCAAGTCGGTGGAGCTGCGCCACATCGGCTGCGTCGGCCGCATCAGCGCCTACGAGGAGCTCCCCGACGGCCGCCTCCACATCTCGCTCGCAGGCATCGCCCGCTGCACACTGGGCTCCGAGATCGAGACGCCCAAGGCCTATCGCCTGTTCGCCGCGAGCTTCGAGCGCTTCATGGACGACTTCACCGGCAGCGGCGAGGTCGAGGTGGACCGCGAGCGCCTGCTGAGGGTGCTCGAGGCGTATCTCAAGACGCGCAGGCTGCAGGCCGACTGGGGCGCCCTCGCGCGCGCACCCACCGAGTGGCTGGTCAACTCGCTGGCAGTGGCGAGCCCCTACGGCCCGGAGGAGAAGCAGGCGCTGCTCGAGGCGTCCGACCTCAAGGCCAGGGCCGACATGCTGGTGGCGCTGGCCGAGATGGAGATGGCGGGCGGCGACGGGGGCGCGGGCACCACTTTGCAGTGACGGAGGCGACGCCATGGCCGAGGAGCCCGGATCTCCGCGCGAGGGGCACGAAGCCCCGCAGGCCGACCCCAAGGTGCTCGAGATGCTGGTCTGCCCGCGCACCAAGACCTCGCTTTACTACGACGCCGCGCGCCAGGAGCTGATCAGCCGCGCCGCCCGTCTCGCCTATCCCATCCGCGACGGCGTGCCGATCATGCTGGAGGAGGAGGCGCGCCAGGTGGACGAGGAGGAGCTGCGCGCCCTTGGCCGGCGGTGAGGCGGCGAGGGCGAAGGGAAATGGGAGGCCGCCAGACCGTCGGTGCGCGCTGGCGGTTGCCCGCGCGGCCGCAGGCGGATATGCCTGGGGGAGGCGCCGAGCGGCAGGGTGGCTGCCCGGCGACGAGCATGTTCGCAACCCGCGCACGGCCGTTGCGCCGACGCCGAATCATGGCAAGCGGAGGGGCGGTGAAGCCGAAATTCGGACACCCTCGACTGCTCATTTGACCGCGGCACGCCCGCGCGGGGGCTCCGGCCCGCGAGCGCGGCATGTCTGTGCCCGTGAACCGAGGCCGTTGTCGTGCCCGACGTGCGAGCCACAGCTGCCGGTGTCGTCGTCCGCGCCCGCCGGCTTGGCCTGTGGGCGGCGGTCGGCGCCGCTGCCCTTGCCGCCGCTGGCTGCTCGAGCGCCGTCGGCCTGCAGAAGGACGGCACCTACGTGCTCGACCGCAGCGAGCAGAGCATGGACTGCCAGCGCATCTCCAACAGCATCTGGGGCCGCGTGCAGGTTCTCAAGTCGCTGCCCGCCAAGGCCAGGGCCGAGCGCGACGCCGCCGCGCCCACTGCCGTGCTCGCCTGGGGCCGGCTGTTCGGCGGCTCGAGCCGCGGCCTGAAATCGCTGGAGGAATACGACCGCGAGCGCGCCCACGTGCGCGCGCTGCACCGCGCCATGCTGGACAAGGGCTGTCCCCCGATCGACATCGAGCGCGAGCTGGCCATCGCCGACGCGGCCATCGCCGAGTACCGCAAGTAGGCGCTGCGCCCCGCGCTGACGGCGCCCTCACCGCATGCGGTTGTCCTTGGGCTTGGCGCCTTCCTTGTCGGCGATGCCGCCCATGAGGAAGCGGACGAACAGCAGCACGACGAAGACCAGCAGCGCGAAGCCGAGAAACTCCAGCATGTTGCACTCCCTAGATCGGCGGCACCTGCGCTCCGGCGGCAATCGAGCCACGATCGGGGAAGGGCGTCAACGCCGGCGCCGGGGAGCAGCCGCGGGCGCGGGAGGCGAGGCCGGCCGGAGTGGTGCGGGCGGTCGGAGTCGAACCGACACTCCTGTGAGGGAACAGGTTTTTGAGACCTGCGCGTCTACCGGTTCCGCCACGCCCGCCCAAGCGCCTTGCGCGAGGGCGGCATCATAGCCGGGGCCCGGGGCCGGTCAACGCGAGGGCCGGCGAGCGCATGCAGCGCGCGATCCGTCGCCTGCTTGTAGCTCGTTTGCAGCTCGTGAAGTGTCGCATCCGAGCTTGCCTTCGATTGCAGCGCACGGGATTGGCCCCGGGCAGGGGCAGGCTGGCCGGGCCGGCCGGACTGCGGGTTGTAATCGCCGCCCGGGCACCCCATAATCGGGTCGGGAGGCTGGCGGCGGACGCGTCCCTCGCCAACCGGGTCAGGTCCGGAAGGAAGCAGCCCTAACGAGCCAGACGCGGGTCGTTGTCCAGCCTCCCGCTCGAGCCTAGACGAGGCCGCTCGCGGTCGATGCCGCCTGGGCAGGCATGGCAAAGAAGAAACCGCCGACCAAGCCAGTGGAGAGCGAGGCAGCAGGCGAGGCGGCGCGGCCGCCGGCCCCTGCCGACGCGCCCTATGTCGTGCTGGCGCGCAAGTACCGCCCCTCCACCTTTGCCGACCTCATCGGCCAGGACGCGATGGTGACGACGCTCAGGAACGCGTTCGCCACCGACCGCATCGCCCAGGGCTACATGCTGACCGGCGTGCGCGGGGTCGGCAAGACCACCACCGCGCGCATCCTCTCGCGCGCGCTCAACTACGAGGCGGAAGGGTTCGACAAGCCGACCTTCGACATGCCGGCCTTCGGCCGCCACTGCGCCGAGATCATGGAGGGCCGCCACCCGGACGTGCTGGAGATCGACGCCGCCTCCAACACCGGCGTCGACAACATCCGCGACATCATCGACAGCGCGCGCTACCGGCCGCTCGTGGCCCGCACCAAGGTGTACCTCATCGACGAGGTGCACATGCTCTCCAAGGGGGCCTTCAACGCGCTCCTCAAGACGCTCGAGGAGCCGCCCCCGCACGTCAAGTTCATCTTCGCCACCACCGAGGTGCGCAAGGTGCCGCTCACCGTGCTGTCGCGCTGCCAGCGCTTCGACCTGCGGCGCGTGGAGGTGCCGGCGCTGATCGCCCACTTCAAGCGGATCGTCGCCAACGAGGGCGCCCGGGCCGATGACGAGGCGCTGGCGCTCATCGCGCGCGCCGCCGAGGGCTCGGTGCGCGACGGCCTCTCCCTGCTCGACCAGGCGCTGGCGATGGGCGCCGGCGTGGTGGAGCTCGCGCGCGTGCGCGACATGCTGGGGCTCGCCGACCGCGGCCGCATCTTCGACCTGCTCGAGAAGCTGATGAGCGGCGCCGTCGCCGAGGCGCTGGAAGCGCTGGCATCGCTGCACCGCGACGGGGCGGCGCCCGCCCAGGTGCTCGCCGATCTCGCCGAGGCGGTGCACATCACCACCCGCGCCAAGACCCTGGGCGCGGCGGCGGCGGGCGAGGGCCTGCCCGGCGAGGAGCGCCGGCGCGCCGCCTCGCTCGCCGGGCGCCTGTCGGTGCCGATCCTGGCGCGCGCCTGGCAGATGCTGCTCAAGGGCCTCGAGGAGATGACGCAGGCGCCCGATCAGGCGGCGGCCGCCGAGATGGTGCTGATCCGCATCGCTTACACGGCCGACCTGCCGGCGCCGGCGGAGATCATCGACGCGCTGGGCGGCGCGCGCCCAGCCGCGGTCAAGCCGGGGCCCGAGCGGGCGCCCCCGGTCCCGGTCGGAGCCGCCGCCGGCACCGAAGCCGACGAGGCGGAGGAGGAGGAGGACGAGGCCGAGCCCACCGATGCCGCCGCGGGCGCGGGCCTGCCGGTGCTCGGCAGCTTCGCCGAGGTGGTGGCGCACGCCGGCGAGCGGCGCGAGGCCAAGCTCAAAGTGCACCTCGAGGAGCACGTGAGCCTGGTGCGCTTCGACCCGGCCGGCAGCATCGAGCTGCACCTGCTGCCGGGCGCGCCCAGGGAGCTCGCCAACGAGCTGCGCGAGAAGCTCAACGCCTGGACCGGCCGGCGCTGGATGGTGGCGCTGAGCCGGACGCCGGGCGAGCGGCCGCTGGGCGAGGTCGCGCGCGAGCGCAAGGCGGCCGAGATGCGGGCAGCTGCCGAGCACCCCGCCGTGGCGGCGGTGCTGCAGCAGTTCCCGGAGGCGCAGATCACCGATGTCAGGCCGCTGCCGGGCACTTCCGGCGACGACACCGGCACGGGCTGAGGACGGAGCTCCCCCATGGACCTAACGAAGATGCTGAAGCAGGCCCAGGAGATCCAGGGCCGCATGCAGAAGCTGCAGGAGGACCTGGTCCGCGTCGAGGTGGAGGGCCAGTCGGGCGGCGGGCTCGTCAAGGTCAGGCTCAACGGCAAGCTCGAGGCGCGCTCGGTCGAGATCGACCCCAGCCTGCTCAAGCCCGACGAGGCCGAGATGCTCGAGGATCTGATCGTGGCGGCCTTCCAGGACGCCAAGGGCAAGGCCGAGGCGGCGGTGCAGGCCAAGATGGCGGAGATCACGGGCGGGCTTGCCCTGCCGCCGGGCCTCAAGCTGTTCTGACCCGGCGGGCGGCGGCGCGGCCGGCCTCCCTGCGGGAGGGTCGTGCCCCGCGCGGGTGGCGGCAGGAGACGCGACGGCGCCATGGTCACGAGACGGACGGCTGGGAGCGAGATCGAGCGGCTGATCGCGCTCCTGGCGCGGCTGCCGGGGCTCGGCCACCGCTCCGCGCGCAAGGCGGCGCTGGCCCTCGTCAAGCGCCGCGCCGACTTCCTCGAGCCGCTGGCGGCGGCGCTCAGGGAGGCGGCCGAGAGGATCGTCGAGTGCCCGGTGTGCGGCAACCTCGACACGCTCTCTCCCTGCGCCATCTGCCAGGACCCCGACCGCGACCGCAGCCTGATCGTGGTGGTGGAGGAGATCGGCGACCTGTGGGCCCTGGAGCGCGCGGGCGTGGTGGGCGGCCTCTACCACGTGCTGGGCGGCCACCTGTCGCCGCTCGACGGCATCGGTCCCGACCGGCTCAACATCGCCAGGCTCATCGAGCGCGCGGCGCCGCCGGTGAAGGAGGTGCTGCTCGCCCTCAACGCGACGGTGGAGGGCCAGTCGACGGCCCACTACCTCACCGAGCAGCTGCAGGGCCGCGGCGTGACGGTGACGCGGCTCGCCCAGGGTGTGCCGGTGGGCGGCGAGCTCGACTACCTCGACGAGGGCACGCTCGCCGCCGCCATCAAGAGCCGGCGCACGCTCTAGCCCAGTGCATGTCGGCCATCACCTCCGGCGGCGCGTATAGTACGATGGCCGCGGCGCGCGGGGGGCGAGGGGCCCCGCCGGCGGCGCCGCAGACGGAGGGAGGAGCGCCGTGGCCGTGCGTCTGGGATACCTGCTGCCGACCCGCGAGCGGGTGATGTCGGGCGAGCCGCAGGCCGCGCCCCTGCTGGAGCTGGCGCAGCGGGCGGCGGACCTGGGGTTCGATTCGCTCTGGGTCGGCGATTCGGTGCTGGCGCGGCCGCGCCACGAGCCCATCACGCTGCTGGCGGCGGTGGCGGCCCGCGTGCCCCGCGTCGCGCTCGGCACGGCCGTGCTGCTGCCCGCCCTGCGCAATCCCGTGCTGCTGGCGCACCAGGTGGCGACCCTCGATCAGATCTCGCAGGGGCGTCTGATCCTGGGCGTCGGCATCGCCTCTGACGTGCCCAACATCCGCGCCGAGTTCGCCGCCGCCGGCGTGCCTTGGGAGAAGCGTGTGGGGCGCATGCTCGAAGGCTTGCGCCTGGCGCGCGAGCTGTGGACCGGCAAGCCGGTGTCCTGGGACGGGCGCTGGAAGGTGGAAGGCGCTGTGCTCGGCCCGCTGCCGCACCGGCCGGGCGGGCCGCCCATCTGGGTCGCGGGGTCGCTGCCGGCGAGCCTGGAGCGGGCGGGCAAATATTTCGACGGCTGGCTTCCCAACTCGCCCGATGCGGCGCTGTGGGGCCAGCGCTGGAAGGAGGTGCAGGCGCACGCCCGCGCCGCCGGCCGCGACCCGGCCGCGCTCACCGGTGCCAGCTATCTGACGCTCGCGGTCGACGGCGATCAGGCCCGCGCCGACGGGCGGCTCAACGCCTATCTCGAGCAGTATTACGGCCAGCCGGCCGCCGCCATGCGCGCGCGCCAGGCCTGCTACGCCGGTCCGGCGGCGGGCGCAGCGCAGTGGCTCGGGGGCTTCATCGCTGCCGGCGCCAGCCACCTCGTGCTGCGCTTTGCGGGCGACCACGAGCGCCACCTGGAGCTGATCGGGACGCTGCGCGCGCAGCTCGCGTGACGGACGCCGGCACCAGCAGGAAGAAGGAGGCAGAGGAGTGGAAAGCCTTGCAGGCAAGGTCGCCTGGATCACAGGCGCGGGCACGGGCATCGGCGAGGCGGCGGCGCTGGCGCTGGCGCGCGCAGGCGCGGCGGTGGTGCTGAGCGGCCGGCGCCGGCAGCCGCTCGAGGCGGTGGCGGCGGCCGTGGCCAAGGCCGGCGGCAGGGCCCGCGTCGAGGCCCTCGACGTGGCCAGGTCCGCGGAGGTGCAGCGGGTCGCCGAGAGCATCCGTGGCAACGAGAGCCGGCTCGACATCCTCGTCAACAACGCCGGCCTCAACGTGCCCAACCGCAGCTGGGCGCGCGTCGGCATCGACGGCATCGACGCGGTGATCTCCGCCAACCTGACCGGGGCCTTCTACGTCGTCCATGCCGCCCTGCCGCTGATGCGGGCGCAGAAGGACGGGGTGATGATCCACACCGCCTCCTGGGCCGGGCGCCACATCGGCCCCATCTCGGGCCCGGCCTACACCGCCGCCAAGCACGGCATGGTGGCCATGAGCCACACCATCAACCTCGAGGAGGGCCAGAACGGCATCCGCTCCTGCGTGATCTGCCCGGGGGAGGTGGCCACGCCCATCCTCCTCAACCGCCCGGTGCCCGAGACGGCCGAGTCCATGGCGCGCATGATCCAGCCCGCCGACATGGGCGAGCTCATCCTGTTCATTGCCCGCCAGCCCCCGCGCGTGTGCATCAACGAGGTGCTGATCACCCCCACCCACAACCGCGGCTACCTGCACGCGCTGAAGTGGCGCGAGGCGGCGGCAGGAAAGCCATGAGGCGGGGGGCGCCGGCCGCCGGCGCCTCGCGGGGTGTGGACTCGGGGCGGCATCTTTAGTGTTCTGTCGTCGCCCTGCAGTTCCACCCGGAGCCCGCCCCATGTCGCAAGCCGCCTCCTCCGTTCCCGCCTTCGCCAACGGCTGGCAGCAGGCCACGCGCTACCCCGACCCCGCCATCGTCCCGCTCGATGCGCGCTTCGAGAAGTACTGGCTCAAGCTGTCGTGCGTGGAGCGCATCGCCACCGGCTGCCGCTGGGCGGAGGGGCCGGTCTACTTCGGCGACGGCCGCTTCCTGCTGTGGAGCGACATCCCCAACAACCGCATCCTGAAGTGGGAGGAGGAGACGGGCGCGGTGAGCGTCTTCCGCAAGCCCTCCAACTTCGCCAACGGCAACACCCGCGACCGCCAGGGCCGGCTCGTCACCTGCCTGCACGGCGGGCGCAGCGTGGTGCGCACCGAGTACGACGGCTCGATCACCGTGCTGATCGACGCCTTCGACGGCAGGCGCCTCAACTCGCCCAACGACGTGGTGGTGAGGTCCGACGGCTCGATCTGGTTCACCGACCCGCCGTTCGGCATCCTGGGCGACTACGAGGGCCACAAGGCCACGCCCGAGATCGATGCCAACGTCTACCGCATCGACGGCGAGAGCGGGAAGGCGACAGTGGTGGCGGAGGGCGTGCTGGGGCCCAACGGCTTGTGCTTCTCGCCCGACGAGAAGGTGCTCTACGTGGTGGAGAGCCGTGGCGTCCCCAACCGCAAGATGCTGGCCTTCGACGTGATCGACGGCGGCCGCAAGCTCGCCAACAAGCGCGTCCTGTTCGACGCCGGTCCCGGCACGCCCGACGGCATGCGCTGCGACGTCGACGGCAACCTGTGGTGCGGCTGGGGCATGGGCTCCCCCGAGCTCGACGGCGTCATGGTGTTCGCCCCCGACGGGGCGCCCATCGGCCGCATCGCGCTGCCCGAGCGCTGCGCCAACGTGTGCTTCGGGGGGCTCAAGCGCAACCGCCTGTTCATGGCGGCGAGCCAGTCGGTCTATGCCCTCTACGTCAACACGCAGGGGGCCAGGGGCGGCTGACGCGGGAGCGGCGGAGGAGGGGCCGCCGCCGGGCGGCCGGCGGCTCAGAACGGCATCAGCCCGAAGCTCAGCGGCTGGGTCTTGTCGGCGGGCTGCTTGAGCACGGGATAGGCATAGTCGACGCGCAGGGCGCCGATGGGCGAATCCCAGGCGAGCCCGACGCCCACCGAGGCGCGCGGGGCGGGCGTGTTGCCGGCAAGGCCCGGCAGCTGCGCCGCCGTGCGGTTGACGCTCCACAGGGCGCCGGCGTCGGCGAACACCGCCCCGCGCAGCCCCAGGTCCTGGGGCACGCCCGGCAGCTGGAAGAGCAGCTCGGCCGTGCTGCCGTAGTAGATGCGGCCGCCCAGCGCGTCGCGGTTGGCGCTGAGGCTGTCGCGGGGTCCGATGCCGGCGGTGGCGAAGCCGCGCACGGTCTCGCTGCCTTTGTAGAACAGGTCGAGCAGGCGCACGTCCTGCCCGCCCCAGCCCGAGATGATGCCGCCGGTGGCGCGCCCCATTGCCGTCACCTGCTCGCTCAGCGGGTAGTAGCCGCGCGCCTCGCCGACGGTGCGGATGTAGCGCACGTCGCCGCCGGCGCCGGCCAGGTCCTGCGAGATGGTGTAGTAGACGCCCTCGGTCGGCCGGCGCTTGCTGTCGCGGGTGTCGTAGGCGAGCGAGTAGCCGACCGAGGAGGTGTAGTAGGTGCTGGAGCTGGCGCCGGGCCAGCCGGGGATCGCCTCCTTGATCGCCGCCGAGGCCAGCGGGCCCACGTCGTAGAGCTGGTTGCGCACGAAGGAGTATCTGAGCCCGGTCGACCAGTGCTCGTCGATGGGAATGCCGAGGCGCAGGTCGCCGCCGATGCGGCGGCTCTTGTAGGAGGCCTGGCGGGTGTAGTCGACGTCCTTGTAGAAGACGTCGAAGCCGGCGGCGACGTTGGAGCCGAGGAAGCGCGGCTCGGTGAAGCCCACCTCGGCCTGCAGGCGCGACAGGCTGCCGGCCAGCTTGAGGCGCAGCCACTGCCCGCTGCCCAGCAGGTTGCGCTCCGACACCGAGATGTCGCCCACCACGCCCTCCGAGGTCGAGTAGCCGACGCCGACGGAAAGGTTGATGCTCTGATCCTCCACCACCTCGACCGTGAGCACGGCCTGGTCGGCGGCAGAGCCCTTCTTGTGGGTAATGGCGACGCTCTTGAAGTAGCCCAGCGCCTGCACGCGCTTTCTGGCGCGCTCGATCAGGAAGCGGTTGACGGGATCGCCCTCGGCCAACCGCAGCTCGCGCCGGATCACGTGGTCCTTGGTCTTGTGGTTGCCGACGATGTCGATGCGCTCCACGAAGATGCGCGGGCCGTCCTCGATGCGGAAGGTGACGTCGATGCGCCGCTGTGCGGCATCGCGCGTCTGGACGGCCCTGACCTGCACGAACGGCAGGCCCTGCTCGCCCAGCGCCAGCATCAGCTTCTCCACCGACTTGTCGACCGCCTCCTGGTCGTAGGCGCGGCCGGGCCTGACCGCGATTCTGTCCGCAAGGGCGCTGGCGTCGATCTGGTGCCGCCCGGGGTCGATGCGGGCGGCGCCGAAGGTGAAGCGCTCGCCCTCCTCGAGGGTGAACACGATGGAGTAGCCGGTGCCCTGGGCGTTGGGGACCGCCTCAGCGGAGACGACGTGGGCGTCGGGGAAGCCGCGCCGGGCGTAGTGGCGGCGCAGCAGGTCCTTGTCGTGCTCGATGCGCTGCGGGTCGTAGAAGGCGGCGGTCTTGAGGATGTCGAGCCAGCCCGACTGGCTGGTGGAGATCACGTCGCGCAGCTCGGCCTCGCTGAAGGCGCGGTTGCCCGCGAACGAGATGCTGTCGATGCGGGTGACCTCGCCCTCCTTGACCTGGAAGATCACGTCCACGCTGCCCTCCCCGCGCGGCGTGGCCCTGGCCTCGACGGTGGTGCCGAGCCGGCCCTTGCGGCGGTAGTGCTCGCGCAGCCGCTGGGCGTCGGCGTGGCCCTTGGCGGCGGTGTAGCGCTCGCGCGGCTTGAGGCGCACCTGCTGCTCGAGCGAGGCCTTGTCGACGGCGGCGTTGCCCTCGATCGCCACCGTCGCCACGATCGGGTTCTCGACCACGCTCACCACCAGGCTCGCGCCGCGCCGCTCGATGCGCACGTCGGCGAACATGCCGGTGGCGAACAGCGCCTTGATCGATTGGCTGACCTTGGCGGCGTCGTAGGGCTCGCCGCGGGCAACGAGCAGGTGGGCGCGCACCACCTCGGGCTCGACGGTGCGGGTGCCGCGCACCTCGATGGCGGCGACGGCATCGCCGGCGCGGGCCCCGGCCGGGGCGGCCGCGACCAGCCCCAGCGCGAGCATGGCCGCCAGCACGGCGCCGGCCGGCGCGCGCGGCCTCCGCGGCCGGCAGGCGCGGCGGTGGGGCGCGGGAGCTGTGGCCGGCAGACGGTCGGGCACTCTGCACACGCTCGGTTCGACACCGATCGCTCGGGCAGGCTTTGGCCTCCCCGAGGGCGCGATCGGCGCGGCGTCCCCCAGCCGCAAGCCGTTGAGCTAGCTTGCCATTGCGGCAGGAATGGGAACCGGCGGCCGCTTCAGGCCGGCGTCATGGCGCCCACCACGGCGGCGGTCATCAGGGTGGCCAGGGTGCCCGACAGGATGGTCCTGGCGCCGAGGCTTACGATCTCGGCCCGCCGCGCCGGCACCATCGCCACCATGCCGCCGATCATGATGCCGAGGCTGCCGAGATTGGCGAAGCCGCACAGGGCGTAGGTGAGGATGAGGCGGGTGCGCTCGGAGAGGGCGCCGGGCGGGATGTGGCCGAGCTGGAGGTAGGCGACGAGCTCGTTGAGCACCGTCTTGATGCCGAGCAGGGCACCCGCCCTGGCGCACTCCTCCCAGGGAATGCCGATGAGCCAGGCGAGCGGCGCGAACGGCCAGCCCAGCACCTGCTCGACGCTGAGCGTGGCGCCGAAGGGGGCGCTGGCGGCCCCCAGCAGCTGGTTGGCGAGGGCCACCAGGGCCACGGCCACGATCAGCATGGCGGTGACGTTGACCAGCAGCTCCAGGCCCTCGCGCGTGCCCTGGGCGATGGCGTCCATGCTCGAGTGGGCCGGGTCGGGAATGACGATGGCGGCGTCCTCGGCGGCCGCGCCCGGCGGCGCCTCCTCCGGCACCATCAGCTCGGCCAGCATCAGGCCGGCCGGCACGCTGATGACCGAGGCGACGATAAGATGGCCGGCCGCGCCCGGCAGGGTCGGCGCCAGGATCGAGGCGTAGAGGGCGAGCACCGTGCCGGCCACCCCCGCCATGCCGACCGTCATGGTGGCGAACAGGCCGGCGCGGCTCATGGTGGCAAGATAGGGCCGCACCAGCAGCGGCGCCTCGACCATGCCGACGAAGACGTTGGCGGCCGCCGAGGTGCCGACCGGGCCCGTCACCCCGAGCGAGCGGCGCAGCACCCAGCCGATGGCGTAGACGATCCGCTGCAGCACGCCCCAGTGATAGAGGAGCCTGGACAGCGCGCTGATGGTGAGGATCAGGGGCAGGGCCTGGAAGGCCAGGATGAAGCTGGTCTCGGGCCGCACCACGTCGAACGGCGCGGGTCCTCCGGCGAGATAGCCGAACACCAGGCGCATGCCGGCGCCCGTAGCGGCCTGCAGCGCCTCCACGACGCGTGCCGCCCAGTCGAACACGGCGCGCGCGGCCGCCACGTTCAGCATGACGCCGGCGATGACCACCTGCAGGCCGATGCCCGCGGCCAGGATGCGCAGGAGGCGGGCGGGGCGGATGGCGGCCCGCTTCTCCGAGAGCGCCCAGGCGATGAGCGGGATGGCGACAAGCCCCAGAAGGCTCTGCGCCTGCAGCGTGCCCATCTACCCCCTCCCCGCCGGTGCACCTTCGTCCGCGCCAGGATCGCATCGCCGGCGGGGGGCGGCAACGGCACAGGTCGCCCGCTCGGCGGGCGCTGCAACTTGACGGCTGGGCCCATGGGCATGTTCAGGAGCGCACGAGAACGCATGAGCTGCGCAAATTGACCGGCCAACGAAAGGAACACAGTATGGCGCTGCCTCATCGGCAACAGGAGTAGGGAGGGACACCATGATCTCCTCGAGCGTCCGGCATCTGGCGGGTGCCTTGGCCCTGGCCTGTCTGGCCGCGCTCGCCGGGTCGGCCCCGGCGGCCGGCCAAGGCGGCAGATACATCGTCGTCCAGTCCACCACCTCCACGGAGAACTCCGGGCTCTTCAAGCACCTGCTGCCGCTGTTCACGCGGAGGACCGGCATCGACGTGCGGGTGGTGGCGGTGGGCACCGGCCAGGCCATCAAGAACGCGCAGAACGGCGACGGCGACGTGCTGCTCGTGCACGACAAGGCGTCGGAGGAGAGGTTCGTGGCGGCCGGCTTCGGCGTGAAGCGCTTCGACGTGATGTACAACGACTACGTCCTCATAGGGCCCGCCAGGGACCCGGCCGGGATCGCAGGCTCCAGGGACGTGGCGGCAGCCCTCAGGAAGATCGCCGACGCCAACGCGCCGTTCGTCTCGCGCGGCGACGACAGCGGCACCCACAAGGCCGAGCTCAGGCTGTGGACGGAGGCGCGCGTGGACGCCAGGGCTGCCTCGGGCACTTGGTACCGCGAGGCAGGGTCGGGCATGGGCGCCACCATCAACATCGGCGTCGGCATGGGCGCCTACGTCCTCGCCGACCGCGCCACCTGGTCGAGCTTCAAGAACCGCGGCGACCACAGGATCGTGGTGGAGGGCGACCGGAGGCTCTTCAACCAGTACGGCGCGATCCTGGTGAACCCGGCCAAGCACCCCAAGGTGAAGCGGCCGGAGGGCCAGGCCTTCATCGACTGGCTGCTGTCGCGCGAGGGCCAGGACGCCATCAAGTCGTTCCAGATCAACGGCGAGCAGCAGTTCTTCCCCAATGCCGGCCCGACCGGTTAGAGGGAGCCGATCCGGCCCGAGCCGGAGAACGCTGCGGAGATCGCCATGCGCCGCCTGCCGCTCGCCCTCGCCTTCGCGGCCGTGGTCGCGGCGCTGCTCGCCGCCGGCGCCGAGGCGCGCACCGTCACCGACTCGGCCGGGCGCCGCGTGGAGGTGCCCGACCGCATCGAGCGGGTGTTCGCAGCCGGCCCGCCCGCCGCGATCCTGCTCTACATGCTGGCCCCCGAGAGGATGACCGGGTGGCCAGACCCGCCGGCCGCCGAGGAGCGGCCGTTCATCGCCGCCCCGTACCGCGACCTTCCCGCGCTCGGCCGGCTCACCGGCCGCGGCGGCACCGCCAACCTCGAGGTGGTGCTCAGGTCGAGGCCCCACCTCATCCTCGACTTCGGCTCGGTGCGCGGCACCTACGTCTCGCTCGCCGACAACGTGCAGGCGCAGACCAGCATCCCCTACGTGCTGATCGACGGCCGCTTCGAGGCCACGCCCGCGGCGCTGCGGCTGCTGGGCGAAATCCTTGGCGTCAAGACGCGCGGTGAGGAGCTGGCCGGCTACGTGGAGCGCACCTTCGCCGAGATCGACGCCGTGCTGGCCGCCGTGCCCGTGGAGCAGCGCCCGCGCGTCTACCTGGCGCGCGGGCCCGACGGGCTCGAGACCGGCGTGGCAGGCTCCATCAACACCGAGATCATCGAGCGGGCGGGCGGGCGCAACGTGGCGGAAGCCGCCGGCCAGCGCGGGCTCGTGCGCGCCTCCATCGAGCAGGTGATCGTCGCCGACCCCGAGATCATCCTCACCTGGGACCGCAGCTTCTTCGCCCGCGTGGGCAAGGACCCGCTGTGGGCCGGCATCCGCGCGGTGCGCGAGGGCCGCGTGCATCTGGCGCCGACCGCTCCGTTCGGGTGGATCGACCGGCCGCCGTCGCTCAACCGCGTGATGGGCCTCGTATGGCTGGCCGGCCTGTTCTACCCCGACCGGCTTCGCCACGACCTGCGCCAGCGCACGCGCGAGTTCTACCGGCTCTTCTATCACGTGGACCTCGCCGAGGCCGACCTCGACCTGCTCATCGCCTGGTCGCAGGGCGCAGCGCCGGCGGGCGGCCAGCGCCGGCGATAGGCGCCGCCGGGGAGCGGAGCCCCGGACCGCAGATCGTCCGCGGGGCGAAATTTGGCCCTGCTCGCATCGCCCGATCGGGCCTATACTCGGCCGGCAACGACAAGAACAAGGGAGGACGACATGGCCTTGGCGAGAGCCGCAGCGGCAGCGCTGGCCGCTGGGGCGCTGGCGGGGCTGGCCGCAGGGCCGGCGCTCGCCCAGAAGGCAGGCGGCATCCTGCGCACCTACAACAGCTCCAACCCCCCGAGCGCCTCGATCATCGAGGAGGCGACGATCGCCACCGCCATGGGCTTCTCGGCCGTCTTCAACAACCTGCTCATCTTCGACCAGGCGGCGCCGATCAACGGCTTCGACACGATCCGGCCGGAGCTGGCCGAGAGCTGGGCCTGGGACGAGAGCCGCACCAGGCTGACCTTGAAGCTGAGGCAGGGCGTCAGGTGGCACGACGGCAAGCCGTTCAGCGCCAGGGACGTGGTGTGCACCTGGAACAGGATCCTGGGCAAGGACGCCGACGAGCTGCGCAAGAACCCGCGCAAGGTGTGGTGGAGCAATCTCACGGAGGTGACGGCTTCAGGCGACTTGGAGGCGACCTTCGTGCTCGAGCGGCCGCAGGCCTCCCTGCCGGCCCTGCTCGCCTCCAACCTGTCGCCGGTCTATCCCTGCCACGTGCCGGCCAAGGACATGCGCACCAGGCCGATCGGCACCGGGCCGTTCAAGTTCGTCTCCTTCGAGGCCAACAAGTCGATCCGGCTGACCCGCAATGCCGACTATTGGAAGCCGGGCCTGCCCTACCTCGACGGCATCGAATCGAGCATCATCGGCAACCGCTCCACCCGCATCCTGGCGTTCGGCGCCAACGAGTTCGACCTCACCTTCGTGGCCGACGTATCGGTGCCGCTGATGGCCGAGGTCATGGCGCGCTCGCCCAAGGCGGTGTGCCGCCTGGTGCCGACCGGGGTCAGCACCAACTTGCTCGTCAACCGCAACAGGCCGCCCTTCGACAACGCCGCGCTGCGCACCGCCATGACGCTGGCGCTCGACCGCCGGAGCGCCATCGACATCGTGAGCGGCGGCAAGGCCAGCATCGCGGGCGCCATGATGCCGCCGCCGGAGGGGAGGTGGGGCATGCCGCAGGAGCTGCTGGCGACCATGCCGGGCTACGCCGGCGACGTCGCCTCGCGGCGGGCCGAGGCGCGCAGGATCATGGAGGGCCTGGGCTACGGGCCGGGCAGGAAGCTGAAGGTGAAGGTGTCGACGCGCGACTTCCAGTCGTTCAAGGACCCGGCGGTGCTGCTGGTCGACCACCTCAACCAGATCCATTTCGACGCCGAGCTCGAGATCATCGAGTCTTCGCTGTGGTACAACCGCATGGTCAAGCACGACTACGCGGTGGCGCTCAATCTCACCGGCTCGGGGGTCGACGATCCGGACGTGGTGCTGGTCGAGAACTACGCCTGCGAGTCGGAGCGCAACTACACCAACTACTGCAACCCCCAGGTCGAGAAGCTGCTCGCGGAGCAGTCGCAGGAGGCCGACGTGGAGCGGCGGCGGCGCCTGGTGTGGGCGATCGAGAGGATGCTGATCGAGGACGGGGCGCGGCCGATCATCATGCACAACCGCGCCGCCACCTGCTGGCACCCGCACCTCAAGGGCCACGTGCAGCACGAGAACGCGATCTACAACAACTGGCGCTTCGAGAGCGTGTGGCTCGACAAGTAGCTCCGCGCCGGCCCCCGGTCAGCGCGCCGGGCCGACCGCGCTCGCCGCCTCGCCCGCGGGCACGTAGGTCTTGGCCGTCTCCGCGGCGGCCGGCGGCTCCGCGCCCACCAGGGCGAGCACGTCGACGTCCGGCGGCGCGTCGATGCCGCTGCCCGGAGCCCGCCGCCGCAGATCGGCCAGGGTGAAGCCCATGCGCACCTCGTAGGTGCGGTCGGGCTGATTGCGCAGGCGCTGCTGGGCCTCGTACCAGGCGCGCTTGTCGGGGCCGTCGCCGCAGGTGGCGAGCTCCTCGCCGTCCTCGGCGCCCCAGCGGCGCTCGACGCAGTGATAGGGATCGAAGGAGAGGCGGAACAGCCGCCGCTTCACGTCGGCGAAGGAGAGCCGCCGCTCGCTGCCGTCGCTCCGCCTGTAGGCGATGCTGCAGGCGCCGGCCTCCGCCAGGTAGGCGCGGCGGATGTCGCCGGCGAGGTCGCCGCCGGCGTAGGCGAGCTCGGCGCTGCCCTGCCGGCCGAGCTCCAGGAAGCGGGCGACCTCGTCGCGCAGCTCCTTGAAGGCGGTCTTGAGGCGGGCATCGCGCGAGGGCGTGGAGTAGGTCTCCCAGTCGCCGTCGGTGCCGTAGATGTTGGCGGGCAGCCGGTCGGGCTGGGGGCGCTTGTCCATGCCGGCCTTGACGGCGATGTCCACCGCATCGACGCGGTACTTGAGGTCCTCGCACAAGGCGCGCACCATGGCCCGCGTCTCCTCGAGCGGGTCGTACCTGAAGCCGGCCCTGGCGAGCCTGCGGCGCAGGTAGTCGTAGTAGTCGAGCGTCTGGCCGTCGAGCACGAACCTGCCGGCGCTCCACGTCTTGGGCCGCGGCGTCGCGGTGCCGAAGAACTGCTCGTCAGACCAGCCCGGAATGTCCTTGTCGGGCGCGAGCACGATGCGGCCGCCCTGCCAGCTGCCGTCGGGGCGCTGCGTGGCCCCGACCAGCGCCAGCGGCCGCCAGCGCTTGAAGCCCGCACCCATCGCCGGCGAGGACCGCGCAAAGGCTTTGCCGTAGACGCCGCGGGTGAGCGAGTTGTCGGGATGGGTGTCGATATAGTGGATGCGCCCCTCGGCCGTCACCTTGTAGACGACGGCGACGTGGCCGTTGGGGTCGTAGACGATGGTGCCGGGCTTGATGCTGTCGCGCGAGATGCGCACCGGGTAGTGGTCGGGCAGCAGCCTGCCGGCGTGGTCGGGCGGATGGCGGTAGTGCGCCGAGGTGATGGTGCCGGCGATGGCGGGCAGCACCTTGCGCGCATCGAGGCCGGGCTCGACGAGGTCGCGCCGGGCGCTGACCGCGTTCCCCCGCGCCGTATAGCGGATGTCGTGCGAGGCGCCGAGCGGCGTGACGGCGGTGGAGTAGGAGAAGGGCAGGCCGTTCTTCCACGCATAGTAGGCGCGCAGCACGTAGGGCAGGTCGGCGCAGTCGGCATAGAAGGTCATGCCGGCGGGATTGGAGGCGCGATAGAGAGGGTTGGAGTCGGCGCCGGTGAGGCAGGCGTGCACGCCGCGGCAGCCGCTCTCGCCGATCCGGCGCACGAACTCCTCGTAGCCCGTCTCGTCGCGCTCGGTCCAGGCGGTACGCAGGATGCGCCATGCCCACGGCGGCGGCGCGGCCTTGTCGCTCGCGGGCCCTGCGGCCTCGCCGGCGGCGGACTCGGGGGGCGCAGGCGGCGGCGCGCTTGCGGGCGCCTCGGGCCCGGGCGGGTGCACCTGCTGCGCATCCAGCGCCGCCGTGGTGGCCGCGGGCTGGCCGGCCTCGGCGGCTGCCGCCTCGGCCTTGGGCGCGGCCCGGGGCTGGCCCCGCTTGGGGGCGGGCTTGGCCTGCTTCATGAGCGAGGGAAAGGACGACCACGGCCAGCCGTCCTGGGCGGCGGCCGGCCCCGGCACTGCCGCCAGCACCAGTGCGCAGGCGACCACGGCAACCCGCATTCCGCTGCCCCTTCACGCGTCCCAACAGCGGAGCCCCATCGGGAATCCCAGGCAGTAGGAGGCAGCCTCGCGCGGCTGTCCAGGCGGGGCGCGGCGGGGGGCGACAATTGTCGCAGGGGCGTGGCCGCTGCGGCACGGCGGCGGGGCCGCGGAGGGAGCCGGCGGGCGCAGCCGGCCGGCTCCCGCGCCATCAGCGCGTGCGCACCGCCGGCCCGATCCGCTCGAGCGGCGGGCAGCTCAGGCAGGGCGGCGGCGGGCAGCGCGGGCAGGGCACCCGCAGCTTCTGCAGCTCGATCTGCCTCAGCTGCTTCTTGAACTTGATGAGGGCGTCGTTCTGCAGGGCCGAGTGCAGGGGCGTGTGATGGGCGAATGCAGCGGAGGCCGACACGGCCGCGGCGATGGCGAGCGCGCACGCGCTCAGGACGGAACGCTTCATGACGTTGCCACTCCCTTGTTGGCGTTGCTTGCGGGTCTTGTCTGCTTGCTTCGGCACGCGGGGCGCGCCGGATGCAGCACCCTGCCGTATCGTGACTGAGCGAGGTCTGAACGATCCGTTGGGCAGCGTTCATCGGCCGGCGCCGGCCGGCGGCGCGAGGCTCACGCCTGGTGCGGGGGGCGGCGGATGCTGCGGGCGAAGGCGGGGCAGGCGAGCGGGCTTCCGGTCTCGCAGTGCCGGCAGCGCCGCGTCCACTCGGCCATGTCGTACTCGACCGTCGTCTCCCTGTCGGCGACGACGACGGTGACGGTGAGCGCACAGGTGGGACACGTGCGCTGCTCGCGGCGGACCGCGCTCGTCATGAATGTGTGCCCCCAAGGTGGCCGCCGCGCATTCGCCCGCCGTCGGGCCTGTCGCAACGGTCCGCTGACTCCGGTTCTGACCCGTCGGGAACGGTCCGTCCGCCGTCGTTCCGTCGCCGGCCCGGGAGGCTGTCATCCGGAGGTTGTCGTTCCGGGGTATTTCGGAGCGCTGGTTGTCGCCGATCCGCGGCTTCGCACGACCCAATTCCGCGAGGCGGAATATCCGGGGTCGGCGCCGCCGTGATCGGGGCCCCGGCTCGTTGGGGGCCAGACTCTAGACCGTCATGGGCCCGCGGCGCGGCGCGCTTCCCGCCAGCGTCGTCTCGGTCAGCGCCACGCCGAGCTCGGCCAGGACGGCACGGTGCCGTTCGGGCGGCGACTGCATCACGCGCTCGCCCAGCGCCGTGACCTTGGCCAGCGCCGGCAGGGCGGTGGTGCGCTCCACCCAGGCCGCGGTTCTGGGCCAGCGCTGGGCGTCGAGGGGCACGCGTGCCCACGCCAGGTTGCGCAGGATGGCGGCCACGGCGATGTCGGCCACGCACGGCGCGCCGAACAGGTAGCCGTCGGCGGGCGCCAGCCGCTCCACGTCCGCCATCACCGGCGGCAGGTCCTCGGCCACCGCGCGGGCGATCTTGTCCTTGTCGCGCGGCTTCTGCCACACGAAGGGGTTGATCACCGCCTCGTAGAAGATGCGCCAGACGACCACGTCGCCGAGCCGGGTGTCGGCCAGCTCCTCGACCCAGCGCGCCCGTGCGCGCTCCTCCGGCGCGCTCGGCAGCATGGCGGGCGTGGGGTAGCGCTCCTCCAGGTACTCGCAGATCACCGTGCTGTCGGAGACGGTGAGGCGGTCGTCGATGAACACCGGCACGCGCCGCAGCGGGTTGAGCTGGCTGAAGCGCTCGTCGCCGAAGAACGGCACGATGGGGTCGAGCCGATAGGGCACGCCCTTGATCTCGCAGGCGGCGAGCACCTTGCGCACGTAGGGCGACGCCGGGCCGCCGATGATGGTGGCGGGTGTCGGGCTCATGGCGCGGCCTCCCTGATGCTGCCGCCCGCGCCGGCCGGCTGCGGGCCCGCGCCGATGGAGGCAGCGAACGGGGCGGCTGTCAATGCCGCCGCGCGCTCGGTACACGCGTCCCCGGCGAGCCTCGGCGCGCCCACCGCGCGGACCGGCTCGACGAGCGGACGGGAGAAGCGAGCTGAAGAAGCGCGCCGCGGGGACCGGCGCCTGTCCCGCCGGCGTGGCGCTTCCCGCCGGGGCGCAAGCGCCGATTGCCTCGCGGGCCGGAACCCCGAGGGTTTGGGAGAATAGAGGTGCGGGGCGTCTAGCCGCCGGACCGTATTTGTAAGGCCTGAGAGTCGGCTCTCACGCCCCGCGCCCGCGCGTGGAACCCGCTTGACCGATCCGATCACCATGGGCCCAGGCCCGCGGGCACGACATCCCGCAGCGCCATTGCGCAGGCCCTCGGCCGCCTCTGGAGTTGGCCCCTGCAGCGGGCCGCCTCGCGGTACCGAGGTGCACGCATCATAGCACACCCTGGGACCTGTGGGATTACTCCGGTTACGGTTAATTTTCGTCTCGCGCCGACTTTCGCGCGCCCGCTGTCATCCCGGACTTTCGCGAAGCGAAATATCCGGGACCCAGTGGCCGCAGGCGAGGCAAGCGCGCCGGCACGCCCTCGGCGCGCGGGACGGCCTCACGTCTGGTCGAGGGCCACTCCGGCGCGCCGCCGGCCCAGGCCCGGCAGCAACGGGGCGAGGAGGGCGGCGGCCGCCAGCACCAGGCAGATCGCCGAGATCGGCCGGTCGAAGAAGATGGTGAACTCGCCGTGCGACAGGATGAGCGACTTGCGCAGGTTGTTCTCCAGCATCGGCCCCAGCACGAACGCCAGCACGAGCGGCGCCGGCTCGTAGCCGAACTTGCGCATCAGGTAGCCCAGCACCCCGAACACCACCATTACGAACACGTCGAACACGGCGTTGCCGGAGGCGAACACGCCGACCACGCAGAACATGAGGATGAGCGGGAACAGGACGCGGTAGGGCAGCTTCAGCACCTGCACCCACATGCCGATCAGCGGCATGTTGAGCACCAGCAGCATGGCGTTGCCGATGTACATGCTGGCGACCACGCCCCAGAACAGATCGGGCTTCTGCGTCATCAGCAGGGGGCCGGGCTGCAGGCCGTGGATGACGAAGGCGCCGAGCAGCAGCGCCATCACCACGTTGGGCGGGATGCCGAGCGTCATCAGCGGGATGAAGGCGCCGCCGGCGGCGGCGTTGTTGGCGGCCTCGGGGCCGGCCACGCCCTCCACCGCGCCCTTGCCGAAGCGCTCGGGCGTGCGCGAGGCCTTCTTCTCGAGCGCGTAGCTGGCAAACGCGGCGATCACCGCGCCGCCGCCCGGCAGCACGCCGAGGAAGAAGCCGAGCAGAGTGCCGCGCACGATCGACCACTTGGCCGCCGCCCAGTCGGCGAGCGAGGGCCACAGGCCGCCGATGCGCGCGCTGATCACCTCGCGCTTGAGGTCGCGCTCCAGGTTGGAGAGGATCTCGGCCACGCCGAACAGCCCCATCACGATCGGCACCAGGCCGAGCCCGTCGAGCAGCTCCAGGCGGTCGAAGGTGAGGCGGGCCTGGGCCGTGATCTGGTCCATGCCGATGAGGCCCAGGACGATGCCGAAAGCGGCCATCAGCAGCGACTTGATCATGGAGCCCTGGCTCAGGAAGCTCAGGATGGTGAGGCCCAGCACCATCAGGCTGAAGTACTCCGGCGGCCCGAACGCCACCGCCAACCGCGCGAGCGCCGGCGCCACCAGCATCAGCGCCACGATGGCGAAGGTGCCGGCGAGGAAGGAGGCGAGCGCGGCCATGCCCAGCGCCGGGCCGGCGCGGCCGCGCTTGGCCATCTCGTGCCCGTCCAGGCAGGTGACCACCGAGGCCGCCTCGCCCGGGATGTTGACGAGGATGGAGGTGGTGGAGCCGCCGTACATGGAGCCGTAGTAGATGCCGGCCATCATGATGATGCCGGCCTCCGGCGTGCCCGACAGCGTGACCGGCAGCAGCAGCGACATGGCCGACACCGGGCCGATGCCCGGCAGCACGCCGACCAGCGTGCCGATGAACACGCCCAGGAAGCAGTAGAGCAGGTTGATGGGCTGGAGGGCGACCGCGAACCCCTGGGCGAGACCCCCGACGATTTCCATTGGAGCCGCCCTTCCTCAGAGGATGCCGCGCAGAATGCCGGCGGGCAGCTGGATCTTGAGCCACTTGGTGAGCGCCGCCCACACGCCCATGGTGGCGACCACGGCAATGAGGACGGCCAGCCACCAGCGCACGGGGTCGACGAACCACATGAGGACCAGGAGCAGCGCCAGCGTGCAGGGAATGAAGCCGACGACTTGGAAGCCGACGCCGTAGACGAGAAGCAGCGCCACCACCAGCAGCACCTTGCGCCAGCGCGTTCCAGCCCACAGCGAGGCGAGGGTGGGCCCGCCCGAGATCAGCGCCTGGCCGACGATGGCCAGGGCGAACGCGCACATCAGGATGCCGATCCAGTAGAAGGCGAAGCCGGAGCCCGGCTCGTTGAGCCGGCCGAGCCCCATGTCGCGGCCGGCCCAAATCACGTAGGCGCCGATGGCGAGCCAGAACAGGCCGCCCCAGAGCTCGGAGTTGCGTATCACGTCGTCTTCCTCCGCCCCCGCGGCGCCCGCCGCCATCGGCCCCCGTCCAGCTCGGATCGGAGGGCTTACGACTTCCTTGCCAGCCCCAGCCGCTCGATGACCTGGCGCTGGTCGTCGACGAGCTCACGCACGAACCGGGTGTAGTCCTCGCTGCCCATGTAGCGCGTGGCGTAGTCGTAGCGCTTCTGGATCTCCATGGCCTTGGGATCGGACATGGCCGCCTTGAAGGCGTCGTGCAGCTTCCTGACGACCGCGGGGTCCATGCCCTTGGGACCGGCGATGCCGAAGGGAGAATCGAAGACGAAGGGGAAGCCGAGCTCCTGGAGCGTGGGGGTGTCGGGCAGACGCGGGTTGCGCTTCTCCGTCCACAGCACGAGGATGCGCACCTTGCCGGCGTCCACGTGCGGCCACCAGCCCGCGCCCTCGGCCGCCGCCATCACGTGCCCGCCTTCGAGCGCGGCCCACGTCTCGGGCCCGCCCTTGAAGGGCACCATGGTCCACTTGACGCCGGCCTTCTGCGCGATCTGCTCCATGCCGATGTGCAGCGAGGTGCCGGCGCCCGGCGTGCCGTAGGTGAGCTTGCCGGGGTTGGCGCGCGCCCACTCGATCATGTCGTTGAAGGTCTTGAACGGGGAATCGGCGCGCACGCCGACGCCGAACATGAACCCCGACAGGTGGATGATGTAGGTGAAGTCGGTCAGCGGGTCGTAGGGCGTCTTCTGCATGAACGGGAAGCGGAAGACGGTGATCGGTATGTGGGAGATGGTGTAGCCGTCGGGCCTGGCGTTGGCCGCCATCTGGGCGGGACCCGCCGTGCCGCTGGCGCCGGTGCGGTTGTCGACCACCACCGGCTGGCCCAGGATCTTCGCGGCCGCGTCTCCCATGGCGCGGTGCCACATGTCGATCCCCGTGCCGGCCGGCCACGGCATGATGAGCGTGATCGGCTTATTTGGGAAATCGGCGGCGCCCTGTGCCGCGGCGCCCAGCGGCAGCATGGCGGCCGCCCCGGCGGCGCCGGCGGCCTTCACGAACTCTCGGCGATCCATGAGCTTCCTCCCTTCGGCTTGGCGCTCGCCGCCGGCGGCCCGGGCAGGCTCTCGTTCGATGGACGGCCTGTCCCCAGGCGCGGGCGGGACGGATGGTGCGCGCTCTCTTGAAAAGCTTCGCTGCGTGCCGGCCTCTACTCCTTCCTGGCGAGGCCGATCCGCTCGAGGGCGGCCTTCTCGCTGACGATGAACTCCTCCACCGCCTTGCGGTAGGCGGCGGTGTCGAGATAGCGCGGCACCATGTCGTACTTGGCCATCATGTTGATCACCGACGGCTCCTCGATCGCCTTCTTGAAGGCGTCGTGCAGCGTCTTGACGACCGCCGGGTCCATGCCCTTGGGGCCGGCGATCCCGAACGGGGAATCGAACACGAACGGATAGCCCAGCTCCTTCAGCGTGGGCGCCTGCGGCCAGTTCTTGCTGCGCTCCGCGGTCCAGATGGCGAGCAGGCGCAGCTGGCCGGCATCGACCAGCGGCTTCCAGCCGGTGGAGTCGGCCTGCAGCGTGGTGTGGCCGCCGAGCACGGCGGCGTTGGTCTCGGCGCCGCCCTTGAACGGCACGTGCGTGAGCTTGATGCCGGAGTGGGCGGCGATCTGCTCCATGCCGATGTGCAGGGAGGTGCCGGCGCCTGGCGTGGCATAGGTCACCTTGCCGGGGTTGGCCTTGGCGTACTCCACCACCTCCTGCCAGGTCTTGAACTGGCCGTCGGCCTTGGTGGTGATGCCGAAGGTGTAGCCGGTGAGGTGCACGATGTAGGTGAAGTCCTTGAGCGCGTCCCACGCCGTCTTCTGCATCAGCGGCAGGCGCATCACGGTGATCGGCATCTGCGCCAGCGTGTAGCCGTCGGGCTGGGCGTTGGCGGCCACCACGGCCGGGCCCAGCGTGCCCGAGGCGCCGGGCTTGTTGTCGACGACGATGGTCTGGCCCAGGTGCTTGGCGGCGGCCTCCGAGATGGCGCGCATGACCACGTCCGTGGAGCCGCCTGCGGGCCACGGCACCACCATGGTGATGGGCTTGCTCGGGTAGGCCTGGGCGAAGGCCGCCGCGGGCGTTAGCAGTGCGAGCAGCGCGGCAAAGAGCGCGCCTGCGCCGGTTGCAGTCCTGGTCACGTGGCAATTCCTCCCACCGTCGCACGGCCCCGTTGCGGCCGCGGCGCCTACTTTCGCCCGCCTCCTGGGCCGAGTCCAGCCTTTGTCCGACAATCGGGCAGGCGCGCCGGCCGGCGCCTGGACGGCGCGGGCCCGCCCCGGCAGCCGGGCGTCAGTCCTTCTTGACGAGGCCGATCTTTTCGAGCGCCGCCTTTTCCTCGGCGGCGAGCTTGGGCACGAAGGCCTGGTAGTCGGCCGTGTTCATGTAGCGCCGCGTGAAGTCGAACTTCTCGAAGAGCTCGATCACCTTGGGGTCGTCGTAGGCCTTCTTGAAGGCGTCGTGCAGCTTCTTGACGATGGCCGGGTCCATGCCCTTGGGGCCGGCCAGACCGAACGGAGAATCGAACTCGTAAGTGTAGCCCAGCTCCTTGAGCGTGGGCGTACCGGGCCACTTCTTGCTGCGCTCCCCGTTGAGGACCATCAGCAGGCGAAACTGGCCCGAGGCCACCATCGGCGCCCACGCCGGCGACTCCACCATGCACATGACGTGGCCGCCGAGCACCTGGGCGATCGATTCGCCGCCGCCCTTGGTGGGGATGTGGGTGAACTGCACGCCCGACTGGCGCGCCATCAGCTCCATGGCGATCGAGTTGGTGGTCGCGGGGCCGATGGTGGCGTAGGTGAACTTGCCCGGATTGGCCTTGGCGAACTCGATGACGTCCTTCCACGTCTTGAACGGCCCGTCGGCCTTCACCACCGCTCCCAGCGTGTAGCCGCCGAGGTGGATGATGTAGGTGAAGTCCTTGACCGGATCGAAGGTCGCCTTCTGCATGTAGGGGACGCGGAACACCGGAATGGCGATCTGGCCGATGGTGTAGCCGTCGGGCTTGGCGCTGGCGGCCATGGTGGCGGGGCCCAGCGTGGCGCTGCCGCCGGGCTTGTTGTCGACGACCACGGGCTGGCCGAGGTGGGCCGAGGCGCTCTCGGCGATGCCGCGGAACAGGAGATCGGCGCTGACGCCCGACTGGAACGGCACGATCAGCGTTATGGGGCGGCTGGGAAACGCGTCCGGAGACTCGGCGGCAGCCGGCGCAAGAGCACCCAAGAGGCCCACGGCGAGCGCAGCCGCCGCCGTCGACAGTCGACCAATCACCTGAGCATCCTCCCTCGATGGCGCCGGCTTGGGGGCCGGCGGCCTGACACAGAGGGAGAGACACTACCTTATTCCGCCCCCGCTGCAACCCGGGCCGCGGCGCCCGTCATTGCGCCGCGGCGGCCCTGCGGTTCTGGCGGTTGTTGACGAGGTCCTCCACCACCGCCGGCTCGGCCAGCGTGGAGGTGTCGCCGAGGTTGGAGAAGTCGTCCTCGGCGATCTTGCGCAGGATGCGGCGCATGATCTTGCCCGAACGCGTCTTGGGCAGGCCCGGCGAGAACTGGATCTGGTCGGGCGCCGCGAATGGGCCGATCTCCTTCCTGACATGGGCGATGAGCTCCTTCTTGAGCTCCTCGCTCGGCTGGTTGCCCTGGATCAGGGTGACGTAGCAGTAGATGCCCTGGCCCTTGATGTCGTGGGGATAGCCGACCACGGCCGCCTCGGCCACCTTGGGATGGGAGACGAGCGCCGATTCCACCTCCGCCGTGCCCAGGCGGTGGCCGGAGACGTTGATCACGTCGTCGACGCGGCCGGTGATCCAGTAGTAGCCGTCCTCGTCGCGGCGGCAGCCGTCGCCGGTGAAGTACATCCCCTTGTAGGCCGTGAAGTAGGTCTGCACGAAGCGCTCGTGGTCGCCGAAGACGGTGCGCATCTGGCCGGGCCAGCTGTCGAGGATGACGAGGTTGCCTGAGGCGGCGCCCTCGAGCAGGTTGCCCTTGTCGTCGACGAGCGCCGGCCTGATGCCGAAGAAGGGCCGTGTCGCCGATCCGGGCTTGAGCTTGGTGGCGCCGGGCAGCGGCGTGATGAGGATGCCGCCGGTCTCTGTCTGCCACCAGGTGTCGACGATGGGGCAGCGGCCGTCGCCCACCACGCGGTGGTACCACTCCCACGCCTCGGGGTTGATGGGCTCGCCGACCGTGCCGAGCAGCTTGAGCGAGGAGCGGTCGGTGCGCTTGACGTAGTCGTCGCCGGCGCCCATCAGCGCGCGGATGGCGGTGGGGGCGGTGTAGAAGATGGCGACGTCCCACTTGTCGATGACATGCCAGAAGCGGGAGGGCGTGGGGTAGTTCGGCACGCCTTCGAACATCAGCGTGGTGGCGCCGTTGGCGAGCGGGCCGTAGACGATGTAGCTGTGGCCGGTGACCCAGCCCACGTCGGCGGTGCACCAGTAGATGTCGCCGTCGTGATAGTCGAACACGTACTGGTGGGTCATCGAGGCGTAGACGAGATAGCCGCCGGTGGTGTGCAGCACCCCCTTGGGCTTGCCGGTGGAGCCCGAGGTGTAGAGGATGAACAGGGGGTCCTCGGCGCTCATCTCGGCGGGCGGGCAGTCGGCCTCGACCTTGACCAGCTCCTCGTGCAGCCAGGTGTCGCGCTTGGCGTCCCACGGCACCGGCGAGCCGGTGCGGCGCACGACCAGCACCTTCTCGTCGCCCTTGCAGCGCTTCAGCGCCTCGTCGGTGTTCTTCTTGAGCGGGATCGGCCGGCCGCCGCGCACGCCTTCGTCGGCGGTGACCACGAGCTTGGAGTCGGCATCGAGAATGCGCCCGGCCAGGCTCTCGGGGGAGAAGCCGCCGAACACCACCGAGTGCACGGCGCCGATGCGGGCGCAGGCCAGGATGGCGTAGGCCGCCTCGGGGATCATCGGCAGGTAGATGGTGACGCGGTCGCCCTTCCTGACGCCGGCCGCCTTGAGCACGTTGGCGAACTTGCACACGCGCTCGTAAAGCTGGCGGTAGGTGATGGTCTCGTCATGGGTGGGGTCGTCGCCCTCCCAGATGATGGCGATCTGGTCGGCGCGCGTCTTGAGGTGCCGGTCGACGCAGTTGACGCAGGCGTTGAGCGTGCCGTCCTCGTACCACTTGATGGAGACGTTGTTGGGATCGTAGGAGGTGTTCTTGACCCGGGTGTAAGGCTTGATCCAGTCGATGCGCTTGCCCATCTCGCCCCAGAACCCGTTCGGGTCCTCGAGCGAGCGCTTGTACATCTGCAGATACTTCTCGTTGTCGATGAACGCCCGGCTCGTCCACTCGGCGGGGACGTTGTAGACTTTGTCCGACATCGTGCAGCTCCTCCCGGGGACCAGTCTGCCGCCCTTATTAGCGGCAGGCCCCGGCCGTCGGCAACCGGGCCTTGGTAGAATGGCGCGGCTCAGGCGGGGGTTGAAAGCGGGCGCGGCCTACCGCCTGCGGAAGGTGGCCTGCAGCAGCGCGCGGTCCATGCCCGAGGGGGCGGTGCCGGTGGTGGCGTAGACGTAGGCGCTCGCGCGGAAGACGGCGCCGAGCGCGGTGAACACGACCACCACCGCTACCGTATAGACGGCGGCGAGCACGACGAGCGCTGCGGCTACCGCCGCCGCCTCCGGACTGGACGAGCCGGCTGCGCCGAAGCCTGCCAGCGCCAGGAGGGCGGGCGCGAGGAAGAGGAGCATCATGAGACCGAGGCCGCCCTCGCCGCCCACGGCCTCGCCCCAGGTGCGCTTGAGGATGGCGGAGGAGCGCCGGATCGCCTCGAGCGGGCCGACGCCGTCGACCACCAGCACGGGCACGACGAAATAGGTGACCAGCGCCCAGCTCGCCTCAGCGACGAAGCCGAGCAGCGCGCCGAGAAAGCCGAGGCGGTCCTTGAGCAGGCTCTGCAGCGCCTCGAGCAGGAGGCCGATGGTGGTGGCGACCAGCGACCACGCCAGGATCTGCGGCAGCCGGCGCCCCGCCGCGGCAATGCCCCCGCGCAGGGTCGGCTCCCGGCCGGCGAAGCTCTCCAGGGCGCAGAACACCAGCCCGGCGTTGAAGAAGACGACGATGACGGTGGCGACGAAGTAGAGACTGAGGAGCAGCACCCAGATCAGATGCCGGTCCGGCTGCACGATCTCCCGCAGGCCGATCCCCGGGATCAGCGACGTGCCGGTGAAGGCCGACACCGCCATGGCCGCCAGCAGGGCCAGGAAGGCCAGCCCCGAAAAGACGGGGAACAGCAGGAGCCTGGGGTGGCGCTTGATCACGGCCCAGCTGGCCCGGGCCATGCCCCAGCCACGAGCAATGCGCGAGAGCATGATCTTTCTCCCTGGGATGTCCGGCGTGTTGCGGCAGACGATAGGAGCAGGCGGATTGCAAACGAAGCGTTTATGGCCATTTGATCCAGCCTGGCCGTCCGAACGTAGCCGCGGGCGACCGGCGGCGGGCGCTGCCTTCCGCCTAAGGGCAGCGAAGAAGGGAGGAGACGAATGAACGGGATCGACCGACGCACGTTCATGGCCGCCTCGGCGGCGACGGCAGCCGCGCTCGCGCCCGCGGCGGCGCACGCCCAGGCCGGGGACGGGCCCGGGATCGCCCAGGTGAAGGGCCTCTATGCCGCCTTCGGCAAGCGCGACATCGCCGCCATCGTCGCCGCCCTGGCGCCCGACGTCGACTGGACGGTGGTGGGCCGCGCCTCCGACGTGCCGACGTTCGGGACGCGCAAGGGCCCGGCCGCGGTGCAGGAGTTCTTCGCCCTGGTCGACAGCAGCTACACGTTCACGGAGTTCTCGCCCAAGGAGTTCTACGCAGCGGGCGACAAGGTGTTCGTGCTCGGCCACTACGCCCTGACCGTGAAGAAGACGGGCAAGAGCATGGCCTCGGACTGGCTGCACGTCTTCACCATCCAGGGCGGCAAGGTGACGGCCTTCCGCGAGTTCCTCGACACGGCGCGGGCCGCCGAGGCGTTCCGCAGCTGAGCGGGAGGATGCGGCGCCGCCATGCCGGCGCCGCAGCCCCTTTCAATCCTGCCGGGGCCGGTCTCGGCGGCCTGCCTATGCCATCTGCTCGCGCCGCTCGGTCGGCCCGATCAGGCCGTAGATGATGCCGAGGCCCAGACCGAAGCCGCCGACGATGACGGCGGCGACCCACATGCGCGTCGGGTTCCAGCCGCCGAACAGAACCTGGTTGGGCAGGCCGAAGATCTGCCCTTTGATGAGCGGCAGCAGGATCCAGTTGGACACCACGACGATGAAGAGGCCGAAGATGAGGCCCTTGAGCCAAGCCATGCCGCCCGGGATCTTGTCGTAGGCGAGGGCGAACAGCACGCCCCACAGCCCGCCCCAGAACACGTTGTTGACGAGACGCGGCACGCCCCACGGCGGGATGCCCGGCGTCATCGACCAGCCCCGGCTTTGGGTGTAGCCCGCCGCATTCAGGAAATAGATGATGCCCTCGTGCACGATGAGCACGGAGATTGCCGCCGCGACGAAGCCCATCACGATGCGACCGATCGTTCCTTGCATGGCACTCCCCCTGTTGTGCCGGCTCGCTGCCGGCCGCCACTCGGCGCACTATAGCTCCGCCTCCCGCGCCTGCGGAACGAAGGCAAGTGCAGAGGGCGGATCACGGTGGCGTGATCGGCGCCGGCGCCTGCAACCTGGGGGCGAGGCAGGCGGAGAGTTTTCCCTTGCCGAGCCTGCGCGGCAGGCTCATATACGGGCCGCCGCACCCCGTGTGGAGGCTGTCCTTCCGCGCCTGCCCCAGGGCCCGGAGGGAGGACGGCGGGCGGCACACAAGGAGACCGCATGGCCAAGGAAGAGATGCTGGAGTTCGAAGGGGTTGTGGCGGAGGTGCTGCCGGACGCGCGCTGCCGCGTGAAGCTCGACAACGGGCACGAGGTGATCGCCTATACCTCCGGGCGCATGAAGAAGAACCGCATTCGCATCCTGGCCGGCGACCGCGTCACCGTGGAGATGACGCCTTACGACCTCGACAAGGGCCGCATCAATTTCCGCCACAAGGACACGCGCGCGCCCGTGCCTTCCGGCCAGCAGCGCCGCCCGCCCCAGCGCCGGTTCCGGTAGCGGCGGCGGGCCTCACGGCGGTTTGCTCTACCCCGCCGGTCGGGCAGGTCGGTACTGACGCGATAGAATCGCGCCGAAGCGCGGGCCTGCTGTGGTCGGCGAGCCTCCTCGCCTTGGTGGCGCCGCCCGAATCGCTCGATGGTTACGGCGGCAGGGCGGTGGGAGCGCGGATCGGTCCAATGGCTGAGCGCACGGTCGGCCGGCGCAGGCCGGCAGCGGAGGAGGATCGGGAGCCCGAGCGCTCGGGCGACGCCCGCCGGCCGCCCGCGCCCAAGTTCGACAAGAAGACCATCGCCCTGGTGTACGACTTCGACGGCACGCTGTCGCCGCGGCCGATGCAGGAGTACGCCTTCCTGCCCAAGATCGGCGTCGACGCTGCCGCCTTCTGGGCCGAGAGCAACGCGCTCGCTCGGAAGGCGCAGGCCGACCCGCTCATCACCTACATGCACCTCATGTATCAGAAGGCCAAGGCGAGGGGGGTGCGCATCGACCGCCGCGACCTCGTCCAGCAGGGCCGGCAGGTGGAGCTGTTCCCCGGCGTGGAGGGCTGGTTCGACATCATCGGCAACTACGTGAGGACTCACGCCCAGAGCCACGGCGTGAGCCTGCGCCACTATCTCGTCTCCTCCGGCCTCACGGAGATCATCGAAGGCACCTCGATCTACCGGCGCTTCCACAACGTGTTCGCGTCCGAGTACTGGTTCGAGGCCTATGACCTGCCCTACCCCAAGCGGGTCATCACCGACACCGGCAAGACGCAGTATCTCTTCCGCATCAACAAGGGCGTGGAGGACCTTGGCGCCAGCATCAACCAGCACATGCCGGAGGACGAGCGGCCCATTCCCTTCGCCAACATGATCTACTTCGGCGACGGCGACACCGACGTGCCGTCGATGGCGGTGATGCGCAAGAACGGCGGGCACGCGGTGGCGGTCTATCCGCCGGGCAAGAGCAAGGCCAAGTGCGTGGAGCTGTTCCGCGCCGGGCGCTGCGATTTCTTCGCGCCGGCCGACTACCGCAGGGGCTCGGAGCTGTTCAAGCGCACCTGCCTGCTGCTCGACCGCATCCTCGCCGACATCCGCGTGCAGGAGGAGATGTGGCGGCTGGGGCGCGGCGTGCGCCGGTAGCGGCCACTGGCGCCGCCGTCGGGCGCACGGGCGCGCTCCCAAGCGGCGGGCAAGACCCCGGCTCTGCGCGCCCTCGACCTGATCTGCGATCAGGTCCGGGCGCTCCGGCCGGGGACGCATGCCGAGAGGGTGGCGCTTCCGCTCATGGCTGACAAGCCGCCCGCCGGCGGCCGCGGACCTGGCGGCGGGGCCCTTGCGCCGCGGACCGCGGATCCTGCCTCGCCCCCATCCGTCTTGCGGTCCCGGAAGCCGAGGCGGGCCCCGCAGGGGCGCGCCGAGGCTATCCGGGATCTTCCCCCCTCGTGGCGTGCGCGCCCTCACGGCTCGAAGCCGTGCGCCTCAAGCACCTCGCTGAACAGATCGCGCCAGGTCGGGTTGTGCTGCTCGACCAGGGCGATCTTCCAGTCGCGCCGCCAGCGCTTGATGGCGCGCTCGCGCCGGGCGGCGATGCGCGCGTCCGCGTGCGCCTCAGAATAGACCAGCCGGTCGACCCAGTAGCGCTTGGTGAAGCCCTCGCGCACGTGCTCGCGGTGCTGCCAGGCACGGCCCGGAAGATCGCTGGTCATGCCGACGTAGAGCACGCCGCGCGGGCCGCTCGCCATAATGTAGACGTGGAAGACCTTGGGTGGGCTCTGGCGCACGGGCGCGCTCCCAAGCGGCGGGGCAAGACCCCGGCTCTGCGCGGCCTGGACCTGATCTGCGATCAGGTCCGGGCGCTCCGGCCGGGGACGCCTGCCGAGAGGGTGGCGCTTCCGCTCATGGCTGACAAGCCGCCCGCCGGCGGCCGCGGACCTTGCGGCGTGCGCGTGAGAACTCGCGCAGGCACTCGCCTGGACTTCGCGCCACGGGCCTTGCGGCGGGGCCCTCGCGCCGCGGACCGCGGATCCTGCCCCGCCTGCCCATCCGTCTTGCGGTCCCGGAAGCCGAGGCGGGCCCCGCAGGGGCGCGCCGAGGCTATCCGGGATCTTCCCCCCTCGTGGCGTGCGCACCCTCACGGCTCGAAGCCGTGCGCCTCAAGCACCTCGCTGAACAGATCGCGCCAGGTCGGGTTGTGCTGCTCGACCAGGGCGATCTTCCAGTCGCGCCGCCAGCGCTTGATGGCGCGCTCGCGCCGGGCGGCGATGCGCGCGTCCGCGTGCGCCTCAGAATAGACCAGCCGGTCGACCCAGTAGCGCTTGGTGAAGCCCTCGCGCACGTGCTCGCGGTGCTGCCAGGCACGGCCCGGAAGATCGCTGGTCATGCCGACGTAGAGCACGCCGCGCGGGCCGCTCGCCATAATGTAGACGTGGAAGACCTTGGGTGGGCTCTGGCGCACGGGCGCGCTCCCAAGCGGCGGGGCAAGACCCCGGCTCTGCGCGGCCTGGACCTGATCTGCGATCAGGTCCGGGCGCTCCGGCCGGGGACGCCTGCCGAGAGGGTGGCGCTTCCGCTCATGGCTGACAAGCCGCCCGCCGGCGGCCGCGGACCTTGCGGCGTGCGCGTGAGAACTCGCGCAGGCACTCGCCTGGACTTCGCGCCACGGGCCTTGCGGCGGGGCCCTCGCGCCGCGGACCGCGGATCCTGCCCCGCCCCATCCGTCTTGCGGTCCCGGAAGCCGAGGCGGGCCCCGCAGGGGCGCGCCGAGGCTATCCGGGATCTTCCCCCCTCGTGGCGTGCGCGCCCTCACGCCCTTGCGGCGGGGCCCTTGCGCCGCGGACCGCGGACCCTGCCCCGCTCCCATCCGTCTTGCGGTCCCGGAAGCCGAGGCGGGCCCCGCAGGGGCGCGCCGAGGCTACCCGGGATCTTCCCCCCTCGTGGCGTGCGCACCCTCACACCCTTGCGGCGGGGCCCTTGCGCCGCGGACCGCGGATCCTGCCCCGCCTGCCCATCCGTCTTGCGGTCCCGGAAGCCGAGGCGGGCCCCGCAGGGGCGCGCCGAGGCTATCCGGGATCTTCCCCCCTCGTGGCGTGCGCACCCTCACGGCTCGAAGCCGTGCGCCTCAAGCACCTCGCTGAACAGATCGCGCCAGGTCGGGTTGTGCTGCTCGACCAGGGCGATCTTCCAGTCGCGCCGCCAGCGCTTGATGGCGCGCTCGCGCCGGGCGGCGATGCGCGCGTCCGCGTGCGCCTCAGAATAGACCAGCCGGTCGACCCAGTAGCGCTTGGTGAAGCCCTCGCGCACGTGCTCGCGGTGCTGCCAGGCACGGCCCGGAAGATCGCTGGTCATGCCGACGTAGAGCACGCCGCGCGGGCCGCTCGCCATAATGTAGACGTGGAAGACCTTGGGTGGGCTCTGGCGCACGGGCGCGCTCCCAAGCGGCGGGGCAAGACCCCGGCTCTGCGCGGCCTGGACCTGATCTGCGATCAGGTCCGGGCGCTCCGGCCGGGGACGCCTGCCGAGAGGGTGGCGCTTCCGCTCATGGCTGACAAGCCGCCCGCCGGCGGCCGCGGACCTTGCGGCGTGCGCGTGAGAACTCGCGCAGGCACTCGCCTGGACTTCGCGCCACGGGCCTTGCGGCGGGGCCCTCGCGCCGCGGACCGCGGATCCTGCCCCGCCCCATCCGTCTTGCGGTCCCGGAAGCCGAGGCGGGCCCCGCAGGGGCGCGCCGAGGCTATCCGGGATCTTCCCCCCTCGTGGCGTGCGCGCCCTCACGCCCTTGCGGCGGGGCCCTTGCGCCGCGGACCGCGGACCCTGCCCCGCTCCCATCCGTCTTGCGGTCCCGGAAGCCGAGGCGGGCCCCGCAGGGGCGCGCCGAGGCTACCCGGGATCTTCCCCCCTCGTGGCGTGCGCACCCTCACACCCTTGCGGCGGGGCCCTTGCGCCGCGAACCGCGGATCTCGCCCCGCCTGCCCATCCGTCTTGCGGTCCCGGAAGCCGAGGCGGGCCCCGCAGGGGCGCGCCGAGGCTATCCGGGATCTTCCCCCGCGCGCCGGAGGGCGAGGGCCAGACGGTAGGCGCGCGAGCGCGGCACGCCCAGCGCCTCGGCCGTCGCGCGCGCCGCGTCGGCGAGGCTCGTGCGCGCGAGCAGCGGCGCAAGATGGCCTGCGATCGTCTCGTCGCTCACCTCGGCCGCCGCCGGCGGGCCGACCAGGATCACCGTCTCGCCCCTGGGCTCCCCCCGCCGCGCCCAGGCCTCGAGCTCGGCCGGCGCGCCGCGCCGGATCTCCTCGTGCAGCTTGGTGAGCTCGCGCGCCACCGCCGCCTCGCGCGCGCCGAGCACGGCCGCGATGTCGGCGAGCGCATCGGCGAGACGCGAGGGGGCTTCGAACAGGACGAGCGTCGCCGGCACCGAGGCGAGCTCAGCGAGGCGGTCGCGCCGCGCCTTTCCCCGCGCCGGCAGGAAGCCCGCGAACAGGAAGGTGTCGGTGGGCAGGCCGGCGCTGGCGAGCGCCGCCAGCGCCGCCGACGGCCCGGGCAGGGCGGTGACGCGGTGGCCGGCGGCGAGCGCCTCGCGCACCAGCTTCCAGCCGGGGTCGGAGACGAGCGGGGTGCCGGCGTCGCTGACGAGGCCCACCGAGCGGCCGGCCGCCAGCTCGGCCAGCACCCGCGGCCGCTCGCGCTCGGCGTTGTGCTCGTGATAGGGCCGGGTCGGCCGCGCGATGGCATAGTGGGCAAGCAGCGTGCGCGTGTGGCGCGTGTCCTCGCAGCAGAGCACGTCCGCCCCGGCCAGCACGGCAAGCGCGCGCAGGGTGATGTCGGCCAGGTTGCCGATGGGGGTGGCGACCACGTGCAGGCCGGGCGCCGGCGGCGCCGCAAGCTGGGCGCGGACGACCGCGGCGGCCCGCTCCGCCACCGCCTGAGCCCGCCCGCCGGCGTCTTCCTGTCCGGCCACCTGGACCTCGCCGCTCGCCCGCTCCGCCTCGAGGCGATATTGGGCGGCATCGAGGTGCCGGCGCCAGCCGAAAATCGCGTTGCACAGAGTGCGTTTGCCCTGGCGCAGAGGGCCCCGACCGGCTACCAAGGCGGTCTACCGCTGTGGGCCGGGGGGCCGATGACGGGTAGGGCAATGGCAGAGGCTTGGCTGCGGGCCATGCGGGGCGTGGCGGGGGCGGTGGCCTGCGCGCTCCTGCTCGCGCTGGCGGCCTGCTCCACGTCGGGCCCCGGCGAGCTTGCCGGGCCCGTGCCGCTCTCCGCCGCGCCGCCGTCTGCGCCCGGCAAGGCGGCCCCGGTCAAGGTGGCCCTGCTGGTGCCGCTGTCGGCCAAGGGCCACCCCGGCCTCATCGGCAAGAGCCTCAAGCAGGCGGCCGAGCTTGCGCTGTTCGAGCGCGACAACCCGAGCATCCAGCTCCTCGTCAAGGACGACAAGGGCACGCCCGAGGGCGCCAAGGCGGCGGCCGAGGAGGCCGTGAAGGCCGGCGCCAGCCTGATCCTGGGCCCGCTGTTCGCCAAGTCGGTGGCAGCGGCGGCGCCGGCGGCGCGCCAGGCCGGCATCCCGGTGGTGGCCTTCTCCAACGATGGCACGGTGGCCGGCAACGGCGTGCATCTGCTGAGCTTCCAGCCGGCGCCGGAGGTGGCGCGCGTTGTCGCGTTCGCGGCCCAGCGCGGCAAGCGGCGGTTCGCGGCGCTGGTGCCCGACGATGCCTTCGGCAAGATCGCGGCGACGAGCTTCACCGAGGCGGTGGCCCGTGCCGGCGGCCGCGTGGTGGCCATGCAGGTCTATCCGGCCACGGCCAACGGCGCCCTCGAGCCCATGCGCAAGGTGAGCGCCGCCATCCGCGCCGCCGAGGCGGAGGGCGAGCCGGTCGACGCCCTGTTCCTGCCCGGCGGCCAGGAGAACCTGGAGATCATCGCCCGCCTGCTGCCGCAGGCCGAGATCGACACGAGCAAGGTCAAGGTGCTGGGCACCGGCGGCATGGACTATCCCAGCGCCGGCAGCGAGCCCAAGCTGGTCGGGGCCTGGTATCCGGCGCCCGACCCCGGCGGCTGGCACGACTTCTCGCAGAAATACGCCAAGGCCTACGGCTCGGCCCCGCCGCGCATCGCCAGCCTCGCCTACGACGCCATGAGCCTGGCCATCGCGCTCGCCGGCGGTGCCGAGGAGCGGCGCTATGCGCCCGCCCAGCTCACGCGTGCGAGCGGCTTCACCGGGATCGACGGCGCCTTCCGCCTGCGCAGCGACGGCGCCACCGACCGCGCGCTCGCCATACTCGAGGTGCAGCGGTTCGGCGCCGGCGTGGTCGACCCCGCCCCCTCCCTGGCCCCTGGGCCGGGACCGTCGCCGTCGACCTCCGCGCTGCCCTCGCACCTCAACCTGAACTAGGGCGCGTGCGGACGGCGGCCGGCGCTGCCGCCCGGCCCTGCCGCGGCCTTGCCCCGGCCCGCCTGCCCAAGCCTCAGCCCCGGCCCTCGAACGGCATCTTGGTGGCCTTGAGGTTCATGAACAGCACGTTGGCATCGAGCGGCAGGCTCGCCATGTAGCGGATGGCCGAGCCGCAGTGCTCCACGTCCATCACCGGCTCCGGCCTGACCTCGCCGCTCGCCTGCATGACGCCGGCCTTCATTCGCCCGCCCATGGCCGTGTCGGCGTTGCCGATGTCGAGCTGGCCGCAGGCGATGTCATACTTGCGCCCGTCCAGCGCGATGCACTTGGTGAGGCCGGTTATGGCATGCTTGGCGCAGGTGTAGGGCGCCGAGTTGGGCCGCGGCGTGTAGGCCGAGATCGAGCCGTTGTTGACGATGCGCCCGCCCCTCGGCGTCTGCGATTTCATGATCCTGATGGCCTCCTGCGCGCACAGGAAGGAGCCGTGGAGGATGACGTCGACCACCGACCGCCAGGTCTCGAACGGCAGGTCCTCCATCGGCACGGCCGGGGCGCCGAAGCCGGCGTTGTTGAAGAGGAAGTCGAGGCGACCGAACGCCTTGGTGGTCTCGGCGAACAGGTGCTTGACCTCGTCGGGCCGGCTCACGTCGGTGCGCACGGCGAGCATGCGGCCACCGCCCGCCTTGGCCATCGCCACCGTCTTGTCGAGCTCCTCCTTGCGGCGGCCGGCCACCACCACGTGCCAGCCGTCGCCCTGCAGCGCCAGCGCCGCCGAGCGGCCGATGCCGCTGCCCCCGCCGGTGACGACCGCGACCTTGCCCTGAGACGCCATGTGCGTTTCTCCCTGACTGGACCTGACCGGGCGCAGCCTAGCGGCACCGCCCGTCCGGGCGCTAGGGTCCGTACTCAATTGGGGGATTCTCAGGGAAGGCAAATCATGATTCAAGCTTCCAAAACGATGGAGGCTTGGATGGCGGGGCTTTACTGGCTGAGCGATTCGGAGTGGGCGCGCGTTGAG